>Ga0209611_10000147_pt1 | contig 85767 bp, 64 predicted proteins | sample S1TSphgellanicum_3_FD_187693 | JGI IMG/M metagenome (GOLD analysis project Ga0209611, IMG submission 187693) | Host-associated microbial communities from peat moss isolated from Minnesota, USA - S1T2_Fc - Sphagnum magellanicum MG (SPAdes) (version 2) | ecosystem: Host-associated > Plants > Peat... | reverse complement strand
AAAGGTCATTTGGAAGAATGGTAGGAAGGACATTGGGGATGTTCAAAAGACCCCAAAAAAGGGCACCCAAAAGGATAATGTCATGCATGTTAAAAATATTAATTTTAATAGGTGAAAATTAAATATCATATTTTAGAATTAATGGAAGTTGAAATGATTTCATAGATGTAAATGAATGGAGTAATGGACATGATTCATTCGCTTTCCTTCTAAATATTTAAAGGTTTATGAGTGAAAATTTGGGTTTGTTCTTTTTTTAAAAAAAATTATATTTTCATATTGCTATCCAGTTAGGCTTTGTAATGAAACTTTTTATGTAATGAACTTATGGGTTGATTTTGAAAAATCACAAGGGAGGGGACTTATCTGTATTTGGGTGAATGATCCCCACAAGGCTTGGTCTTTAACTTTGTGATGTTGGGTATAATCACATTCATATGAATCACAATATGTGTAAATAACTTTGGATGGTTTTTCATGTCTTTGTGTCCAAATTTTACCAATGTTGCAAGTTTTAAAAATATGGCTAAATGGGTGTAGTTTTACGCCCAAATTTATGAATAAAGTAGATGGGGTGCACCTTTAGAATATTTGATTTTAAGGGTAAAAGAAAGCTAAGGTGGACCAAAAGTGGCACCATAGGAGCCCATTTTTGCACAATTTTTATTGTTATCAAAACTTTCACAATAAATAAATCAACCAAAAATCATTCTTTTGCAAGAACTATTTTTTGCTCTCCTTTTCGAATATATTATTGAATACTTTGAATGAAAAAAATTCATCAAATTCAAATTTTTGACATTGAAAATGGGATAATGAATTATGGGGCTTCCAAATAAAGGATATTGGATTTCTATGTGGAGAGTTTCATGGTGTTTGGACTTGCAATGTGGAAGTTCTTGAATATTGAATGATTTCTTCACTGAGAATTAAGTTAAATCATAGCTGAAAATTTTGAAGGAATTGGAATGTGCCTTTGGTGTTGTTGGAAAGATCTTGATGAGCAGGATTTAATGGAATTTATTTGGTAAGATTTGGATTCAGAATGTGGGAGATGTTGATTTTTAAGTGATTCCTGCTACTGAAAATTCAAATAAATTCCAAAAAACCAAGTTTTGGAAGGAAAAATCAGTTGAGGATGTGGTAACACTTGGGCCAACGGCGCAGGCCACACTAGCATTGTTTGTGATGTGTGACAATTTATTTCATTCAATCTACCTTCTTATGAGAAGGGAATTATTTAAAAGTGACCCTCAAAGGTAATTTGGACCTTTCCTAGGCTATAAATTTCCAAAGGACATTAACTTAATTGATTAATGAATTTGAAAACTGAATCACATTTCCAATATTCTTTTGATATCTTAATCTACTCCTTATCAAATTCACATCCTTACATACTCAAATAGAGTGAATGCAAACTACAATGGACAATTAATTCAAACCAAAAAAACAGCCCCATGAATCCATATCACATTGCACAGAAGAAGTTCATAAATATATTTCTGCACAATTGACATGATGCAAATATGTTCAAACGTTTGTCTATTGACCCATAGTCTTGACTCCTACTAAAATCAAGTCCCTAACATGCACAATACAAATTGTTGGACTATTTTGAATTCCACATTAAAATTGTTGTTAGGAGTGTGTTCATTATTTCAACTTTAAAAGTTCATACCTTTCAATAATTTACAAATTATGTATAAAAAATATCTAGCCCATATACACACTCAAGTCCCCATTAAACAAATTTTAACATGACATTGCATTATATGTAGCCATTACAAGGAAACCCAATCCACAAATTTGATAATGTTATAGTCTTTTTGGTTCAACATAGTTGCTTGCAATCATGCTCTAAGAAGTCAATGGTGCTTCTCAAGGTGAGTCCTTCAAAAGCAGTGGGTTACCTAATCATGTTGATTTTGCAAAACAAGTTTTGGAGAACTGGTTATTTAGGGAGAATATTCTTGATTTCATGATTTATAATTCAAAGTAATTGAAAAGAATTACTGTGACTCAAAAAAATTTCATTATATTATATTATGTTAATGTTTGTATTAAAATTTTAAAAAGAAATTAGTGTCCTTTGAATCAATCTTGGTAGAATCTTGGTTTTTCCAAGAATTGTTGGGATTGAATATGTTTTATTGATTTAATTGATATTAAATTTATCCATGCCTTTTCATAATATATTGTGAATGTTGGTATGAAAATAAATCCAGAAGAGTAACAAAATATTAAATTATTATTTTAAAACATGAAATATTAAACAAAGGTTAGAAGTGCTTTGGTACATATTAAAACATAATCAGACCCAATTTACACACATCCAAACCCAAATATGGGAGAGCTCGATTAATATCTCTAACTGTAATGTATGGATGTTTTGTTCATCATCCCAATTTCTGTACTACTATAACAATGAAGCTTAGGCTTGGATACATTGATAACTATTATTTCTTGATATGTTTTAAATCAACCCATTGATAAAATGAGTGTTCAACTTGTTCCATGCCCTTAGGATGGTGGCGAGCATACAAGAATAGGGGTTGTTGTGCTTGATGTTCTTGAATCCATTATTGTAGAAAATGGGTTTCACATCTTTCATGTGAATAGATGTCTTGCTTCCTCCTTGAGTCATTAAGCTGCGTGTGAGTATGTGAATATTGTCAAATTTTGGTTCCCACTAGTGTTGGGCAGTTAAGTATAATGAAGGATAAATACCAATGTTATCAACTGGAATATATACTCACTTATCAAGTGATTCTAAAAATACAAAGAACCAGCTTTGGTATATAATTCTGATTCTCAAAAATATGAAAAAGTCAAAGAATTGACCAGAGCCCCCTTAGTTCTTTGCCAAATCTTTCATGAAAACTATCAATTCTTCAAGGTTTATAAAATTATTGGAACAGCCAGTTCTTTGATTCTGATTATTTTTCAAAGAATTGAAACTGACAATTCTTTGATTCTAAAATACTTAAAGAACCTGAATGGATGGTTCTTTAAAATTCAAAGAACCGCTCAACACTGGATTGCACCCTTGTAGATGTCATCCTTCTTGGTTATACATAAATAAGTCTAGAGTTTCTGGAGCAGCCATCAAGTGTAGAGGTCTATTTCTTTTCTAGTGACAAAAGGTTTTTACTAACAAGTTGACAATTTATTTATTCTAAACAAATAGTGAGGTCACCCAAGGGCAAAAAGGTCCCCACTTCTCAATCATTTTGAGACCCTTTTCAGGCAACGGGTACCTTTTGAACTCTGAAAGCTGCAACCCCAATCCTAAGTTGCACAACTGGCTTCCACCCGACATCCCCCTCTTTGCAGACCCACTTTTGATTTGCTTGCAGTTTTCTCAATAAGATTTAGGTCCTTCCTTTTTTTTTTTCTTTTTTCCTTGCATTTTCTTGGACTAAAGTTGCTAGGTGTATCATCATCATTGTAGTAAAAGTGGGGATAAGGCCACTTAAGTCATGTTGCAAAATGCCTTTCTCGTGCCCCTTTTCACCTGGACCCACTTATGTTGTTGACCACAAGTAGCTATGAGTAAAACCCTCCTAAGCCAACCATTTTATACCTCAAAAGAGGTCATAGTGCACTGTAGCTCCATGCATATGATTACCTAAAGACAAATATGGACAATTGTTGCAAGTACAATCGTTGCAGCCTATTCTTAATCTCCACTTGTTCAATTCAAAAGACTAGAAACAAAGAATTTCTGAGGCACTGTAATTTACAATTGGGTCTGTGAGTTGCACAAAAATGAATGCATTTAGTCACTTAATCCTAATAACCCAAGGCAATAACTTGTACAACTCTGTTGTGCAAACATCAACTTCAGGAGAGCCTGTGATTGGGTGAAATATGTGTAAATTTTAGGGTTGTCCAGCTCCTGCTTTTGAAGAGCTGGCCTATCTCTGAACTTTACACCCAAGATTCACCATGTGTCTGAAAAGTACAACCAAGTTTTATTACAATTTCATATAAGTGATAATTGCCTGCCTAGACAGGGTCTTTTTGTGGAGAGTTTTTGCCATTTGGTGAAATATTTCTTTAAAAAAAAAAACATTCTCTTGAATATTAAATGAAGAAAATTCGTCAGAAAATGATTTAAAAGAAAAAAAAAGACAACATATTCTACACATTGTTAGTAGTCAGGACATAAAAAGATTTTACTAGATTTCTGCTTTCATAGTTTGTCTCTAGCCAAACGTGGCTAAATCTCCTTGTGGATGATTGCCAACATCACAAAACTGAAAAAAAAACACTAGCCTAAGAAATAAAAGGACTGCAGTTAAATTGTAGTTCAAGTTCCCATTCCATGGTTGCTTGATGTTGTGATCAGACATTCCTGCAAGAGGTTGGTAGAGAGCAATATGGTTCAGGTTCCAAATCCAGACAAGCTAAACCCGTGATCACTTCCCTGGAACCTGACTGAGAGCCAGCCCATAACCCCGAACTGGCTAACACTTATGTGAAGTGTTTACACATAGTTTACCAAATCCAGGGTATGATGCTTTTTAAAAGAGTTGAAACATGATGTCCGTTTTATTAAGGCACTGTACAACAAGTGTCCATGAAAGACAAATGTTTGTGTAAGAATAAAATGACATTTTTCATTGGAATTTTTAGGAAACTATATTTTAGAATATAATTTAAAAAATTTACAAAACTTGTTGGGTAGACACGTGGCATGTGTGGATATTGACACAATACATTGCACTTCTGCACCAGGTACCGAACTGGTGGTGACTAGTGTAAGGTTTTGTTAACCTGAGGACTTGCACACAGGTATAATACACATACCCATGAGCTATGCCAGCATATGTATTCACTAACTATGCACAACCTGGACAGGGTTAACCAGCACCTACACTGGTACCTTGAGTAAGGCCTTTTAATAGTGATTTTTTAATTTAAAAAGAGGACAAATTGGATGTTAACCGGCAAAGGGGGAAGATGGGGCAGGGGCTGCCCAAAGTTTCAGATTTGAAAAGAAAGATGGGCCAATCAAAGTGACCCATTGCCAGAAAAAAAGAGAAAGCTCTGGGATGCACCACACTTATATAAACTAATTAATACAATTTTCATAACTGGCAACCAAGCTCTTGAAAAAGCCTAAGCCAAAAATGTTGATGAACAAAGTTATGAATGAAAATTCTAGTCAAACAATGAGGTGGGGCAACATGCACCCAAGATGCACCCAATGACGTGCACTCAAGATATTCCTCAATATGAGATCACAGCTTGTTCCATATCTTTGCTCAAAAGTGTGGGCTTGTATTGTATATATGGGGGCTAAAGTAGAACCCTTTCCATAGTTTGTATTGGTAGTAAAGAGCTTATATTTGGGGAGGATTAAAAATATTAAATTTTTTTGTGGAAGGCCAATCAAAGTGGCTCATTGCTATTAAAAAAAAATTAAAAAAAAAAAAACTTTGGGATGAAACTAAACTAATTAATATGGATAGCATTTATAGGTATACCTGATCATTAGGGGTATATATATGACATATACCCTTGCATGCCCCAAAACATTTACACAAAGCTGTGGCCAAGTGTTTTATTTTATGAATTTTATTTTGCTCTTCCCTTTCCATAAGTGTAAAAGAAATTATTTACATGATGGGCAAATTTTTTTCACTTACCCAGTTTAAAGGGCAAGCATATATGTGTATTCACAATTACAAGCACAACACTGATACCTACTTTGTAAGAGTGGGGGATATTAAACCTTCAAGATCCTTCCCACTCTTAATGATAACTGTAATATGCCTTGGGTATCTTGATTCTTCTCTAAAAGGGATATTCATGGACATAAAGGCTATGCATCCAAATGCCCTATCAAATGTCTGTATCCATAGCTTTACTTGTCCAACAGGTTTGCTAAATTGGAGGAGGAAGAGAATGTGCGTGTGTCACATGTTTCTAAGCCAGTTCAAAAAAGAGATGGGCTGCGGGGTTGTCCTGCTTGACTCTGGTGACACTAGCTAGATCCGCCAACTTCGTGCAATCTAAATTTAACTATGATTCAGCTGGCAACTTTTTTGGGGGAGCAAAGTAGGTCCCAATTTTAACCGCCCCAAAACCACTTTCCACCCGTCATGCACCAGAGTTTGACAGTAATATCCAGTGATCATCATCATCACTACGCATGCAGCAAGAGAGACAAACATAGCTTTTTCCCAGCAATATTAAAATACTCCATTTCCTGGCCAGTAGCAAGCTACTGAGCAGAGAGAACAAACAAATGCAAGACGCAAGCTGCAGCAGCTCATAAACTAGTGGATGAAATTTATTTTTATCTTGGGGCCTGAATTTTATCCTAATTCCTCCCAGGGCTCCTGAGAATCTTATAAAAATATAGCTTAAATAATGTCAGTCCAAAAAGCAAGCTTTCTGGAAATTAATTTAATGACTTAGAAATCTTGAGGATCCTAGTACAGGCAGCCATAGAGGACTAAAGTATAAAGTGACTTCTTAACATTGTCTCTTGGCTCAGGGTTCATCTGATTGATTGCCCGGGTTGGCCAGCAGCGGTCAAAAACCTTTGCTTATTTATTTAATCATTTATTTGCTCACTCTACCAGTTCCTCAAACAAAACAATATAGAAGATCATGTAGCTTGTGTTGATCAATTACAATCTAAAAATATTTTTGTGGGGGTCAGATAGTTATAGTGTAGTTAGTGCAGCTGTCTACAGCCTTGAGAGCTGGATGATATTTTCTTTAAAATCCTGTCAAAAACCCTTTTGTCTTTTGGCCCTGCTGTATGTGTCGTATATATACTGAGGAATTGGACTTGGGTTTTCACTTAAGTGGATTAACTAGTGTCCTGATCTAACTAGCTGGAATGACTATCTTGGTTTTTTTTTCTTTGGACTACTATCATAGACTGACCAATATTTATAGTGGTTTCTACTTTGGACTTATTGTCACAGAATGATCAATCATTCGGCTAAGTTGGTGACAGGATTCCAAAGTAAAAAACCAAGGTAGGTCGAACACCTATTGGTAATTAGCTGGACTCATTATAATATTTTTTGGGTTTGGTTTGGGGAACTGCTTGTGCTGTGCGTGCATGTGGAAATTGACAATCGATCCAGGGAGCATTCAAGCTCCAGATACTAAGCTGCAGGTGCTTTTGGGGACAGCCTAATCTCAAATCTAATCAACGGTTGCAGATGCTTATACTGATGCTGTCAGTTTTGGCTCTTGTAACTAAATTTGGAAAAACTAGAAAATTCTGAGCCAATTCCCTGGACCACACAGAATTTGCAATCACAGCAACCTAATGGAAAGATGTCCTAATTATAGTACACTCCACGTGAATCCACAGAACATGGCGCGTGATGGGTTAATATTGGTCCTGACTCTTCATCGTTTCCGCTTGAAATATAAAACAGATGAGATACAGTATTAACTTATCTGGTCATGGTTTTCTTTCAAGCCTGGAAGTGAGCATTGCATGCAGCTAGCTAGATTAGTGTGTGAACTCAGAAGAAAACATATAGCTCTTGAAGAGGCCGTAGAGGACGAGCATTAATCTGAATTCAATATTAGGGGTCATGTCTAGTGTAGACATCGCGATTAGGCTGTATTGTACGAACCCTGCTGCTCATTGATCTGTCATGGGAAAAGATTGCGATCGCCGTACCAGCGGGATGTCAGCCGCGTGTCAGCAGCCTTTCCGCCCCTGCGCATACAAATATCCATCGCCGCTCACTCTTCACAGCACAAACTTTGTCGAGAGCTTCTGATACATGCTCCACTACATCCATCCAGCCTCTCTAGTCTTTAGTGAACAATCTTTACTACACTAAAGACTCTGGCTCCTTCCACCTGATGCGAGTTCTAGTTTCTTTGGAATTTTTTGTTTTGTAGTTTCAGTTCCATTTGAGCATTTGCCACTTTGATCATCATGAGTGTGAGAGGTCGAGCTCGCTAGATCAGTACTCTAGTGATTCTACAACTGAATTTCTTGAACAATCCCACGAAGCGAACATTGGGCGGCTCCAGCTCGGAGAGTTATAGAGGCAGTTGCTTTATCCTCTCCCTCAAAGGCTTCCAGCACTGGGACAGTACTCAGTCTTTGCAGAAGCAGGCTGATTATTTTTCTAGTGTCGGATGCCCTTGTGGGAGAGGGCGAAACAGCTGTCTCGTCGATCAGTAGTAGCTGCTGGCGGATCGTCAAGGGTACCTCGACGTTGCAGATCAGCAGCAGATTCGACCAATTGATATTGTAGCGTATCTGAAGCCGATGCTTCTCCCGCTCCCTCAAAGGCTTCCAACGCTGGTCATTCATCAGTACTAGTAGCTGTTGTTGACTAAACAGCAGGGCTAGAATTGATGTACGTCTTGCGTCGGAAGCCTTTTAGGGAGGAGGTGAAACACGGCGACAAGCCTGTAAAAATTCGATCCGGAGTACGTCGTAGTCGATTGTCGAGTCGAGTACTGATCCACAAATTTACATTGAACTCATGATGGTTGAGGCCGCTGATGAGGCCACTGCTTCTTCCTCTCCCTCAAAGGCTTCCAACGTTAATGCTCAACAATTGTAGTCCGGACAGCAGGCCGGCTATAACTGCTGAACTTGGGTTGTGGGAAGCCTTGTGAGGGAGAGGGTGAAACTGCGGCTTCCGATGTTTGCAGGACCCATGCTGCATGGACATATTGTATGTCTTCCGGCCGGAATTCCGTTCCGCGACCTTCAAAATCCATGATTTCGTCGTGCAGCATATTCAGCACCGTGACAGTTTTCCAGTAGCCTAGTAATTATACTCATAGCCTTAAAATAGTTATGTTCAATGGTAGTTGAGCGAAATCTGTTAGTATCAACCTTGGTCACGAACTTCTTAGGAAATTATATGTGTGGTTGCAACTATGCACATGTTTCTGAAACTAGCGTTTCTGATTGCAAATGCACTGTGGACATCCTTAATCAAACTTTTCTTGCACAGCAACGGGTGTAGAATATTAGCATTCTAGAAACGCCCATTCAGCTATTCTATTGTAAATTTGTTAGTCGGAATAGATCAAAACCCAGCCACTATATATCCGATGCCGTGATCTCAATATGAACCGTAGTACATGACTAGTCTCATAGAGGAGCTAAGGAAATCAGTTGTCAGTCCCGTGACAGTGGTACTAGCTTCCGTCCAAGACATTCAATCTTGGATTTCCTTCACGGGGCTTCACTTCCTGTGAAATTGCTTTAGTGCAGGTTTAGTGTGTGTTGTTCCGACATCGTGCGTACGCACGGCGTGCAGGTGATGATACTAATGAGTTATAAATCTACACGAAACTGCATTCAAGTTTACTATCTCCAGCTTGCTCATCATGATCGAGTCATTGTACGTTTGTGGTTTCAGCCTGAATGCTTTATAACTTAAGACTAGAGAAGTGCTTTCTTAGATCTTGACAACAAGTGCAACTGTATAACGTTGATCATTACCGGCATGCTATTGTGTACTCTTGTATTTTGACGTCTTGTGTACGACGTGCAGGTGATACTGCTTGTGAGTAAATCTTCACGAATCCGCATTCACGTTTAAAACTTTTACCAGCTTATGTATTATAATCGAGTAGTCTCATCGACACATCTTTGTGGTTTTACCCTGTCTTTTTAACATCAGACTACGGAAAGAAATTCTTAGATGTTTGTCATTGCACTTGAGAGCCAGTTCTCACCTTCTAGCTAGTCGACATGGAGCCCAAGAAGATACATATCAGCCTGGGCGCATACAACCATTCTATTTGACATCTTCTTGTCCGGAGCTAGCTATGATCAATGGCATGATGATTCGTTTGTCACCATATCGGGCATTTCATGTTCCAGAAAAGCTCTGTACTATTAGAGTACATATGTCAAGCTTAAAATGAAGAACTTTTCTAAATGCCATCACCCGTTTTATACTATCGTGCTCGCGAGCACCGTTCCGCAAAAAAACAAATTGAAATGCTTCAATACGATTTGTAGAAACCTTCATTTCAATTCGTCCTTCCAATTATGCACGGAGCAGCATGCTCAGCCATACTTAGTACAGTTAAAAGAAAGTGGTCATGATGTCTTCAGCTTCTTCTTCCCGGATTCAAAGTCTTGCAGGAATTTTGGATCTCAGCAAAATTCTCTAGCCGAAAAATATTAATTGATTCGTTAGCACTGTTGCGGCTTCGACGTTGGGGTCAACTTGAAAAGAAAAAAGTAGCTGTGCACAAAATAAACATGAGAGGAACGAGAGGAACGAGACAGATTGCCAAACGACAAGTTGCATGTGTGTACCCAAAAGCAAATATAGCTGGAATCCTGGGCTTTTACAACTATACACGGGAGCATGTTCAGCCATATTTAATGCACTTACAGGGCAAAAGAGGTGTCTTGTCCCCGCGTTCATCAAAGTCTTGTCACGAATTTGGAATATCTGACTTCTCCTCCAAAGAATAATTAATTAAAAATCTTCGTAACTAATACCCAATGTTTTGCAGCTAGCTAGCTAGCTAGGCTTCCAACTTATTTCATTAAAGAGAAAAGACACAGTTGTGTGGCTAGTTGCATAACTAAAAACGAGAGGAACGAGAATAAAGAACTACAGATTGCTAGAAGACTACTGCAAGTTGTATTATGTCTGTACCCGGCAATAGCAAGTAGCTGCTCGAATCCTGGGCTGATGATCTCATCATCATAATGTGTGCTCCAGGTTAATCAATCCTAAAGGATGTCATCATCCATTCATGGGTCGACCATGGGCCGTTGGAAATCCAATTAAATGCTCGATTTCGTTGCAGCTGCCCAATACTACTAGTCGTACTGCAGTGGTAGATTTCTCCTCCTTGCCTCGTCGACTCATTATCCTCGGATTCACGATGTGCCACATATCTGACCTGGGAAGATAAGGCTGCAAACAAACAAGCTGCAGCTGTAGTAGTAGTAGAAGTAGTAGTAGTACTGTTGCAAATCCATATATCTATCGTCCATCACACTAGTTGCGCGGGGATCACGCAACCAAGGAAATTATTACTACAAAATTAATGCTGCACAACATCTAGATCATGATCATCTCTGGCCGGCTGGCTGGTCGAGACTAACACCCGGCCTAGCTACGCCTTTCAATTTCTATTATAATCATTTCTATGTTCAAGGTGTCGGGCGCACGTGATAAAACTGCAAGAAATTCTGACACATGCACGCCCATCGAGGACCAGTTAAAATTGAACAAAACAAAAGACAAAATTGATGATCTCCTGTCTAATAGAGATGAGCGCGCGGATGTGACGAAGAATTAGCTCAGATCAGCTGCCTCAGTTGTCCTGGGTGCAGGAGCCCTATTGTCAACGGGACTTCTTAGCGCTTGTGAATGTGAAGGATTTCGCCACTTGGCTTGTGCTTTTACAACTTGCCAAAAACAATCACCAAAACAATTTCAAGATTAATATTTGACGTGTAATTAAATGTATTGGACTTTATATATGTTAACATTAATTGGGTAAAAGAATGATAAAGTAAACAAAGAAATAAGTGTCAGCTACACTTAAATCTTTTAAGATTCATTTCTAATATCCAATGTGTACTAAAGTTCCAATCTATATGGATTGTACATGTAATTTAAACACATTCAGGTTTAATATGGTGTGAACAAATCTCTGATTTGTTGTCACATCAATATAATTAATTGTCATAAATTAGAATTTCACAATTTAAAGGTCTTTATATATTATATTATTCTGATCACACTTTGCATGTTTAATGATCATAACAAGTCATTGAAAGACCATTCATTTGAGGTCTTGTTTTTTGTTGCATATACATAGACACTTTGCATTGAAAAATTGTAAATGTGTTAAAAATGTGTAGTTAAGCAATGTGAAGAATTTTGGAAAAATGTTTGTAATTTTGCATTTTTCAATGAATCTCAATTGAACTCACAAATCTCACATTTGGTTAGGATGTTTGATTTGTAGAATTGTAAAGCAATTATGAACATTAAGCACAAATGTGTGTGAACATGATATAATGAACTTATAAAATTATTATAAAAAAAAAACTTCATGTCCTTTTTGTCAAATTTTTTTTGCAACTTGTTACAATAAATGCCTATAATGTCCAAATATATGACATGTTTTTTTCTTCATCATTTTTTAATGAATATGAATTTTTGAAAGTGTCTTGATTCCTTGTAAATGCAATGTTTCGTCTTTAAAAATGATAATAATTTCAAATCATAACCAGTTTTATTTTATTTTTATAGCTTTACATTTTCTTGTATGATAAACTACAACTTTTTTTAACACATCACGTACATTTTACCCCATTTATGTTTGGCAAAAAACTTTTGAAGTTCTAAAATTTTAAATCAATTTTGGAAAGTTCTTTAAATTTTTAAAGTCTTACAATCCCACATATCTTAAGGTATGAATGTTTTGTTAATGTGGTTAATAGGTTTTTATTTTTCTAATTTTTTCTCATCAAATATGATTTATATGAGTCCTTTTCATAGTCCTTTGCAAAATTGACTCTTGTCTGACATGTTGATGTACATTTTTCAAAGTCCTAAATCAAAACTTAAAACTTAAAATTTCATCAAATGGAATTTTGGTTTGAATTCCTTAACATTTAAATGAATGAAAAAACAATAATTTGCCATGATTGCCATAGCTTTAAATCGCAAAACATAAATATTTATCAAATTTTGAATTTTTTTTTTGGTGGTCTAATGCCCTTTTTGGCTCATTGGATTATGACTGCACCCAAATAACTAGACAACATTAATGGAAAGCCATAATTTATTTATTTTTTGTTTTTAATCATAACAACCTAATGGAAAAATTTCCTAAATATGGATGTTCCATGCTTGTAAGGGGAATAATTCTTATGAAACACATATGTTTGATTTTGAACTACCATTCTCATGATTCACCATGTTTTAGCATTTCACCTTGGAATTTGTATAGATTAAATTGAACATTTTTATAAGGTGTAATTTTAATGCACATTAATAATGAAATAATAATAATTTAAAGGGGTGCAAATAAAATAATAGGAATTGACTTTATCATTATTGGTGATTGTTTGTCTATTGTTTAAAAAATAATGAGTGTGCTTATTAAGATGATGTGGTGAAAATTACAATTGATTACAAAAGGTGATGTATTCAAAATCCATGATTTTGCCAATGATCAAGGATATTCATTTTTTGATCATCGTTCATGCTATGTATTATTACGTAAAGGTGTAAATCATTATTGTGTACACGATTTTGTTATTTTGAAAACATTGAACAAGTCTTTTTTTAAAATGAAAAGAAAATGATAACTAGTGTTATATGAGTGATTTCCAATGTTTTACATTCATTAGATTCAAGGTCCTTTCAATTGTAACATCAGAAACTTCTTTCTTTTTCACTTAAATGTGTGGGTAGAAACTCCATTTTTTTGTAATGGAAAGTCCAGGTCCTAGCCTAGTATTACTCCTCATATTAAATTATTTCTATGATATCTTCAATGTGTGGGTAACAAGTAGCAAGTTTGCCATCTTCTGTGTCTCCTCTTTTGGGGTTGCTTGCTTGGCACCAACACTGACATTATGATTAATAGATTGGAGTTTTGAATGTTGTTTGATGCTAAGCGTGTTGTTGCAGGTAACCACCTTACAACTTAAGGCGAATACATATGTATGACCAATTAATGTATAGTCCAGACAAAAGTGGCCTCTTCAGAAATCTACTCCAGCAATGTTTTTTCTTTCAATTCCCTCATGGAGCCAGAGGGGCAAAGCATCGCCAGGCAGATTTTGACTGGTGACATAGTTTTTTGAAAAAAATTCTACTTAACTGGCAACTCTTTTTCAAGAACTCTTAAATGTGTAGCCAGTAGACATGAATGTGGCAATACCCTCCCTGAAAAAACAGTTGTCTGTCTCAAAATTTGGGCAGCTTTTTTAAAAATTTAAAATGGAATTTGCAACAGAATATGATAAGATGATAATGTAACAACAGAATGATATGAGGCAGATCCACCACTGAAAATTAATATGTAAGGTACTCAAAATCATGACTGAATATTACATTTTTGAAAAATTCACATGTACAAACAAAGAATTTGATGTCAATTCACTTGGAGGCAAAATAGGTATTTTTAATTGATATTGAACATCAATTTCATTTTATTGCAACATTTTGAATGGAGAATCCATGTGTCCATTTTGTGCGGATACAAATGGAGGGCTCTGGAGATATAATTCGGTTGACTTTGCCTTTAAAGTGGAACGAAATGTTGGGTCAGCTACTGTTATTGGTGTAAAAGCACGTCCACCCACACCCCCAATATGGGCTTCTACAAATTTTTGTCACGTCCAACATACAGTGTTAATTGTTTTGCTAGACCCACTCACAAACATGAAAATTTGGACAGGATAAGGTACGAGATTATTTTAATGTCACCACTTTGGCCATTCATCATAGCTCGACAATCAGAATTAGTCAGTTTCTTTTAAAGGACCATGTGGAGACCATGGTGTAGTGAGGACATGTACAGGTCCATTTAGTGCAAACTTCAAACCTGTTTTTAAAGCTGTTTGAAGGATGTACTTCATGGAAAGTACAGTGTGTACTGGCCATATTATTGCTCCTAGTGGACCTACTCTAAGAGCATTGCACTGATGCATTGTACAGTCAATTTTGGATGAAAAAAAGTCAAAGCATGCTGGTTTAGCTCCACCAAAATGGTTTTGGCCGAGCATTTTTGCACAGGATTTAAGGCTGGCAAAAGGCACTGCAAAGCTGAACACCTGTTGTTGATTGGCTAGATGGTTTGATTGGCCCAGGTGGGTTGCTATTATTAGTATCATATTTTGCAGTCCTCACTCATGATTTCAATTTGACGGGTGAGGTTGGGAAAAAGTAAATAACTAATCTTGGATGTGAGAAATATTGTTTCAGGGCCAGATACTGAGCATGGGTGGAGCTACTCTAACAATTGAAGACAGGTGCAGAAGGAGATCTGAGCGGGCTTTTTATAAGGCAGGTGCTAATTATGGGGCCCAAGTTCTTGTAATGGATGTGCTTAGTAACCCACTGGAGGGCCTAACCCACATCATGAAGAAAAGGGTGGAAAATGTAGTACTCCTAGACAGCTAGGATGTAAATGGCAAAATGGTGTACATTGGCCTCAAAATATAAGTTGTCCCCTATTTCAAGATAATCTTGCATTTCTTGAGGGTTTGTTTCATCCTCCGAAAACTTCCACTAAGTATATCTGGTTAAATCTCAAGTGAATGCTTAAGGTAACCAGCCTTATGTATCTGGGATTGAAATGGGCTTGAATCAGTTCTAGACTTCTGATAGAACATTAATGCACTGTGTTGTTATGAGCAATCTGTACTCATATGGCATATATGGTGTAGTAGAAAATGACTTCGTTCAGTGTACAGAACAAATTCCCCTCTATGGTGTTGTGAACAGGCATTTAGTCATTCCAACAGATACTGTCAAAACATTGAATTGGGTGAACTTCTTAAATAAGCATGCAGAAAAAGCAACCACAAGTTACAAAATTTCAATTTTGAACTAATTTCCCCAATTGGCAATCCAATGCCATGGAGGTGAAGTACATTTCCATACCACTTACAACATGTAGAACTTTTTTTCAAAATTATAATATAAAGCAAACATGATCTGCAAAAGGTCAGGCTCCTCACTAGATATCCCAATTATTGGGCCATCCAAACTGAGCACAGTCAGATGTTACAGATTCCGGCATCGTGCAATTGCAAAAGAGGATGAAAGTGTGGAGAAAATGTGTATACCAGTTAATTCTTAAAAGCATGAATTCACTAAGTTGTGCTTGATCCAGATCAGCTACAAAAACAGCTTAATATAACAGAAGATCTGAGATCAGTTCAATCTTGATTTGGCATGAACAAAAATTGCAAGCAGATGTACCTGGATGATCCAAGGTGTCAAGGGTCAGGTCCAACCTGGGGGCCCTAGAAAACCCTTTTTGTGAAGTGTTCTTTAGATGCTAGAAAATGAAATTATTACAACCCTGCACAACTTTATTTATAAACAAACCACAGATTTGGAAAATGTACAAAGGGATAAGAAAAAAGAAAAGGGAGAATTTACAAGACACCAAGGTCAAAATCTCTCCATGTCAACAATGACCGTCTATAATAGGTCAGCCATGGTGATGGGGGTTGTGTCTTGAAGGGGTGGAAGTCATGAACACTATTATAAATCATGACTTTTCAAAAGGTTTAACTTGATTACAATGTCTGCACTGACCAAAAGGATGTTTGCTTTGACAAAAAGCATGAGACGTAAAAAACACATGATTTTTTTATCTTAAAATTAAAATGATTATTTTGATCAAGTGTTAAGTTATTAATCTAGTCAAGAGGGACAAATTTTTTAAATGGTTCATCAAGATGCCCATGACTTAATCAAATCAACCATACCAAATGACCATGCTTGGTCAAATTGGACATATTAATTTAGTTAGCTAGCCTACTTGCTATGCTTATTAAGCCACCTTCCTACTTACCAAAATATGTCTTACCTACCTACTTATTGTCTGCCTACTTATCTATTGATTTATATACTACCTACTATTTACCTACTTGCCATCTATTGATTTACGTCTTACCTACTTACTATCTGCTTACTTATCTATCAATCTATCTACCTACCTATTTATATTTTACATAAGTAGGTATGTACATCTAAAAACATAGATGGTAGGGAAATGTAACTACCTATCTACCTAATTACGTACCTACTTACCAACTTTGAAAAAAATTAAAATTCAAAAGTTATTGTACACATTCACAAAAACATTCATTGAAGTTCAAAGAAACATGTTAAATGCATTCAATATCACATTTTTTACAAAATGGTGTGGTGGTTTGATGGTCAAGACATTAGTGTGGAACAAAAAAGACCAAAAATCAATCCCCCTTACCAACATATACTATGTGGAATATGTATATTTGTGTATATACCTCGTACATGTGTGTAAATGTATAGTATTTAAGTGGGTTGTGGATAGGTAGGTAAGAGGCCATGGTGAGTGAATGGGTAGGTACTTTTTTTTTTTAATTTAAAATTTGAATCATTTTTTTAATTAATTTTTTTTGGTTGCCCAATTTTTTATCTAATTTGACTAGTCAAAAAGACCATCTTATGGTCAATCATAAAAACCACCAGTCATGTTGGACATGTTTAAATCAACTTGTCCAGGTATGATTATGTGGTCAAATTGACCAAATGTTAGAATGATTAATTTTTAATCTAATTTTATAGTCAAATAAACCATGATTTGTTGTAGTGGAAGTAACTTGGCCTACCACTACCACCTGACTTAAGATGGCGGATGTTTGCATCCTTTACAATGTAATTGAAATTTTTCTATAAAAAAATGTAACCAAGATAAAAAAAGGAGTTCGAAAAGGCCCTTTGGCCCTTTCAAGCTCCAAATGGCATTAGCACAATCGTGTAAGGACACATCAGCCTTTTTTTGTAGACATCCAAATACCTCAATTACTAAAAGGAGGAATTAATAATGAGGTGTCGGTTGCAATAATTCCTATTTTTGGCTTAACCCACATTGGAAGCAACAAATCCCTAAATGGCACAAGATTGGGGAAGTAAATCCATTCGTGTTGGGTCAACAATGACAACATAAGTTAAGGTGCGAATTTTATCTTTAAGAAATACAATGTCGACTCATTGATGAAAAGAATTAAACATGGTTGAAGGAAGTGCATGTAACTGTTCTCATCCCACGTGGAAACCAACATTTCGCACAATGGCAACAAAAGTGTTGCGAATTACATCATGGGTTCCCGTGTGATTATTGCCATGAATGTAATATAAAAGGTGGATACCCATAATGTTGATGGGATGTGTGCACGCATTGAAAGATACCTATAATTGAGGGACATGGTAAAAACGTTGTGGAAAATAATGGGGAAAATAATCAAAAGGTTGAAAAAACTAATCAAGCTATAATCCAAATGCTACCCCAAGGCTAGAACATCATAAAATTCAAACATGATGGGCCTCAAATATCATGTTGGAGAGCATGTTGAAAAAGGTATGATGGTGCAGACACTCTGAAATGGAATCCTAAAATCAAACCATTTGTTACCCAATGATTTGTTCAAAAAAAGGAAGACCCACACGAATGGGGGGTGATAAAAGATCACATGTTGTTTTGAAGTGTTGTTGGAATAGGAAAGTGTTGTTGTCAACTCATGTTAAGGCTTCAAGAAAGAAGGGATGTTGATCAACCATGAACCACGACAAGTATTTTGAAAGTAACTGCTATCATTACAATTGATTGGAGTGTTACAAGAAGAAATATGTTGCAACTTACAAATTGGGATAATACTGCATTCTATAACAATTGTTTTAGTTCATGAACCTTGATCCTTGAAGCAAAGTGTTTGCCACGTACAAACTTCCATACACCATGGAGGTTTTGTGATAATTTTACAATATTCATGTTCACAATAAATTAGAAGATATTACAAGCCAAGAATGTCTCCATAGACATGTTCAACTCATTGAAACTAGGTAGAATGTCCACACAAATTGCACTTTGTCCAAAACAATTTCAAAAGCACATTTCATGAAATCTTGAATTTGAAAAAAAAATAAACATTTCTAAATATTTTTATAAAATAACTTAATTAAAAAATCATGTGAAGACAAAACATATGTACACCTAATGATTTGCCTCATATATATAATCAACAAAAATTCATAAACATGACATAAAATTCTATCATATACAACCTGTAATTCATATTTCAAAAAAAAAATGTATAAAAATGTAATGGATCCTACCTAATGAGGCACATGTGACATCTCAATATGCCTCCACATGGTGTTTTTCTTAGAATTCACTAAGTAAATTAATTACATTTAGGGTTTTGTAACCTTCAAAATTTTTATATCCTACATTATTTTAGCAAATGCATTATATGAACATTGCCAAACATAGATGTATGCATTACTTATCCATGCAAAAAATTTGAAGTCAATTGCATTATTTAATACATTCCTTTTGATTCCTTTAAGATGAAAATTACAATTAAAACAAGGACTTAAATTGTTTAAAATGACTCAAAGGGACATCAATAATATATCAAATCTATTATTGGATTTTTTAATTAGATTAACATGACATCATCCTAGTTATAGTTATATACCAATCCACTATAATCATGAAATAACAAATCTAATAAAAATCCAAAATAGTTTTTTGTAGTCCATTTTTTGTTAGATTATCCTTTTGGGTACCCTGATTGTGAATATGCCCATTGAGAAATTCAATTTTGAAGTGTCATTTTTCTAAAAGGGATTTATAAAAAAATAATTGTTTTAAAATATAAGGAAAAGAAGGTTCATGGGACGATGCTTTAAGAACATCAAATATTGAAGAGAAGGCTTTGAAAAGACCTACATGCAACATTTAAAAAGGAAGCATTTTCCATTCCTACCATTTGCACACTATGGTGACCTTATATGTACGTCACAATGGTAGGTTTTCCTATATTCCTTAGGTACAAGAAAATAAATAAAATAAGATCCATTGAAATAATAAAAAAGAGGGGGTCACTTATCTAAAGCTATCATAATCAACCTTTCAAAAATGAAAAAATCAAATCAAAATTGTGGATAGCCAATAAATAATGGACTTTTGAATTTTGCCCACATTTTTTGTCACACTTGTAAAACTGATGGATATGGACTTTTATTTTATTGTGTTAATCTTATGTGTTTGAAACTTTGGGACATTGGATGAATCATGTTTAAGAAACTAAAAATCCATTGAATGAATGGAATGTGATTTTAATTTATTATGTTATGGATTTTTGAAAGTTCCAAATATTTTTGGAAGCATTTAAAAATAATTTTTTTAAATAAATATTTTTGAAATATTTTTTATATGTCTTATAGCATCATATTGAAATTGGAAATGGAAAAAAAATGTTATTTTTAATATCATCTAAATATTCATATTTTAAGCTAGTTTTCAACTACATTAGAAAAAGACTTTGAAAAGGGATTCTAATCTACCAAAATTGTGACACCTTAGTTTGGTTTTGCCCATGTTGACCTTGAAGATCCTAACATCCCTCCATACTGTGGCCCTATAAGCATGCGCCATTTTTTGAACATTGTTGCATACACACCTTTTGTTGGTAATTTTGTTTTTGTGCGGCTTGTAGACCTTAAAGTCTATATTGTGTGGATGGGAAGGGCTAAAAATGATGTTGTAAGAGATCAAAAGAATGAGAGTTAAAGGAAGGTCTATGTTCAATGGTGGGTTCTTGTGAGAAAGGGAGCCAAGAGTGATGAGGAATTGTATCATAATTGTTGGTTGAGTAAGTGGAAGAGTAATCATGCAAACCCAAAATAATGGGTTGAAATTTATTATGTTTCATTTTCTTTTTCAACTAGAAGCAATATAACAGTTCATTCCATGATAAGTATTAATGCAACCCATGCATCTAAGGCAAAAGCTAATCTTGATGCAACTGACGATAACTCTTGTGCATTGTAGTTGAAGGTTGAATTTTTTATGAACATTAAGCAAAAATGTTGGTGCTATTTTATGGTTGCTATAGTAGGTTTAGTCTTTTTTTTAAATGGGATTTTAATGCTCTGGAATATATTCAATTTGCTTGTGGGCATTCATTGAGGAAAGTATTAATGTTTTTCCTCTTTATAAACATTCCAATGTGTTGACCTTTATCAATATGGACATTGCTTATTTTAAATTGTCATTTTAAGTGTGCATGAAAAACTATTATAGAAATGATGAATGGAAATTTCCTTTTTAATGTCATGGGTGGATGAAATTTTTGTCAACATTTGTTGGCATTAGTGATAAATACGAAAAAAAAGTTGCACTCATGTACTTAAGTTTATGATTTTTTGTCAGCAAGGTCTAACCTTCATTTCAGCCAACCGGTTCAGTTTATACTAAATTCAATAAATTTTAATTTGAAAATATTAGTTACAATTAACAATAGGAGGACGGAAATAATTACTTGAAATTTGGTGAGCATCACATTGATTAGACTTGAGTTTACAAGTTTGAGTTGACATAAAACATGTTTGAATTTACACGTTCTTGTGTAGATTTTATGAAAATAAATTAAAATATGCTTGTAATTCTAGTAATTCGAAAACCACTAGATAATCATATTGAATTTAAATGGAATTTCAAGTTTTAATGAAAATTATGAAAGTGCGTGTTGGCATGGTGGTAATTCTTCCCATATGGTGGCCACCAAACCAATTTCAGCATTTTCACCATGTTGAATTTGATGTCAAATTCATTTTCTTCTAGAAAATTAATGAAGTTACATGAAAACTTGGTTGAAATACATCTTATTTGGTGGCCACCACATGGGTTTTGTTTCCCAGCTTGTTGAATTTGGTGTCAAATTCAAGTTGTTGAAAATTTATGCAATTATATGAAAACTTAATTGAAATACATCTTATTTAGTGGCCATAAGATGAAACTGTTCCCTGGCCTATTGTGTTTGGTGTCAAATTTAGCTTTTTGTTGAAAATTTATGCAAATTACATGAACAGATGGTTGAAATATGTCTTATTTGGTGGCCACTAAATGTGTTTTGGCCTCCCCTCATGTATTAAATTAAGTCTAGAATTAAAGTTAAAGTTCAGAATTAATTAAATATGTGTTTAATGTAACTTATGGCTTAACTTAGGTTAGTTTTTTTTTAATTATAATATATATTATTTTTTCACTTGCTATAGTTATTATGAAATATTATAATGAATATTTAGTTTTTTAATAAATAATTAAACTAAATTTTAATAAGTACATTATTCCTTAAAATATATTAAAATTATTATGTAAATTATTATAGCTCTTGTAAAACTATAAATATCAACATCTACTAATAATAATTTCATTTGTAATAATTTCAAAAAGTATAATAAAAAATTGTAGATAAACTTGTAATATGATCACAATATATTTAGTTAATATTTTACATAAAACTTTAATATATTCAAAATATATACATAGTATAACCATGATATGGAGGCCATTTAATGTTAATAATAATTTTTGAATATACATGTAATATGACCATTCATATACATCCAAAATATACATTTGTAAATCTTAATATATCCAACTACACCCCTTAGAATACACAAAATACACCTTTGTATATTCATAAGGTTGCAACAAAATTAGTCACATTTATAACTATGGGATGTAAGTTGTTTTTTTAAAATGAAAACCATGAAAGTTGCAAACTAATTGCAATGTAGTCGCAAATATGACCAACACAAGAAATAGTTGCAAAAATGTTCAAAGTAATCACAAATGAATAATAGTCACATGTAGTCACAAATATAGTGGTTAGATTTTGGTTAATTTCTACTAATGACAATAGATGTATGTGCAAATCAACAAAAAACTTGCAATTAGGCATCCATATCAAAAACATTAAATAACATTAAGGTTTTAACCACCATTTGATAAACAAAGTCAAAATTTACTTGATGTAATTGTGTAATATATTGGTGTAGATGGCATGCTCAAATTACTTAATATACACATCACCCATTAGTTACATAACTAGGCCTAAATTTCTATCGTCTATGTTATCTTCATTAGCCGAAGGTCCAAGATCATACCTTAATCTTTTTTTTTAATTGATACCTTCTTTGGCAATTCTTGATTTTCATTGCACACAAGGGACTTCCCCTAAGTCTTTTCCTTCATTTTCAATTTTTTTCTTGAAGATTGCAATTCATATATTTTTTATGGACTTCAAGCTTGAGTTTTCAACATCATTTGTTCCTTTGATTTCTCCCCACCACTTTTTTTCCCTTACTAGATTTCCCATTACTTTTCTTAATATCAATTACTTCCAAATTGTGTGGGCTATCAACAACTTTGTCCTTCTCATGAAATTCATCAGCCTTTCCCAAAGTTTAGCAACCTTAGTAGTACCACTTGCCTTGGGCCTTAAAAGGTGCTCAAATTCCTTGGCATGTGTGTGTTTTGTGCCAATTAAACCCACACCTTCAAAACCTTTAATTATTTCCTTTTGATTCACTTCAAGTTCCTGACTTCCTTCCTTTTAATTACTATTTTATGCCTTTTAATTCCCTCCCTTTTGCATCCCTTCCTTTTGATTCCCTTCTTTATAACTCCCTTCCTTTTGATTCCCTTCTTTTTAAATCACTTCCTTGAAAATCTTTCTAACTTCCTTCACAATAGTGGTAGTTTTGTTCAATAGAGGATGTTTTTCTTAGACTTTAACCTCCCCTTCATTGTTATCAATTGTCTTCTCATCACCTTCCTTGTCAGAAAACATTTATAGTCTCTCCATCCTTAACCTCAGCACTAGAATTGTTGTTCAAATCATGATCATTTGAAGTTGAACTTTCACTTTTAACTTTGTTCTTACCTTTATTGGGAAAAACACCAAGTCAACTAAAGTTTGTCAATATTGGGTTCAAAATAGACCTAGAAGATTTTTCGATATAGTTGGAACTCCACTTTTTGGTTTGTGTGACTCAACAAATGTTTGTCTTGGTGATGTCATGATAAGTGGAACAAGGTGCAATCATGATAATAGGAGCCAAAAACAGTTGTAACCATTACTTAATTTTGTGTTTTTTCCACCAAAATTTTTTTAAAGAATTTTAACTTCAAAATATGTTAAATTTTTTTCACATTATCAAATATAATGTCTTATTTTATGAATGTCCAAAATATGAAATTATTTCATTAAATTTGGACCTTCAAAAGTAATGTAAAAAGACCTGTAACCACTGCTTTTAAACAATAAAAGGACTTGTAAATGGACTTGGAAAACTTTGAAAATGACATATTTATGAGCAAATTTTTAACACAAACCTTAACAAAATAGTATAAAGAATTTTTTTTTAAAAAATTCAAGAATATTTTTAAAATACTCCCCAAAATACAATCACCTAAGGGGGCATTAGTGGCTCCTATTAACCCATTTGCACCCAACAATATGTTGAACTATTCACTTGAGGTGAGGAGAGGTGACAATTTGAAGATAATATGGCAATTGGATTAAAGCATGGTAAAATATACACAAGTTATTTAGTAGTTTAAGCAACAAAATACTAAGGTCCCTAAATAAAAGGACTAATAAATAAATGATTTTATGGGGATAACAATATGTTTTTAAGTACATTATTTTTTAACTCTTGTTTGCATGGACTTCAAAAACTAAATTATTATAATCATGTTTCTTTTAACTACTTGTAAGTACTTAAATTGGACCTAAAATTTGTGGCAGTTTGAAAAATAAAGTTCAAATATTTGAAAGTAGGTGAAATGTTTTTGCAAGTATTTGGTTTTTTTTCAAGGGGCACCTCAATATTGATGTGGTGAACATTCTAATATAATGTTTTAGATAATTGAGTTTGTTTTCCTAATTAAAATCATCCCCAACCCCTAAAAAATGACATAATTGTTGGGGATACTTTTGGGGTACTTTTTCATGTCCAAATGATATGACACAAATTGCTTGGAAAAGCTAGAGGGAGGTTAGAGATGCCCATGAAAAAAACTAAAAATTTCATTCATTTTGAAATGCTAAAGGAAGGTTAAAAGTTTGAAAGACTATTTTTTTGTGTTTTCAAGTAGAAAACAAAGTAACAAATATGTACAAAATATCTTGCTTACACCCAGTTGGGTTTGTGGCCCTCCCACTTTGCTAGTTTCCCTAGCACTAACAATGGTGGTGCATGCCAAAGATGGAGGACAATACACCTTCTATGATGACCCAATGCATAAAAAAAATTCCAAATTTTAGTTCAATGTACCCACTTATTTAGTGGCCTTGCTGCAATTAGTTTGTATGTACCTTGAAAATATCACTTGCACAAATTGACCACCATAATAATCACATATATTTTAAAAATTTAGCTACACAAAAATGTTTCCCAAATTCACATTCCTCAAAAAAAAAGGAAAAAAACACATGTTTATTCAAGGTTTCTTTATGTTATTCCAAGCACAATTCATACATAAGTTTTTCATATAAAAAACATACAACATGTACATGTTATGATAAAATTGTTCAAGCATACAGTAAACTCCAATATTGACAACACTAACTACATATAATATATAAATTACATAGATTATTACATACCATGTTCCACAAACATTAGAATTATACTATCTATAATTATTTTTGCAATATGTATACATTCAATACCACATACATCAAACAAACAACACATAGTATAAATGCATTCCATATTATATATTATACATGAAAAGAATTCATTAATATAATAAGTCTAATATAATGTGGGAACAAATAATATAACTTTAAGTACATACAAGGGTAATATAAAGTGCTATTGCAATATCTACATGATACCCCATACATAAACTACATCACAACATAAGATATATGTGTTCTATTATGGAAGAACATATAGTACATGACAACTTATGAATTATGGAGAATACATTTTAGTTTAAATATTCACTTGTACCCCTGCACATCATTATAATCTCAACAAAATTATTGTAACACTTGGTAGTTGGGTGCATTCATGGTTAGGGTACCACAACACAAACCATGACACCCATTTGTCATGTGTCTTGAATCCTAAAACAAGGACTTAGCAAAATGAATGTTCTGAAATGTTAAACAATGAAAGGGGGATATGAATGTTTAGGCTTTCAACCAATAGATGTTATAATGAATGATTCCAATCAATTGAACAAATTTTTAATGTCTTATTCAAATATAAACCAAAAAGGAATGTACGACTACTTTGACATTCTAGAATAACATACTTTCATTTGGAGAGCTAAAACCCTATTAAAAAAATTAAATGTCCTTTTTTTTACACCCATGTCTCCTATATTTCTTTCCAAACCTTTGGAATGTAAATTTGTAATTAACAAACTTAATTTGATTGTCCTTATCAATGCATCCACTTTATGAAAAAATCCAAGATCCTAACATCAATTCCATAAAATTTGGTGATTTATTATACTAAAAATTTGTGCCATTATATATAACATACTTTATTATATTTATGGTCAAAATATGGATCAATTTGAACAAACATTACTAGTCCTATTGAGTTATTTTTTATAAAATCGTGTAATGACCAAATATGGTTCCTAAGCCATTTTTTAGGACACTTAAGGACATGTTTTTATCATTCAAATCACAAAAAATCACCACCATTTTAGTCAAGAAGTATGTGAGTATCTAATGAAGAAAAAAAAAATCTACCAAATAAATTATTTTGTAAATATAATGGTCATTCAAAGTAGTGTTTTGAGAATGACTTTGGGGTGAGACATTCCTTTTGTGTACCCCAACCATGAATGTACTCATTTGTATGTAGGCCAACCCTTAAGTACAAATTTCACAAGTATAACTAATATTTGATAGTTATAAGCCATGCAAAATTATTTCAACATTAAATCAACAAGTGAAAAAATTGCAAGCAAGTTGATGAACTTGTCATTGGTGGGGAGGTGAACTAGAGCAATAATTCACCTTTGTTGTGCAATCATAGAACATGCAAGCTCACAATCCATATCTATGTACTTCTCCTATAGTTGAATGTCAAATTCTACAAACCCAAAGCTCATGTACCAATCTAGGTGTACAAGACCTTCACACAAGGGATTTTTGCAACGATTGTTTTTTTTTAACAATATGGTGGCACACTATGGGTGGTATAGGTGGCAAAAAATATAAATAATAATATTATGGAATGGAAATGGACAAGCACAAAATGTACAAGTTATTACATTTAAAGCCTCTAGGCCATAATCACATGTCACCTTTTAAACATTGCACATAGGATGAAGCTAAATTGCTAACCCTTTGTCCCATTTTTTAGAAGTAGCATTTGAGATTTTAATGCATCAAAATTCATGTCTCTAAACAAAGTTTGCTATTTGACCCTCATCAATGTTGAGCTTAGAAAATAGACCTTCATAGTCCACTTTTGTATTGTTCATCATGGACATAAAACATTCACATGTCATTTTTTGCATTTAATACCCACTATGATCAAGATCTTGTCTAAGCTTTGCAAGCATATCTTGTAGCTTCTTATATGCTCCAACAACAATGGATTACATGAATTCCAAAACCATTTTTACTTGACCAACTTTAGATGCCAACTCTTCTTCCTTAATTTTCAATTTGACCATTTCAACCCTACAAGATTTTAGTTCCATTCGAACAATACCCATCAAGTCAACCACTTCTAATTTTCTTTTTTCTACCCAAAGCCTAGTGATGACATTCTTCATTTTGCACATTAAAATTCTTTAAAATTCTTCTTTTAGCACCTTGTCATAACATTCTTTACCCGCGAATGTTTACCAAATTACACTGGTTGATCTATAAAATTCTTTAAAATTCTTGCTTCTTTGGGCTTCCATAACATTCTCGCACCAAGAATGTCATAACTATGACCCAAAGGTTATTTTTACCAATTGTTGTTGCAACATTCATTTCAAGCTCAAGAACTTCTCTTTTTACTTTTTTCTCTTATTTCATCAATTCCACAGTAACTCTCTATTTTCAATTGAGTTACATTCTTAGGTCCAAGCAATGATCCCTTCTTCTCAAGACATTTCTCCATCCAAGAAAGCCATTTTGATTGTTGGTTGGCATTAATTTCATGACCAAATCCAACCTAGCTCACTAACTTCCCTTTCACAACCTCTAGTATTATACCCCTTGGAAACTCCTTACCAATGAGCTTGCTCTTAGGGACATCATCCTTACCATAAATAATTGGATAGATGTATCTAATTTTATCTAATACTAAAAGATCATGATAGTCAACAAAGGAGTTATAACCACTACTTCCCCTAGCTACCTTGAAAACCTTTCTCAAGTCTACTTCAACAAAATCTTTGCTTCTTATCCTATGGGGGTTGATTCCACCAAATGGCAACCTAAAGTTTTTTTTTAATTCATGGAAGCCAATTGTAGGAGGAGGCTAGTTTTTTAAAAGCTTGCCAATTTTGACCTCCAAGTCTTCCAAGGATTTTTCTTCCACTATTTGCATTGTTTCTGTTTCATCATCACTAACAATTTGCTCTTTACTAGGTTTGTTCTTCATGATGACTCTTTCTAATACTTCATACAAATCCCACATGAGCAACCTAACTCAAAATCAATGTATGAAAAATTATTTCAACCATCACAACTCCCATTCACTATATCACACAATCATAATCCAACATAGAAATACCAAAACCACAGTATCTTGAGAACAACCATAATAAATGTGAGGAGTTGTGGACAAGCTCATCAACATTTGTAAAATCCAATAAAAATATTTTTATCAAGCTTAAAAATTTTAATTAATGTTGGTACCCACAATGTCCTTTCTACAACCCAAGAAAACAAGTGTCCAAGGAATTTACCTATTTAGGGCCAATTGTAAACCTTTGAACAAATGTTGAAAAGAGAAAAAAAACAATTTGTAGTAGATCTAAATGATGAAAATAACTAGGGAACATTACATCGTAAGAAAAATAAACCCCTAGGGTGGGCAAAAAAATCACAAAGAGCTTGCCTCTCAAGAAGTGTAAAAATGCAGTTCAAAACTTTAGAACTTGGATTCAAGCCCATGTAAGGAATACAAAAGAACCTAAAACTAAGAGGCTTGAAAGTGGGTGCAGCAATGGAAGTTGGGGGACCAAATATAAAAAATAAATATTTATAAAACTTACCTACAAATAATTGCAAAGTGTTGTGCTAGTTTTGATGATTGTGGAGGTGTTGTTTGCAGGTTTCAACTTCACTAAATGACACCAACACAACAACTTCCTAGGACTTTACAACAATAGTTCCAAGATGCCTTTGCAATAGTAACAACATTTTACATCCTTCACTATACAAGTCACTAGAAGAAATTTGCATATTTTTCAACTACAATTTACAACTAATTTTTAAATGCAAATGACATTTGCAACTAAAATGACTTGTAGTTGTGTTGGACAAGTTACATAAGACATCAGTTGCAAATGATGACGTTATGATGATGTCATCAAATAAACAATGGATGAAGCATGTATTTGAGTTAATTGTATTTTTCATTTGTTGACCATATAACACATGCGACTATCATGCGACTATCATGCAACTAATGACCAATTTATATTGACCAATGTCATGTTTCCATGTGGCATATTCAAAGAATATTAAATAAATCAAATTTATTACCAAATTTTTATTTCAACCTTTTTTTTTTAAGGTTTTTAATTCATACACATGAACAAATAATTTTGTGCCAATGGCAACATTTATGATTTTTGAAACATTTAAAATAAACTAGGTGGGTAGGTAAGGAAATCTAAAATAAGTAGGTAGGTAGGCTTAGGTAGGCAGGTACGTAAGTAGTAAGGAGGTAGGTAGGTAAGTAGGCCGAAGTAAGTAAGTAGGTTGATGTGAGTAGGTAGGTAAATCTTAAGACATTTTTGAATTTGTTTTAATTTATTTTGGATTTAACCAAATTAGGGTTAAGCTTCTTTAATTGGTTCATCCCATTTGGCAAATCTTGTGTATTTTAATGTATACAATGCATCTATTTATATATTTGAAACACTTGAAAGGGAAGCCAAACAATATGGGATAAAAAATCTAATTGCAGCTAAGTTGTGACTAGATTTTTTATCCCATATTGTTTGGCTTCTCTTTCAAGAGTGTCAACTCCATAAGTAACTAACTCATTCATTAACTAATTCATTCACTAACTTCCTATTTACATACCTACTTATTTACTTATTACCTATCTACCTACTAATAATAATAGGTCCTAATGGCATTAAATATTAGTTAAAGTTATTATTAACTAATTAATTAATCAATACTAAACATCCATCAATAATTGATATTAATAACTTAATTAATATGAATGATCACTATTAATTAATTAATAACTATTTATTAAGTAGCATTTAATCATAATGACTAATTAATTAATTATTAATTATAATTTATTTAATATGTAACATGGATCAATCAATAATTAAATCTAGTTTAGGATAATTAAATCTTGATGAATAAATAGATTATAAATTATAAATTATTTAATATCTAATATCAATCGATTAATAATTATTTCTAGTTTATTAAATATTATTTAATGTGATAACTAAATAATTAATTAACAATCATAATTATTGATTAGAAATAATTGACTACTAAATTCTACCTTGTTATTAATTTATTAATATTAAATTAGAAAAATATTTAATAAATAATTATAATTTATTGATAATTAAATATTAAATGTCAACCAATGAATAATTAAATCTAGTTTATTAACTTGTATTTCATTTTAATGATGGAATAAATTTAATTTAATTTTTCTGAATTTGAATAATATTTAATTCCGAATTTTTAAATATTAAATATTAATTACTAATTATCAATTAATAATAACTAGTTACAATTCATTAAATAATTATTCAGAATTAATAAATTACATCATAATTATTGATTAACTTTCTTCTTCTTTTTCTACACCTTTAATATACATTTGATGTACTTTTCACCAAAAAATTAGATTAAACCCTACAAATATGTTGATAACATTCCTAACAAATATTTATTATACTATAAGTAGATTTTTTAATTGTACAACCCCAAATATGTATGTTTATCATGCCTATAATATAAATTGTACATCAATTTGTAACTAAATTTTGGTTACACATGCAACTAATGGGCCATTGGAATTTATTCATGGATGAATATAATCTTAGAAGCATTCACATAGGAGGATGAAGAAGATAGAAGTTGCACTTTAGTATCAATGTAATCGCAAATCTTCCCCAAAATTGATGAAGTTGGTAAGTAGTTGCAAAAATAGTCGCAAATGACACAAAATCGTATGTAGTCACAAATAGGATGATTGCATATCCCCATGTTTCTTCTAGTGAATTCAAATGAAACCCACAATTTTCACATTTTGTGATTCAAAATCATAAACCCTAAAAAATCAACCTACAACTAGATCTTATGTGCAGTTGCTTTACCACTACAAAATCTACAACACTTAATGAACATAAAATAATAAATATTGATTGACACAACATTTAATAACCTACTCCTTCCAAAAAATAAGCTTTTGTACATGAATGTAGGAGTTTATATTACTTTTTTTGAATTCTCTCAAAATGAGAATGTGTAAAAAATATATTTTACACACATGTCATGAAAGTGCCCAAGTTGACCCCCCAAAATGTTTTTTACCCTTTTCATGCATCCTAAACAACAAGTTTCATATATGAATTTCAAATAGTCCAATAATTGATGTTATGATTCTTTATGATTCTATTTTCATTAGATAATACATCAATATCGTCAAGTCATTTTCATTTGGTGCATGTCAATTATAAGTTATTCTTAATGATTTTTTTTTTAAAAATATGTTAACATTAAAAATAGGGATCTTTTCAAAAGTTCATATCATTATGAAAAAATGTTCATTTTATGTTGGGTTTGTACAAACATGTACAAAAACATTATCTCTAGGTGTAGTTAAAATTCAATAAAAACACCTTGAAATTGATGGATTATTGTTTTATTGCATAATATATTTAAAGTTAATTTATTTTTCTTAAATGGACTTTTGGTGATATTTTCAAATGCCACTTTTTGATCCATCTTAGTTTACCCATCAATTCAACAATTCAAAATGTGAATTTTGAGCATTGATCATTCGCAAATTGTTGTTATGAGATGGTATGAATTCATCGACTAATAAACAAACTTGGATTGGACACAGGTACCCTTATGACAATTATGTGTGACAATCAAAGCACTATTAAATAAGAACACAAATTTTTAGGATAAAACAAAGATCTAGACTAATATTTTACACAAGAGAAAGTAGAAATGAAAATAGTTAAGGTTGATTTTCTTAGAAAATCAAAGCAACTAGTACAAACATGCTCACAAAGGCTAAGTAGGTCACATTAAATTTAAAACATGCAAAAGTATACTAAACCTAAAAAATGTGGAATTTAAAAATTAGATTATGATCTATGTCTCTAGCATGGGTGGTACCACCAAGTGAATCAACTAAAAAGTCTGTATCCAAAGAAGACTTTGTGTCATAGAACATATCCTAAGTGAACCTCATACTTATACCATTTAGGAAATTGATTCTATGGCCAAGAAAATTAAATCATGTGCATGTTTGGAAAGAATATTTCTATATTTGCCCCCAACTAATCAATATGAATCACACTACAAATTAAACCCACTACAAACTTAGATTTCTAATATACCTTTACATAATGAGTAAATCAATCGAAAAAGTATATATATCCTCATTCAAGGATATATCAAAAACAACATACCCACGCAACACTGATAAAAACCTTCTCCTATACCAAAATTCAAGGCCTAAGCACTATGCTATCACATCACGCACTTGGGAGAGGCACATTCCAACTTCTCCCAGGTCCCCTGTTTGGTCGAATCGCACTCCTGCTAACATGACAAGGGCCAATTTTGAACCTTGAATCTGCACGATTTGCCAATTATGAGTATTATATGAACAAAGGGACCTTTAAATACATTAACACTGAGGAAAGGCACCTTACTGTCCATTATGTTGTGTATTCATTCTCAGAGCTAACCCTAACAGTCTTAAGGTGGGCACACTTACACACCATAATGGGAAGCAAGGCTCAGGAGTCAGGACTGTTCTCTAATACTTAAACAGTTCGAATAACCAATTCCAGCACCTTTTAGATCAATTACATGCCAGAATACGTCAGGACAGACAAATTATGCGTTTGTTCTTTCACACTGTGTTTTATGATCACCAGTTTTCAGCTTTATATAATTTGGAAATAGTTTTAAATTTGTAAACTATCAATATCAACTTTGAAATTGCAATTTTTTGCTTAAATTTTGCATAATATTGTAATTATGTAGTACAACAGATGTTTTTATTTTGTGATGGATTTCCATCACTTTTGGTGACCCCAAAAAAGGAGTGTGAAGGGCCTTAAGGATTTTTTTGAACTTTTTTGCCAAATCCTCCAAATTTGGAGGCAAAATCATCATATTTGGACATTAGGGTCTTTCTTGTCACCAAAACATAGGGGCAATCCCAAAAAAATTTACCTCGCTTCTAAGCCCTCTTGTGGGTGATCACCAAGTGTACACCTACGTCACAAAATTGAAATAAAAAAACCTTGAGCAACACAATTAAAATTTGTAACTTGGCAGTTTTAAGCTTTAATTTACACACACTATACCTACAACTTGTGTTCAGCAAAACTTCTCAAAATAATCTTGTTTAAAAAGAAAAGGGTCTAGCAACCCCAACCTAAATATTTGAGAATTTTGAATGTAGTTGTTAACTACGTTGGAAAGCAACAGAATTTTAATTGGTATGCTACCACTTTGAATTGCTGGCCGTATTGATTAGGTCTTGAGCTCAATCCCTAAAATATTGTTAATGTTCTTTATTTTTTCAGCTGGCCCTCTTAGGAATTAATTAGTACCAAACATGAGTTTTGCCTCATAGATATGATATTTGCTTGTATTTTGCACAGGCAATATTATAAAACTAGTGGTAACCCGTGCCTGCAAGGCACGGCACGGCACTGAAGCAGCGATGATCCTTAATGACGACCCCTGAAATCCTAAAGCTCAACGACATTCTACCATTTCAGAAAGTTAATATTATTATGTCAGTTATTTCTTGGAATGGCCCGTTCCGCCACGTAGGAAAAGAAAGTACGTTCCCATCGTACCCAATAGGGCACGAACACATGCTTTCCCATCACTGTATGAGAGAGGGAGAAGAGACGTAAGCGAGAGAGGAGAGCAAGAAAAAAATGTTTGCACTGCAAGAAGACCACCCAGAAGACCACCCAGACGACCCACAATTGGACTCTATCATCTGGGTCTTGTTCACACTTGTGCCAGGTCCATCAACTATCAGTTGGGTATAGCCCTGTCACAGACAGACAGACTTGCTGAATTAATATATTAGATTAAGCATCACAATAAGCAACAAGCATGTGCTGGTGCACTCACTACTGAGGACTCAAAAGCTTTTTTTTTTGGGCAAAATTTTGCCAAATGGTGATTCTTTTTTTCAAATTGATGAAAAATTAATGTTTTTTCGAGTTTTTTAGTTACCAAATTTCCAAAAAGAGATCTAGTTTCTTATTTTAAAAATCACCAAATTCCATCCTAGGTTCTAATAGGTAGCCAAAAATATAGAAGGATGCTAGATTTTTGTTTACTTTCATATTTTGTTGTCACCAAATCTGGCTAAATTGTCTTATGATGATCATCACTTTAATTACATCACAAAATTGAAAAATAAAAACCCGGTGTCATTTTAGTAGAGTATTTTGACACACCTTGTCAGGCAGGCACAGGAGGTTCAATGAGAATTGTTGGAACCTTATGCACGATAAGGTTTCTTACACATTGTAATTTTTCTTGTGTGGTGTAAACACACTGTGAAGGAGGGAGGTGGCCACTTTTTACACTGACGAAAGGTTAGGCGTCCACTTTTTCATTTTTTCCAACACCTAGGAACTCAGGCTCTGCCCTCATTCTAGGCACCTTAAAACATGAAAGGGCCTCTAGCCCAACCTTTGTCCTATTAGGAAAAAAAACCTTGCCTAGAAGGGAGGTATAGTAGCTACAACTCATGTTTAACAAATCTTGTCAAAATAATTATTATTTTGAAAAAGATAATGTCCTACAATCCCAATTTGAATATTTCAAAATTTCAACAATAGTCTTTAAGTAGGTTAAGTTCATGAATAAGTTTCAAAGTGATCTGTAGGAGGGAAGGAACTATTGTCAATGCTTTCCACCTTGTAATGAAGGCAAAATTACTCAAAATTACTCGAGATACAGAGTGAAAAGCACTGGCTCCAATATGCTTGAAAGTTCAAATGCTCTTAACACAACCTTTGCCTGCATAATAACGGCAGCCCAAATAAGTTTATAAATTTTTATTTTTTTTCCTTCCAAGAAACCTCTTACTCCAAATCAGTGAGAAAATTGAGCCTTGTAAGGCACCCCGAAAATACACTATGCATGTACTCCGAATACCATTATGAATTGGGTTCCAATTTCTAGAATTTTGGCAAATTGTTTTTAGTTTTTCATTTTTTTTCTCAATTGGCTCCCTTATGATATGTTAACACCTAATGTTAAACAATAAAAATTTGTAAGTCCTAATTAATATTAATTAATAATATTGGGTACAAAATTAATTAAGTAGTGTCAAATATGAGTCGTAAGTAGGGTATCATTAGTCACTAATCACTGAATGTTTCAGCAGTTGCTGCTGGCTGTTTTAGGGTGAGTAATTAGGGATGACTAATGGTGCGTTAAGTTCGTAATTAGCATGGTGGTCACGCCTGCCTGCCTGCCTTCCTTCGTCCCTGCCACTGCGAGTCCGCCATCCACTGCTGCCGCGAATAGCAACATTGTTGCTCTTCTTCTTCTTCTTCTTCTTCCATCGCCCCTGCTGCTGCTGTGCTACTCATGATCGCTACTGGATATATAAATGCTGCCGTTTCCCAACCAGTTTGCATTGTTCTCTCATCATCATCGTTATCATTAGCAGCAGCAGGCCGACTGCGTTGCAATCATTCTTTCTTGTATAAAACTTCTCAGTCCATCAACGATCGTGAATCCCTCCTGATCATCTGCTTCTGCTGCTTTTGTGCCCACGGTCTGTATATATCGCTGACGATTTCTCCACGGCTCCACCACCTGTGGCCCCATATATATACTACTACACAAACACTTTTATATAACGTAGTAGTGGCTGTGCTTCGCTGTTAAATCTTTTTTCTCTTTCGGGAGCTGTGAACGTGATGACGGACGACTCGGAAGTTGCTGTATTCAATGACCATCGTAACAACAACGGCGCAGCAGGACCCACCAAGCTGCCTGTTTCGTCGTCGTTGCAGGGCTTGGAAGCTCTTAACTCCGAGACTGTGGACTTGGTAATTGCTGGGTCACCACGTTCATTTCCAATACCACCTTTGGCCACACATCTATGAATTCCTGCTGCTGCTTCCGGCTTCTTTGCGTGTTGCATGCATGCATGCATGTATGCAAAAGGATTGATTGCGTAATGTATATACACAATATTAGGGTTTAGATCTTTTGTCTGTTTGCAGCTTCTCGAGATCCCGGTTCTGTGCATGCATGCAGGAATGTTGTCTTTTGCGTGTCTTGCTTTAGGATCTGCAATCGCTTCTTGTACTTGCATGCAAGGATTGCAGAGGGTTTTGATCCAAGAGTGTGAGTCTTTTGATGCGTGAACACTGACTGGGTCACACAGGAACACATACCCTTAGAAGAGGTTTTCGAGCAGCTAAGATGCTCCAAGGAGGGCTTGACCACCGAGGAGGGGGAGATCCGCCTGGAGATTTTCGGTTTCAACAAGCTCAAGGAGAAACCGGTGGGTGTAATTTTTTGGAACCACATCCATAATCTCTGGAGAATATATTATAGCTTTTCTTCTTGCAGCTCTTGGGTACTGTTGCTTCAAGATCAAGCTTCAACCAAATTTTATGAAAACGTTCCGCATCCAGTTTGTTGCAACTCCACAGAATGCAAAAGGCATGGATGCTCCTTTCACAATTTCAGTAGGGTTCTGTAACTCTATGATTCCGTTGAGCTTTGGGAACCATCCTCCAGGAGTACAAGCGGGGTTCGACCATAAGACGACAACTGTTGCATGATACATGATGCTAACAATTTTAGAGCTCTTCTGATGATCTCACGCTTGTGATGCAGGAGAACAAAATCCTCAAGTTTCTGGGGTTTATGTGGAATCCACTCTCGTGGGTGATGTGGACTGCTGCCATCATTGCAATTGCTGCAGCCAATGGAGGGGTATGACAATATTCTCAATCCTCAGATCGGCCAGTACCTTAGACTGTTGTAATATTGTCAGATCTTTCAGAGGTGACCATGGAATTCCATAGTCTACTGCTACAAGTTTGTATGAACGAGCTTATGCACACAGTGTCTGTCTTGACACAGCAGATTTCAGTGCAGTCCTCTTTGGCTTATGGAGAATCTGATGTTACTTGCATACAGTTGGAAATCTGTTGAAAACAGAGCTCTGTGAGACCCATGATGATCACTGGGTGATCAGGTGTTCTTGTGATTAAGCTCTGGGCCCTTGACCTATGGTTATACATCATGTTTGCATCCGTAGGGAAAACCTCCAGACTGGCCAGACTTCGTGGGCATCATCGTGCTTCTGCTGATCAATGCAACGATCAGTTTCATTGAGGAGAACAATGCAGGAAATGCTGCTGCTGCACTTATGGCCAGACTTGCACTCAAAACCAAGGTCAAGATTCTCAGGACTCTGTACTAGACCCTGGACTAGAGCTCCTTCTTGAGGAGGGTCTGTTAGGTTAAAGAGCAGATCTAGCTAGCTAGATACATGAGCACTGATTTTGAGGTGAAATCCAAACAGATGACAATATGCTATTTCGATCAACATAAGATTCAAGGGTTTAGAGAATGGACCAGGCTTTCTGAGAGTCTAGTAGGGATTTGCATGGATCATGGCAGGTGTTGCGAAATGCAAGATGGTCAGAGCAGGATGCAGACATGTTGGTACCAGGGGATATCATCAGTATCAAATTGGGTGACATCATTCCTGCTGATGCTCGACTCCTTGATGGAGATCCTTTGAAGGTTGACCAGGTAAGTACTGCTAAAAATCAGGAGGAGCTCCTCTTTTGCAATAACCAAATTGTGCACAGAAACTCTAGCAGCTCAGGGAACTTCTTGACCTAATCACACGTGTGCTTGAACTCCTTTGAAAGCAAGTCTGGATATTGTATACTGTGGTACAATTCATGCTGTTGTTCAACTCTCAGCTCAAATGTTATCTTGCAGTCAGTTTTGACTGGGGAGTCGATGCCTGCGGATAAGAAGCCAGGAGATGAAGTGTTTTCTGGTTCCACATGTAAGCAAGGAGAGATTGAAGCTGTTGTTATTGCTACTGGAGTGCACACCTTCTTTGGAAAAGCTGCTCACCTTGTTGACTCCACCAGCCATGTGGGCCACTTCCAGAAGGTAAAAACTGTCACTCATTTCTTTATTCACACGATCATTCATGGCAGGTTTGTGTGTACTGGAAAGCTTAAGGTACATGGTGTTCTTAAGCTTAAACCTTGACAAGCTCATTCTTGACCGTCTTCTTGACCTAATTGGCATGCTGTCTACAATCCAAAGTAAACTTTGAATTGGTTTTGAGCAATTGATTATTGCTTCAATTTGGCACTGAATTGACAATTGGACACTCAGGTGCACAGATGTGCCAATGACATTGATGTATTGAGAATGTTGTAGGTGCTCACTGCAATTGGAAACTTCTGCATAGTTTCTATTGCTATAGGCTGTGTGATTGAGGCTATCATCATGTTCGGCATCCAGCATCGTCCCTACCGTGAAGGAATCAACAATATCCTGGTGCTTCTCATTGGAGGCATTCCAATTGCCATGCCCACTGTGCTTTCTGTAACCATGGCCATTGGTTCCCATCGCCTTTCACAACAGGTTAGCATCTTCTGCTTGTGTTTCTACATTTGGGATTGAACTTGATAGACTGTCTTTTGATTCCACACGAGCTAGTTTTTATCATTGTCAAAGAGATACAGTAGTCTGTTTGTACCCAAGCTGAAGAATATTTGTCTACAGTCGTCCTGGAGAGTGTTCCTGTTAGGTACTGTATGCAGTGTAGAAACTCAACTTGTTATTATCCTTGCCAAACCATTGCTGTTTCTTGAGTAGGTTTAGTGGTTTACTGGATGCTACTGGTGAGATGAAATACATCCCAGAATTGGGTCTAACATAATGCGCTGGTGGTGTGAGGGGAAAAACATAGGGTGCAATCACAAAGCGCATGACAGCAATTGAAGAAATGGCAGGCATGGATGTTCTGTGCAGTGACAAGACAGGCACTTTAACTTTGAACAAGTTGAGTGTTGACAAGAATTTGGTTGAGGTACATGTACATGCTTTTTGCATATGTCTCAGTCAAGGGGATGAGAATGGAAGTGCCTCAAAACAATCACCAAATACAGATTCCACATTTTCAATTGTCCAGATGAGAAGACACAGGATGTGATTCTGGAATAGGATTATTGAATCTTGGCACAAAAGTCTACAACAGTATATTACCTTTCTCACAGAGATGGTGTGAGCAGCTGGTTGTATGCCAGACACAGTTTTTTCACCATTTGTATCACAGAAACATTTTGGCACTAGAACTTGTCAAAAGATATGTCTATTCATAGTATCTTTGTCATGTAGTCTAGAACATATTGAGATGTGTACATTCAAATTTTTGCAGGTTTTTGCACCAGGGATGGATAAAGATATGGTATGCTTGCTGGCAGCCAGAGCTTCTAGATTGGAGAATCAAGATGCCATTGATGCAGCCATTGTTGGAGTGTTGGCTGATCCAAAAGAGGTCTGACAAATAGGCTTAAGGACCAAGCTCTAAAGTCTATTCCTTGTTTCTGGAAGCATTCTTGCAGCATGTGCTGTAGTCTATGTGATGTCATGGTGACTGAAGTCGTGGGTTCCCTCATTGTACATACATGAGTCATAGGAGACTGAAGCCCAGTTGTCTTTGTTGTGGCAGGCTCGTGCAAACATCACTGAGGTTCATTTTTTCCCTTTCAACCCTGTGGATAAGCGTACAGCTATCACATATATTGGAAATGATGATGGGAAAATGTATCGTGCCACAAAGGGAGCTCCTGAGCAGGTGCTTTCACCACTTTGTCCATGAAATGTTTTTGCTATTTAGTGAAGGTTGTGTGATCCTCATTTACAGCAATGGAATGCATCTACTTCAATCCTGATATGCAGGTCAATATGTGCCAGAGTTCTTTCCTTCATCTGTCTTGCATCAAGGGCTAGCTCTGTTGCTTGTTTTTAAAGGGCTGGGACCCTTTCTTCATACCACCCTTCTGATTTGTTGATGAGTTGTTGAACTGGGACCTGTATCTGTTTATTCTGGGTGCTGTATGATGTCCTGGGCCAAGCTTGATTTCATTCAGGATTGTTGTAGATACTGGAGCTAGCCTACAACAAGGAGGAAATCACTGCCCAAGTGCATGCAGTGATTGATAAGTTTGCAGAACGTGGTCTTCGTTCACTCTCCGTTGCCTGGCAGGCATGATATCAGTGCTTGGAATTTCTGGCTCCATTTGTAATACTAGCTGGTACCACATACTTTGATCAAGTTCTGCATGGCCATGGGGTTCAGACATTTTGATATCTAGTAAGCTGTAGGCTCTGGACAGATCATATTTCCTTGCTGCGTGTTTTGGAAACTGGAAATTGTAGGAAGTTCTCACATAGTGCTGCAACTTGCTTCTTGTGACCAGGAAGTTCCAGACAAAAACAAGGACGTGGCAGGACCATGGGAGTTGTGTGGACTGATTCCTCTTTTTGATCCCCCTCGCCATGACAGTGCAGAGACAATTCGTCGGGCTCTTTACCTCGGAGTGAATGTCAAGATGATCACCGGTACTGGGATGTCACCAGCTTGCTATAAGATATTCTGTCAACTACAGGGCTAAGTCCCAAACTCAATTTTTTTCTTTCTAGGACATGGTCAACAGAATCATGCACTGCAAAGCATGATCTGCATTTTGTTGTCAAACAGGTGATCAGTTAGCAATTGCAAAGGAGACAGGGCGGCGACTGGGCATGGGTATTAATATGTACCCCTCTTCGCTGCTACTTGGAGAACGAAAGGATGAATTTCTTGGAGCCCAGCCTGTAGGTGAATTGATTGAAAAAGCAGATGGCTTTGCTGGGGTTTTCCCAGGTGATCCATGTTTATATCTCTATTCCTGATCAGCACTGCTTTTGTTCTTATCTGAGGAGCTAATTCCTGAAAAAACGTGCTTATCAAATACTTAATGCTGAAGGGTGCGCTGAAGGATATGCACAATTGAGTATGACATCTCATTGCATGGACTTTCTGCTGTTTCAAATCAGTTTGCATTTTAGGCTGAGGCATGCTTCTACATAGTCAAAAGGCTGAAAATCCAGGGTTCCTTTTTTTGGGTATATGTATCTTGTTCCCAGTTTGCTGGAAGCTCAAGGTTCCAAGGTGGTTGCAGAGCACAAGTATGAGATTGTCAGGCAGTTGCAAGAGAGGAAGCACATCTGTGGTATGACAGGCGATGGTGTCAACGATGCTCCTGCACTAAAAAAGGCTGACATTGGAATTGCTGTAGCTGATGCAACTGATGCTGCACGCAGTGCAGCAGACATTGTGCTCACTGAACCTGGCCTTAGTGTCATTGTTAGTGCAGTGTTGACAAGTCGAGCCATCTTCCAGAGGATGAAGAATTACACGGTACATGTTTATTCCCAGGGTGTCAGCTGTGTCTGTGATGTAGCCTCTGAATCTGCCAGGTTTAACCCAACCATATAAAATCTAGCATATAGTAGCTAAAGCATCCCTTTGAAATTGAAATATTATTGATAGCATTTGTAGCTGCCACACTGATGATTGATATTGACTTTCAGTGTATGATTCTGCAGATCTATGCTGTGTCTATCACCATCCGTATGGTGGTAAGTATGCAAGTCATCAACCTGAGTTAGGTTCACAACTGCTTAATTTTAAGCCTAGCTCAGTATCCTACCTGCTCTGTTATGTCCTTTACATGCTCTTTTTCTACAGCTTTTCTCAACATAATGGTGCCATGTCCTCTATGACTGACTTCTGTGATGTGTTTTACACATTGGGTGAGAGGTAGATGATATACTATTGATTGATGTGTATGCTGTGTCTTGGGTTGGTTAGTACAGTTCTTTTTTTACAATTTGTGAAAAGGTTGAGTGGTATTATTGCTCACATGAATGCTGATTTGAGTGGTGGTTTTGCAGCTAGGATTTATGTTGCTTGCCTTGATCTGGAAATTTGATTTCTCTCCCTTCATGGTTCTTATAATCGCAATTCTTAATGATGGTGTGTGTATTCAAGCTCCCACCAGCCTCTCACACCTTGCAATGTGTAAAAGAATATAAGATTGTCCATATACCCCTTTTCAGAGTTTGGGATTGTGACAAATCATTTGGAGTTCACAGCAATTTCTTAGCTCATTTTTTTGGGGGTTTCACAGGTACAATCATGACCATTGCAAAGGACCGTGTGAAGCCTTCACCATTGCCAGACAGCTGGAAATTGAAAGAGATATTTGCAACTGGAATTGTTCTCGGCTGTTACTTGGCATTATGCACTGTGATATTCTTTTGGTTGATCCATGAGACAGACTTCTTCCTGGTACAATCTATCCCTGCTGTAGGGTGTTACATTCCAACTCAAAACAAGTTGAATACAATGCTCAGAAAATTAGATGTATCTGAGAAATTCTCTGGAACATGTGTTCCTCTTTTTAATGCAATCCCTCCTCAAGTTATTGGTATTGGATCATTTCTTTTTGGGGTACCATTCTACTGGTATGAATATGCATATGAATCTTACCTGTTTGAGTAAAATGTGGCAAATCATGTTTGGCTAACATCTTTGATGGCTGAGGCTCATGTACCATGTGGATAGCTACATGTATGCAGAAATATTTCCATGTGAAGGACATCAGGTACAGTCAAAGCCGGATGGTAGCTGCTGTATACTTGCAAGTGAGCATTATAAGCCAAGCATTGATTTTTGTCACGCGTTCCCAAAGTTGGTCCTTCGTGGAGCGACCGGGTCTGCTACTGGTGTTTGCTTTCATAGCTGCTCAATTGGTATTTCTCCCACTTTCCCTTCATATGCATTTTTTCTCCACCTTCTTTTAACATGTACAAGGGCACAGCATCTTAGAACATCAATGTTTTGCAAATCTGTGCTTGGCATGTCAACAAAATGTCTATACATGTTGTCAGTCATAGGAAGAGTGAGAGAGACAGGATAATGTGAATACATGTTGTCAGTCATAGGAAGAGTGAGAGAGACAGGATAATGTCTACACATGTTGTCAGTCATAGGAAGAGTGAGAGAGATAGGATAAAGTTAACTTACTTTCAATGCTTTTGCAGATCGCAACACTCATAGCAGTTTATGCTCATTGGGGATTTGCCAACATCCGGGGTATTGGGTGGGGGTGGGCTGGAGTCATATGGCTTTATGATTTGGTCACGTACTTCCCACTTGACATTCTGAAATTTGTTGTTCGCTACATCCTCAGTGGGAAGGCCTGGGAACAAATGATGGATCGCAAGGTCCGTTTTCTTACTTCAGTAACAGAATTTCAATTGAATGCTTTTGTCAATTACCTTCAAGATCTGTCAAGATCTCCTTGTTAATCTGGCTGGCCAGAAAGTAGTGTAAGATTTTCTCCTGTCTGCAATATAGCAAAGCTTTTAAATGTGCTGCAATCAGTAAAGGTGCAACAAATACTGCTTCAGTGAAACATTTTTGTCTTGTTGGATTTTGAACTATGGTGTTCATAACTGGAGCTTTGTACAGACTGCCTTCACAAGGCAGAGGCACTTTGGTAAGGAGGCTCGTGAAGCTCAGTGGGCACATTCACAGAGACTGTTGCATGGGCTACATCCACCTGAACTGAAAGGGGATCTTGTTGGAAGTACAAGTCCAAGAGAACTTGGTGACATAGCTGATCAGGCCAAGCGAAGGGCTGAAATAGCTAGGTACATTCTTCCACTGCAACCCTTGAACCAGATAATCGCTCTGTCATTGCAGAGTTTCCTCTTGGAAAGTAAGGTTTCAGAAATCTCCCACAAATTTTTGGTGTCTCTGGTAACACCACAGTAAGGTGTGGTATGTGTGGTGATGCAGGTTGCGGGAATTGCACACACTGAAGGGACATGTGGAGTCAGTAGTGAGGTTGAAGAATCTAGACATTGATACCATCCGTCAGTCATACACTGTATAGTCATGTTCCATAAACAAAAGCTTTTAGGGCTTGGAGCATCAAGAGGGTGTGCTTTCTCCTGTTTTTCAAAGACTCATGTTTGGTCAAGCCAGTGATAGCCACCCCCTATTGCACAGGAGAAAACTGTATAGTGGTTTCTTTTCATTGGAAAAATTGGGAGGGTAAGGGTTAACGAACACATACTCTATGATGTTTGCCTTGGAGGATGGTAGTACAAACGATCTATCTCTATGCAGTTCATTCTGCTGCAAAAGAAATAGGAGGGTGAACGTTAAGCAGATACCATCATCATTTTCAGCAACCAAGAGTTGTCTGCATATGTGGAGGTGAATGGCCATGTTAAGTGCAATGTAAGTGCATATTTTGCAGACCCTTGATTATGTTGAAAGCTTTTTCACTTTCAGCTGCTGTGGGTCCACTTGGAATTATACACATTTTGTTTGGATGATGCCCAAGCAGCTGGAATTGTTTTGAGCTGTGCACTCACCATGTCCAGCTGATCCAAAGTTCATGTAGCTTGGTCAATGTGAATTTTTCAGCTGCATGTTGACTAGTCAGTAGTGTCTTGCCACTTTCCAAATGGTTGTTACACAATGATTGGAGCTTGAGTATTAGTTGCATCATAAAGTATCATCAGCAAGGGCAATGAGAGAATATCAACCAGACTACAACCAGACACTGTAGTCGTGATCTAAGTTTTTGAAATATATTTAACCTGAAAATACTATTTTTTTCACTGACACAAAATGCAGTCAGATGTGCTGAAAACAAGCATTTCTGCTTGTTCCTGCTTGCCACCCATAGCTCCAGTACCAGATCTGGAGATCAGTTGCCTCCAAATAGCCTGGTACTTAGATACAAAGAGCCAGACCTGAGTACCTATGAGCATGTATGTGCACATGATCTGATTCCATACACTCTTGCAGTGCTGTGATTCTATTCAAAGTGAAATGAGTACTCCGTCCATAGCCAAAATCATAACAGGGCAGAATGTAAGAATTTGACCTTGCAATTAATGCTTTTAAAAGCTTGCTCAACAAAACATTAGAGGCTGTTCCATGTCACAGATTAAAAACTCATTCCTAATACAAGGACTTGTCAAATCTAACTTCTTGTTCTCTGCAGAGTGTTGTGGTTAGAACTCCACTTGTCCCGGGCAGCCTTTAGATGAGTTTTTCACTCAAAATCAAAGCGCCAAATTTATACCAAGGAAAATTGATGTTCTTGATGTTAACCAAGGATCTTTGCTACTACAGACAACAACTCTAACCTCACATTTGCAAATTACATTGTCATCCCAGGCACTTGGGGAACTCTGGGGGCCTTCTTCTTTGCCTTCTCAACAACAATAGCCTGAGTGGTTAACACCATACCAGCCACTGATGCAGCATTCTGAAGGGCACATCGGGTAACCTTTGCAGGGTCAATCACACCAGACTCTAAAAGGTTTTCATATCTGTCCTCCATTGCATTGTAACCCATCTCCCATGCTCTGTCCAATATCTTCTCAACAACCACAGCACCTTCCACTCCTGCATTGTGTGCAATCAATGATGCTGGTGCTACTAGGGCCTGCATCCGGCAATGACAAAGTCCACACTTGTTAGCTCAAAGCCTTCTCATTCTGTGGTATAAAGTCAGAAAAAGAGCATCTTTTGGAAGTCATGTCCAAATGTTCAATTTAGATGGCAGGTTAATTTGCAAGACTTGTACAAGATGCAAAGCTCCCTCAAAAACATTTCTCCACAAAGTTCCATATTGCTTTTCAGATGGAAGTAACAACTTCCCTCCCAGATTAGTGCATTGGAAGAACCATTTTTACATACCAGCATATTTTCCCTACAGGACAACTATCATTCTCCACCCTGGTCTTAGGGCAAGAAGTTCCATCTAATCTGTCAAAGTCCAAGAATCAGACCACACAGTGCAACAGTGGATCAGAGCTTAAGAATCACTGACCTTCTGCACAATGTCTGCTCCTAGCTTTTCTTCAGCATCATCTATTGTATTCTTGATTGCAGGTACACAAGATGATAGGTGAACCAATGCAGCACCGCCACCAGGCACAATACCCTCTTCAATCGCAGCAAAAGTTGCATTCTTTGCATCCTCTACTCTCAGCTTCCGATCTTCCAGCTCTGTCTCTGTAGCAGCTCCAACCTGTACCAGACCCAGTACTACAGTTCAAAACCAGTTTGTACATCTGGATCAATCTTAATTACAAACCAGGTCACAGGATATACAGAGAAAGTGAGCAGGTAGAGTCTCCCAGAGACAAAGATACCTTCCAGGACACCATATTGTAGAGACCAAATAAAGGTGACTGCTCCCAGATCCAACTAATGTGCATCAGCAACATGACATCTAACTAGCAATCATAAGATGAGACTCACTGACATAGTATGTTGGTCATATGGTCCCTTATCCTAGACTTCACTCAGACCTATACACAGGATTCGGGTTCAAAGTTCAGGTTGATGAGGGGGTAATCAGATTCACCCATACCTTGATGACAGCAACTCCTCCAGATAGCTTGGCAATGCGCTCAGACAACTTCTCTGTATCATACACAGAATCTGTCTCTGCCAGCTCTTTCTTGATCTGAGCAATACGTGCCTGGATTTCATCTTTTGTGGCAACATCAGCAATGATAGTGGTCGTGTTGTTGCTGATGGTCACCTTTCTAGCAATTCCAAGCTGGTCTATAGTCGCTTCCTCAACTTTTTGGCCCAGGTCACTAGCCAGGAACTCAGCACCTGCAGCAGTTCAACTTCAATTGATGCATGGACCACAAAGTAGCAACAGTGTCCCAACTTCCCATATACATATAATTGCTCATATATGTGGACAATCTAAAACATCCAGAAGACTCTCACTTTTTATGGTCCTCTGTACACCTTCCGTCTGTGTACCCATAGCAAATGTATATTAATATTAAACTGTGCAGCTACAGCCTATGTCTAGTGAAGAAGTACCTGTAAGAATTGCAATATCCTGCAGAAGGGCTTTGCGGCGCTCCCCAAATCCTGGTGCCTTGATGGCAGCCACTTTAAGCACTCCTCGCAATTTGTTCACCACAAGAGTAGCAAGAGCCTCTCCTGAAACATCTTCAGCTATGATGAGCAGGGGAGCATTCAACTGGGTTGTTTTCTCTAGGACTGGAATGATCTCCTTTATGGTTGTTATCTTCTGGTCTGTCACAAGTACCTTCACATTCTCAAACTCTACTAGTAGCTTCTCTTGGTTGGTCACAAACTGTGGGGAAATATATCCCCTATCTATCTGCAACACAGATTCCAGTAATCAGGATTAGAGTCAAACACAATGAAGTTCATGATTTGCTTCTTCAATGCACATCACCATTATAGACCATCTCTACTTCCCAGGCTACTCTTGGCTCCAGTACAGCTGATCTCTTTACTTCTTTAATACAAATCACCATTACAAACCACCTCTACTTCCCAGGTTTTTGTTCACTACACAGATTAATGTCAGCTCATCCACATCAGTACGACAATAGCATGCATGGTGCACAGATCTTTCATACAGCAGTAAAACTCCCTAGAATATAGCTATACAAATGTCACAAACCCTCCATACCTCCAGCCCAAATAGTTCTCACTGAGAGATGGCCTCATACAAAGGTTCATGAGGTTCCAGACTAAAAGCCAAGAGACCACAACAGCAACTGCAGGAAGAAGAGAAGAGAAACCCCCAGTAGAAAGAGTAGACCTTACATACAGCAGAACTTACCCTGGACGTGGTCATGGGAAAAGAAAAAGACAAACTGTAGCAACAGAACCAGGAGATAGCACCACTCTGCACATAATGGCAACAAAAGTCTTGCAGAAAAGCTTACCTCCATACCCTCCTCCACATCAACTGTTGTCTCAAATGAAGAAGAAGACTCAATGGACAAAACACCATCAGGCCCCACCTTGTCAATGGCATCCGCAATCATGGTGCCAACAAAATCATCATTTCCAGCAGAAATTGTTGCCACAGCTGCACACAGCAATCTCCCACTCAACAGTGTTGCTCTTCTTGTTACATAAGTTCCAATATAGTTCTTGACATGTGCTCTTATCCTGCAATGTCATCACCTTTATTTGGACCAAGTGGCGCCATATGATAAGAACATATAAGAACCTGCTCTACAGGCTGCTATTAGACATTGGAGTTGCTCTTAAGGACATTTGATTTTTTAATGAGCACATACCTTTAATATCCTCACGGCCTTGCACAGGACGAGCCCTCAGCTTTAATTCCTCAATAAGACCTGCAACAGTTTTATCAATTCCCTTCTTCACAGCCACAGGGTTGGCACCTGAGGTCACAGCCAGGAGGCCAAGGTTGATGAGCTCTCTGGCAAGCACACAAGCTGTGGTTGTCCCATCACCAGCAGAGTCATTTGTCTTACTGGCCACCTGAATGTATCGCATCACATTGGATTGTGTCCAAGAAACATAAAGATAGTCCAAACCTAACTATGTCTAAGGGAGTGAAAGATTCAACAATGAAGTAGATGCATGAACCTTCTAACCACTTTCCCATTAGCTTAGTACAAAAAAATTTCAGTTTTCAAGGACTGTGCAGCATTTTAGAACTTGGCAATCTACCACATGAGCCTTGCAAACACAGAGAAATCCTGGACTGTGCCATAAAGCCATTAAACCCATGTAACTTTGGAGAATTAACCGCATGATTGAGCAACTCTACAAAGCTTTGGAATTACTGAACAGATGGAGAATGTTGGCTCAGGCTACAGGAATGACAACCTGCATAACTGGTCTCTCATGCAAAACACACCTTCCTACTGCAAACAACAATATAGCACAAGAACCAATATGAACATTTACCCAACAACACCACAGATTATTTCTTGAACCCATCCTGATGAGATGTGAGGAATGTTCATGGGCACAGGACCTGATTGTTGTCAAACAAAAGAACTTTATCTCACCTCTCGAATGAGAGATGCCCCAGCATTCTCCATGGCATTAGGCAGCTCAATGGCACGAGCAATTGTGACACCATCATTGATGACTTTGGGTGCACCAAACTCATCAAGCACCACATTGCGACCTGAACCAACATTACCCCATTCCTTAGGTCCAGGAAATTCTTGCTCCTACTGCCCAGAAAACCAAAAGAGAAAGAGATATGCTTCACATTGAAAGAATAGTTGATAAAAGAAAGCTCAGCATTGAATATGTTTGTCTACCTCGAGGTCCAAGTGTGACGCCAACAGCATCAGCCAATTTATCTATTCCTGCTTGAAGGGCAGCTCGTGACGACTGGCCAAAGAAAATTTCCTTGGCATCTGCTCTTACTGCAAGCCTTCCTCCTCGTCTTTCATGCTGTCTTGAAACTCCTTGAGAAATCCGCCCAGCAAGCTGATTTTTTCCTTGCAAAAATCCTGTCATCCTGCTGCTCGATTTCAGCTACATTCAATAATACACTTGGTCAGGGACTATACCACCCACAAAACCTCAACAACTAGACTGGCCAATAATAGAAAACTTCCTCATTCATTTGCTATTGTGAACCTTCTTCATCTGCTAGTGTCAATGAGGTGAAAATACAAAGGGGTTTAATCACCAACAAAGGAACAATCAATCCAGAGCTTTCCCGACATTATCACTATGAGCGATGCAAGTTTATTCTCAAAGTCTTGCACACAAACAACAGTGTCGCTAGAAAACTAGCTGCTGGAAGATGTAGTAAAGTCAAAGATGCAACTCTTCACCTCCTTTCTCAAAAGCCATTCATTCATTCATGACTCCGACCCCCGAAAAACCTCCTAAAAAACCTAACGATACTCAACGCGGTGAACAGGAAAACCTAGATTACTCCCCACACACACACAACCACAGGTGCACACACACAGAGTCCGTTCAACCCGAACACCTCACCCCCTCACGGCCTCCACCCATAGCACCCCCTGGGCCCGCTCCCGAAAGAACAGAGGACCGGAAAGCAAGAAAAAAGCATCATGACCACCTGAGACGAGCATCGCAAAACCCTAAAACCTCCGAAAACAACAAAGGAAAGAGAGGAGCGAGCTTGGAAGGAGAGAAAAAGAAGCATACAGAAGAAGCGGAAACAGAAGCCGTAGGTGAAGCACGACAGGTAGAAGAACCCAGAGCTCCATTGGCAAGCATAGCACAAGCCGCCATGACTGCCGTTCCTCCTGTGGGATGCGTCGGAAAGACGACGGATCGATGCAGCAAAACACTCTCTCGAAAACACAAAACGCAAAAAGACACAGATAGAGATCGAGCCAGGCAGAGCGCGCGAGAACAAGCGAGCCAGAACCCCACATATGCGAACCCCTTTTACACCTAAAACCCTATCCTGAGAAAGCTCCTCAACACGTAAGAGTGGATGAACGACTCCCAATCATACCAACGAATGAAAAAACTACTTTTCTGTCAAAAAATCTCCATGCCAGAGTGAACCAGCAAGCACCCAACAGAATAAAGGATGGATTGGGAAAGTGGGTCAGGAAACAGTTTTCTGTTGGGTTCCGGTTCTCTAGCTAACCATAGTGGTTAGCTCAGTTGCTCTTCTTTACTACCTACCTACCAACAACCTGCTCTGTAGGCAGGTAGGAAAAACAGCCCTTACCTATGTATAAATCATCTACTTATTAGTAGTAGTCACCGATTTTCCTACCTATCCACCTTTATATAGTACCTACTACCTACTTCTTACACAAATGGGTTACCAAGGTAAAACCAAAATATTAACTAAGTTGAGGTTCATCCAGTGGTCTAGATTGCGGTGGATGATACCCTAAACTTATGGTCTAAAACTTATGGTCTCATCCTTTGTGAGCGACACTAGAAGATCTATTATGATCACCCTCATTCATGTCATCATGTTTGTTTCAGGTTTAGGGTTTCTTGATTGATGTATGGGTTAATATTGAACATGTTGTTGTGGAGTGGTTGACTTTGCAATATTATATTTGTGTGTATAAAGGTGCATTCACATTTGGCATTAGGGTTTCTAGTGTTGAATTCCCTACCCACAACGTTGTCATTTACGACTTAAACCTCCTTACCATGAAAATTTTGTGTTAAGCTAACATTCACTTAACATTAAGCTATCACTCATTTAACATTGGGTGCCATTGGCCATGCCATTTAGATTTTCAATTAACACTAACTTAAGATCAAGTGTGAATGCACCATAGGTATACATGGTTCATGTGCCATGCCCAAGATTTGGATGTTTTGTTTTTATGCTGAAGGTTTTCTTAGCAGACTTTCAATATTCACATTTTGAAGGTTTCTTCTTTCATTTGTTAGGAAGTTGGATTCAACTACGGAAAATCAAGATGCCCTCTTTTCATCGACAAACAATTATGATATTTCATCCAAAAACCAAAAGGGTTACCAAATCATTGAGCCAATGAAAGATGATGTTGGCACCTTATGCTAACTAGTTGGTCACTAAATGGAACACAAGTTGAAGGTTATAGCATATTTTTGCTTGTAACATGATAAGCAATTAAAACATTGAAATTCTTATTACAATTAACAATGGACTGGGTAACCTAATTCTTTGAACCAATTATCAAGCATAATCGACCATCGTGGGAATCAAGATGCCCTTTTTCATCTATGAAAAGAGCAAGCTATGGCATTTCATCCAATAAGCAAAAAGGTTATAAAATCATCAGGCCAGTGAAAGTCAATGTTGATAAGTTGCGATAATTAGCAGGTTGCTAAATGGAATGTCTTTTCATAGGCCATGTTAGATTCAAAAAAAAAAAGAAAATACATAGTTTTACAATAAAACTAGCATATATATGTACGCAAATAATCTACTTGATCTATATTTGCTCTATGGCATGTACATGGTGAGATGTTACATACCATACCATAAATAGGTGAGAAATAACATAGGAGTGAACAATGAAAAAGATAGCATTATAAGTCTAGCACCTTCTACGTGACATTTCATAATAATTTAATACAACTCTTTCTAATGTTAAGAGTGTTTACCAATGAGAACTGATCAAGGTTTTAGTTGATGACACCCTAACAAACTCCATTAAAAAAAGCACCCAACAAGGGGGGAAACAAAGGAACAAAAAAAAGGACCCAAATCCAAACCAAATGAATAGAACCCAAAGCGGGTCATTAAGGGGCATCAAAACAAATCATGTTCCAAAACCCACACTAATTTCAAGAAGCATATCAAAAAACAAAAGGGGGTGGGGGGGGGATTTTGAAAGAACAATAAGCTTAGGAAAAACCCTCACCTAAAATGACAACACATTTTTAAATAGAAGTCACTTGAGTTCTTTGCAAAACCATTAACACCCTCTACCTATAAAAAACATGCAAAATACCTAGAAATGGGCCATCAAAACCCTTTGTTGACCATGCCATGTAAGCACATCGATGAAGGAAATTGTTCATTTGTTGGTGCAAGCAACCCAAAACCTTTATAACAAGGGCAAGAAATGCACCCATTAGGTTCAATCATGGTAACGTCCTTCTTTTGTTTGAGCCACCACCATTGGGAAAACCTCGCAAGATGAAACAACATGTGAAAAAAAACATGTTCAGATGGGATTAACAATGACAACATTGACCAAAATGCAAATGCCATTAACTGATAAAATGATGTCAACCCATCGATCAAAAGCTTTTTTTTAAAGGGTAGAAAGACATGAATTCATTCAAATGAAACATGAAACCCCACATTTCTCGTGATGAAAGCAAAGACATCTTGAATGGCATCATGGGATGCATTTCATTCCCCATCATGGGAACAATGAATCTTAAATGAAACCCTAGTGGATCTAAAGGTTAACCACAAATGCATTAAATGGACCCAAGAGTTAAAGGATGGGGGAGGCCCAACATGTTGCATAATGTAGAGGAATAATCTTTTAAGGCCAAATGAAAAGATGGAATGATCAAATAAGTAAAAGGTTAAACACCCACCCTAAAGTTTGCATAAGACTTCGAGCACTTGCAATGCGAATCAAAAGTCATGTCAAAAATGATGTTGGAGAAAAAATGGTTGTGCAATTTATCTATAATGTTATCCTAAAACCAATGTATTCCCTTCTCTACAAATTGCACAAAAAGGGGAACCCAAATAACCACATATGGGGGAAAGAGATCTTGCACCAACCTCACATGGGTCTAGAAAGGGAATAGACCAAAATTACTAACACCTATCACCTCCAATAAGAATGGATGACTATCCAATGGAATTTAATGATGATGATAGGTGCAACAAGTGCCTAACTCCCCAAATAGGCTGATAACATAATGAGTTCTACAAAAATGAGGTTGTTCCCCCCACAAAAAATAGGGTAGGAAACCTATTGACACACTAAGGGGGCTTGTGGGCAATCCAAAGAATTTGGTCCAAAGAAACACCCACAAATTTGCATGAGCATCATGTCAAAGGAGGTGAACTAATGTCAAAAAGATAGTAAAAGAAAAAAGGAATGGAGTAAATAAAAAGGTTTTTGTGTGAAACATTGAAAAAGGATCCCAAAAACTACTTAGACATCCCCTAACCTCAAAAATGAATCTACATGGCAAACATCCTCATCCAACATGAACATGTCCTAAAGCAAGACTCCATCTGAATTGACGTGGTAGAGACAAAACCAAAACATGAAAGGTGTGTAAAGGAGTGTTAGCCAAGGGGCTTGAATTGGAGACAAAGTTGCCACTAATGTCTGTGCTTGAAAAATGTGTAACCTGACATTCCTCCTAATCATTTGCTAAAAACCATTATAGGTGTCTTAGTATCCTTGTAAATTATAACCAATTACACCACCCTAAAGGGGGAGGAAAAGACACCACTATGAGAACAACAAGATTAAATGTTAGGCAACCACATCAAGTGGGTCATAAGCCAAATGATATAAAGGAACACAAAAATACAAATACACTTCCCACCTCAAGGCTAAAAAGATGTGTGCATACAAATGAAGCCAAAAAACACCCAAGTGGAAAGCTCCAAAGGGGTGCAAAGCTAATGCCCAAGCCAAAGGTGAAGGAAAAAGGGCCAAGAAGGAATCTTATGGACCCTACTCACCAAGCAAGGAAATAGTTTTAAAAGTTTGACAATGCCTTAATGACAAACCATGCCACATTATGAAAACAAGGTTCCACAACTGGAGCACAAGGTGTTGCACTAAGCAAGAAGCCCCATAAGAAAAAAGCCCTAAAGCTAGTTCCCACACCTTGAAAGGGATGAAAACAACATAAACCAAAAGCTAGGATTTTACACTATCTAAAGCACACAATTTAATTTAGGACCTAGGGAAGAAAGGAATTGCTTCAAAGAGGGACAATTGCCTCAAGAATTAAAGGATATAGAGGATATAACATTTATTATAACTACAACAAGTTTGCATCGAACATCCTAGGTTAGGAAAAGATGAACCAAAACTCAAATTTGATTTGCATCTTGATCAATTTTAAGTCTAGGATGTATTCATCTACATGGGTAAAGATGATGCACAAGGTTGAACTTCTCTTTGCACACATCAATGTTATTACCACTTATCATGCATTACCTTGCTTCTTCATCATTGTTGTTGCATGAAATCAACAAAAAAAATGTCACTCAACTACAAAAATATTTTTTTATGTCTAAGTATTTGTGTGCCTCTTGTTTTTGTTAACATTGTTGTTGCAACAACTACAACATTGGGTTGAAAAAAAAGAAACTTTGACAATCTTCTTGAGTTGTTGAAATAATTAACAACCTTGGAACTTTTTAAACTAAAGTTCATGGTGATGTTGCCCGAGCGGGGGGTGCACAATGACAAGTTTGACAAGCTAATAAAAGCATTGGGCAAGGATGTTATACCAATGGGTTCACAACAACAACAGTTATTTGTGAACCTTCCCCTTCTATGAGAAGTGAACAAGCACTTCATTAATGCAATGGCAATAGTAATAGGGGCATGAAGGATTTGCAAGCTTTGTAGACAAATTTTTTTTCATCTATTATAGTGTCACCACCCACAACTTAATTGCACAACCTCTTTAGAAACAATAGTGATCACACAATCATAGCCATAACCATGAGTGAAAAAAAAATCATTACTTATAAAAATCATGAACAACTATATCAATTCCAATTCTCACATTAAATGTCATTAAGTATCACCTTTAATGGTACCTAGGACAAAAACCACCAACCCACCAGTTTTCACTACTATGAAAACCAACTCTTTGATAATCACTTATTTAAAATTTAAAAATAAATAAAACCCACCTTAGGTAATAAGAAAATAATGAGGCAGTTTGCAAGCTTTTTATCCAACGATTATTATGTTTACTATTTACCTATCATATTGATTACCATACTAATGAGCATAAGGTGATTAGTTATACTATAGAAATAGTCATGGGACTATAAAATACCAAAAAATCATATAAGACTTGACTCTAATATTAGCCAAAAATGGCCAACTCTAGGCCAAGATGCCAAAAGATATCTTAATTCTAAACCAAGACACTAAAAATGATGCCAACCTTAAGTTAAAATACTTTTAAAAATTTAACCCTTGGACAAAATTCTCAAAAATATTTTAACCTTAGGCCAAATTGTTCAAGCCAAAACATGTTTTGGCTTGGGTTTCAACTTCATGGCTTAAGGTTCAACACTAAGCCAAAACACTTTTTTTTTAAACTTGTGTTCTTGTTTCTATGGCATAAGGTGATTTCACATTAGGTGCACGGACATTTGACTCATGGTGTTCGTAAGACATTTGGGCCTATTACATAGGATGTTTGGCTTAAGGTGTTCATGGGTCTTTTTTATTAATGTCTTTTCAAGACATTTAACTTAGGGTGTTCATAAGACTTTTGGTTTAATGTTTTTATAATACATTTGGTTTAAGATATTTTGTGGGACCTTTTCAATGGCCTAGGATAGTTGGCTCAAAATATTTGTTAATATTTTTCACCAATAGTCTAAGATTGTTAAATTGGGTTTTTGTGTGAATTTTTCATTGATGCCATTTGAAATTTTGGCTTAGGGCCTAAGGACTTTTGGTTCAAAGCCTTGGACTTTTGGCTTAAGACTTAAAACATTTGACTTAAAACTTAAGATTTTTTATTTAAAGCCTAAAATATCTGACTTAAGGTTTAAGACTTTTGGCTTAAGGCTTAAACATTTGGTTTAAGGCCTAAGACTTTGGGTTTAGGGATTAAGATGTTTGGCTTAAAGCTTAGGACATTTTGTTTAAGGCCTAAGACTTTTGGTTTAGGGCTTAAGACATTTGGTTAAAAGCCTAGGATTGTTGGTTTATAATTTAATTATTCAATCATTAATATAATTTTGAATGTTATTAATGTTAACATTAATAATGTAGATGTCAATAATGTTAACATTATTAACAAAGGTGTCAATAATGTTAAATTTTGAATGTTAATAATGTTCATAAATCTAAGATGATGCCTAAATTTGTCCAAAAAACTCCTTTGCATTCTTAAAACCTTGAAACCACTCGTAGTTTTAGTGAAAACATGAAGAAACTTACGTGTCCCAATCTTTGGAATGAGCAAACTACATTTCCCAAAGTGCAACAAACGGTGAGCCACCAAATCCACAAGCTCTAATTTGTGGGTGATGATGCAAATCAAAAGGAGACCACAATTGAAAATAGAAAGAAAATTTTGCCACCAACTTTCCTAAGATATAGACAATTTTATTTCAAAAAAATTTAACACACTAAACCCATTCATTCAACTTATGTTAAATTAATACACAAACTTGGGCCCCTTTAAAAACAAGCACAATTGTGTTAAAATAATAAATAAATAAATAAAAAGGGAGTTAACAACATGTAGATTAACTTCAAACACATAAGAATATAGGAAACAATTAGCACATAAGAATAGGAATCTTACGTATACCATCTTTTTTTAGGTAGGTTTAAATTTGATCGTCTTTTTTTCATTTATGAATTTAATTGATTAATTTAATGCAAATTCAAGAAAACTAGCTCTAGGTAGATTTAAAATTTTGTTACATAAATGTGTCATGATCATTGCCCAAACCCAAATTTCTGACTAACACCATTTCACTTTGTTCAAATAATCATTTTTTAGATTCTCAAATAATCACATCTAAACTTCAACATGTGTAAGGACTTTGTAATAGCTTCATTGAAGCCCAATAGTTCATCATGATACCATTGCAATTATTCCTATTTTATTGTTCTTGTTCTTTGCTTTCACCTACCATAATTGGGAATTAGTTATTGTGAGTTAGTATGTTTCTTGTTTATGGTTTTTCTACTTGTACATGGCCCATTCATTCCTTCATTTAATTTATGGAATAAATATGTAATGGGTGAATGCAAGCTATAATGGCTCATTTTAAGCAAATGTTGGACTCTCAAGAGTCTCTAATTCATGTTTTTATATATTATCCATATGGATATGGTTTTAAATTCTAAGATTTCATTAGTGTAATCTTTGACTACTACAATTTCATTCATTTATGAAAGCTTTGGGTGTTTGCACACTACGATGACCTTATATGGAGGTCATAATGGTAGTTTTTCTTGTATTCCTTAGGTACAAGAAAATAAATAAAATAAGATCCATTGAAATAATTAAAAAAGGGACTCACTTATCTAAAGCTATCATAATCAACCTTCAAAAAATGTAAAAATCAAATTTAAACTGTGGATAGCCAATAAGTAATGGACATTTAAATTTTGCCCACATTTTTTGTCACACTTGCAAAACTCATGGATATGAATTTTTATCTTACAATGTGTTAATTTTATGTGTTTGAAACTTTGGGATATTGGATGAATTATGTTTAAGAAACTAAAGATCCATTGAATGAATGGAATGTGATTTTAATTTATTATGTTATGGACTCTTTAAATATTCCAAAAGCTATAATTATTTAAAAAGTTTTTTAAGCATTTAAAATTAATTACTTTTAAATAATTTCTTTTGAGATTTTTTTTATATGTCTTATAACATCATGATTTGAAATTGGAAATGGAAAAAAATGTTATTTTCAATATCATCTAAATATTCATATTTTAAACCAGTTTTCAACTACACTAGAAAAGGACTCTAATCTTTCAAAATTGTGACACTCTAGTGTGCTTTCACCCCTTTAAAACTAAGTGAAACCCCCTATTGAAAAATGTTGTTGTTAACTAGTATGGTGAAACCATTTTGAAAATCCAAAAAAAAACCCATAAAGTCCATAAGAATAAAGCCCCACTTAAATATTTCAATTATGTACCCATTAAGCATAGAAATTTTGACAAACACAAAAAAATTCATTTCAAAAGGAATTTTAAAAATAAGGTCCAATTCTAACCTTTCAAAGTCCATAATTACCATTTGGTTAAAGTTTCTCCAAAAATGATTTCACACTTAACTTTATCATTTTGTTCTTCAACCCATCTTTAGTCCCTATAAACAATTTGGAATGAAATTCAATATGAATTTTTTAATTTTTTAATAATCCACCAATTGAACTAATCCATATTTTTTCTTTCAAAAGTCCATTTTTATAATGAATCCATTATTTTCAAAAAATAATTGTGAAAATGTCTTCATAATCAAGTTGTTAGTTCAGAATGAATCATTATTTAATGCATTTAAGGCTAAATTATTCACCATAAACATTTGAACACAAACACCATGTAAAAAATTGCCTTTATGACACCAAAAAGGAGCCACCGTAGCTTACATTCACCCTTTTTTTTTGCAAAAACTATTAACAAAAAGAGTTGACCTTAGGAGTCCAATGTCTATTAATAGGAAGGTCACCCAAATGGACCACACCTATTTTTCCTTGAATCAACTTTGCCTAGTTGGCTTCCTCAACCACCTTGATGTTTGGATACTCCTCCTTTGGTATAAAACAAGGTTCAATTTCCACTTAATTGCGTTCCAATCTAGTTGTTAAAAATATCAACATATAACAATCAACAATTCAACTACAATATGAATAAAATTCATTTCAATTCAATTCAATTACAATGAAAGAAATTCAAAAATACAAGTGAGGGATTAATGACAAAAATAAAAGCTCAAGAGATATAATTAGAACCTTAAAAATAAGCTATAATAAAAAATAAAATAAAAAAGGTAGTGTTTGACATAATTAACTTTTGTGGATCCTCAACCTCATTTTGAAAACTCCACCTTTATCATTAATAAGGCATGAGCTTCACAACTTGCATCACCTACTTCATCATCCATATCAATCCCTATTAAGTAGATGTGTTTCTCAGGTGCAATATGGCAATACCCATTTAGATAGTAGTGAAAGAGAAAATAATCAACATTTTTTTCCCTTCTTTACTAATAGCATATGCCTTTTCCTTCACTAATGCCAAATTAGGAGGTAGTTTAAAAGGCTAAACATGCATACCTTCATTCCTATCTTGATGTGACTTCCACTCTTGGTTCGCCTTTAATCAACTTGAACCTTATGTCCTTATTCATTAGGTGGAACATTAACATGCATGTCATCAAAATGACTCCTCCACCTTTGAATTGTTCAAACTCCTAAAAGTACTTATAGTTCATACATGATTGTCTAAAAAACATCCACACTCATTCATCCTCTTAACCTTATGTCTATTCCAAATTGTAACATACTCATCCATAACATGTTATAAAATTGAAAAAATACTATAGTGAAAAACTCTTTCTAAAAAGGGTCATCCATGTCCAAGATGCATGCATCGAGCTAATTTGGATTTTAAAATGGAAAATGTGGTTTTGCAAAATGGTTGAATGCAATGAAAATTGTAAGAAATAAACAAAATCAAGTGTTTATTCCGCATGGAAAACCTTGAACACAATCAATTCAAAAATATAATATTGAAGTTGGTGATTTGGTGATACTCATAAAGGAAATGTGAATTCCTGCCAAGATCAAACTACAATTGTCTATAACTAAAACAAAATGTTTTAATCATGGAGGACATGTAGGAACCAACAACCTCCACATTTTGTTGTCATGCTCAACATTGTTTTATATATGATTGCTCATGTTGCCCCAACAACATTTTCAACTTCAAAGGCTTGGGTGAAAGCACATTATAGGGGAGCCATTTTGGCCAAGAAAATGTATTATTTCTTTGGTACATTATGTATTATTTTTCCCAAGCAATTTTTTTTTTCATTTCACATTTTGATAAATATATAAAATGGATTTTGATATAAAAAATTTCAACATAATTCTTTTTTTTCTCAAATGAAAGTAATTTCTCAATAATTTTTTTTCTTTCAACACACTTCTGTTCATTTGAATGGAAAACTTGTCCAATTTTTTAAATTTAATCACATGAGTCAAAATTTTCAATTGTAATTGAAATGATATATAATCAATTCATAGTCAATATATAATTAATTTTTTCATCATTAATTTTTTTTTTCATTTTGTAGTATATTGTTATAGGTTCTATTTTCTCGCAAATATATTATTTAATCATTTAATATTAATCAAAAAATGTTCTTTCCTTTAACAATTACATTATTTTGCAATTAAACTACCTTATTTTGAGTATGATTTGTGAAAACTTCTTTTAATGTTAGTTTGGTGGAAGTTGAAAGTTGCACAATTTCAAAAAACAATATTTGTGACAACATTTTTTGACCACCATATATCACAGGTATAAAAACAAATAACTCTACATGATTTCCTAACCAAAATGAGAACAATGGCAATGCCTAGTTCCAAATCCATGTTGTGAAACAAAAAAAACAATAACAAGAACATGACACGTGCAAAACAAAAATTCAACAAAATTTTATTACAAAGAATAAACAAAACAAGGTTATGACAATAAAACATACCCCAAATTGGTGTTGAACAGACTAAAGGTAATGACATTACAACAAAAGGCGTCCTTGTACACCAAGTGATTTCACTAAATTTTGAGTGAATTCATTGGTTGTAATGATTGGGACCTAGTGGGGAAGTAATGAATTCACTAATATAATGAATGGGGATTAATGAATTACACCCACATTTTGTAATAGTGTGAAGAATTCTACCTTTATTTATACCCATTGGCCGGGCATTTAGATCATTTATAATTTTTAAAAAAAATTCCAATCTACATCTGACCCATGTGCACCCATGTGTGGCCCATGTGTAAACTATGAATGAATTAAGACTCAACTAAAAGTGGATTAAGAATTAACTAAAAGTTAATTAAAAGTTAATTAAAAATGAACTAAAAATTATTTGGAAATGAACTAAAAGTTAAACTAAAAATTAACTATAAGCAAATTAAGAATGAACTAAAACTAAACTAAAAGTTAAATGCAAGTTTATTACAAGTCATAAATGAACATTCAAATGAATGAACTCCATGGCATTGGCATCATGACATCATCTCCCCTTCCAACAACAAGTTTCATGAGGAACAAACTTGGGCTTGTTTGGATATCGTTAATAAAACTCGTGAACCTTCTCCATGGCACTTAATAAATACATCATATCCATGTCAATGAACTAGATATTGGAGTTGATGATTAGAAATCCTTGAATCCAAAATGTCCTCCGTTTCATATTCCTTATCGAACGCCATGGAAAAGTGTCATAAATTTCATCAACGATATCCAAAAAAGTCCAAGTGCATTCGTTCACATCATACCCATGCCAATGATTTAAATATTGGAATTGACAATTAGAATTCCTAGCTTGAATCCAAAATGTCCACTATTTCATATTCCTATTCACCATTGACTTCAATAGGTGAAGGGGGATCATGAATTCTTCTTGGTATGGTAGACGCATGGTAAGGTTCTAACAAGGAAACATGAAACATATGATGCATTGTCATAGAACTTGGAAGCTTGAATTGGAAAGCCACGACATTGATTTGTTTCACAATGAAAAATGAATTTAACCTTTGATGATCCAACTTTTTTAATGGCCTTATTGTTTTGATATGTTGTTGTAAAAGCCAAACCTAGTCCCCGACCTTAAAATTGGGTTGTTCTTTTTTATGTTCATCAACATTCTCTTTGTATTGCCTTTATGCTTCTTCAAGGTCATATACAAGTTGAATTCGAACATGGCTTGATCCTCAGCTGCTGAATTCATGACTTTCTTCACACCTTAGATGTCAAACTTGGGGTGCAAACCACAATTTGTAAAAAAAGGTGTTTGTTAAGTTCATGAATGCATTGTGTTGTAAATAAATTTTTCCATGGCCAAAAGTTTTGACCAATTATCTTGATCATAATTAATTGTGCATTGTAAATATTGGTCGAAGATTTAATTGACTCATTCTATTTGCCCATGCGTCTGGGGATGGAAAATTGATGACAATTTCACCTTTACACCTAAAAACTCAAAGAATTGCCTCTAAAATTTGGATGCAAACTGAGGCCCATGCTCAAAAATGATATCTTCAAAAAGATCATGATATAAAAAAACATGGTCAAAGAATAACTTGATTGTTCCTTCACCAATTATTGTTTTGGTACATGGAATGAAATGAATCATTTTCATCAAACAATTCACCACCATCAAGATGGAATCATAAGAACTAGAAGGTGGAAGGTATATGATGAAGTCCATGGAAATTAAAAACCATAGGGATGTAAGAATCGGTAATGGTTGAAAAAAACCATGAAGGCGATGATGAAATTTTTTTGCTCGAGCACAAACATCACAATATATGACAAATTCCTTCATATACTTCCAAAGTTATGGCCACCGATAATTTTGAGACACTAATTCCATGGTTTTGTTGAATTTAAAATGGTTTGCAACCAAAATATCATGCCTAGCTTGGAGAACTTGAAGCCACACAAGGCCATCAAGAACATACAAAAGACCATCACAATATAATAGACCATCTTGAAACTCAAAATTGGCATGATCACTAAAAAAAATTTGGACTTAACAATGATTCTTTAATTAACCTTGGATGCCAATAGTAAGAGGTTTTTTTTCAAATCTTCACAAATTTAACAAAGAAGGGTTGTATCATTAGGAATTATCAACAATGTTTGAAAATGACATCACATTGTTGCTCGTAGGCTACATCTCCCTCCTTAAGCATGAAATATTTTTTAAGCATGAGGTACAAGTGATGGGACAATGCATCAAGTTTCCTTTGTCGCTACTTAAAGCAATATGTGATAACAAACCATAATCAAAACAAGGATAACGTCCATCGAATTGGCTCGTCAATTTAAAACATGAATAGTCATGAAATACTCAAGGTTCTTATGATCAAAATACACAATGAATTCATGTTCAACTCCTACGAGTGATACCATTCTTCAAAAACATCAACAATGGCCAAAAGTTATTTATTATGAATATGTTAGATAATATCAACAAAAGAGAACTTATGAGAACAAAAACCAATAAGATGAAAGAGATCATCATCTTTAAGTTGTGAGAGCACAATTCCTAATGTAAAATTAGAAACATTTGTCTCTAGGACAAAGGATTTGGAAGGGTTTGCATGAATAAAAAATGGAGCAGTCATGAATGAAGCTTTTAAAGATTGGAAGGCAATTTTGGCTTCAATTCCTTAAGAAAAATGTTGATCTTCGCAAGTTAGATGTTCATAAAAAAGGTCACTATTGTGGAATAGTGCACAATGGAACATCAATAAAAATTAGCAAACCTAAGAAAACATTGAACATCACAAATAGAAGTTGGGGTAGCCTAGTCCATAATGGTTTCAACCTTGCAAAAATTTATGCACGCGCCATTTTTAGAAATGATGTAGCCAAGGAATTCCACTTCTATTTGATGGAATTCACATTTCTCCAACTTGGCATAAAGTGCAATCTTTTATAGCTTGTCCAAAACAAGTTGAAATGGCGTTCATGTTTTTCTAGGTTCTTGGAGAAAATGAAAATGTCATCAATGTAACAAACTTCAAAATCATTGAAATATTCACGAAAAACATCATTCATGAAATGTTGAAAGATGGCAAGTGCATTTATAAGGCCAAAAGGCATCACCACATATTTAAAATGGTCATAGCATATATGAAATGTAATCTTCCATTCATTACTTTCTCAAATTTGCACCAAGTTGTATGCACTATGCAAGTTGATATGGTGTACGCCTTGGCATGACTAAGTTGATCCAATAATCCCAAAATCAAAGGTATTAAGTATCAGTTCTTGATGGTGAGTCAATTCAACCCATAGTAATTGACACACATTCAAAGGGATCCATCCTTCTTTTTGACAAACAAGATTGGGGCACTAATTGGAGATTTGGAATGTTGAACCCTTTTTCGAGATTTTGGTCAAGCTCATCCTTAAGTGGTACCACAAGGAATGTCACACCTTGATTTTTTTAAACCCATTGAACTTTGAAAAATCATAGGAAACATTTAAATACATTATATTATTTTTAATGAATACATTTATTAGGTTCCAAAGATTTTGAAATTTTAATTATATAAAAAAAAAAAAAAATTTGATGTTCCTAATCATTGCATTCAGAAAATGTTTTAGGAATGACATAACATTAGTTCCTTTCCTTGAACTTTTTGCTTAGGAACACAAATTTGAAATATGATTTGAATTTTTTTAATATAATTTTATCTCTAAGGTAATTTGGAAACCATTCTATTTTTAGGTTTTTATTGAGCAATTAATTGAGCAAATATAATTTAATTATGAATTTCCAAAGTTAATGCTACTGATTTTTGAAAGGGCCATTTTAATGAGGAATACAAAATTTAATTTTTTCAATTTTCTTATTCCCAAATAAACTTCAAGCCATATATTAGTGCATGCAATGAATAAACATGAGAAAAAAATAATTTATAGTTTTGAAAACATTTTTTAAAAAGGGTCTAAGAAAATGATTTAGCTATTTTTGGTTCCTTAACCATTCTTTGAAGTCATTGTTAATGGTACCACCCAAGGATGGGTTTGCCCTTTTCATTAATGTATTCTCAAAGTGCTGCAAGTTCATCTTGTGACAAGTTGTAAATGGGTCCAAATGGGGGTTGTGCACTTTCTTCCAAGTCAATTGTGTAATGATATGGTTGATGTTCTAATAAGGTGTCAACATTCTTCTTTTCAAACACATCCTTGTAGCCTTTGTTTGAAATGGGATTTCATGTTGTTGTGGCTCGATATTTATTGCGGGAAGTGCATAAATAAAAAATGCATCCCCTTTCTTTACAGCATGCATGAATGTTTTCATTCCCATAAACAATAGTGTGGAAAACTTGGATTTTTGTGCATTAACAAGGTTTTTGAGATTTTTCATGTGTTTAGCCTCACCCAATTTATTTTTGAACACATGATATACATGTTGTTTCACCAACCATGCTCGTGATAATGGCTTCACAATCCAAGGCTCTTGCTTGGGTGCTTCAAAATGGAGAGATTCCTCATATGCCAATCCACCCATGGATTATGCAATATGAACCAAGATAAACCAATGATGATTGGGTTTTTCAAGGACAAAATGACATTGAACATGACCTTATTAAAATGTGACCCAATGGTGATTTCCAACACCTTAGTTTCATGTGTCACAAGTCATGAGGAAAGACTCCAATTGTTAGTGATTTCAACCCCTACCAATGTGACTTTTTTCACCAAGGCCAACTTATGTTGTTGCACCAACTCCTTGTCAACAAAGCATGCATATGCACCAAAATTAAACAATGCTTAAATCTTTATTGTTATGGACTTGTTACACTTGATCATATTAGTAGCAAGAAATTAGATGTTGGATTTGAAGACAATTTGGGACCATTCCCAACACATGATGTATCAAGGTCCAATTTTAAGGTCCCTACTAACATTAAATGTCCCCGTTTTTCGATTATCCAAATTTTGAATTAGTGAGGGAAGGGGCATGTGTTATATGTGGACCTAATTTCTTTGGACATTCATGAACAACATGACCTAGTCCTCCATAATATAAAAAAAGATTGTCTATACATCATTGTTATTTTTCTTTTTCAATGAGGGGCTTGAATCTCGTTTCATCAATTTGCATGGGATCTTCTTTTACTGTTCATATAACTAGTTCAGGTGGCATGGGGGTTGTGAAATTTTTTTGCATTAATGATGGTTTCTGATGCTTATTTTGGTGACATTCAAAAAGATGATTGTCACAATGAACAACTTACGCAATTGCATAACTCAAGGTTGTAGGATTTGGCATGGTAAAAAATAAGTCCTTCACATCATTTTGTAGCCCAAATTGGAACTAAATCATGAATGTAGCCTCGTCCCATGAAATGTCACATGTTGATTGCTTGAATGTAAATGCATACATAGATGCAAGTTGTGATCCTTGATGAAAAGATCACAACTTGTTGGTAAATGTGTGTTCCCTATCCAAATCTCCAAAAGTCATTGTGAATTTTTCGAGAAATGTTTCAAAGTTGTTTAAAAGTGATGATTGTTGTTCAAATATGGTCCAAGCTAGGTTAATGTAATGTTTGATAACAAAGTGCTAATGAATCCAACTTGGGCTGATTTATCTAGATAGTAGTGAAGATGAAATCAAATGACCAAGTGCACATGACTAATAAAACCTCAAAACTTTGAACATGTCTCATCAAACTTGCTAGGAAACTAATTCAAGGCTCTTTTGTTGGAATTTGCATTGTTGGAACACACACTGATGATGTTGAAGTCAAATTGCTTTGGAAATGCGCGACAAAGTCGTGAAAATATTCTCTTGTTGGACATGTCGAAGAATTCAAAGAATTTATTCCATGGACACCACTACTTATTCTTTAGACATAAACATGTTTACAAAGTTAAAAACAAAAACAAAAAATAAACAAAAGAAGTAGATTTAATGGGGGTAGTTTGTTCAAATTGTCATGGGCGTGAAAACAACCTAGTTTATGGGATTTCTTAATCAAAACGAGAACAAGGGCATGCGTAGTTCCAAATCCAAGTCATGAAACAAAAGAAATAATAAGAAGAATATGACACGTGCGAAACAAAAATTTAACAAGATTATATTACAAAAAAGAAACAAAACAAGGTTATGACAAAAAAACATACCCAAAATTGATGTTGAATATACTAAAGGTGATGGGGAATTCTATTTTTATTTATACCCATTGGGCACCTAGTTCATTTAAAAGTTTTTAAGGAAACTTCCAACCTACATGTGACCCATATTCACCCATGTGCGCTCATGTGCACCCATGTGTACCCATGCGTAATTTTTTTAAAAACTGAAATTTAACTAAAAGCGAACTAAGACTTAATTAAAAATGAACTAAGAATTAATTAAGAATTAATTGGAAGTGAATTAAAAGTTAACCAAAAGTGAATTCGAAGTGAATTAAAATGTAATTAAAATTTAACTAAGAGTGAACTGAAACTAAACTAAGAATTAGGTACAAATTCATTACGAATCATGGATGAACATTTAAATGAATGAACTCCATGGCGTTGGCATCTATGATATCGTAATGTTAATGTTTCATTCACTTTTTAAATGGTTTCTTTCCATTGGAATGTGGAATTTAAAATATGTGTAGTTGCCATGAACAAGCATGAAAACCTAAGTTTATTTTTTAAAAAAATATTTTCATGCTTCACACCTACATTTTTAAATGTGTCTTTTATGTTTTTTTTAAACTAAAAAACTATAATATAAGGGCAAAAACACAATAGGGTGTCATAATTTTGGTAGATTAGAATCCCTTTTCAAAATCTTTTTTTAGTATAGTTAAAAATTGGCCTAAAATACGAATATTTAGATGATATTGAAAATAACATTTTTTTCCATTTTTAATTTCAAATCATGATGCTATAAGACATAAAAAATATTTCAAAAGAAAAATTTAAAATTTTAAAAAATAATAATTATTTTAAAATGTTTTAAAATAATTACAGTTTTTGAAATTTTAGAATGTCCATAACATAATAAATTAAAATCACACTCCATTCATTCAATGGACTTTTAGTTTCTTAAACACAATTCATCTAATGTCCCAAAGTTTCAAACACATAAGATTAACACATTGTAAAATAAAAATCCATATCCATGAATTTTGTAGGTGATAAAAAATGTGGGCAAAATTCAAAAGTCCATTACTTATTGGCTATCCATGATTTTGATTTGATTTTTTCATTTTTGAAAGATTGATTATGATAGTTTTACATAAGTGAATCCCTTTTTTTAATTATTTCAATGGATCTTATTTTATTTATTTTCTTGTACCTAAGGAATACATGAAAAATTGCCATTATGATGTCCATATAAAATCAGTGTAATGCACAAACACCCATAGCTAAAAAAATTTCTCAATTGTTTACTATTCAATAAGTGCTAGTGGCACAATTAACCTTTTAAATGTTTAATCCCATGAAGGATTAAATATGTTTGACCAAACTGGAAGAAGGCCTATAGTTTTTAAGTGTTTCTATTAGAAATGAAGGTTAATTACCTTATAATAACAAAAAAAAATCACAAAAAAATGAGGTTCAAATTTACAATTTGACATTTATTGCAAAATCTTCAATCCATTTGCAAATTTCCATATATATGTACCTTTGTTGCAAAAAACTAAAAAATTAATTTGAAAGTTTATGTTACAAAACTCCAAAACACCATCAAAAGAGTTAAAATAACAAAAACATCCAAAGCTTCATATCAATTTTGACAATTAATCTAAAATAGGAGGTTTGGAACGTTAGAACAAGAGTTATTTACATGACATGTCCTCATGTCCTAGGACATGCCCTCATGTTTTAAGTCATGTCCTCATATATGTGGGCCCTCATGTCTTTAGGCCCTTGGATTAATAAATGTTTTGGAATGTTTTATGTAAATGCCTTTCAACCCCACAAGTTTTAGGCCCTCAATCCTACATGTCTTAAGCCCTAATGTCTTTGGATTGTACAAGTAGATCAATTCTTAGGCCTTAAAATCCTCCTACTCTAGGCCTTCAGACCTCAAGATCTTAGTCTTTTAAAGATATCCTATCTTAGAATGTCAAGTCTTAGGGTATGTAGGCCAATGTCCCTAGGCCCGAATCCTTCCCTTTTTGGATGGCTTAATAATTTGTATGTTTTGGGGTTTGACTTTAAGACATGCATTAGTTTAAAACAAATGAAACTAGTATGGCTTTTTTTATATTCTACATTATGGACCCTTGGTTGAAGTTTGTCTTCATTGGTTTTAAGTTCATGACATCATGATGAGAATATGTGCTTTTCTTTATGGCCAACTTATAATGATTAAGTATTTAGTCAAATAATAAATATTTGTTTCTATTTTTTTTCACAAATGTAAAGGTAGATAATTAACACCAAAAAACAAATTCATCTGTAAATGTCAATAATGATACCCAAACATTAAATCAACTTCAACAAAAATGCATTTAATGTTAAAACAAAAAGTGGGCATTAAATGCAATGTGTGATAATATGTTTTTACATGCCCCCCCCATTCCTCCTCCTAATTTTTTGCAAGTTTGATTTTTAGCAAAAAAAAACTCAACTTGTTAAATTAAAAAATAACTTTAATAACTTGGTTGCGAGAAGTACCTTTGAGAATTTTTTATTATTAAATGTATGGAAATTTGCACTTTGAAACTAGTTGCAACTTTTTTTTTCAAAATTTTGAAATCCTAGTTAGTTTTTTTAAAGATGAAAAAATATAATTTTAAAATAACTAAGATGTTTCTTAAAAGCTCATGTTTAAGAATTAGATGTAATGGTTTTTACAAAGAAATGAGAATCACCCAACATTAATGTTTACTATTGACACCCTCTCTCACTCTTGACATATTTTTAATTAACTTGATGATGTTCCCTTGTAAAGTATATGTCATTATATGTTATCAAGTAAGTCATCTAAGGATATTACACCAATTGTTTCTTTAAATGTTTGAAATCTTATTCTACCTACAAGTTTAGTGAAAATATCAATTCGTTGTTGAAATGTTGCAATGAATTTAACATTAATTAATCCATTTTCTACTTTGGCTCTAACATAATGGTGTTAAAATTTTATGTACTTGGACTTGAATGAAATTTGTTAATTTGTTAGTTTAATAACCTTTTGATTAACACACAACAATGTGACAAACTCCTTTAATTTTAGCAAACCAAGTTTCGACATCAGAGAATGCATCCACATAGTTTCCTTTCATCTTTCAAAGAGTGCCAAGTATTCAACTTTAGTGGATGGAACTACAATTATGTAAATTGTCTTTTGCACTCCAACATATTAATGACATGCCCGAGTTAAAGATAAAACTTGGCATTGACCTTTGATGATCACAATCTCGAATTTTCTTATAATGTGAGTGTTCATATTAGTCCTATAGTGCTCCACTTTACTACTAGGGAAAACATCTCCTATAGTCCATTGAACCATGCAATTGTTCAATATTTTTTGCAACTATATTAACTCTCAACTTATTCACCTTTCTTTAAATGTTGTATTTTGTTTCTATCCACCCAATTGATATTGGTTCATTTTTAGCATCTTGAAGACGTTCAAAGTGTCCAAATATTAACTTTATGAATATAATTCGTCTCCTATTGCATAACATTATTCCAACTTTCATGTTGGAAAGTTTTTGCCATAATTTTAGGGTCGCAAATTATGATTAATGTAGTCATATTACACCAATGTGCATTGTAACTCATTTTATATTTCATTTGATTTTGAGTGAACTTGAACAAATTTACTATGGTAAAAGAGACCCACCCCTTAGTGAATGGGGACTAGTTGTTATGAACAAAAAAACTCATTAATAGCTAATCAAATTCATTAATAGTTAATTCATTAAGTTAATTTTTTAGTTCATAGTTAGTCTAGGCTAAGAAGGTTAAACACCTAAAAATTCAAGCTAACATAGACCACTTAACCCCCCAACTTAAGGTGTAAGTGTGAAGGTTTGGTCCTTTCACATCCCCTCACTTCCATGTTTAAAGAGCATGACCTTAACCATTGAACCATTACTTAAATAAATGGAATGATTGGTCATCACATTCTTTTCTTAACCTATGTGCAGGTAACCAAAAATTAGGTTCTTGTGCTAGTTTTAAATTATTCCTAGGTTAATGTAAGTTATTCAAACATATTTCAAGGTTAATGTAGGCTACTTTAGAGTATTCTTAGGTTACTGTAAATCAGGATTTTTAGTCTACTCCTAGGTTATTATACCTTAAGTTATTTTTTTATTTTAAAATATTTTGCTTTAAGCTATTTAAAACCATTATGCCTTCAATTATTTTCAACTATTCCACCCTTGCCTATTATAGGTTATTATACCCTAGGTTATTCTAAGTTGTTTCACCCTAAACTATTCTAAACCATTTTAACCTAAATTTCTTTCGGTCATTTTAAGTTGTTTTTTACTATTTTACCTTTGGTTATTATAGGCTATTCCATCTTAAATTATTTTTGAATAGCTAAGATTATTCCACCCTAGGGTATTTAAAGCTAATTTTCATTATTTAAAGTTAATCAATTTTAGGTTGTTTTCAGTTATTTCACCCTAAACTATTTAAGGTTATTTACCCTAGGTTATGTTTGGTTATTTTAGGTTATTCCACCTTAGGTTATTTTAGGTTATTTTAACCTAGGTTATTATTGGTTATTATAGGTTATTCAACCCAATGTTAATCTAACTTATTCTATTTTAAGTTATTTCATTTTAAGTTATTTTAAATTATTTTACCCTAAATTATTTTCAATTCTTCTAAAGTATTCCACTCTATAATATGATAAATTATTATACCCCAAGTTATTTTTGCTTATTTTATGTTATTTTTCCTTAGGCTATTATGTATTATTCAAATTTATTTTGCTTTAAATTATTTTAAACTAGGGTAAAATAGCTTAAGGTGAAATAACTTAGATCAATAAAAAAATAAATTAATAATCCAAGGTTAAATAACCTAAAATAACTGAGAATAACCTATAATAGCCTACGGTGGAATAACTTAAATTAATCAAAAATAACCTAGGGTGGAATAACCAAAAATAGTCCAGGGTAGAATAATTTAAAATAATTTAACATAATTTAACATAAAATAACTTAAAATATTTAAAACAACAACATCAAAAGAAACATATTTATTATAATATTATGTCAACTAGTATTATATAAACATGATGATTACATAGTGACCCTATATTGACATAATTTAAGCACGATTAAATGCACCATGCTTTTGTAATAATGTATATAATTTTTCATCCTAATGAAGGTTCATTTCAATTTAACAAGCATAGTTAGTTCTTATATGACATGTTGGTTTTGTCAAGTAAATTGTATAAAAGCTTGAATAAAAGACATAAAAAAACAAACTTGTACACATTAGAAATAGAAACAATGATTGAATTATGATAATCTACTACAATTCATGTTTTTTCTTTATTTTAAAAAAAAATCATTTCTTGGTATTGTTGGGATTTAGTAGGTGTAACTCCTTAAATTTTATTTTTATATCTTTTACACTATTTCTTTTTTGACCACACAAGGTTAGGGAGTCCACCTAAGTAATTGCTTTCAACCTTCGTCTTCCCAAACATGCCTTCTTAGGCACACAACACTAAATAAACCGAACCAACTCACACTATGCACTAACAATGGATAATCATATTTTTTAGAGGTATTAAGTACAACTCCAAAATTACCTAGTTGAACTTGGATAGTTTTGTCAAATGAGATTGTTTCAAACTAAATTTAAAATTTCAAAATTCCTTTAATAAACAAAGGTTTTTAAGGACTAAACCTTAGCACATTTGAAACATGGTTTTTATCTTTTGTTTGGGGTTCACAAAAGGATGATATAATATTTACAATTCAAGGCAATATTTGCTGAAATAATTACTTTTTATGGAAAATAGGTAGGTCCTATGGCCCTATTTTGAATATTTCAAATTCTCAACATGATAATTTAATTGTGCTAAATCTTTTTATATTTCAAAGATCATTATTGTAGTCCAGTGGTTAAAGCTACTTAATATGCATAAAATGTGCAAGGTTCAATCCATTCAAAATCCAACATAATGGGTTCAAAATTTTTTTTTTCAACTTACGATCTTGAAAATTAATTACCATTGAACTTCAATCACAAGCATGATATGTGAGCTTCAAAAGTTTTATTCACTCATGTTTTCATGAACTTTTTAAAAATATGTAATCAAATGTGTACATTTCATCAAGGTAAACATATGAAGTTGATTTTTTAATTACATGTTTGAATGCTCTAATGATAATATACATTAGATTTATCAAGCATAAACTTTTTTCAATTTTTTTTTTCAATTTGTAATCTTGAGAATTAATTACCATTGAACCTCAAAGGTATGATATGCAAGTTTTATAACGTGCGAATTTTAGATATTCAAATTCTTTTCAAATACCATGCATTCATAATCATCAATATGTGGTCATCCCTAAATTTTGAAAATGATTAGTTTAATTTAGCATAATTCAAAGGATGACAAAAAAAACCAAAACAACAGCAAATTATCCACTACTTACTATTCATTAAATCATTAACGAAGTTCATTTTCAAATTACACAAAAATCATTGAAATAAAAATTCACAAGTATAAAAAATTATATATGCATTTGATTTCATTAAATCTAATGCTTATAATTGATGCAATAATTTTTCAAAGTTAAAAGGGTTTTACTACATGTAACATAATCCCTAGTTTGTTTTGTCATGATTGCATTCAATAGATAGTTCATTCAAAACTTTCACAAGTCATAGTTTGAAATGCCTTTTAACTTAGTAATCTTGGTGATATTCATGTTAGTTTGATTCATGTTGGAATCAATTTATTTCATCAACATGATACTTTTTATGGTTCTTTTAGAGTTGTGCTCACAACTATATCAATACCTTTACTTTAAGACTAATAAGAATCACACTTATCAACATCTTTGAGAACATTGGAGATATGCTTACAACTATGTTTATCTCCATTGAAGTCTGACAAAGTAATAATGTTCATCAATATCTTTCATGCAATGGAATGGCAATTAGTCAACCAATGCAAGCTATCATAATTTATGTGAAAGGTCAAGCTTTAAATTGAAACAATTCATTATAAAACACAATTGTAGTAATAATAGAATCCTTTTGATCATTGGTTTTCCTTTTTCACTTTTCCTATGTAACATCATTAGCGAACATCCTAAGAAAGATTTAACAATAATTGAGGAAATTTTCTTAAAAATTGTGCAAATAATAGAAAATGAGTTTAAAGTTATCCCTAAATCAAAACTCCATCAAAATGTGACAAAATTTTCCTCCAAAAAAATCTTCAAAAGTCTTCAAAAGAGTATATATATATGAGAATTTGTGACCAAAAAAAAATTGTTCGTAAACCTTACCTTTTAAACACAAGCCATAAACTTTAAAAACTTTATTCGAAATGAAAACCCTAATAAATTTATCCCTAGTTTAAACAACCTTGGTTGTTCTAATAAACATTCAATGTTACGAGGACATATTGTTAAGGTTGCACACACACATGCATGCATGCATATGTTGGGGCACTTGATTACAAATGGTATTATTGTGCATAAGTTATTATTTTTGTTCCCTCAAATTTCTTTAATAAAAATTCAGAAAAAAAATTCACTAAAAAAAAAGTCAGTTTTACATTAGACAAAAAAAAATTCTCAATTTTTTGGTTAAATTTTTTGAAACAATTTGCTTTAAAAAAACATTGGGTGTGCGACAACCATCATTTTTACCTTTGTAGACCAATAGAGCTTTTGAATGAAACATGTTGACCTAAATGAATTTGTAAAATAACATGTTCCCCAAGTTGAAATTTGAATGTCTTGTTGCTCTTGTTTTCTTCATCTAAAAAATCGGACATAATAAATTTATTAAAAAAATTTAATCACATAATGTTGTCCCTAAAGCACAAATAATTGGTATTCGTAATAGATGTAACCAAAAATTGGTGACAATGTAGGTCACATTTGTGCCCTATTTGCAAGTCTATTGTATGAACACATCAACAACCTTGCAAAGGTGAATAGATGGAAGTGGATGCCACAATTGTTCCATTACAATAAGAAAAACTAGCACTTTTATGCTTAGATATGCACATCATGCAAGATATCAAACCAAAGGAGATGTTGTGATTGTTTCATGACAATGAGAGAAAATAACAATTTTATGTATGAGCTTGTGCATGACACAAAAAGTTGACAAAAGAACACTAGATTGGGCATGATAGAATGTTGAACATTGAAAGCTCCATCAATTAGTGTGATTATTTGTATATGCAAGATGCTTACACCTTTGAAAAGGAAAATAAATTTGAGATCAAGGATGGCAAATCTAATGAAGACAAGAATGAAGGTGGGGAGGTGGGTAATAAGAGGTTGGAATGGATGAGAAGAAGTGAAAGTTTGGAAGGAAAGGCAATGGGAAGAGTTCATTGGATGGTTACTTCAAGTTGCATACCCCAATTAGGGTTCATAATCCTTCACATCACATTCAAACCAATTGTGCCTCATGATCACACTTGTGTGACACAACCATTGGAGATTGAAAATGGAACCTAAGCCAATTGGCAAGTTGTAGGGGATCATCCTAAGACATGATTGGTCATTTTGACCAATTCCCCATTGGAAGGTCACATGGTTAGGCTAATCAATTTTGAATTAGGGTTCACAAATGATGGGCATTATTAGTGAGAAGTAAAATGATGGTGTCATTGGTCAGGCACAAGGAGATGGCATTATTTGGAAATACCCTAGGAGATAATTTTTGGCCTTAATGAAACCAATTGACAAGCAACTCATCACCAATGACTTTGCTCTTTATGGCCAGTTCAAGCTTCAGACTAAAAACTTTCCTACTGGATGTAAAACTTCTCATCTAGATGAATGCACTTTTGTCAAACATCCCCATCCATCATATGCAAATATAGTGGTTGAAATGTCAAGTGCTCACACATTGGAGTCAGGTTAGAACCAAAATTTTATGCCTAAATCCTACACGAATGGTAAGTCTCTTCCCTATGGGTAGAGCCAATAAAAGCCAAAATAAGGTGCATTCACAACTTGGTGTTAGGAACTCTAGCGTCGAGTCCCCTAATACTATGCTAGTCATTTAGGGCTTACACCCACTTACCATGAACATTTTATGTTAAGTTAACATTCACTTAACATTAAGCTATCGGCCATGTAACATTGGGTGCCGTGCCTAGGATGCCACCTAGATTTTCATTTTTAACACTGACTTGACATCAAGTGTGAATTCACCAAAATGTGTGAAGTGTGAAGTTAAAAGGGCAGAGTGTGAAGAAGCTAGTATTCTAACTGCCACTGGGAATTGCATTTTAGCTAAACTTCAGATACATGGACCTTATACAATGTGAAAGTGGCATGAGGCAATAATTGAGTGCTTGGGGGTTAGGGATTTTGTTATGGACCCCAATCAAAGGCTTTGCTTGGCATAAAGAAGTGGATTAAATAGAGAAACTTGATAATAAATAAGAGAAGATATCTTGCAAAACCATTAAAGCTTTCAAGATATGGAACCTTAAGCTTTTATAACTTTCCAGGACAATCATGCAAGTTCTTGAAATATGTCTAATTGGCAGCCAAAAAATAATTGTAATTAGCTTCACTAGAGCATTATCCTTACAAATTGGTTCCATATGAAATGTGCCATCATTGTGTTGGTCTGTATTGGTAGAATTGGACTTTATAAAAATGTCAATAATGGTCTAGGCCTTGCACAACATATTGACCAAGTTGCTAAAACCTTTTGCCACATTGGGTTCAACCCAATGTGGGATATGGTTCTTTTGATTTATTTTTTAATAACCTTGGGTTTCGGGTTATTTGAGAAAATCAGAAATGAAAGAACTGTCGGTTCTAGGTATTTCAAAACCTTCAAAGAATTGTTGGGTTTCATGATTTAGAACCATGAGTCAACTTAGGTGTTCATTGATCATCCATTTTCACCAAGCTCACAAATTTGGACAAAATTCATAGATGGATTAAAAAATATATTACTCAGAAATCATTTGTCCATAATCAATTACGCTTTGGAACAAGCCTCGAAAGAACCCATTACCACCTAATGAAATGATAGCCTACCCCATTGAGCTCACCACGCAGCTAAGCCTCTTTTTTTTAGCTTGCTATATATGGGGAAAAAGCCATATATAAAAATAAAAATAAAAATAAAAAAAGTGCTAAAATTGTGTTCTTTTGTGGAATTTCCAGAATTTGATCAAAATTCAAGAGAAATTTGCCAGCTTTCTATACATGGTTTGAGTAGGGTAGCCAAAAGTAGAGAAGAAGGATGTTCCAAAAAATTTACATTTGTATTTAGGTTGTAGCCAATTTGGCTAAATCTTCTAGCGGGTCATCACCACTTTTGGCAACAACACACAAAAGAAACCTGTGGTGATGACCCACAGGAAGATTTAGCCAAATTTGGCTACAACCTAAATATAAATGTAAATTTTTTGAAACATCCTTCTATGCTTTTGGCTACTACCCCACTTGAACCATGAGTGGTGATGACTCACAGGAAGATTTAGCCAAATTTGGCTACAAGCTAAATAAATATAAATGTAATTTTTTTTGGAAACATCCTTCTATACTTTTGGCTACTCTACTTGAACCATGTATAGAAAATGTGTAGAAGAATTATGGAAACTCAAATATTTCACCAATAGACCTAATCTTCAAAAAATCCTCTAAAAGAAACCAAAATCCTTCAAGAGATTATATCTCTATAACTAATCCCAAGTTTCAATACAAGCTAAAATATCATCTTTCAAAAATCCTCATATAAAAATACTAGACCTATTATTTATTATTACCTAGAATGGGCCAAAATCCCTTAAAGCTACTATACTCTATAATGAATCTAGACACAATATCCTTGGCCTTGGTAGGCAAGGCCAACAAACAAGTACCTACCTACCTAAGCAGCACTAATGATTTAGCCAAGGATTGGTGGGGGATGATGATGATGATGATAATTGTCCTTGAACAGCTTGAGAGAAGGGATGGATGTTCCTAGTGAAGCACATCTATTCATACAGATGTAGTTTTGGTAGGGATCAAACAAGGGTAAGGTTGGTGGACATGGGAAAAGCATTTTCTTGCCTTCTTTCAAAGCATGCATTGGCTTGAAATTGAAGGCTTCTTTTGTTGAAGCTTTGGAGGTAGTTTAATCCTTTAACTCAGAGCAATTTTTATTTTATTTTTTGGGTTGTTTTTTTCTTTTAAACAAACCCAAAGGCCAAACAATCCCATGAATCATTCAATCCAAAAGCCACTTTTAAAAACAAGTTCCTTCCAAAACAAAGTATAATTTTTTTATTAAAAAAAATACACAGTGTATGATACGATATGTATATATGTATATACAATATAATTGCTTACCAAGTTAGGCCGAAATCAAATCATGGGGAAAGTGTCTCATTATTACTTGTCTATCATGCCTAATAATTGAAAAATATGCCTAGAAATTGCCTGATTTTTCAAAAAATTTGAACCTTTGACACCTTAAATATGAATCCTAACATTGTGCACATTGTCACCCTTAGGCATAAATCCTAAAACAATATATCTCTATAAATAAATAATAATACCAAGTATGGCATGATTCTTCCAACCTAAACAAAACTAGTATGGCCTATATCATTGGCCAAGTGTGAACTCTAAAAGTTTTAGTTTTGATTTTGTTACATTTGTATCGATTTTCCAATGACAATGATTACTCATAATTCAATATTTCTTGCACCTTACGTCCAAAAACGAACAAAATCATATCCATAAAATCCTACTCATTGAGCACTTGCCAACAATATGAAGAGCACGCCCGAATTCCCCTAAAAAATTTAATTGTTGAACTTTCATTGACAAAATCATTCAATGTGCAATAATTATTGCACCATAAGTTTAAACATTAGAAAACCATCTCACAAACACCCCTACTCATCAAGGGCTTTACAATGGTACTAAGAGCACAATGGGAGGAGCATCATCATCATTTGGGAGATCTCTCAACTTGAGAAACAAACAAACAAACAAACAACCTTCATTAAGGGATAGAAAGAAGAGGGCTTGGAGATGGCATGCTTAACAATACCATGCTCGAAAGTGGCTCCTCCAATGCTCTAAACAACAATGACTAAGCTGAAGTGTAAAAGTTCTAGTCTAATGTGCTCATTCCCCGTCCTCAATTGATTAGCCTAGTCAAACCCATGTAGCCTACCCACAACCTTGAACTAAGTATAATACTTGCAGCTTTTGCATATTATTCTACCATCCTTCTCAATTCCATCAATAATTCAACATCATCATCATCATTTTTTTGTGCTCTTCTTCCTCCAACTCAATGAGTCCTCATCCTCATGACATCACCACCTTCATCATCATCATCAGCAGCAGCAGCAGCAGCAGCAGCAGCATCCTCTTCTTCTTTTTCTTCTTTACTTGCCTCATTTGTTCATGCTCTCTTTTTTGCTTAGTAGGTTGCTATTGCAAGTCTTAGTGAGAGGAATTTGATATGATTTAAGTCTTAAAAGAGGAAATTGAGCAATGAAAAGGGGTCTCTTTTGTTTGTTTGTTTGTTTTTGAACCTCAATTGATTGATTGCAGGTGAAGAGAAGAAAAATGTAAACCCCATGTAAACACAAGGTTTTTTTCCCCAGTGGATGTAGCACTCACCCATATGGCTTGTCTTGACAAAATTGTAGTAGTTCTTTGGAGGATGGTTTGATCCTGGCTTGCTTGCCAGGCTTCAGTATAAGTTTGGGGATTATGAGTTCTTGGGTAACAACAGCCTAATGAGCATAATTCTTCTTTCTTCTTCTTCTTCTGTCTTTTATGCATGATTGGATTTTGATTCTCTGCTTTTTGATCTTGGTACTAGCCTGTTGAGATTTGTTTTGAGGTCAAGATCTTGTCTTGTTTTGTCTTGTCTTTTTTACAAGGTCTCTTGTCTTCAAAATAAGGAAACATAATGGAGATGATCATGATCATGAGAACATTTTGAGAGCAATTGGTTTTGGGGTCAGGCTCTCTTGTCTTCAAAATCAGGGAAGAAGAAGAAGATGATGATGATGATAATGATGATGATGAGAGCATTTTGAAAGCAATTGATTCTGGGGTAAGGGTCTCCTGTTTTGTCTTCAAAATCAGGAAAGAAGAAGAAGATGATGATGATGATGATGAGAGCAATTTGAGAGAAATTTGAGAGCAATTGATGAGCATCATGATGTAAGTTAGGAAGTCTAGTGATTGATCCTCTCACTTTGCAGTTGATGAAGGAAAGGCAGAGGAGATTTGGCCCAGTTTTATGTTTTTGTAGCCAGCCAGCCTTGAACAAAAAAAATTCCTGTGGTGCATCTATCTGTTTGTGGCCTGCAGGAGGAGGAGGAGCCTGTGCTTTGTCTTGTTTGTGTAAAATTTGCAAAAAATTGAGGTTTTAAGGAACCAAGGTGGTGGTTGTTGTTGTTGTTGATCTTCTTGTGAGAAAAAACTAATTGATGAAAATCCAGTAACTGCTGCAGAATCAAGAACCTCTGTGGCTTCTTGGCGTCTGTCTGTCTGTCTGTCTTTCTTTCTTGGGCAAAATTGGGGATCGTCTTTCCCAGAGGAGGAGGAGGAGGAACAACAATACCTGAGAAGTTGTAACTGATATCACGAGAATCATTTAGAGGAGACTTGGTCGGGTCTCTCGCACGTTCAGGAGACAAGTTCGAGGAGGAAGAAACATAAGTTCAGTTTTGCAAGAAGAAGAAGAAGAAGAAGAAGAAGATGGGTAAGTCTGATGATGATGATTCAGATGCTTGGGATGCTGCGAATTCTGTAGCGAGTAAGAGGGGCGACATGGTGGAGGAGGAGGAGGAGGACACATCCTTCTTTGACTGCAACATTTGCTTCCGCATGGCAACGGATCCCATTGTGACAACATGCGGCCATCTCTTCTGTTGGCCTTGCATTTACCAATGGCAACAGCAGCAGAAGCAGCAGCAGCGGTCGACGACGGATCCAGTCTCATCATCAACAGCAGTTACATGTCCAGTTTGCAGCGGATCCATTGACGGGCAATACGAGATTGTTCCAATCTATGGTAGAGGGAAGGCTACTACAAGCTTCTTGCTTGAAGAAGAAGAAGAAGAAGAAGAAGCTGCTTCTTCCTCTGAGGCCCATGATAATGTTGCAACAAAATCAAGTTTGCTAACAAGAAGAAGAAGAAAAAGCAGTAGTTATGGTGCTTCTTCTTCAGAGATGATGAAGAAAATTCCTCCTCGCCCACATGCCTACTACAGCTCTCAAGCTTCTGGCCCTGGAAGAAATGGACTATGGACTTATGTGGCTTATCTGAAAGACAGCTTTGCTCCACTCTTATTACTACTGCAAACCATAGGTTTTGTAATCTCTTATGAGCTTTCTGACCCTGCGTGATCATCATCTCAAACCCCCACCCAACAAAGGGATCTATACCAAGGCTGATGTCAATCTCTCTGCAACACATTCCCAACAAAGACATGAATTCACAAGCTTCCACCACTTACCAACTTCAAGCTGGCAGGGTACTTCTTGCTTCATTCTTTGATCCATCAACCTACATGCTAAATTATGCTTCAATGCTCATCATCATCATCATCAACAGCTTCTCCTGCATTCTTTGATGCCAGAAATTGTTCTACAATTCCTGGTAGTCTCTGACTTCTTTGCTTTGTGTTTTGAGACACAAACACATGACAATATCCTGTACATTTTTTCATGTTTTTTGTTTATAATGCATAGATTGAACCCTGATTCTTCTTCCCTCTTGGACATCATCACATGTGTTTGTTTCTCTTGCTCCAACAAGGCCATATATAAACCTGGGATTGACATCTGCAAATTATTCTGCCTTCCATCTTCCCAAGACTCCAGCCTTTGGAATGTAAAATTCCAGACTTTGTAGCAGCAGATTCAAATTCTTATTAGCACAGATTGTGATCATGTTTGTTTTTAGACACCCATAATATTCATGAACCCAAGCTTGCCATCTTTTCTCTTCTTGAAGCCGGATCAATCCAAGTGCTTATGTTCCTGAAACCTGATTGTGCTCATGAATGTTCCTGTTCAGCCTGATTGTGCTTCTTGATCACAACTCTGCAACAATTTTCATTATGATAATCTCATTGCACTGGTAAAAGACACCAACTGTAAAAGAAAATCTTCTTCAGTAGAGTATGGAGTTTTGATGTAGATTGCAGTCCAGAGACATTCCAATGGTCAGCTCTTCTTCTGTTGAGCTACCGTCATTTATGTCAAGACATTTTTGGTGCATTGGATGAGTAGAGTGCTGAAAAACATTGATCATGTCCTACTTTTTGGATGCGGGAGTTGTTGAATCATTTGCTAACTACAAGCTCTAACCTCTGAGGTGGCAGTGATTTTTTATTGTGATGGGTACACTAGTGTCTTTGGAATCTTCAATAGTGAAGCGCTCTCTGCCTTCTGCATGAGATGGTTTGAAGTTGAGATACTCAATCACATTCAATGAAATGATAACAAATCCATGATGAGATACATAGGAGCAGCAGCAGCAGATTTGTGCAACTTGTGGATAACCATCAGGTGCTTCTGATTACTCAAGAACAATTTCTTTCTTTTATGTCCAGTTTTCACACGAACAACTTCTTTGCCATGTTTGCCATCAACAATGGTCTTCTCAGGTTATCAAAGTAGAACTTATACTCTTCCATTGAATGAAGCAAACCAAAAATCTCCTTGCATAAAATCTCCACCTCCAGGATCTTCAAATGAAAATTGCCCTGTTTCGCTCAGATATGTGATCAATCTATTGTCATCAAACAATTTGAAACCTTTCTTCCAATTTTGCCAGGATTGCTGATCCTGGTGTTTACAAAGATCAGAGAAGAACATCTTTGCAATGCATTGGTGAATCAGTGCAATCAAACTACTGATCTTATATCACTTCATGACAAGCCCATCTCAATAATAGTTTGGCACATGGCACTTCAACATATATGATCTGATCTCACTTGGTCATGGATATTTTGCATGATCAAACCCAACACACCAGGCTCTTGGTCTACATATGGTTTTCACAACAGAAAGCAGGTCCAATTTTGAGCCTCTCAGGATCACTGTTTTCTTTGCTGTGCTTAGTGTCTAAGAAGCCCCATGAGCAAAATAAAAACAGTCAAGGTTCTCCCACCTCTGTGAAGAAATAGAAGCACCTTGTAAAGGTAATCAACACCTGGCTTTAGAAACCCAACAAGATTCCTTAAGCTACTAACCTACCTGTAAAATCTTCAAGAGTGACCCAAAATCACAACTGTAACCCAAACTTGACATTGAAGGGTTCTGCAATTTGCATAGATGACTATACCATAAGCACTCTCTGCCCAAATACTCAAAATTTTCCACTTGAATTTGCACAAATTGCACAAATTGGAGACATCCTACACTATGGTCTTTGATTTTTTGAAGTGAATTCTCCACTATGTAAACTCTGTATAATCTCCTGTTGTCTTTGCTGTTTATCTAGTGCCCTCCTTGCAGCCTCTTCCTCATCAAACATTTTGATAGGAAGCCAATCATACCATTTGGATTTTTTCTGTTCAGATTCATTTGACCCTTGTGGGTGCTCTCCTTGCAGCAGAGAAGCAGGATCTCCAGGAACTGTCTCATGGGAATGAGCAGCAAGAAAGTGTCGGAGCCTATATTCCTGAAATTCAGTAGCTGCCAGCTGTACTGCAATGCCAATGCCTGCAAATTGAAGTGCTATTGGCAACGCTTTTTTCTGTCCGCCTGATCCATCAAATCCATCCAAAATCACAATTGGTGATCACTCCATGCGTTCACATATCTTCACATTAAGATGGCCTATTACAAGAGGAAACAGCAGTATAATGGAGAAGAGAGCTTGCATTCAATTTGACTTGGGTTATATCATAAAGTCACAAGCAGTAAAAGGCACTGTGTATGAACTCACCAAGGAATCACTCTTTTGATGGGTTATAAGCAGAGGAGAGAGGAAATGAAACACAATAAATATTGTCAATTTGAATTGAAACTCAAAAGACATATGTTAAAAGAGAAATCATGTGATGGAAACAGCAATAGGATTACTGAACTGTACATAAGACATTTCTTGCTGGTTCCTTCCCACACCTTGTAAGTACCCCAGAACACTGCCACTGGCTAGTCCTCCAAGCATGCCATTGATCCAATCGTCAGAATCTGCAGCTCGCAGCTCTCTTACAAGCTCCCGAGCCCCTGAACACATCCAATGCAGAAATCATATATGAATGTAATTACACACAAAAGGTTCCATGTCATAAATTTTCAATGGGCTTCCAGAGACTCAATGGATTGTGGAAATGACAAGAGAGTTACACATCTAAGCTGCTGCAACATAACACCCTTGGAACTGTTACTACTACTACTTTTGGGCACAAGGTGTAAGATTCAGGGATAGACATAAGCAAGATGCATGCCATGCATAACAGAGGCGAACATCAAGAATCTCTCACAAGATGGAATCCACTTTTGCAGACCACATGCTAAAAAAAACAAGGAAAGATTTTTCTATTTTTGTTCAATTCCTTTTGCAGCCATGAAGATGGTTGACTGGATTGAATCAGTGCATGTATTGAGTCGGTGCAGGGGAAGAATACTACAGAAAAGAGACATACCACAGAAGCAGCAGGCAGCAAGAGCAAAATTAGCGCCTAGTGTTGCTGCAAAGCGAACAGTAGGTTGTCCACGCACAGTTCCAATCAAAAGCCCTGATCCTGCACCTAGAGCACCTGCACACAGCCATCTCACATGCCATTCCTTCAGAATTGAGTTCTACCATTTTTGCTGCATATAATAACCCCAAAAATCAGGCAACTAGGACTGCACTTCTCATACCAAAACATTGGACAAGAAGTGACTGTAAGCATTGAGACATGATTCTTATGCCAATATATTGCTTGAATCCTGCTGTCTTTATGGCAAAACAAAGATGCCACAAAAATACAGCATCCGGACACCAGAAGCACATGGATTCGTGCCCAGAAACATAGAAGCAAAAAAAAGAAAGAAATACGTTGCTTGATTCCTGCTACCTTTACAGCAAAACAAAGATACCACAAATATAGAGCATCCACATGCCGAAAACACATAGATCTGTGTCCAGAGACATAGAGGCAAAGGCAAAAGGGGGCAAAAACAAAAACAAAAACAAAAAAAGAGGGCATTGTCGAAGTACAAATGAGATTGTCAACGTACGCAGTTCAAACAGCACATAGAGTCAAGACAGAACCTGCAACAAGAGTTGTGGAAACGATCCGGGAAGCCCAGCCTTCACTGCCACGGTAGTTAAGTGGACGCCGTCCCGGAGTGAGCAAGACTTGTCTCCTGCTCCACTTGCTGTCACCATCACTCTCATCATTCTCTGCTGCCATTCACGACTCTCCGTCTTCCTCTTCCTTCTTATCGTTGTTGCTAGCAACTTCCAGATCAAACAGACTAGGGTTTCTCTTGATTGCGCTTCAATGGTCGTCTCTCTTTCTATCTCTCTCTGTCTCTCTCTCTTTCTTTCTCGCAAACAATGTAGGCTATGTAGTGCAAGAGAGGAGCTACATGTGAGAGAGAGAGTATGGTTTCTGTTCCTTGAACCCTAAAAAGCCCTAAAAGTCTCACGAGGAGAAGCACTGGCTCTTTAATCAATTTTGTCTTTTCAAAAGATAAAATTTTGTAAAATATTCACTCGATGTCATTTTGTTTCATTA
>Ga0209611_10000146_pt1 | contig 86032 bp, 54 predicted proteins | sample S1TSphgellanicum_3_FD_187693 | JGI IMG/M metagenome (GOLD analysis project Ga0209611, IMG submission 187693) | Host-associated microbial communities from peat moss isolated from Minnesota, USA - S1T2_Fc - Sphagnum magellanicum MG (SPAdes) (version 2) | ecosystem: Host-associated > Plants > Peat... | reverse complement strand
TGTTGTGTTCTGGCCGTAAGGTGCCATTGTGCTTGATCAGTCAGAGCACGCGAGGGAGGAGAGAGGTTGCTGGCTGCCATGATTGTTCTGCGTCTTTCTAGTGTCCCTCCATTTTTGGTTACACTATAATTAACCATAGTTTGTTTACTATTCAATATGAATATAATACCCATATAATGTTTAAGGCTTTTTGTAATCATGTGTGCATACATCAACATTTACATGTTAATAAATTGAATGCAAAGTCTTAATCAAATGTATATTATATCCATAAGATCATGATATAATATAAGTCACAAAAATGAATAAAATTGATTTGCAATTATAATAATTCTAGTTGATTTCCAAATATATATAATCATTTACATAATGTGATATACAATCTCATAATTTGCATTAATGAAATATAATCCAAATATCAAAAATGGTCATCCAAATTATTTCATTTTAGATATTGGTATCCATCAACAAAACAACCCTAATATTCATGTTACAAAAATGATTATGAAAACTCCCAAAACCTATAACTTTAAAATATTTTGATATTTTACTTTTAATCTAGAGCCTCCATAGTGGACCTTCTAGGAAACAATATGTTCAAAAATGTAAAATACAATCATTTCACACTCAAATGCATATAATGTGCATCCATGTATTGATGTACTATTTATTATATATCAACCCTATACATTTAGATGTGTTCTACACCAATCCTTGTTCTTTGATTTCAAAAGAAACAATTTGCAAATGGAAATGATCCACATTTACAATTATTAGTGAATAGGGTTTGTTACCTTTGGAAATTATAGTGCATAAAACGTTTTATAAAATGGGGAATTATTTATTGTAGACATGATTTTCATTTTGGGTTGTAGAGATAATTAAATAACTATAAAAAGAATTTCGTTATGTTAGTAGTGAAGTTTTGCAATAATGGGTTTATAAATTTTTGTTTTTAATTAGAATGAATTTTTGCAAAAGAGATTTACAAGTATGTATGATATTTCCATATAACACTCCTAATCATTTGAACATTTATTTGTATTAAAACCAACATTCCCTTTATATTAAAAAAATCATTGTCCACATGTATTTTATGTGTATTAATATAATTTTATGAATTTTGGAATTTTTTAAATTTTAATTTAGATAAAACTACATTTCTTTTTTTTGGGGGATTTTTTTTTGAATGCTTCAATTTGTGGAAACAACTTTATACCAATTTTATGCTTTGAATGTTAATGCTTAAAGATGAAGCAAAACAATTTCCTTGAATACACAATAAACAAAAAATACAAAGTAACATTCACATATAAAATGCATTGAGGTTTGTAATAAATTGAACCATTTTGCAAATCATGAATTTAACTTGCAATACATGCAAACCATTTATGTTATGTCAAAGTGTATTGAGAGGGGTCTTTCAAGACTAGATTGTTCAATGTGTGCATTTCTCATAAGTTGTTTTTTATGTAACCAACAGAAGGGAAAACTAAATATATCATGATAAAATTAAACCCACATTTGTGAAATTGAGTTTACCTAGGCATTGTAAACAAATAATATCATTATCCATCTCCCTCACAACCTATTTTTCAATAATTTTGTTGTGAATTTATAAATAGCTAGACAACATATAAATGTTAAATGAATTATATGTATTTTCAAAAAATAAAGTAGCTTGTGTATTAATTGTGTCCAAGATGCTTCCAAAATGTTTGTCATATGTCGTTGGCATATTGAACTTAAAATGTAAAAAGTATATATGTATCATTCAAGTTCATTGAATTTCCTAACTATTGTATGTAAAAAAAAATGAAAACTCCCCTTGTGAAGTGACAATTGTGGTGGTGCCTAAGGGCTACCTCCACCCACCAATAAACACCCTTGGCACTCAAGCGCTTATTATCAATTTGTTTTAAGGTTGGAATTCTTTTAGTACTTTGATTTAAGGTTATAATTTTTTTGACATGGGTCCAAGGACTCAATCATGAACCACACCCACCATTTTAGGTGATTACTTAATATGTGTTTGTTCTTAAAAAAATTTAAAATTTAAAATTTCTTTAAAATCATTATACTATTATGTTAAGATTTTTGTTTAAAAGTTTCCCAAAATATGTCATTTTGAAAGCTTTTCAAGAAGTTAGAATTATGTTTTTATGTTTTAAAACATTAATTACAATGGTTTTCAAAATGTTTTGGGTATTTTGATTCATTGGATATATTGTATACCAATATATTGAAAATAAAGTTTCATAAAAAAAATCCATTTGTAATTTTCTATTAAAAAATGTAAATAGTGGTTTTAACTACTTTGGTACATGTTTGCAAAATTGCCCTAGAGCTGAAATTTGACATAAAATTGGAATTTTAAAAAACAATTAGCCTACACTTTAAATCTTTGTAAATATTTTGACTTAAAGTTAGAATCTATTTTAACAATTTGGTTTAAAGTTAAAATATTTTTAACACTTCAACCTAGGTCTTTAAGTAATTTGTATTTTGGCTTAAGGTTTTAAGAAACATTTAACATTTAGTCCTAGATTTAGTATTTTTTATTTATTTTAGCTTAGTGTAAGAAATGTTTTACCACTTCAGCTTGGGGTTTAAATAGTTTAGTGTACTTAAGCCTAAGGTTATAATTTTTTTTATTCTTTTGGCTTAAAGTTAAAATATTTTTAACATTTAGGCATATGTTTTAAATATTTTTGTTACTTTGGTTTAGGGGAATTATATATTTTTTATCACTTTGTGTTCAAATCAAAATATTAGCACTTGAACCTAAAGTTAAAATCTTCTTTAAATTTGAAATTTTATTATTTGTCACTTTGGCTTAGGGTTAAAATATTATTGGGATTTTGTCAAATAAGGTTGAAAGCTTAAGAATAGCTTTAATGGTCGCAAAAAAATCACCACACAAAAATAATCCACCCAACATCTAATGTTAATTGTTCACCCATGCCCATCCATAAACCTAAATATTGAAACAGAATACCTTCAAAGACTAAATTCAAATACTAGAACATGCCATTGAAAATTTTTACTAAGACAAAAGTCATATTGATGTTTTGTAAAAAAAACCACCACCTAGGCCAATCATTATGGGTGGCCACCATGAGTAATAATTTTCCTTTTCACATGCATTTAGAAACATTGCCAATTGGCACAAAGGTTATAGGAATAAAACCCTTTTTATGCCACCATGGTGCAAATTTCATCCAAATTTAGATTTGGTAGTTGTTTTCATGTAACCACTTGAATTACTTTAAGAGGGGAGTTTTTTTAACATATTTATCAAGGGCAATGGACATGATTGGTAATGAATTTGACCATTGAAAAGGTTGCATGATTAAGTATCATACCTATGACTCCTATTTGGCAAACCTTCTTGAAATAATTAATTTTTTGAAAAAGAAGGTTTGATTCCCCAATTTGAATATTTCAAAATTTCGACAATAATCTCTAAATATGTTTAGTCTAATAGTAAATTTCCAAATTATCTTGTGTTTGAACTAGTTGTTTGATCTATAGAATTTCAGCAAATTTCTTTTACTTTATTTTATTTTACTAGCCTTTTTAGGAATTAATTAATGTTGAATATGGACATAAATATGACATTGTAAGCTAAAAACTTGTATTTTTATGCATTTATCAACTTTTTAGAATTTATAAAATGACAAACATATTGATGTTTGATAAGAAAACATGTGTATTTTGGGTGAAAATACAATAAAATGACCCAGTTTAAAAATAACTAGTGTTTAATTTTACATGTTTTTAAGTGGTAAAAAATGTTAATGTTGAAAATGTTTGGTATATCTATATAACAATGTTTTAAATATGTTATGGGAAATTTCAGTTTTTTTAAAATGAATGTAATGAATGTAAAATATCCAATTTTTAAAAAAACATTGTAACTAGAATTTTAAAACAATACTTACTTTCAAAAAATTGAAAATTTTGGAAAATAACATTTTTTTGGAATTTTTTAATATCAACCTTGACATAATAGTATTAAGAAAATTCAAGAATAATTTTCAAGAATAATTGAATAATACTTTTATAAATAATTTTATGTAAGCATAAGACAAAGTAATTGGCCATGGGTCATTTTGTTGTATTTGCAATTTGTTATTGTTTGAATGGTATTAAAAGGTTTTCCACAAGTACATTAAGAAAAGATAAATTTGAAATCTTTGTTGTTTTTGACAACTTGATTATGGGGTTGCACTAATATGAAATATGATTGTAATTAATTAACCAAATTAACTATGGGGCATTAAAAATGAACTAAGTCACCATACCTTTGTATCATTTCATCTCGGATGAAATTGATATTTATAGTTATAAAGGTTTTTTTAAAAATAATTTGTGGTATTTTTTCATATTGAGTTTGTAAAATAAAAAGAGGTTGTTTTGGAGGGAAAAAACACAAGAGTTTATTTTGGAGGCCATTCTTGAAAAGAAGTGTAAAAAACTGAATAAGGAACAAAAAAACAAGCAATAAAGGATGTTCTACATCGACAAGAAGCAACAATGGATGCCAATGGACTTGATAGTTATTAATAGTAAAGGAGAATTAATTACATGACCCAAAGCAATGTTTTGTTTCAAAAGAATCTCGACTTGCAAGTTTTTTTTGGTGTGCCATTATATCACATCTTTGAAAGAAATAGAAACGCACACTTTACAACCTTTTCTCACACACATATCACATGAGTTATGATCTCAATGTAATTTTTAAAAAGCCTTTTCAAGTAGATAGATAAAAATGTTAGCTTGTTCAATAACCGCATAATATATCCTTTTTGTGTGGAAATGCATATTTATTTTATGCCTTCAAATAGATGATTATAATTAATGATGGTTGCTATTTCATGTCATTTTCCTAATTTCTTCATTCACTTCAATTTTTTTGAAGCACCACCCAATCTTATTATTAATTTGATCTATGAATAAACTAGAAATTAAGTGTGATGCATCTTTGAAAGACTTTAATAATTACATTAGGATTACCCATTAGTTTGGCCATCCCAATTAAAAATCTCTCTCCAAGTTTATCTATGTCTTGTGGTCAATTCCTTTATTTAAGTTTTAAGATTCTAACATTTGATCAAACATGATCAATAGAATTGCATAGGAGAAAAATTGAGGAACGTTAATGTCAAATGTTGCAAGCAAAAACATGAGGTGTTCAACATCAATGCAAGTTTGCAAAATAAAATAATGTAAATCATATTTTCTTCTTTTCATATGTTGAAAACATTGTAAATGATACTTTGCCTTTTATGTAAAATTGTGATAACATTGACCAAAAATACATTCCACCGATATGTGTTCTAGTTCACTTTGTATTTCATTAAATTTTGGGTAAACTTGAACAAATTTATCATTATAAAAGGGGCGAACCCTCAGTGAAAAAAAACCAATTGTTATGGACAAGTGAATTCATTATTATTGAATTCACTAGGCTAGCCTCCTAGTTCACATATAAGCTAGGAACCTAGCATAGCCTAGGTTAGGCACTTAAGAACATAGGCTAACCTAACCCACTTAACCCACCAACTTAAAGTGTAAGTGTGAAGGTTTGAACCCATCACTTCCTCTCACCTACATGTTTGAGGAACAAATCATTAATCATTGAACCATTATTTAAATAAATAAAATGATTTGTCACCACATATTATTGTGCACATTTTTAAAAAAAACGTATGTGTAGCCTACCATAGGTTAGGTTCCTATGTTAGTTTGAAATGATTGTAGGCTATCATAAACTAGAATTTTAAATTAATCCTAGGTTGTTTTATCCTAGGCTATTATTGGTTATTCCACCTTTGGTTACTTTAAATTATTGCACCTTATGATATTTTAAGTTATTTCAACCTAGGTTATTTTCAACAATTTTAAATTATATCACCTTTGGATACTCTAGTTTATGTTATTTTTAGCTATTTTAAGTTATTCCACATTAAATTATGTTATGTTATTAGACCTTAAAATATTTTTGGATATTGTAGGCTATTCCACCCTACATAATTTTAGGCTATTTTTGGTTGTTTTAGGTTACATTAGAAAGAATATTGTTTTTTGCAACCAATAAAACAATGATTAAAAGTCTTCAATGATTTTATGAATGATTATATTCATACAATATAATTTTAAATCCTACATGGAAAAATAAATAGTCATAAATGAATTTCTTTTGTCATTAATGAATGATAATATTACATATGGTAATAAGGAAAGAATTAGTTGAAACTTTATTTCATCAATAGGATATCTATAACAAAGGACAAAATGATGTGGACTTTTAGTTCTTTTTATATGATTATAAATAATTAACAATTGTTTAAAATGACATGGACAATGATGACAAGGGTTTTCAAATGATTATGAACAACATGCCAATTGATCCATTATGATTGAAAAATGACTACCATGCAATGACATGGGTAATGTTGACCACCTACCTACCTCCTTACCTATTTCCTACCTCCCATCCTATAAATTGCCTATTACCTACCCCATAGTTTTGCAATGATATGAAATAATCATGTGAAATAAAAACTTGAAAAAAATTGGACACTTTTGATGGTGCAATCCATTGGTAAGGATTTGGTTCATCATTGTGGAAATGAAATGTTCAATTCTTAATATTTGCAACCTATGTGCATTCCAGAGGGCTAGGAAGGTAAGTTAAGTAAACTACTCACATTTTTCAACCTACCTAGACCTATTAATTACATACTTACCTATTACAAATTATTTGTTGTAATAATTTAGAAAAATGATATTAATTCATATATAAATTTCATTAATCAAATGGTCCATTGTTTGCTAATCGTATTCTATCACATTTTTTTAATAATGACATATCATTAATACATATGATTTGTTTTCTATGATTCATACTATATATCTTAACAATTATCTTTTATGATTATAGGATGATGAGTGCCATGTCAAACATTCAATTACTTTTTGTTCTATCAACCTATCCCACATGACTAAATACTTCTTAATCATATAATGTCTGGTTCAATTACAAAATTAGTTGTAAATGGAGTCATAATTTTTTTAATTTAATATTATTCCACTTTAAAATATTATATGTTATTTGACCTCAAGTAATTATTTGATTATTTTAGGTTATTACACCACAAATTATTTTTACAAAATCTATTTTAAGTTGTTTTTGGGTCATTCTACCATAGGTTGTTTTTGTTATTGTTGGTTATTCCACCTTTAAGTATTTATACTATTTTAGGCTATTCCATGTTAAATTATTATATGTCAAATTTGTATTATTCCACCATAAGTTATAATAGGTTATTTCTAATGATTATTGATTATTTTAATTTATTCTACTTTAAGTTTTTCCAAGTTATGTAACATTAGGTTGTTATAAATTATAATTCCAAGTTATCTAATGGTATAACCTATAATAATAGATGGTATAATATACTATAATAAATTTAAATAATTTAGGTTATAATGATTGAAAATAGCTTAAGGTGTAATTACATAAAATAACAAAGAATAATTAAAGGTTAAATAACTTATAATAATTAAGAATAACATTGGGTAAAATAACCTATAGAAATGGATAATAGCCTAGGATAAAATAACTTAAAATAACATAGAATAACACAGAATAAAATAATTAAAAATAATTTAGAATAGTTGAAAATAGCTTATAATATTTCAAAATAACATAAAGTAACTTAATATAGGTTAAGGTGAAATAACGAAAAATATCCAAGGATAACCTAGGGTGGTATAATTTGAAAGAATAAAAAAAAATTAAAAGGTGGATAATCTTAAATAGCCTAAGGTGAATAGATTAGAATAACCAAAAATAGCCTAAAATAGGCAATAATAATCTAGGGTACAATAACTTATAAGAACATAGGTTGAAATAACCAATTAAAATAATATAATGTAAAATAATATTTTAAAGAATTGAAAGTATTTTAAACTTGAAAAAAATCACCCAACACAAATATGAAGTAGTTTTTCAACCTTAAACTTTCAATTTTAAAAATGGGAATATACTTGTATATATGTTATTGGTGGTGATGAAACTAAAAGATCCAAATATGAAATATTGATTTGCATTTATATTTTGAAACAAATTAAATAAATAACATGTTACATTTTCTATGTATATGTTCCTTTAATAATTGTTTCATATTAACAAAAAAATCACTAAGCATGCATGGATATTTTATTTTATTAAATTATAGTTAATTTAAACATCATAAATTATTATTATTTTATTATAATGAATTGAAAGGTTTGATGTGTAAAGTATCCAAGGAAACGTTGACATGGGCACATTGAAAGAAAAAAGTAGAACATAAACCTTCCTTCACTCACATGGACACCATTTGAATTTAACCCTTCCAAATGACTTGATTCAAGTTGTGCTCAAAAAATAAACAAAAAATGTTATAGCTCCTAGAATTTCATAATCTTATGTTAACCTATCATCTATTTAACAAAGCTTTGAAGTGATGAACAAAATGTTCAACCTTGACAATATACCCCCGTACATATAAAACATCATTGTAATCACATTTATTATTCAAATCCAACATGCATAGGCTTATTGAAAATTTAACTACAAAACCCATTAGCTCGTTAAATTTCAAGCTTTTTATTTTAATCAAACAAAAGATATACCACAAAACTCAAGAAGCTTTTAAACCATTTCCTTCAAAAGTTGAAATCTTGAAATTTAAAAATCCTACACCATCAAAACTATGTCAAATAAGTATTATGCACCTATCAACATTCTTCTTTCCTCTTTTCATTTATAAGGAATTAATCATTCTCGTTTAATTTCCTTACAAAAAACTCAAGTGAGGAAGAAAATCCTCAAAATCAAAGTTTAAACCAACAACCCAAAGAGAGAAAAAAAATGATCCCAAGTAACTTTCTCAAGAAGAAGGAAGTGAGTGAGCAAGCAAGCAATGGGCCTTATTTAAAATGGAATTATCAAACCTTGGACTAGTTTTTATTATTTATTACAACAATACAATAACCTAAAATTACTAGTGGCAGGTAGGAGTGGCTAGGTAAACCCCCTACCTAGTCCATTATTTTGGGAGGTTTAATTGACTTTACTTCCAATACTTTAGGGAATGTTAGGAGACTAATTAACTTGCCCAACAACTTTCCCTAATGAAAAAGGTGTTGCCATAAGTTTAGAAGATAGGTAGGAAAGTCTATGGGGTAGATAAATCAAAGGAAAAATTAAAAGATTTGAATTGGTTATGATGGCCACTTGGGTAGGAAGTAGGCAATATTGATTTGCTTATTTAAGGGATTGTTTTTGTGAGCGAAAAAAAAGGAGGAAAGGGAAAGTGAATAGATGGTGGATGTGAAGATAAAGTTGTGTGTTGGGAAGAAGGACAAAGTTGTTGGAGCAAGATAGTAGAATAGAATAATGAATCAAACTCAAGTAAGATTGTGAGAAATGGTTTTAAGATGCTATAAATTGTTTCCAATAATTATGTGGTGTGTGTGATGTGTGGAAATCATACTTGAATACAAGTGACAACAATAATAATAAGCTACTATAATGTTCCAATAATGGTATAAAGTGTGGGTATGATGAAACAATGGAAAAAGGTGAGTCCTTGTGCCATTGTTATCTAAGGACATATGTGTGTTGATTTTTTTTAGTAATGTATTAGGCCTAGTAGAAAGTCACCATGAAATGATTAATATTGTAATATAACCTTGTTGGATTCTTTCTTAGATATTATAATAATGTCTTCTCAACAATATAATTCCCTTATAACACATCCGAACAAAATAATGTTTATTCCAATAGTTTCATGTTTAGGTTAATTAATTACTTTAAGACCTACCCTTTAAAGGTCTATTTACAATTGTACTATATATTTTTATTTTACAAACCCAATAATTTTATAGCTATTCAATTATTTTGGCATTTGAGATTTCTTAAGTAATAGTTCCAGATCCAGTGAAATTTGTTGGGTTAAAAGTTACAATAGATCATCTAACTATTCCAATCCTTGTTTTGACAAGTTACATTTCTTAGTGGGACTATTTTTTTTTTCCACCTAGATATGTTGTCTTAATGGGTCCTTCAAAAGATAACTAATTTCACTAAGAGAAATCAACCAAAATCTAATCACTCCATTTGTGACTACATGTGAATTGTAATAATTTACAATTAACTTCTGGATTGTTTGCAATTATAAAATCAAATTTCAAGTATTTTGGTCATTATTGTGATTTTGTTGTGATTATTAAAATTTTCATCCTATGGGTACACTGGTTTGGATAGTTTTCAAGACTATTTTCATTCACGAATAGGTTGATATTTCCCATTAATTGCAATAATCACCAAGTTAGTCACACCCCTAGAGGTATTATATGGTGACTTAGGGATATATTTTATGGATGTACTAAATTTGTATTTAGAATATATATATAATGTATATGTGTTTACATTGTTCATATATTAAATTTGGAAATTAATATTTCAAATCTAAAATATATATTTGAATTCAAAATTGATATTATAATATGAATGTAACTATTTTCATTTTTTAAGAAAAAAATTGAGTTTATCAAATTGTTATTTGAATTGAAATTTTTTTATTTGAATATGAAAATTGATATTTGAATTCGAAATTGGAATTTGAATATGAAATTCAATTCAAATTTTGGTATTTGAATTTTGAAATTTATTATTTCAATTCAAAAAAGTTATTTTGAAATTTGAAAAGTGATATTTGAGTTTTGAATTTTTTATTTGAATATGAAAACTCACTAATAGGATTTTGGAAAAAAAACAACGAATGTTTACAATTAGATTTATAATTGTATTGGATTAAATGATTATGGTCATTGAAATCATGCCAAATGATGGAGGTTGTATAACCCATAAGTTCAACCTAAATTCAAGTTCTTACATGTTAGGATTGTTAATGTACAATACCTTTGGCATGTGCATGCATACTATGGCAAGGTGGCAATACAAACGGTTTGCCATCATGAATGACAATAGTTGAATCCAAATTGCATGAAATTATTGGCCAAGTTGCCCAAGTCCTTGAATCATGTAATGAAAATGCCAAGTCCATTTAACCCCTCAATTCCATGATTTTTGAATTTATGTGACAATTTCAGTCCAATCCAGCAAGTCTGGGAAATCCTCATTTATAGTTGATGTGGTAGATAATAGCACTTTACTTGAAAGGAAAAACAAGAACTTGGTTGTAAATTTTGGTTCAAGTGGTATACATGATGGGTTGGTGGGTTGGAAATGTGTTACCTTTCACCCTTTAGTTATGTGGTTCCATAATTTAGTATGCTTCACAAAGATTGCAAATATTTGAAGTGGGTCGTACATTTCAATGTTTTGTTTAACCATGAATATATATATAACCTACAATAGATCAAATTGGAAATGATGCACAACTAGGGGCCCAAATAAACTAATATATGTTTATATTATAATGTAGGTAAGTGATGTGGCCACAATGATAATAAACGAAGTTCCTACAATCACAACTCAGCACTTGCACTTGCAATTAGGGTGGTGAGTAAGGTACATATGGCTTAACATAATAGAGCTACTAAAATTTAAAGAAATAACCCATGTTGTATTTATATTGGATTTCTCTTGTCATCTTTTGGGACTAACAATGGGTCATGGTAGTAAAATAAACAATGTAAGTATTATTTTGCAGTCCACACCAATACATGATGAAGATGAAATCATCCTACTTTAAGCAGCACGTGGAACCCCATACCAAGGTCTAACCAATGTTGCAATGTATTAAGTTTGCATATGATAACTTTTGGTTGAAATCTACAATTTAAATATAAGGATATGTTTTGTAATCATCAAAGATGGATTGTTTTGTTATGTTTTAGTTTACTTTGCATGATAATTTTTTGTAGTCAACATAGATATTAAATAGTGTAGAAATTATTATCCATATGGTTTGGTTCCATGTGAACAACAGGGCAAGAAGCCAAAGAAACAATTAGAAAAAATCCTCCAATGTTGAAATTTCAAGGACATGTGGCAACAGAGCATGCTTTAACTATAGAAGCCCAACTCGTGCCACAAGTGCCCCCACCATGTCTTTAGTGATTTTGATTAAACAAGGTTCAATTTTTTGTTTTTGTTTTGCATTCCAAAACCTGGATTTTGTTGTTTATGTTATAACTTTCAAGTGCAGTTTGCCAAAGGCAATTCAATGTTTTTGATGAACAAGCGTCATACAAGTGGAAAAACTAGTGGTTAAGGCAATCATTTTATTGCAGGATGTGAAGTAGTGCGATCCAGTGTTGTTAGTGATCTGTTTCATGGGGTTCTTATTGGATATAATGTTTACAAGGTTGAGGTGTAAGGTGTGATGTTCCCATAAACAACTTTGATGTTCCTAAATTCTAAAGACGACCCTCCACAATTATTGCTCAAGGATGTGAAGGGTCAATTCACACTTGCAAGTATGCAAAAACCTTTTCCTAGTAATGTGTGGCATGCGGGTTAAAGCTATGAACTTCTTTTGCATTATGTCATGGACCATGTATAAACAAGATGAAATTTTCTTTGATTTATAGTCTCCTTGTTGTATCTTTGTCTCATCAAATCAATAAAGTGAGATTAGCAACTTGTAAATTTGATTACATGATTATCCTATCATGGTTTGAATTACTTGCATCCTCAATTTGCATTGCCTTAAGTAATGTAGCAATCTAGGATTTAATTTGCTTTGCAATTAATGGAGTTGCATGTGTATCTTTGTTTGCAATTAGTGTAGTCAAAACTATTCATTCTAGGCAACTAATGTAGTCACATGTATAGTGCACCTTGGAACTCTTGTAGTCACATATGCAGTTGCAATAATGTTATATTATGCAATTATTATAATTGCACATATGACCCCATTTTTAGTTCTATGGATGTTCTCTTAGGATGCCATGTGTATGCCCATGATGGATTTAGTATATGTATGTGTATGTCAAGATCAATGGCTACAAGTTTTAAATGATCAAATGTACATTTAAATTAAATATATTTAATTATTTTACAGTGCCACATGGCAAAATTATAGTTGCAAATAGGGTAATTGTAATAAAGTTTAAAATTTAAAAATACCATTCATTGACACATGGCAAAATCAAGGCCATAAGCACAATAATCATAGTGTTTATTATTTACTAAAAATAAATTAAAAATAAAATCTATTAACATGTGTACATCATCTAATATATATTCCTTGCTTAATTATCACATATTTTTGCCATGTGAAAGCATCCTAGCCATTGTAGATGATGTCATTATATTAAATATTTTTCAAAAACTTAAATCTAAAATTATCGTGGACTGCCATGTGTACATCATCTTATGGTTAGTTTATATTTGATTGATGGATGGATTTTTACCACATGGAAACATCTTAATCAAATATGTATCATTTCATGGTGTCATATGTGACTACTAACCTAGGTCATAAAAGTAGTTGCAAATGACTATGCCTTGTCATCATATGTGATTACGTATATTAGTTGTAAAAGAAGTCACAAACAAGGGTGCCATGTTGGCAAGATGTTTGTTGGATGATGTTGGCAAGATGTATGTTGTGTAAGTTGCAAATCAGTGCAACTCCCATTTTGACTTGTTGCCATGTCATGTTTTTTGCAACTAAAATCCTATGCGACTTGTCTAAAGTTACTAGAGGAATTTGTTCCACATGTGTCTTTTACGACTAAAACCTAATCGAAAACCAAGTCGTTAATATGAGAATTCCTTGTAGTGGATGTTTCAATATCTTTTTTTACATGTTGGTCTTAGTTGATAAGCTTAAATTGGTAGATTTTTTGTTAAAATTACATTTTGGGTCGTGGGACTATAGATTTGCACATATGAATTATAAAATATCAATTATTCAAACCTCGAGGTCACAAAAGATTGAAATAAAAACTTTTCATAGAATAGTTGATTGGTGCAAAATGAAGCAATGTCGAACATGTTATTATGCATTCTTTTTTTTAGCAAATGTGTAACCTACCTTAGGCTAGGTTCTTATGTTAATCTTAAGTTGGTGTAGGTTATTTAAAACTATTTAAAAGTTAGTGTAAGCTACCATAGGCTATTCCTAAGCTACAATAGGTTATTATTAGGCTACTATAGGCTTCCTAAGTGACCATAGGTTAGGATTTTTGTTTATTTTAGGTTATTATGCCTTATGTTATTTTTGGTTATCCACTTTTGGTTATTCCACTTTTGATTATTATAAGTTAATATACCATAGGTTATTTAAAACTATTATAAGTTATTATACAATTGGTTTTTTTTGTTATTTTAAGTTATTCCACCTTATAATTTTTTTTTACTATTATAAGTTATTGCATTTGAGGTTATTTTAAACTATTTTACCTTAGGTTACTTTAAACTAAAATTTAGGTTATTTCATCGTAAGATATTTATGAGCCTTGATTCAACACCATCGTTTTCCAAGGTCTCATTATTGGTTATTTTTTCAATTATTAATAGTTTAAGATAGGTAAAGGTTGTATCTAGGAAGTGGGCAAATTTATCCTTAGGTGGTACCATTAAGAACCACCTTGCCAAAATTATAAGAAAGTTGGACCCAATTTTAAAAATAAAATTCCAACTACTTATACATTGGTTTATTTAATTGGACTAGGTGGGCTATGTTTTCCCCACCTATGCACACACTCATGAAAAATAATGAACACCCAAAAACCTATAATATCCAGTAACATTTTGATTCCTAAACCATTATTGACCCATTCTTAAACCAATTCCTGACTTTTTTTTAAAAAGTGTCCTTACACTTACACATTAGATATATTTTCTTGTTTATTTAATACATGCACAAGGGAATGATCCAAACTAGTCATTAAAATAACCAAAGGTGAAAATAGTTATCATTTGTATTCTTGACATCAATGGTTTTTTTGGGATTTCATGATTTTGATTTAAAAATTTCATAACTAAATGAAAATCTATTCAATCAATTATCCATAAAAGACATCAAGTAGGTTGGCGTTTGAAGTATTCTTAAATTAAAATCCAAGTAAAATTCCCAAAAAATAGATTCTTTTTGTGTTCCTAATCAAAAAAATCCCTCATTTTACATTCTTGAAACTTTTTCCTTATGCATTCATTTTTCACATCAAAACACATTTTTTTGTAAATTTAATTAAAGGTTTGAATTCTACATGACTTAGATAACCTTTTGATAAATAATTTGGAATGAAAAGTTTTTTTTATGTGTTGGATGGGTTTCAGAAATTTAGGGTGTGACATTCTTAGTGGTACCATTCAAGAATAAGTTTGCCCAAATTCTAACCCATATAAGCTTCCTAAGCCACTCAAAGGTTATTAATTCAACTTGTGTTAATTGTGTTATATGAAGAGTTGAATAATTTTAATTGTAGAATAGGGTGTAAGGTGTTTTCAAGTTAATGAGTTAATTCACACAAATTTACATTATCCAAACATAATTAAGTTTTGAATAAATGAAATCAAATTTAATTGTTACCTTGGTCATTTATTTTCAAAATTGATCATTGTGGTATTGTGTATGTTCATCTAGGTGTTAGCCTTTTGTGTTAGCATTTTTAAGTAGACATTTGTATGCTACAAGTTTAAAAATTTAATTGAAGCACAAAAGTCAAAACATAAACATGTTTTGGGCATGATATACAAAATGATAAAATTAGTAGTATAATTAGTTTTATGAATCATCATCAAGATGGTAAGAAATTTGAAAGGAAATCAAAAGGAAGTTTATTTAATAATCTTTGAATACAACATGAGATCATACCTAGACAAAATGCTCAAATAATAAATAAATAAATATGAATTTTTTCATATGTTACTACAAATTTCTACAAAGGATAAATTGACATGACCATCATGCCCCTTAGACCATAATCTAATAGACATTCAATCTATTTTCAAGAACTTTAAGATATAATGGACAATGCGTGTGAATAGTTCTACTTAATGATCAGTTGGAATTTAGAATAACAGATCACGTAACCATTGATAGTGGCTTAATCTAGGTTTTGCATACCACATTAGAACAACAATTTCATATTTTTGACAGATGCCTTCATATAAAATCTTAGGCTTGTCATTTGTGATGGGTTCAACTCTAGCATTAACATGAGGGAACGCGCGTTGGCACCCAACCTTTGGTGCCATGGTCTAATGATGTGTTCAAATTTTAGCTAGGGGCATGTTTTTCTTTCAATCAATTTTTCATGTTTAGCCAATTGCATCGAATTCATGTTAGTTAGGAAGCAATTTAGGCTTTTCTTCATTTGGTGGTGTAAGTTGAGGTTCACATCTTCCAAAATTGCTTGCCATGTTAACAAATTAATATTCCATGAAATTGTGTTCTTTTAAATATATATTTCATTAGGGTTAGAAGGTTTAGTTTGATGGCCTTGCAACAATGGTAACCAAACAAAATGTTTAATTTTGACAAATTTGATAAAATCTTAAATTTGATAGTGGATTGGGTGGTGATGAAAATTTTGTGGTGGGAGACCTACCTCTGAACTTGATTATGTATTACATAAATAAGTAGTACATTGGAAATAGTGGTAATATATATTAGATGAATTAATAATACACTCAAATTAAAAAGAAGTTGAATAATCTTCACATTAACTTAGTGAAGAAAAAAAAAACATCATCGTCTCTTGTACTTGAGAGAATGAGAACAAACACTATGCATAAAACAAGCTTGAAGTTATTTTTTCCTTCAAATTAATCTTTGATTTTCCACTTTAAATGAAATTTCCTGACTATAACAATAAATTTCTTTTAAATTTGAAACAATATTAAATTAGTATCTAAAACATCTTCCCATAAAATTTCAACCTCATTGAAGTTGTTGGAGAAATATAATTGTTGGAAGTAGAGGTGGTCTAGCGCGTGTTTAATTTAGATTTAATAATTTTGGGAGTGGATAGTTCAATCACCATTATACTGCAGAGTTTGAAATTTGGTGAACACTAATGACTAGTCATTAGCTTTTCAATAAACTCATGCTTGTTAGATTTGGATGGGTGAAGTGGAGTTGATGTTCATTGAAAGTAAATGAATTCAAGTTGATTTCTCACAACAAGTTACAAATCGGTGAACTCCTCCTTGGCCTTGATTAAATTTTATTTTTCTTATGTGGCATTTTAAATTCATATCATTTTGAATGCATGTTCTCTATTTTCTTATCAAATTCATTAAATTATGAATGTGACATAATGACTCATCATTATATCATTCACTAAACATAGTTCATTTTGAACCCATTATGAGGTATTTATAGGCCTTGAAGAAAGACGTGTGAAATCACTTATATTTTTGGTGCGTTTGTTGGAAGGCAAAATGTTTGAAACTTAACAATTGTTGTGTTAACGTGAATTTCTAGTTGTTGTTCGATACCTTTCTTTTGTTTGTGATAGTTGTTGATTATTTTATAATTATTTTTGTTAGTGAAATTGAGTTTATGACTAACATGACTTTTGTAGTGTTTGATGAAGTTAGGTTAACATTGATGATTGACATGACCTTTGTAAGGTTTGGTGAAGTCAAGTTGATAACCAACATGATCATGTTTTGTTGTTGATCCCTATAATTATTGAAATGATGACCTAATAATTTACAAAAGTTTGTTTGTTTGTAGGTTGAACTCAAAGGTTGCCCATAATCTCTTGTCTCATTAAATTTTGTTTTGATTTTTTAACTTAAAAAAAATAGTAAGTTAATAATGGAATGTCACATGAATCTTGGTAGTGAAATGTTCATTTCTTATGATTAATTATTCCCCAAATTTGGAACTTGTTGTTGACACCACATGTATCAATATTTGAGTTCAATTTCTATTACATTGAATTATTGGAAATGAAGTTTTTCATTCTATAACCATGATAAAAACTTGGTTAAGATCACCTAATTTTTAATAAATTCCCTCTTATAATAGGTGAAAAAATCTAATTAGAAGTATCAAACTACAAAAAGTTATGTTTTTTGTAATATATAGAAAGCAAGAAATTTAATTGTGAAGAATTTTTCCCCACAATGAATGATGGAAGACGATTTTTTAAATATTCAATTGTGAAGAGGTGACCTCCTTGCAATAGACATTTCATGAGCATAACTTAAAGATGAAATCCTTCAAAATAGTTTATCATTTTCAACCTATTTTGTTCCATGAAGGTTCATGTAAATGCAAATTCAACTAATTGGTGACATATTGTTAGTTTGCTTCCTATATTCCTATTGTAATCAATTCACTAGGCAAGTTCAAGGTATCATTATAATTTCATATAAATTTAAATGCCCCCAACTTTAAAGTAGGTTGCAAAAGAAACTTATGAATAATCAAATTTTAAGGCCTAATTGGTGGCCAACTAGGGTTAATTGTTAAGTTAGAATTGACTTAGGATTTCAAGTTCTATAGGCACCCTGTTTGAATATCAAAAAAATGTTGTTGAACAAAATCTAATTATATTAAAGAATCAATGTCCGTCCCTAATGGAGTAAGCTTGACTTAAAAATAAAAAAGGGAAAACTAGCCTTCCTTCCTCATTGGAGTGAGTTTGGACTACAGAAAAATATAGTTGCAACACCCATCTTCCCTTGATGGAACAAGTTGAGATTTATAGATAATAAAATATAAAATTCATCCTTCCTCCTCCAATTGAATGGATTTGGACTACTTAGAAAGGTAAAAAACCATGGAAAACAATGGGACCTTGCCAAAAACCAACATCCGTCCCCAATTGAATTAGATCTAATGAACAAAGAGGAATATTTTGGAGCCTTATTATGGAAAGTAATGTAGAGTTATCATATTTGGAAATCTACATATCTCACTAACCACTAGTGAATCTTACTTTTAACTCATCCCAATCTATTAAATAAAATTGATTCCAAAACATAAGTTGCCACTTGATCTACACATTTGAATATCATTTTTTATGTTAACCCCATAATTAATCTAACTAGCGTGTGGGGTTGGAAGGAAATATCACACACCCAAACTTATGATGTTTTCTTGTTTCATTTATCGCATTAGAACAACTCCTTTATTGCTTTTTGCTATGCTTTGAACCCTAAATTCTCATTAAACTTTCATTGACAACTATAAATTGAAAAATGATTAAGAATTGAGAATTTTAAACCTAGACAAGGACACACCATAATAATTCGTCATTTCAAAATACTTTAATCATGCACACATCACACCTTGTATTCCTTGTAGTGACCTCCATTAATATGGGTTGGGAACTTGGAGCCATTCAAATTCTGTAATTGGGCAGAATTGTTAGAAAAAAATTCCTTAATGATGAATGACCCTAACTATAATGCATCAAACTTGCCCAAGAACTTTAATTTCCTAGCATCTTGTAACATCATTAACATGCTAGGAATAAGGGTTCGAAACTTGTGTTTCTTGTCAAATTGAACCTTATGCTTCCATTGCATGGTTTCGATGTGTTGAATAATCAATTGCCTAGTTTTATTTAGCCTTTTTAATCACTCTAACCTATTTTTCAAAGATTGTGACTCATCTAACTTTCCATCAATAGCAATATGAAAAGAAGGAATCTTGAATTTGATTTTAAAGATGGTTTCAATGACGTAGACCAAAGAAAAAAATGTGGCACAAATGGTAACCTTATACTTGTGGTCCTATAGGCCTAGAAAGCTATTGTTAATTTCAAATCCTAATTTTTTTTGGAATCGTGGATTGTTTTGGTTCACACGTTCAATCTCATCATTCATTTGAGGGTGTTACGGTGTGGTTTTTTGGTGGTTGATTTGGAAAATTTTTGCCATGTTTTCAATTGCCTCATTCAAAAAATGTTTTCCTTTATCACTTATAAAGATCTTGGGATAACCAAATTGAGTAATGACATTTTCATACAAAAATGTGGTTGTGGTTTTGACATCATCAACCTTGACTACTTTGGCTTTTGCCCATTTTGTGATATTCAGTGGCTACAATGATGTATTTCATTCCTCTAGATGAACTAGGATAGAATTGACCAATGAAATCAATGCCCCATTTTTCAAAAGGCACCAACGGTAAAGATGGGTGTAATGGTAAGTCCATACGAAGGTCATTGCGTGCACAACATTGGCAAGCATCACAACATTAAGCATGGGTATGGGGATTGGCAAACATGGTTGGCCAAAAATAATCGAAACATAAAGCTTTTTGCATTGTTAACAATCCAAAAAAATAACCACCACATCCAAGATGGAAGGAACCTCTTGATAATTTACACATCGTTGTAAGATTCCATCGACACTCCTTTAATAAATGTGACTATATATAAAGGTAAAATGCTTGTTATTCACACAAATCTTGTGACGTTCATTTTTGGATAACACCAAAGGCATTTGTTGGGTGTTTAGAAATTTGATAATACGGTTGTACCATGTAGGAACAATGTATCAATTGCAAACAAGCTAATGTCAAGAAGATAATCTTTTAGGGGGTAAAAACCTAGGTTGTTTGAAAGCCTTGACAAATGGTTAGCTTGTTTGTGCAGCAACTTAATTTGTATCCCATTGTATAATCAAATTGTTCCAAAAGAAGGATCCAACGGGCCAACCTACCATTAAGGTTAGGTTTGTTCACCAAATACCTCAAGGCCATGTGGTCAAAAAAAAAAAAACCATAGGATTCAACAATTTAAGTAATGTTAAAGATTTTTAATGTTGAAAACCATGGTCAAACATTCGTGTTTAGTGGTGGAATAGTTTCGTTCAACAATAATCAATTGCTTATTAACAAAGGTAATAGGATGAACCTTTTGATTTTCACCAATAGATTGACATAATGCAGTACCTATTCCAACTTTTGAAGCATCACAATACACATGGAATGGCAAATCCCAATTGGTGGCAATAGACAAGGGTGTGTGATTAATTTGGCCTTCAAGGCGTCAAAACCTTATTGATAGTGAAGGGTCCAATTGTAGGTAATGCCTTTCTTTGTGAGGTTGGTTAAAGGAATGGCAATTGTTGCATAATCATGCATGATATCCTTGTACCACCCAAAATGACCTAAAACCCTTTATATTCCTTTGACATCATTTGGGGGTTGAAGGTTGACAATGATTTTTATTTTTTTGGGATCCTTGCCTTTTTGAAACACCACGTGATTAAGCAAAACCCCACATTCTATCGCAAGAAATATTTTTCCAAATTTAGAGCTATGCCATAATGTTGGCACTAATCAAAACATGCCCTTAACATGACCATATGGTCAACCTTGGAAGTATGTGTGCTAAAATCATCTATGAAAATTGACATAGACTTGTGCAAAAGATTGAAAATGCATGAGTTATAACCATGCCTCCTTAGATTCGTGCACGAGCCTCGTTTTGCGTGCATTGCACGCATTTAGGAAATCCGCGATTCACCTATTTTCGTACACATAGATTTCTGTAACAAACTATAGGATTCGAAATGTCTTGGCGGCCAATTTAATGATTCATTAATAATTATACTTGCATATTCCGTAACTCCGTAAATTTCGTAACTCCATAAACTCCGTAACTCCGTAAACTTGATACTTGCATCGTCATTCGCTGATGTCCATGGCAAATCGACTCCCAGCTGATGATTTGGAAGAGGTCACTAGGGATGTTTCTCGAGTCCATGTTCAAGCTATGTACTAAGTCGCCGCTATAGTTGCTGAGCGTGACGCAAAAAACCGAGAGAAGACCGACGTTGCTCCTCCAGTACTACCACTTGAGATCACGAGACTTTCAACTATCGAGTTTACGGAGTTACTGTTTGAACACGAGGAGAGGCTGAGGCATTCTTTTTCGGGAACTGTTGTCGAGGAAGTCGTCAACAATGAGTTTGAGCAGCTTGTGCGATTGATATCCCGAGACTCAAACCTCAAGGTAGCCCTGACGAAAGGAAGCGAAGACTCTGATTTTAGGAAAGCATGGCGGCCACTCGGTAATCGTTTCCCTTACATGCTTCGCTTTGCAGCCGATTCGGCCAGCATTATGCCTGGAACAACGATTGTGGAGGCTAATTTCTTGACCATCAACTACGAGAAGGATGATCATCGTTCTGCACTCACAAGCTTCTCTCTGGAAGGCATATTGCACTCGAGGCAGCTTGAGAAGTTGCGACAAACCTTCAACGAGATGGCACTCCAAGAAGGGAATTAGCACCTCGTTGTCTTGTCTTCTTCCTCTTTCGTTGCTGATTATTAGTTGTTATTAGTTGTAGAAGAAGACTAATTGCCTCTTATTATCTCCAGTAGCAGTGGTTAATAATAAGATTGGGGAGAACCTTAATCCATAGTTAATATACTAGTTCACGAATTGCACGCCTTTAGGAGCAGCAGGTGCTTGAAAAAACATCGGAATCGTACATTCGTGCGATTTCCAAACTTAAGGAGGCCTGGTTATAACCCTTTAGAATGTAGTTAGTGCATTACACAAACCAAAGCCCATTACTACATAAATAAACGTGTCCCATGGGGTGGTAAACTTGCTTTGTGATAATCTTTTGGAGCTAGAGACACTTGGTTGTATCCCAAATATCCATCCATGAAGGTGGATAGTTCATGACCTACCATTTCATCCAATATGGTATTGACAAATGGAAGAAGGAAGTGGTTTATTGAGTGTTTTTGTATATGGCTCAATAATTGATGCACATTCATAGTTTTTCATTTTTTTTCTTTATCAACACCATAGGAAAAACTTAATTGGTAATTTTTATTGGCTTAATAAAACCAGCTTCTAGTAATTTTTTGAATTTTACCTTGACCACCAATTGTAATCGAAGGTTCATATGGCATTCCTTTTGACAAATTAGCCTAGTACGTGGGATAAGGGGAATGGTGTGTTGAATAATTGATGGTGGAATACCTTTGAAGTCTTTATACGACCAAGCAAAAATATCACAATATTCCTTCATAAGGTCCTTATATTGTTTGGTTTCCTCCTTAGACAATTATGAATCGATTTTGAATTGAGGTTCTTCACCTATATATGAAACATTTACTTCTTTTAATCTATTTCATGCACATGAATGGGGTCATTAGGACCATGATACCAATCATTTGGTATAGGTGGGTAGATAGGAAGGTTATAACGAACCTTGATATTAAAAGATGTTTGTTTAAAATGCAAAGGATATAGTAAGATGTTTTTATTTTTCCATCAAAGTTTCAAGATCCTTAATTTGAATGCTATTAGTTTCCAGATGGCATACATTTTCCTAGGTAATGTCATCGACCAAAGTGGCAAGATCTATAAAAGGCTCATAAGATTCTTCAATGAAAAAATGACAATGTAATTAATTGAAGTTTTATAGTTAGAATTTGGATGATTTGCCAACGATGTGGTGAATTTAGTGTCATATGTCTAATAATACAACCTAGGGCCCATACGTTTCAAAAAAATAATGTCCATTTTTTGTGGGATTTCATTGTATGAAGGTTGGACGTAACTTATTGATGAGACCTTGGGTTTGGAATTTCCATTGTTATCATTATTGGATATGACCTTCTTTTTTTGCATCAAACTAAAAACCAGTGACCTTTTAGGTTTGATGGTCACATTATACGATTGGTCAGGGACCAAAAATGATCCTAAGATTATTTAGAGACTAATTTGTTGTAGCCTTAGCTAATCGCAACCAAGTTTTACCCAAAAATTACCTTATAATTTGCAATTTGACCATTTGGGATATGGCCACTTTGATCTGTAAGATTAACCACATTGGGTGATGGACTAGTGACTTTGAAACCTAATTTTTCCATGGTGGATAAAAACATGATATTTAATCCACTTCCTCCATCCACTAGTGCATTGGGGATGATTTTGTCCATAATTCGAACTTCAAGTTCAATAAGACCAACATCAAAGGAAGTGGAAGCTTTAAATTCGGAAATGATTTCCACTTTTGTAGATTTCCTAGTTGTTGTAAATTTTCTAATTGTTGTAGTTCCTTCCTTAAATATCTTTTCCTAATGGAAGGAGCCATTTGGATGAGTTATGCAATGGGGAAGTTGGCTTTGGTGTTGCACAAGTCAGCCCAAAGGTCATAAGGTTCGACTAGTTTATGACTTTGTACATGATTAACCCTTGGTAAGGGTGTCATTTTATTCCCCAACTTTTCATATTTTACAAATTGGAAAACCTTATCATCATAAAATTCTAGAGATGAAGGTTCATTGCTTTTGGCCTTAAACCTTCTTAACATTTTTCCTTGCCTTTCAGCACCTCATCAAATTCAAAAAAACGAGGAGAATCTTCAAATGGTGTATCAGAAGATTTTTCTAGAAAAGGCATGGCTATGGTTTTAGCTTTAGTACTAACTATTAAGGTTAGAGGCATTAATGTTATTTTACCCTTGTCCTTTTTTATTTTTGAGGTTTGAACCATGTTAAATTATTGAATAATGTATTTTCAATTCATAATTGATGGATTCACTTGATTAGGATCTAATAACTTAACATCTTAAGTGTTTAGATATGATTATGTTAACCCCATATTATGATTTTGTCCATGATTTTGCAATGGTGGCAAATCAATCATACCTTATTTAGTTTGAACATCCATGGGAGGATGATGAATTTGTTTATGGTTTTGAGGATCATAGAATAGACTCGGAGGGTTGAAATCCCTAGGAGGCACATTAAGCCTAACACCTTGTACACTATTCCTAGTTTGTTATTAATTGTTTTATAAAGGCAGGTTCAATGGTATGACCTTATACATGTTGTGACAATGATTTATAGGATGATTGCCACCACAATTAGAACATTTGATACCCAATTCCACCTAACATGTGCCAAAAACATGTTTACCCATACAAATGTGATATGCACGGAATCTTTGCTTAATTTGTGAATTACCTTAAGGTGGGTTCATATGTTGATTACATTGATGAGGTGGCTTACAAGGTGGGACTTGAGTTTGGATTCTCATTGTGCATAATTGGGCTATGTGATTAATTTACCTACATGTCATACACCACATTTTAGAGGAATGCATGTTTGATTCATATGATGGTTGTTTCATGTTAGGATCTTGGTTTTTAACAAAACAAAACATTTGTTCGTTGATGGCCTCTAAGGCTTTCATAATTTCACCTTTGAATCTTTCATTAGTCTCCTTTAGCTTTGATTATAAATCTTCAAATCAGGTACCCATTAGAAGTGGGTTGGTAATATTAAATTTTGGTGAGGGCACAATTGGTATAGGCATTAGTGTTGGGATAGGTTAGATTGAAAATCTTATGACTAACGGTTTAGGATGAAATTTCAATTGAGATTCCATAAGTCGATAATATAATGGAATGAATTCAAGGATTAGATTTTCTTCATGCCTCCAAGTACATTCATTTTTTCGGTCTATGACTTCTATCTATAATATTGTAGTGATGACATCATTAGTGGGGCGACGATTTGAAATATTTTGAATGGTAAAATTTTATTGAATCCCTAAATGAAATAATGTCTAATGATGTCATTGACAAACATTTGGTTCACAAATTTAATGCAAACCATTCTAAAATGTTGAACATAAAAGATGACATCTTCATCAACACCTTGTATGATATTTGACAAGATCATTAGGGCATTTTGTTGTCCCATTTTAGGGCAAAATTGTTTTACGAAAGTCACTTGCAGTTCTTGCCATGAGGCAAAAGTTCAGCATTATGTGATTTATACCAAATGTAAATAGAAACATCTAAAGTCGTAGCGAACTAGATTAAACAGTAGTTGGGGTTTAAGACCAAGTTTGTATTGAGCACTTTCACAAACCATTTTACATGGGCATATGGATTTTCATTTCAAGTTTTCGAAAATTTAAATAAATTTACCAACATGGTAAACGACATAAGGCTTTATGGGCTGATGATGGGCAACCCCTTTGGCAACATCATGGGATCTATCATTGAATTATGATGTGGTGGTGGATTCAACACATGAAGAGGTGGGTTAGTCATTGATAATGAATTAACCATTGGTGGGGGTGATTTCCACCTCCTAGCAAACACACCATAAATGTGATGATTTTTGCACACCTTCAACTTGCGATCATGTAAAATCACAAAATTTGTTTGAGAACAAAACTATCATGTAGTTCTGTTCTAACAAATTAAAACATGGTTTGATGATATGTAATGAATCACATGAAGGAATTTATTGCATTGTGTGTCCATTTAGTTATTACTAAAACATATTGAGAGAATCGTAACTTACCATGGCAAGGTATGAACAAATATTTTGTTAACGCTTAGTTGGAAGTTCATCATTTATTAATATTTAAACCTCCTTTGTTTAAATTGTTGCAACAATTTCATATAAACTAAAAAACCTAACATGCATAAAGTTGTTGTAAGGTCAAATTTGAATGCAACATTCATACAAAAATTCATAAGGTTTTATTTTTGTAGTCATAAAACATGTTGCTAAATTCGAGAACTATTTTGACAACATTGGGGAAAAACAACCCTAAACCCCTTCTATTTTTAACATGAACATTTCCTTTATAGATGTTTGGACAATACTAAAACTTTGTGAGGACATTCTTCAACTCTTACATTAGTAATGTTTGAAGTTTGAAACAAATTAATAATAAATTTAAGAAAAATAAATAATTCATTAGAAGTTCACAGACTTGTTCTTCAAATTATTCCATAACCTTTCAACTCATCAATTGTTAATCAATCAAACCCATCATTTACACTTGTTGATTATCCATTAGTGGTAATTTATTTTTTATGGTCAATATCCTAGTTATATATCTTATAATGTTAAAAAATTTACTCATCATCATCTTAGTTACAATGCTTGAAGATTTTCTCATTTTATTTGGAATTCAAAATAAATGACATAACTATCCATGTTGAATAACTTGTGAAAATACTTATTACAAATTTATTCATACACCATAACTATTATCTCATATAATTTTTATAACTTTGGATAGTTCCATGTACATTTGGTATAGGTCCTATAATGTTACACCATTTAATTCATGGTAACATATAAATGTAACTTTCTTAAGAAAATTTTATTTGAGGTGGAACAACAAAATGCATTGATGGCCTTATCAACATTAAAGAAAACATCCATGATAATATAACTTCATATGTTTGACATTTTAGGATGGTTTGCATTAGGTTTGTGTGTTAAATGTTCAATAATGACGCCATCTAATACTAACAAGGATTTAACAAAAATGCTACAATCTAAAATATTATGAATCGATGATTCATTACAGTTATAACATCACTGGAAATAAAGGTGATTAATTGAGAAAATGAACAAATGTGAAAACACAAAAAACCTACAATAAATAATCTAAAATAAATAAAAGTGGAATAGCCTATAATAATTCACAATGAATTAATTAACTTATAATAATTATAAATAACTTGTAATAATTTAGGGTGTAATAATCAAGTGTGAAATAACCAAAAATAATTAAAAAAAACATAGGGTAAAATATTTAAAAATAAATTAAGATATAATATCATATAATGACCTAAAATATTTAAATCAATAACATTATAAAAAAATTATTTATTATAGTGAATTATGTTAACTAAAAATGAAATATGATGATTACATAGTGACTTTATAATGACATAACTTTAAATAAAGTGAAATGGAAAGGTTGTTTTAAATTTATTTCGTTTTAAAAGTTTGATAATGATTTAGGTTAGTGAACTTTGCCCCATTTTTGGATTGGTGGTTTTTTATTGAAATTGTAAATAATGTAAAACTTATTAAATATAATAGACATAATTATTTGTTTCAAGTCGTAACATATCAAGGAATCATGAATATTTAATTATTCACTAATTTTTAAAAAAAATTTATAAGATTTTGTTGTAAAAAACTTTACCTTTAAATGAAATCATGTAATGAACTTTGAAACTAAAATAATCAAATGGTAAAAAAATGACCATGGATAATTGAATTTTAATTTTTTTTGAAATAAATTAAAATTGATGATAATCTTATTAAACCTTTGCATTATCAAGATAACATTTAAAGATCAAAATTAGTTTACATAAATATGTCTATAGTTTTAGAATGAATCAAAACTTAAACAATCAATTCAAATCATAAATTGTTTTTAAAAAAATGTTCGAAATTTTTTACTTTTGTAATTGTTTAATGATAAAATCCATTGACAAATTTCATAATTTTTGATGTTATCCGTGCGACAACATTGCTAATATTTAGGGAAATAATGTTACAAAAACTTATAAGTTTTTATTTTTAAAATAAAAAATTATGTTTTAAAATTAAAAGTTATTTTGATTAGATTTGAGAAAAAAAAACAACTTCAACCCGCTCTATTTTCGACAAGTGTAGCTCCATTGTATCAACCCTGATGATGTTGAAATTTTGAGAGAACATTTTACACTTTTAAAACTAAAACGTTTTGAAATTTGAAACAAATCCAACGGTGGATCTATGAGAAAAAAATATTTTAATAAATAATCCAAAGGCTTGTTCATGGAAATCATTTCATGAACTCCATTACAACTATTTGTTACACATAACTTCCTTTCATGCTTTTTTGTTTGTACACATTTGTTTCCACGAACAACATTTCTTCACACATAACAATTAGTTCTCCTTTCACACACTCATCCTCCTCTTCCAAAGAAAACACAAAATAAAAAAAAACTCCACTCACCCAAGCTTTCCATGATCTTTCCTTGAGCTTGTTCTCCTTGTCCAATGGAAGTTGTGAAAATCCTTCCCTCCAATCAATGGCCTTCTCATCCTTCATGAGCCAATGAGAATTGAGAATGGTTTGTTCTCCAATGGAATTTAAGATGAAAATTCCTATGCCCAATGAAACATTAATAGGGTTTCATCTTCCAATCAAATAGGATGATAATCCTCATGATCAATGGAATTAGAGAATTCATCCTTTTTTCGATCTTGGACATCTTGATGGGGTTTTTGAACTCGATCATAGTCAATTACATTCATTCGACTTTAACATCCTACTTCTTCATCCTAATTATTTCAAATAACTAGTTGTTAGGATAATTACCAGAAATAATACGTAAACATTCTTGAATTCCCATTTGATTAAATCAACTTAATGGTAGTAGTAACATTTTCGTGTACCATTTACTCTTTTAATATCCCTTAGTTTTTCCTTATCGTGTACTTATTAATTATGTATTACATGATTACTCCATGTACTTATAAATCCATCGTTGAAATTAAGGTTTCACAAATCCATTATAATTAGGATGTTTGGGTTTTCATGAAGTTCCATTATCACTCCCACACATTACACCTAGCTTAATTTTTAACATAAAGGCATTGATATGTTTCGAATGTAAGTACCATATTGTTTTAGCTACCTTTTGGTTTTTGTTGATGTAGGAGAAAATTTAATCATGGCGGATGATGCTATTATGCCTTCAAATCCTCCAATTGTGCTAGTAGAAAAAAAAATAGTTTGAAGAAGCATTGCTTGACGTGAATGTTTATGAATGGTTGCACGAAAAAGAACCGTCTAGAAAAGTGGTGTGCTTTGAATTAATCGTTCGATATGGGATTGTCGATTGTCTCCTAACCCACATGCCTTAACAATCTATTTAAATTTTTTTCCTATTCGTTAAGCTGTGCGAGGAAGGTTTGAAGAGTGTTAGTGTGAAGATAATGTTGGTCTTTTTTGTCAAACTTGAGTTCCTGGTGATGGCCATTATTGTTGGGTATGAAGCCCAATCAACCCCCTTTTCATGAAGCATCGAACCGAATACCTAGCTCACATCATTCGTCGCATTCTGGATTCTTTGTAGTTATGATTTATCCTTTTAAAATCATTTACAAAATTATAATTCATTTGAGGCTACTCAGGTGAAAATGTTAGTATTTAAATTCGATTTCTATTCTATTTATGAGCTTGATAGAAATGAAGATTAAATAAAGATGTATTAGGACTACATCCTAGAATTCTTATAAGTACATCATTAATGCCTAAAAATAATTCTACAAAATTAATTTAATATTGTCATGGCGAAATGTTAATGTTAATTATGGACTTGTAATCCCAATATATCAATAAAACCACTTCTAATTCTACATCCCTTTTCACCTCTTTACAACATAAAAATGATAATGCACTCTAGAAAGTTTATTAGGTTCTAAAATTAATTAAACGCTACATCAATTTAAATAAAAAAAATTTCTGTGTTTGAAAATATCCAAAGGTTAATTGAACTATTAATAATTACTACTTAAAAAGTTATAAGGATTTAAATCATTATTATTAAGGAAAATTATGGAACAAAAACTTAACAACTTGCTGAATTGTAATCCATGGCTCACATTTAACATGAAAATAATTTCATTGAAAGTTAAAGAGGAAAAATAATTTATGTTGTCACCATTAAACTTGCATGTTTGTTTTAAGTCATGCGTTGTTTGATTTTGTGAAAAACATTCATATATCAAAGTTGCTTGTTAATAGGTATTTAGAAAATGAACTTGAAACATTTGATTTATTTGAAAAACAATAATTTTACAAATATATTAAATTACATATTCTTTGAAAATTCATAAACATGTAAATTAAACTTTTGAAGTTAACATTATCATCTTTTTACAAGTTTTAGCCAAATATGAAAACTAAATAAAATCAAATGCAATAAAATCCGATCTTCAAAAACATTTGGACTTAGTTTTGATTAACTTTTTACATTGTGCTTAAACTCACACATGAAAATTATGATTATAAAATTAAGAGATTATTAAATTAAAAACCACTTGTATTAATAATTTATTTGATTAATCAAGATCAATTATTATATTATGTAATGTGATTTGTGAATGCTAAATCTTGTACACATATATTGGTTTAAAGCTAATTTAGAAGTCCAAACTTTCATAAACTTGAGTTTATTTCATTTAAAAAATAATAATGTAAATCATTAGTAGTGAAACCATTAAAAAATTAGTATACATTAAATAATGAAAAGTTATAGTTCATTTTCTAATGATTACTAAAAATTGATTCGACATCTTATATGCCACTTAAGAAACAAAAATATTCAATTTCCAATATTTGGAGACTTGAAGAAATCCACATAGACAAGAATAAAATCTATTGAAAAACTAAGGTTTTTAATATGTAAATTGATCTTTTGAAAAACTTGACCCTCGTATGAAAATTATTAATTTAAAATTGTCCATGTACCATGTGTTTTGAAAACCATAAAAATAGAAAAAGAAAACCCTTAATCAATGAATAACATTAACATCTAAATTTGGGTATTTAAAAAAAATGAAAATATGGATTTGATGAAAAAAAGTTTTATAAATAATCCCATGTAAAAGTCAAAATTGACATACAAATTGTTTTATGGAATGATATATGTCGAGATATTAAATTAATTTTTTTCAATAAACAACCGAATTAATATTTCATGTTGAAACCCAAATTCGGTTATAAAAAAAAATGATTAATGGTTAATTACATATTACTATGAATTAATAGCTTCAATAAGTAATGGATCCTCAAATTGGGGTATGAAAATTTTCAAGGATAAAAGATTTTATATGCCCAATTGTGATATTCTATGAAAAGATAAATGATTGACAATTAAACACATATTATCAGTTAATAACCTTAACAAATTATTGATGCTCAAGTTGGACTATGAAATGTGCAAAGGATTGAATATCTTACATAACCAATGGTCATTTTATATAAAAAGAGAGAAAGTTAACTATTAAACACCTATAATCAATTAATAACCTCAACAAATGATTAATGCTTAAATTAGGGTATGAAAAGAGCAAAGATTTTACATAACCAAAATGATCTTTTTCTATGAAAAATAGATGAATTATGGTTTAAACATATATTATGTTTTCATAGCCCTAATAAGTAAGTAATGAAAAGAGTAGAGAATTAAGGGCTTGACATATATGATGGTCATTTTCTGTGAAAAGCTAGATGATAAATGATTAAACACATATTATCAGTCAATGACCCTAATAAATAACCGATGAAAAGACTAGATGATTAAAGACTTACACATACCCATCGCCAATGGTCATTTTTACACGTACCCATGATGTCAACAGAATGAACGCCCCAAATACGTCGGGATGACAAGGACAACATACGAGCATACCCGGGGGTCATGAAGTTGGCACCAGTATCCGGCCTGCAGTGATTTGAACCCACGACCGATTTGCAATGCGGCACGGGCATGCGTCCTAACCAATAGGCTACTCCTACACAAGAAGGGAAGCGCTCTGTAGAGCAAGGGAAGGGGCGAAGGGATTGCGATCGAACTTGCGCGCGAGCGAGAGGGAGAGCGAGAGATCGCCCGGAAAATGGAGGAGCAAATACTGGTAGCTTATCAACAAGAAGCGATGAGAAGCAGGAGCAGGAGTAGAGGAATCTTAAGAATCAAAAAAATTTTGACCTTGATCAATAGAGTACAGAATTAGAAGGAAGACAAGAACAAGAAGAGGAAGAAGAAGGAGAAAGAGAAGAAGAACCTGAAGCCGTAGAAGAGAAGCAGGCATGGCTGTCAGGTTCACGGTCTCGAGATGTCCAGTAGATCTGGACGTACAAGAATCTTGCGGCGTGCCATGGGGCGCTACAGTGGTGCCTTTTGCGGCAGTGGACGAGCACGGCCGAGCTCCGGAGCACGGCGGGAATGCTCAGCTGCTGCCGCGATGCGATAGCTGCTGGGCGTACATCAACTACGTCTGCGACGTCGACAAGTGGGCCTGGACCTGTGCCCTCTGTGGTAACCTCAATGGCTTCTCCGACGACACATCTGCACGGTACCGGTCTTCTCAGGCTCCGGAGCTGCTATCCTCCTTCATCGACTTCGAGATGGATGGTGTGTACCTTCTTCTCCTCCAAGCATTCTAGAACTGCTGCAAGTTTCTTGTTCTGTTTCTGCAATTGAACATCTGTGTTCCTCGAGTTGTCATCACGGTGTCAGGGGCGTGCTGCAAGTTTGTCTCCAGACTGAGTGCAAAACATCCCTCACTAACAATCTTCTTGTTAAACAGAGGAGCTGCTAAATCCAGAAGATGAAGACTTCCAGGCAAGACCGGTATTTGTTGCAGCAGTGGACCTATCTGGTGTGTGACCTTTCTTTTCAGTTTTAGGGTTTGACCACTTCTAGCTGCTGTAGTTCTTAAGGGATTCGATCATCGTGCTCAAAGCGTGTCCTCGGTGAGATGTTGTTATTGCGTTACTTGTCGACCACTTAATGCTGACGGTGTGTACGACGCCCTAACGTCATTTTGATCTGGACGTTCTACAGCTTCGGAGGAGTTTCTGGAGCTTGTGAAGAGCTCTCTACTTGCTGCACTTGAAGGTTTTCTTCTTGAACCTTTGCTGCACAACGATCCATTGAGGAATGATAATGCTTTATTTAGGTCATAATTGACCCTAACTAGATGTCAGATAAGTCCTTCACTTGTGTAGGGTCTAAGAATGTGACAATCCTCTTTGGAGGTCTGAGTTTTGAGTATGACAAGCGCAAGCTATCTATTGATGACTGTCTAGACACCCTAGTGCATGTGTTTCTCATCCCCTAAGCCTTGAAAATCTGAATGAGAGTTGTTGATTGGATATTAGTCAATGCCATGTGCAGCAATTGGTACTGGGTCACTCTTTGGACTTGTGACCTTCTGTCACAAAATAGGGCTCTATGATGTCCAAGGGCCCATTCCTGTGGTGAAGCACATCATGATCCCAGCTGATATGGATGGGCGCATTCCTGTTGATTTGGAGATGGCTATGCCACTGTCTTCATTTCTTGCTCCTGTAAGTTGCACCTCATCTTTCTATTCTGATTCTAGATGGTCATTTGCATTCTCAGATGCTATATCCTGTGTATCTTATGTAGCATGCAGTTGAAGTTGGTGGTCTGTATGAGCCTTGTGTTCAACTTTCTGGAACTCATGAATGAATGTTGTGTTACTGGAGCAAGGTGGAGAGCAATAAGGAGCACATTGCAGCAGCTCTTGAAACTTTGAAACCAACAAGCTCATGGGAGCGAGCTACTGCAGCTGGACAAGGCATAGAGGGAGTTACCATGGGTGGACGTGGATTTGGTGTAGCCATGGATGCCCTTATCAAGTACCTGGGGACTGAGCATGGTGTAACATTTGCTATGGGTATGAAACCGTGCCAAAAGTTTGTGCTTGCATTTGAGCCACATCTGGACATACCTATAATACCTACATGCAGATATTTGCTATAAATAATGTTATAGCATGGATCTTCAGCTTCCTTGTGTCTTGCAAATGTTTTTTAAATGTAAAATCATGCATCTCTAGATGTCTACATGCTGCACTTTTTGACAATTTTTGGTGGGTCATCTTGCAGCACGGGTATTTGCATTCCTGTCAGGTCCACCTGACTATGGTGCTGGGCAGTTGGACACAAGACGTTATGGAGAGCAGTATGCTAGCAAAAGGATAGATGCAGACAAGGCTTTGCTTCCAGAGCAAACACCATTTTACAAAGACCTGGTGGGTCACACTGGTACCTTCGATGGTGTCTGACCAAAGCTAGTACATAGGTTGTGAAGAGGCACTGTTATACTGAAGATGTTGAAGATAAAGATTGTGCTTTATATTGTTTGCCCTGCTTATTCTGGTTGAGGGGTATGTGGCATGGCACAGGCTGCAAATGCAGCAGAATCAGGCGTTTGTGTGGATCTGTTTATAATCACAAATGAGTACACAGACTTGGCATCACTCAAGTACTTGAGCATTGAAAGTGGGGGTAGCCTTATTCTGTACTCTAATACTGATGAAGCAACTCTTCCGCAAGACCTGTATGTTGACTTCCAGCAAGCATTTTCTCATGACAATCCTAGTTGTGCATATGTTGTCTCAATTACATAAATTGAATATTGTGTACTTTAAGGATTGTACTCCAGGAAGAGGTCATTGTACTGAGGCAGGTCTGTACATCTGTACCATTCTTGTTGTATGTTCTCAAATGCTGTGAATTACATCATGTGTTTGTTTCACAAGGTTGGAGTTTTACATCTGCAGATATCGTATGCTGAGTCGACCTTATGCATTTGGATGTGTGCTACGTATTCGAACCTCTCCAGAGTTCAAATCTGCTCGTGGGGTAGGTTCTTGTCCGTCTCAGTGCTATTTTGCAGATGCAAACAGATGTTATGAGGTGCTTCTGATTGCTCGTGTCTTAGCTTTGTGTTGTAACTTAAAATGTGGAGGCTTATGGGTGCAGTATGGCCACTACTTCCCAGATCCTCAATATGAGAATGTCCAGCACATTATATGCTGCGATCAGTATGCAACATATGCTTTTGATTTTGAGTTTTCCAACTCAAATGGCTTCACCAGGTGTGGTCATATTTTCAACTCCAAAATGAGGCTGACATATAAACCCTGAATTCTTGTAGGAAATTCTACTTTTTAATTCCTTATTTGCTGTGGTAGTGTGCAACTGTTGTCTTTTGACCATGTTGTACCCTTTATCTAATTTAGGAACAAAGACTTTTTTCCTCCACAGTGATGCATGTAGTCCTGCACAATGATAATCTATTGACATTGAAGTGTGCTCTTGCAGGAATCAAGATAGTCCACCAGTAGTGCAACTTGCATTTCAGTATTCAATCTTGGTTCCTCATAATGACGATGCCAGACCCTTAACGACTAGCAGGAATCACCGCAATAACTCGGCTGTAAGTTCCAGGTATTGATCAGGGAAAAGTTAAGTTTGTTGCTGGTAATATGCTGATTTTCCAGGCTAAATGTCAGCAATCATACAATTGTGTCAGTGAGCCACTGTGATTTACACCATGACATCACCTTGCAGCTGCAATCCAACAAAACAGCAAAATGTTGATATTTGATTGCAGACAAGGGTACACTCTGAAGAGGCGTCTAAGAATACGAACACTTCAGATTGGTGTAGCTGCCAACTATGCAGAGCTGTATGAGAGTGTAGAACCGGAGGTCATTCTTACAGTCCTCACACACAAGGTAATGCCATGTTACTGACATTTGCTATAAAATCTACAGTTCACTCTATAAAACATTCTGAGCATTACTCAAATTTTGCTAGGCCAACCTGCTGGCTTTAAAGGGGTTTAGGACATCTAGTGATGCTGGAGCCTGCAATAGTGTGTTTTAAGGTCTGACAGAAGATGTCTTTCTGTAATTTGGTTGTCTGCTGTGAAGCAGATTATACAGGCATCATTGGAAGATGGTGTAAAAGAGGCACGTGCACTATTACATGACTGGCTAGTCATTCTTACTGCACAATACAATGAGTACAACAAGCTTGCGCAGTTTGGGCAACCTGACAACAGCAATCGAGTGGATGCCACATTCTCCAAGTGCCAACCATTACAGGCCCTTCCCAGACATGTATTTGCACTATTGCGAAGCTCCCTTCTCAGGAGCCATGAGGAGGGGGTTCATCCAGATCACCGGATATATCTTCAATGTCTTTTCAGGTATAAACATGCATGGTGAGGAAAAATACAGTAAATAGGTTTGGGTGGTACCAAGTTAGGTCTAGCTATGTTGACCATCTTCTCTATGCATTCTTGTCTGTCAACCATATTTGATGGTGGGTGGCCAGAGGCATTTTGCATGTGGAATGACATAGAGGTGTGCATTTTGCTTTGGGGATCCAGTGCATTGGAGCCCTCGTATCTGCTACGGGCTGTGTATCCAGTTTTGTCATCATATGAGACACCAGATAAGCAAGCCTACCCTCGCCACTCTCTTAGTCGGGCAGCACTCATCACTAGTGGCAGTCCCATCTTCTTCCTTGATGCATTTACATCCCTCATTGTGTATTATGCGCCAACTGCAGATCCATCTCTGCCATTTCCACCACCTCAGAACTGTAAGTGATTTGCATAGACTATCTCATTGAGATCCTGATATTGAATTCCTTCATGTGAGAAGACACTCATATAGATATGCTAGGAAATTTTGTGAGCATGTATAGGCCCACTGATCATGATATTTATAAATTTGCATGTGAGGGTTCCATATCAGGGTATTTGCAGGATGGAAATTTTCTCCTGTGTGAACATAAAGAATGAAATGTGTTTTCTCAAAGAGATTTAATCCCCTCTGTTTATAAGTCTTGTCTATATAGGGAGGTCAAAATTGTAGCCTAATTCACTTGAAAAGAACATTGAAAAATGCACCATGACTGTCTCTGATGTTCTAATATTTTCAGGGAATATCTAAGAGCCTGCCTGATGAAATGCTCCTCTAGTGAAGGACAGTAACAGTTATGCACTGTGCATTTGTGCAGGTGCATTGCGGGGGATGATCAACAAGTTGAAGCAGGAGAGAAATATCACTCCTAAGCTCCTGATGATAAGGGGAGGATATGATAACGCAGAGCCCTTTGAGCGGTATTTGATAGAGGAGCAAGATGTGGATGGTAGTGGTGTAGCAATAGGCATGGGGTTTGTGTCATTTTTGGACCAGATTGCTCATGATGTTGTCAAGTTTATGAAGTGATGGAGTTGGCACTAGTGTAGGATCAGTTTTCTTTCCAGAGATGACCTCACATTAAGTCTCCTATGTAAGGAGTGGGAACCACAAGGTGTAGTCTTGATACCAAAATGTTCAGTGGGTGGATAACTGGCTCAAGAGTTGATTCTTTTTCTCCTTCAGTTCAGTAGGAGATTCGTCCCTGTTTAGAGGTGCTTGAAACATTTTCTGATCACCAAAACTAGGAGGAAATATTAAGATGTCTGAAGTGCAGACATGATGACTGGACACCCTCTACTTATCGGGCTCTTAAGATGCCTGTGTAGTACTGTGGTCATGTCTCTTGTGATCTATAGTATCATGACCGAGTCTTCTTGTCCTTACAGAAATGTGACAGGAATCCAGGATGCAGATGTTTGTATGCTAATTCACTTCACATTTTGGACAGATTATTATATACTTATCTATACCGATCATTCAGAGCTGATGAAGTCATGGGGAGGTCATGGCAGCTCATTGTTGCTATTCATGATGATCATGATGGTCTGACACTTTTGTGAGTGACTCATAAGGTTATGAACTCACTCATTCTTTGTTCTTTTAGTTTTGGTCTTGCTGGAACTGACATAATGGTTACCTTTGAAGTGTTGTTATTGAATTTCCTGTGCAATCTCATAGATATATATCTGATGTGTGATGTGCCTATCAAGGGGGTGAGTTAGGTGTTGCATGTCTGGTAACAGGACTTTTATGTTGGTTAAACCATGGGTGTGGGATGGGTGAGTTCAATTAGAATTTAAAGAGTTGGTTGCTCACAGGGAAGCTTGAAGTCCTAGACAGGATTGATGCCCAAAATGGGACATTTTTCAACTGGGGATGTGTGGCAGGGTGACGGGAGTAAATGAAGACAAACGTGCTCTCAACTTCAAGCTTTACTGTTTTGCAAGGAATGTGAAGTAAAGAAAGAGGTAAATAAAACACCATGGCCAACAACACTAAATACCACTAGAAGAATGATACCAGATGGTATAATGGGAACCTGAGTGAGAACAGTCCACTAGAGATATAACACCTCGCGGATGTACTTCTAGTATCTTTTCAGTTACTCAGAGGCTGAATGGTAAAACTTGTAGTCTCTCCACAATCAAGGTAACTACTAACATTAATGATTGATCTTGGAGTTGGAATCAAGTGTGACATTTGTTGACTCCATCTTTCACTCCTAATTCCATTCTCTTTCCTGCAGTAAAATCTTAATATGCATATCAACTTTTGTTAGCATGATCGGCCCTTCCTATGTAAGTTCCAAGAGTCTGGAATTTAATTCAACCTGGTGGCTTGGTCAAGATATCTGGCTCTTGTTTTGTGGTTGCAATGTACACCATGTCAGTTGTCCAACTTGGATCTGCTTGCATATATTGTGATGGTGTATTACAATATGTTTTGTACATGTATGTAAAACAGGATTTTTCTTGAGTGATTGCATGAGGATTGTCACAATGTAGTTGCAGTCGGGTATCTTCCAAGTATTGCAACTCCTTAAGTAGGAGTGTTAACCAGGGTTCAAACACAATAGGAGTCACAAGAAGTGTGGACATTACTTCAAATTGTACCTCACAGCTTTGAAAAATCATCATGGCAACACAATAATTAGGATTATTAGTTTTTTATTTGTGAATAATCCATAATACTTGCAACCATAAAAATCATAGATTTGATGTGAATTCTTGATGTTTAAAGAGTCCTTTTTTATATTTAAAATAGTCAAAACAAGGATGTGGACAAATGGTCTGCCATGGCTTTTTGAGACCCATGTCTTACACAAAAGTCCATACACCAAGAGAAAATGGAGTGATATGAAGGAAAAGAACAATTACAATCTCCCTCCTTGAAAAAGAACCAATGTTGTAGTTTTTGAAAGATAAAATAAAATTCAACACTCATGAGGATGGCCTGCCCAAGGGGTTCATTGATGTGTTGTTGAAGTGGATCACCACATCCAATCCAGATGTGGAATTGCTTGTTCTTGACAACCATTCGAGAATTGAATGGCATATCCAAAATGCAAAAGGTTCTAGAAGCTGAGAAGATGGTGGACTTCTTTTAGCAAGATGTCATAGCAACAATGGTTGTGCTATCTGTGACAAACATCTCCAATGAGTACACTTGTAGGAAGGGATAGAAATTGGGACAACATTGCCAATGCTAGCCTTTATTACAAGTTTATTATTAAGGTGTTGGTTTCCATTTGCAACAAGGAGTCTTTTGGCTTCTTCATCTCAATAGTGCATTAGATGATGTTTGGGCCCAAGCTCAAATATGAGGTGGGGTGTTATATGGTGAGTGAGGTTGAGGTACCTTCTGAAGGAATGGAAACATGTCAATGCCTTCACTTCAGTATGTTTATATTCCCAACACATATAAGAATAGATGTTGTCACACTTGCTTTAGGATCAAAAACCTTGTCCAGTTTTGTCCCTAGCATAACCTTTACCTTGACAACTACAAAGTCTATGTTCAAGAGATCTATCTCGAGGTGTTGTAATGAATTCTAGAGTTACTTATGATTGAGATTATGTTAGTGATTAATGTCTATTGTGGAGGATCTTCGACTCGTTTTTGCTTGGTAAGATGAATTTTACTTGAGTTTCATTGAACATTATGGTCAAGGCCAAGTTGCGGTTCTATGCTACTTCATTCACTTAATTCCAATCTTCCAATTCTCTAGGGAAAAAAGTTCAAAGTTAATGAAATTCTTTTGATTGAGATAGGTTCCAAAGGTTCAAATGTTCATTGCTATGCCCATTGATACTCCATTAAATGAACCAATGGACGATGAATGCTAGGAAGAGTAAAATGAATAGGTTATGAAATCATTGAAAGAGAACATTATGGATATGTCTTCATCTTGTCAAAAAGTGCAAGAAATTTAGATAGCTAATGGACCCCTCCCTTAACCCCCTCCCTTTTCCCAAAAAGTCCAAAAGCTCAAGGACAAGTGAACATGGGGTTAATGTCTAGGAGATCCACAAGATGATAAACCTTAGTCCTATATCAAGGGTAAAGAAGGTCACTAGAAAAAAATATTGTGATAGGTGTTGGGCCCAATTAGCTCAACCCAATTTTGGTTAAGTATCTAGGCAAGTCGGCTAATGAAGTTTTGGGGGTTAACTTAGGTTCATGGGATAGGATAATCTGATGATTTTATCCAAAATGGAATTCTAGGGATGGGTGGCATGGTTAGGATAAGGTTGGGGGTGAGGATTGTTGAACTATGTTAAAACATGTTTATCTTATTTTGGCCTGGGCCGGCTAAATTTACCAAATAAGGGGGTATGGATATGGCAAAATAGGCTTTTAGAAAGGCACTAGAATTTAGGTTTAGGTCTTGATAATAATCATTCTTCTTCTTGAAGCTTGTTGACCGCCCTCACTCTTTTGAATGATGAATAATATGTGAGGAAGCAGGAGGGAGTGAAGAGTGATGATAAGTAGTGTGAGAGTTGGATTGTTGAAGGTATAATTTTACCAAAACCAATTTTACCCCTTGGTAATTTCGTCGCAAGTCTCAAAAAAATTCCACAATAGGGTGGTTGCAAGGTACCATGTACACAAAAAACTGTAACACTTTGACAATTTTCATTGCGACAAATGTTTGATGTGATATAATAAATAATTAGAGAAGGTTTAATGATGAAAATGTGTAATTAATAGTAGCTCACATTTTAATGTGTCATTATGTCCAAAAATTAATGCATACAAGAATGATACAATTGTTTTTTGGAATACATTTCCAAGTTGTAGAATCCTGTAATGGAACAACATTTTTCAAAAAAGGATTAAGAAATACTATTTTCACATGGAATTTTTCAACAAAAAATTACACATTCAAATATGAAAATATAAAAAACAATCTTCAATGATCTTTCAAATAATGATTTTAATTAAACAAATTTCATTTATTTGGAACTCCATCTACATTGAAGCATATTATTTTTAGGAGTACATCAAAGTATTAAAAATATCCATCTTTAAAATAACATTGGTTGGGGGTCATTTCTATAAGTGAACTATAAATCTGCAAGGTTTTATTTTTAACAATTGGATTGGATTAGGTGGATTTCTTAAAAACCCCAACCTAGGGCTTCATTGTTATGAATTGTATAGCCTCAATACTATGTGTATTACTTGGCAAAAATAGTGAATTTGACCATTCATCCCATCTCATCTTGACCATCCAATGCATAATCCAAGTGAACCAAACCTTCAATGAAATTGGTGATGGCTGAAAGAGGGGCACATTGATGCCCCTTAGACTATTTTTGGAAGGAAAAGACATAAGAAATCGATGTGCAAGTGGGACCAAGGTGCATTTGTGATGCAAAGTGTTTTGGCATAGTAGTTGGAAGGATAGAGCGAAGCTATATTTTGAACGGGATGAGTGGTTGCTCAAGGTAGAGAGCGACAATTCTCTGTCTCTCTCACATTAGTAGAAATCAACCAAAATGTAACCATTTTGTTTGCAACTACATGCAACTTGTAGTTATTTGTGATTAAGTTTGGGAATATTTACGACTATAAGATCAAATTTCAACTATTTTAGTCATTTTTATAACTATGATTTTTAAAAACTTCATCCTATTAGTTGGATGGCTTTTAAGTTTATTTTCATCCATGAATATATTGATATGTCCCATTAGTTGCAATAGTCATCAAATTAGTCACATCCTAAACGTATTCTACGATGACATAGGGGTGTATTTTTATGCATGTATTAAAATTATATTTACTATATATTACATATATCATAAATATATATTTGTGTGTATATTAATTATGTGTATGTATGTATATTGTTCATATAATGAATCTAAAAATTAATATTTGAACTCTGAAATTTATTATTCAAATCTGAAAATTAATATTTATGTGAATTTGAGTTTTTTATTTGTATTCTGATTTTTTTGTTTAATTAAAATCATTATTTGAGTTTAAAAATTGTTATTCCAATTCTAAAACATTTTATTTGAATCTAAAACTCAATATTTGAACTTTGAACATTGTTATTCAAATCTGAAAACTGATATTTCAATACTAGAAATTCTTATTTCAATTCTGAAAATTAAATTTGAGCTTGAAATTTTTTATTCCAATTCTGAAACATTTTATTTGAATCTAAAAATCAATATTTGAATTTGAAGCTTTAAATATGAATTCTTAAAATTGTTAGTTTCATTGTTATTGGAATTCCTTTTATATATATAAAATTAAAAAAAATTGAATCTAAATTTTTTAAATTTTAATTTAAAAATTTGTTATCGGAGTTCTTTGCTTGATTATTTGAATTAAAAAAAAAATTATTTGAATTTGAAAATTAATACTTGAATTTTTATTTTTTACATTTAATTTTTTAAAAAAAACATTGATCCTTAAAATTATATTTCAATTATGAAAAATACTATTTCAATTCTTTAAAGAATTAGTTGAATTTCAAATTTGATATTTGAATCTGAAATTTGCTAATTCAATTCCTTAAAAAAATATTTGAATTTGAATTTAAAAAAATTAAAAAAGCTTATTTGATCTTAAACTTGATATTTCAATTTTAAATTATTATTTTCGATTCTAACAATTAATATTTCAATTTTGAGTGTTTTAATTTAAATTTAAAAACTTATTTGATTTGAGACTTGAAATTGCAATTCCAAATTATTATTGTGGATTTTCAGAATTAATATTTCAATTCAGAAAAATATTAATCAAGTTTAAAAATGGACATTTCAATTTTGAAATTGAAAATTGACATTTCAATTCTGAATTTTTAAATTTAAATTCAAAGACTTATTTCATCTAAAAAATGATATTTGAATTCTGAATTGTTTTTTTGGAATCTAAAATTAATATTTCAATTCTTAAAATTTTTGATTAAGTTTTAAGGCTTTTTTTTTCTAGTAGTACGAATCACTTGAAAAATAATTATAAATGATTATATTATTAATTATAAGTTACATTAAATAATTATTTTTAAACATAGTTTTTTACATTATATATTTTGTATTCCCACAGTAAAAGAAATTAATTACTGTAATTAATGTTACATTACTTAAAAATCATTATAATTATGTCATATAAGAATTAATTATAATATATGCATAATTATTTTTTAATTGAACATAATTATTCAAAATCTGTAATTATAACTTTAAATGTGAATTAAAATTTTGGAAGAATTGTAATGATTGTAATCTTAGGAATCATTATAAGGTAATTTAAGTTTTTAATTAAAAAAATTCTGTAATTACTTATCTATGTTAAATTTTTTTACAATAATTTGTGATTATATAGTAATTAATATAATTATTTAAAGATTAATTAAAAAAATCGCATAGGAATTGTTTTGAATAAGAATTGCTTGTTCATTATTTATAATTTGAAAATTTAATTTTAAAAAAATATTAAAGTAAATAAATTATTCTTACATTAATTATATTATCTATAATTGGATTAGATATAAAAAAGTAATAAAATATTTTAGCTATTTATTTATCTTTGAGTTATGTATTAACAACTAGTGAAAAACTAGATAGCTAGTTAGTTAAATATTTAGAAATTATTATTTATTTAAGGAATTGATAATGAATACTTAATATTTGTAGTGTATAGTTTTCGTTTTAAGTATATGTTAAATTTAATCATTATTAATTAAATGGTTATCTTATTATCTAATGAGCGATGTACTTGAATTGTTTATAAATATGAAAACTAATAACAAAAGGCATTAGGAAAGTTTTGGAGTTGCAATTTAGGTTGTGAAAAAGTTGCAATTTCAAAATTTATCCCATATTGTTTGTTTTTTCCATTCCTATTTTGAACACTATATGAACAAGGGTGTGGTCATCAAATTTCACGTTAAGAAATTTGTGCACATGGGATGAGCCAATCGAAAGGCTTAACCCAAAACAAAAAATTATGTACAATTTTAAACTATCAATTTCCCCAACCTATTTATCCACCTAGCTAGGTAGGTACATAGTATGACCTACCCACCTACGTCAACCTATGTACTTACCTACCTAAGTACCTACTTATACGAGTAGGTATTTAGCCTAGGAAAGTAGACCTATCCACCTTTTTACCTAAGTAGGTAGGTAGGTAGATATGTAGCCTAGGTTTGTAAGCATCTATTTATGTACCCACCTAGGCACCTACCAACCTAATATTAATATATTGTATTAAATTCATCTTAAGGTGCCAAGTGGTCATAATATATGATCATCCAAGCATTTGAATTGAATATCCTAGATTATTTCAAAAAAATTATAATAATTATATTTTAAATAATTCAATATTAAAACACGTGGCAACACATCATTTGCTTCAATTATGACCAAAATAATTACATCGTAGTTGCATGTGACAATAAATATACAATGGAGTCAAAAGATGAACTTGTATTTGTTGATTTTTTTTTCATCTAATACCCCTTGTTGTTTGTAACTAATGTCTCATGCGACTTGTCCAAGGTGACTAATGAGATTTTAGTTGTAAACATTGCTTGCGACTAAATTTTAATTATAGAGACCAGTCGAAAATACCTTTTTTTATTTTAATGTCATGTTGTAGTAGAATTTTGAACTTTGCAATAACGTGTGTTTCAATTTTGAAGGTATGTTTTCTTGGAAAAAAAATGCATCCTTTGCTTTTCAAAACTTTGCAACTAGTCTAATTTCTTTGTGAGTGTGGGTCAAGTCGAGGTTTTTGCATTTGTGTCATTTGTGTCATTTTGTAGGACATTAAAGCTTTTGTGTTTCTAGAAGTGTTATCACCTTGATGGGAACACTAAAAACCAACAAAAAAAGGCTAGGCTTACTGAGCTAGGTCGAAGAAGAAGAGCAACAAAGGTTATTTTAAATGAAAACGCTTTGCAAAGAAAAAGAAAGAATCCAATGATGTAGGCAGAAGGCTAGGGATTTGGTTAGGGTTGTAGTTGATTTAGCATCATCCTTTAGTGTCACAACACCAGAAGAAAATATGCTTGGTCTATGGAAAGTGTACTCTTCAATGCACATGATGGAAACTTTCATAAACTCTGAGCTTGGGTCTTTTGCTTTTGAACTTAGTAGACAGGTGGTCATGGAGAAATTGTTGGGTAGTAAAATGATTAGACCCCATCTCCCATATTATTATCTTCTTCTTGTTGAAGTGAAGGTTCAACACACCTTCGTCCAAGGGTTGAAAATTAAACTTGACCTTGTGAAAGGGGTGCAATCCAAGGAAAAATTAGCCCGCAAGGGTGTTTTATTGAATTTTGTGGTCAGAAAAAAAAAAGTTAGAATTAGGGCATTAGGTAAAGTGTTTAATACAAATCCAGTGAACATTTCTGCTAATGTGAAGAGACGAAAACAAGTTGAAGCATTTGGTTAATCACAATGGGCTTTGTTTACAAGAAAACAATGGGCAGATACTATTGATAATGCCATTGTTTCGCATGTGATGGACTGGTGGAGAAGTGAGACAAGGGTTAGTCCTGATAGGTTTGATGTCACAAGGAAGCAAATTGTTGCTAAAGTGTATGAGGAACATGCGGGACATCTACTACTTGAAACCCAAGTAAGACATGTACCCTTTTTGATGAAATTAATCTTTGACATTTGTTACTAGAAGTTTATGATTTTTTTGTAGGGCATAAACATGTGTAATCGCCATGATTCGAATGTGTATAAAGACAAGGGATCTATCATAGGTAGTATCAATAGTGCAAGTCCTTCAATTTTTATAAAGTTTACAATCTTGAAAACTTTTATTTAATCTTTGTCTACATAGTTGTTATGACATAAGTACATTATTTGATAAACCTAGTACCTACAACCATTGTTTTTTAATTTTTCTTTCAAGATTTAAATTTTCTATTTTCATTTTTTGTGGGCTGCTGTGAGGAGTATGAGATCACATTTGATAATGTAATAGGCATGGTGATTTTATTTCACCTATTTCTATTGTGCGTAGTTTGTAAATTTTACATACTGTATATGATTACACTGTTTGATTTGGAAGTAATATGTGTAGTCTATAAATGGGTTTTAAAATTGTTGTTAGAATACTTGCTAGTGAAATGTGCATTTTGTGTATATGATAGGACTGGTGTCATCTCTTATGGATCTTAATGTACTTATTGCAATATCCCCAAATTATTGTTGTAGTCATAAGAGTATAAGGTGATGCACCCCCAAGCTCCTTAATGGATTCAAATGTGAGTCCAAACTAAAAACAATGGAAGAGCAAGGAGTCAGGGCACGTTCCTTGGTTCGTAGCACTTTGAGGGGTAGAGGGGTGTGCTGGAGCTCTTTGATGGGACTAGAAAGAATGACAAGCATCAACTACTCACACGAGCCTACACAAAACCAACACAAGGTGGTTAGTGCATAATTGGAGCACTTTTGGTGTTTGGACGAGCCACAGGCAAACTTGGACTCACAAGACTCACCATGGCCCGGCCTTGGGGGAAGCCACCACCTTCCCCCTTATAGTATACTATGTGCCTCTCCATGAGGCCCACATCCAAATGGCATTTTGTCCTGGGAGTCCCAAAATTGCCAAGGTTGGGGTTCCTACAACTTTGGGGCCCCATAACTTTGTGTGCAGACCTCCAATTGAAATGAGGTCTAAAACAAAGTTGTAGCCCTCATTGAGAACTTTCCAACAATATGTAGCATGCCACTTGCATGCAAGGAAATCGGGGTGATTCCTGACTTTTAGTGGTCGGGAGTTAAATTGTCAATTTGACTCCCGGCCATTCTTTTGGCCATAACTTGTGTTTTAGATGTCCAAATGGGTGATGCAAGCCCATTTTAAACATCTACGTTTCAATAGCTTCCAATGATATAAATAATTCCTCAAGCCATTGGGTTTTGACCTTTGCAATCGCTCTTTGAACATTCGGGAGTCCACCCGGATTCCAACTCCCAACATGGGAGTTCATTTGGGTTCATAACCCAAAAGAACCCTCACACTCTTTTGCACTCCCGAGGCATGAGAATGCGACTCCCGGACTTAGTCTTGGCCCGCACCCTTGCAAGCCCTTTTGCCTTGGTCGCGAGCCTAAGGCTAGGGTCACGATAGTTGTGATAAGCCATTTCTACATTTGTTACAATTTCAAAAATGAAATCGAACACAAAAGAACCCACTTAAATGTCCTCCATTGTTTTAATGCCCCATCCTTTTCCTCATGTAGGCATGAAAACCTAACCAAAATTGGGAACCATTGGTGTCATGATCTTCAAAACTAAAAACAACTTATCTAGTGTTTCCAAAGTATGATAATAACATGTAATTGAATTGCAAATTAGAAAGATCTAAAAAATTTGATAGGTAAAGGGTGAAGTAGGAAACCTGTAGTTTATGGCATATCCCTCTTTGCACAATTCTATTTACATAGTCTTTAGAACAACCACATTTGTTGGAACATTCTCTTAAGAAGCTTGGACATTTGCGAATGTGCCATATGTGATTATTATTTTCCTAGTTTCTTTGATGGGTTGTGAGAATTATAATGTATGTTACATGTATACAACACACAATTATTCAGAACAATAAACACATTGTACCTTAGAAAGAAATCATGGGTGCAAATTCCCACATTTAAAATAAGCATACTAGCTCCCACTTTTGCATGCACAAATGCAATGCGCAATGGGGTCCATGCATTGTACTTTATCACAATATGTAACAAGATCTTCATCATCAATTGACATTTTGGCTTGCTTTTTGTGTGTATTATAGTGAAAGATGGACTTTGTGATGTACACAAAGTTAAAAGGAAACAAGGCATTTAATTTATCATTAACCCAAGATATGGGTATTGCTTCTTGCCCACCAAAGATGTCTTTGAAAAATTTATGTAGGTCTTCAACTTGTCCAAACTAGTAGATTATTTAAAGAACATTAATTGTGATGTTCTAGTTCAATGACTCATTATTTACAAAACATTTGATTGCAACAAAGAAAAAGAACAAATGAAAGTTTAAAGTGTGGTGTGACCCATAATACTAATAGATAATAGGCTTGGGCATAGCCAAAACTTCATGTGCCCAAACATAAAAGTAGCATAAACCCTATAAAGTTTACACTTTCATATCAAGTTTCAGACCTAAACCAAATGATCACCACTATTTCTTGCCCTTCTTCACAAGCTTTTTTTGTACCTACTTACACATTTTTTCTTTTGGAAATCTTGCTTCATACATTTTGCTTCAAGAGTTTGTGATCTTCATGTGATTCTTGGTTCAAATTTGTGTTTGTGGTCATTGAAATCATCAACCTCAACCGCTTGATGGGTTAAAACCTTAAGTTCGTTAGAATCAGAGGGCACAACTATAGTTTTATGTGGCAAATCAGTGTGCCCTGTGTCCTTACATATGACACCTTTTTTATGGGTTGCAGATTTTGAATTGTGTAAATAAGGGTTTTGGGATTTATTTGGAACTCTTGCCCTTGAACATATCCTACAACTTCCTTTGACTGAACTTCATCTAAGGATGAAACAAGTTTTTTTTTCTTCATGGGGGATCCATGTAGGGTGCCTTTAGTAGAAATTTCAAGGGTTTTCTTTCTTTTTGGTGTCCTTTTAGAAACACACTACTTGTGGATAAAATGAGTTGGGTACTCTATAGGTTTTTCTTTTGATTTTCCTATAGACATGTCTTGAATTCTATTGAATTATTGACCTAAACTATTAGTCTTTCGGCTTGACCCATATAAATCCTCTTCCCAGGTAGGCCTTGGCACATTTAGACATTCTTCATCCCCATTCCCATCTTCCATCAACTTTTTTGTGACAAATGCCTTCTTAGATACATGTTGTTTTTACTCCATCATTTTAAAGGAAGGGTTAGACATGCATGAACTTGTCTTCTTTTCATGAAATGAGTCTTTGGCATGGTTTGTTTCACCCACATTGAGGGTTCCCATGCATGCAAATGTTGGTTCCATAAATGGTTTCATGGAGGATCATGCACAAATGCACAAAATGCAAAATTGTTCCATAAGATATATACCCACCCATAAACAAATGATATTTAAAATATGTATATTGCAAAAACAATGTTAACAAAATAAACTTGGAATATATAAAATACAATAACAATGAAATCAAACCATACTTAAAATATTCAAAGTATGAAAACAATATGAAAAGTACATTGTAGTACAACATACCTTGTCTGGTAAGTATGAACATTTGCAGAAATTACACAAAGAACATCAACTTCATATTTCACATACCAACTTATGAACAACCTTGATACATAAAATATTATTCTTATGCATATCATGCATAAAATGTATCATGATAGTCCCAAAATTGCTACAGTACATTATGTAAAGACATTGCTATCTATTTAAAACTACAAATTGTACATTGATTAATGACCCTAGTACAACTTGTTGTGATGAAGTGCCACACACTACAAACTAAATTCCAGAAAGTAGCACATTCCAAAATAATTTCAACACAACAACATCAAAATGTATACTCCATGTATGTTACTTGTTTGTAAATTAATTCTTTATGTTAATAGTATACCAAACTATTTTCAAGAAAAATAGAACCTAATTTCAAAAAGTGGGATTTGTGAATCTAAGTATCTTCCCCATTCCAGATGAGAACACCAACATTTGACAATGTTAATACAGAAAGTGGAAATATTAAACAATAGTAATCTTAATATTTTCCAATGCCATGAAGACTGCAACCACAACTTACCGACATTTGGATAGTTTGCAAATGTAACTTGTCTCCGCAAATTGAATTGTTGTAGTCGAGATGCTTCACAACCTTTGGATATTTCTTTCTCTAGTAGGTCCTTGTCAAATTCTCTAAAACCAAAGTTCTTAAACCACTCTAAGGACATATTTGTTTTACAATGTGGATTTGCACATTTGCTACTATGTTTGAAGTGCATCAAGGCACACCATGGGTGATAGAGATGCTTACACACAAATGTTATAATATCATTGTGTGGAAATCTAGACAAATAAACAAAGCATGGGACAATTTTTAAGAAACTTGGTGTAATGTTAGATTTCACCTTCGGGTTGTAGTTTGGATGGGGATGCATTAATGATCTAGTACCCTTCTTTATGAAAGCAAGGCGTTACTCTTCCAAAGAATTATATTACAATTCACAAAAGCTCCTCCTCTATTCTAATTCTTGGAGTTCAAGTTCCTTTAGATTTAGTTTTGCCCCCAACTTTTTGAATTGGGCTTCAGCTTGATGGTCAAATTCTTGAAGCATTTTTCTTGCATCCTTTGAGCTATCAATGCATCATAATCCAATTTTAACTCATCAACTTTTAGCTTGGGTGACGATACCTTTACTAACTAAGGGAGATCATTGAAGACTCAATGAGAGATTTTGTGGGGTTAGGAGGGATTTCAACAATGGCGTTGAACATAGGGGTTGGCTCAAGTTGTCAATGTTTAGCCTCCAGAAGTCGAGTTCTTTCCTTCTCCTTGAATAAAGATGCTTGGATAGATTCCATAAGCGTCCAAATTGTTCATAGTTGGTCCATTTGTTTTTCCTTTTCCTTTTGGGCTTGTTCATAATTACTCTTTGAAGTTTCGAGCTCCATGGACGCAAGTTGTAGTAGTTGGGTAACTCAGTTTGGAGTTTCAAAATCCAAGGTTTAGAAGCCATTGTGGTCACTTGAGTACATGTTTTGCTGCAACAACTTTTGATTTTGTTTCTTTGGCCATGGACTTTTCTTCAACAAGTAATGGTCGCTTTGGCTGCAAGCATCTTGTTTTCATCAACTCATCCCTTTGCACCTCCATCCTTGCCATTCATTTAAATAACTCGTTCTGTTAATTTGTGTTTGTTTCTTTAACGAATGTAGCCCGATTGACAACTTTATCAAGCTTTGATTCAACAACAATCCCCAAAGCAAATTCTTTTGTAATAATCATGCAATAGGGCATTTTTGCTTTTCCATAACATAAAGGCCATATTTTTTCAACCTTGGCTTTACTGTCTAGGTTTTGACATTCCAAGTAGTGAAACTTTAACCGTAGAGTTGCCTTTTCGAAGGTTTCAACAAGCTTCTCGTGTGCCACATATTGACCCATTTTCATTTGGTGAGGATTTATATATGCCCGTTCCATTCAACCCAATTCGCATCAAATATGCAAAGTCCCTTTCTAGAGGAGGTTTTTTGAGCCTTTCTATTTTAACATCTATTTTTGCAGTGGGGTCCTTGGACTTGCTGATAGAGTCCAATCTCCTAGTGTTGAATGTATCTTCACTTTTGTAGCTTTCTTCACAATCTTCAACATTCTGAAACTTCATATTTCTTGAGCTTCAACCATAAACTCCACACTAACTGCATTGAAACCAAACACAAAACTACACATAAAATTTGTGAAAAGACAAATGTAAGCACAAAGTTCTCGGCTGCAAGAAAGCTCAAAGCACAAAGGTAATTGAAACTAGGTGCAAACGGAAAACAACCACACTCCAGTGGTAGCAAAAGGAGAGAGACGATACATACATTGTGGGGTCTTATGAAATACCTATGCATAAAAACTAAAAAACAAATCAAGGCACTAAAGGCATGATGACTCACATTTTGCGTGCCTAAAACAAAAGGAACCAATAATGTGTTCGCATACTAGTGGGAAGCCATTTTAAACCAGTCTTAGGATTGCCCTTATCATTAGTGGCTCTTACAGCTAAAATAATACACAAATAATTCAACTAGAAGGACAAATGACATCATGAACTTTGGGTGTGTTTTCATGAAGACCCTTAATTTGATTTAAGCAAAATAATAAAGATAGTAAGGGCAATTAACTATCCTTGGATCTTCATCTATGGTTCACAAGTTCTTTGGCCTAAAGTCAAATGTATACAAAAGTTTATGCAAGTTATGTACTTTCAACACTCATTGTTTTCAAAAAAATTGTCTACACCATAGTGTGCAAACATCAAACAACGTTAAATGCAAGTAAAAGACATTGTGTATTAGTGGAAGCCCTTATACCACCACCTTCGACGATTCCACCATTTTTGATAGCTCCATTACCATTAGCATTTTCGCTTTCCATGGCTGCATTACTATTAATATTTTTGCTTTTGCTTACCAAACTAGTAGAATGTTGGAATAACATTTTCCATGCCATGAAAGGTGTAAAAAATTGTGGATTATGTATTTGTTGCATATCACACCAGCTACCAAACTTTTGGATGAAATCATCGAGCTCAATGGTGTTAATTGTTGCTAAATATCGACGGGGCGTTCTGTGGCTCCATAGAGGTCATCCATGTCCCACAACAATGGTGTGGTGACCACATTTGGTGGTGAACTATGAATTTGAAGATTCCCCTTAAGATGATGATAAAGGTGGTGTGAGTGGTCTGAACTGCACCCCACGCCTAGTAAAACAACTAATGATAATAACCATGTCTCCTATCCTTAAATCCTATGTCACCTCCATGGTGAACCTTAATTTTTAAAATTTGGGTATCCATTTTGGAAACCATTTAAACCAAAAGTTGTACTTGTAATGGATTACGTTAAACCTAAAGGCATGTTGAATCTATTGTAACTTAACTTACCCTTTAAACTATAAACCCCATAAAATGGACCCATGGATATTGCACTTGAATGGTTGGGGCACAAGTAGGCACAAAACATTTCACAATGCCAACATAACTTGGGCACATTGTGAACATAACAAGAGTAGTCTACCACTCATTAACCTAATCTCACCACCACAAATATAACGTTGGGTGATTGATGATCAAATCCAACACATCCACAATAGTGTCAACCCCATACAACCTAACTTTGATTAAACCTTAATCTATTATGTATGGTCAAAACAAGAGTTAAGTAAGACCTACATAATGGTAAAAATTGGGTGGTAGCTTTATCCCATGCCCAAACATTAACCACACTAGTTACAACCCCAAGGTTCATTACGACAATGAAGGCATGCATGGGAAATACATAACCTTTCACCTTGAGTTTCCCATTATGTAGTATGCACAAGTTTATGAGAAATCAATTTAAGAACTTGTGCTTATTCATTAGATTGTTGACCAATGGCACACAACTCACAAAACCCCTTACCCCTTGAAAATGAATTAACAACCCAACCTACACAATGATAAGAAATAAGTGCACCCAACAAACACAAGGGTAGATGCACAAATCATGCTTGTGATTCCTTTGTGGGAATCACAACAAGAATTCAAAAGTTTCCCTATTTGTTGACGGTATGCAACATTCCACCATGTATAAGGTACAAGATTGGGGCTTATTAACACAAAACTTTATTACAAAAAAACTTGGCAAAATCGACCCTATGCATATTACCTTTCCATGTTCATGGGAAGTACTTTTAGAATTATCTCCAAAAGGGATGAAAACTTGCAAACACATAGACCTCCTTTCTAGAAACTCATTGGTGCAAACAACACTGAAATCCAATTCCGGTTGCAAAATATATGAAAATTTCAAGAATTCATGAAAATTAATTCAAGAAATTAAAAAAAATTGGCTTTGGACCTCCAAAAGTTTTGTTTCCAAAACACCTACCCTTTTGCGCTTGTGTAAATTTCATAAGTAAAAGCCCAACATCACAAACTACATGCCAATAGGACATAGTATGAAAAAGATACTTGCTTTCAAAGTTTGATGTTCATTAATAAAGGTCTAAGTATTTAAGATGTCCCATGTTAAGGGTTGAAATGTTTAATGTCCAATCTTAGGTGGGGCGTTCATCCACTAACCTACTTGTCCATTCATGAACCCATTGTTTGATTATTAGATGAGATGTACATAAGATGGATGAAGTTTCTTCCACATGGATGAAAACTGAAAAAAAGAAAAAAAAAGAAAAAATCTATTTTAAATAAACCCCAAGCAAAGATTGAAAAATAAAAATAAAATCCCTTACATGGGAAGTTCAGATTAGACTCGCCAAGCATCCTTATCTGAGACCTCCCCCAAGCCTTGCAAACCTCCCAACTTGCGGAACTTGATAGGTTTGGGGGAGGTTTGAATGAGCTTGGAATTCATGGCAATGGTGTCGCGATGCTCCATGTTCCCGCTACCATTGCCTACCTTTTCCTCCTTTATTTTTTTCCTTCTTCTTTTCCTTTTTTGCCCTCTTCTCCTCCTCCTTTCATTTTCTTTTGTTTTTTTGGTCTTCAAACTATTGCTTGAAAAAACACAATGATTGACACACTCTTTGCCTAGCACCCTCCTTCACCCTCTCCTTTTGTTGCTGCCAAGAAAGAAAGAAAAGGCAGAAAGTTGTGAGAGGGAAAAGTAAAAAGAAAAATAATAAAGGTGCCCCCTATGCCAAAGTATACCAAAAAGCATGAACAAGCTTCCGAAAGAAAGAAAGGGAGAAAGTTGTGAGAGGGAGAAAGAAAAATAAAAATAATGAAGGTGCCCCCTATGCCACAAGTAGACCAAAAATCATGAAAATTCATGATTTGCACCCTGAGCATAACTCTTACAAACACAACTTGTAACCCATGCAAAACACAAAACACAAAACAATACTTAACCCCGTAAATCTAGTTGCAACACTAAACAAACTAGACTTACATTTTTGATGATTAAAAAAGAACTGACCTATAACAATGCAAAAATTCAAACCCAAAACATAGAAACAACAACACAAACACCATATATCATTAAAAATTATATAAACATAAAAAAACTTGTAAAACATGAACACACCATGTTTTGAAATCTCAAATCACCTTTGAAATCACCAAAGTTGATTTAAGATCACAAAACTTGTGACAATACACCCAAATAGCAAAATATTTTGAATTGTGTTCACACTTAAATCAATTCCAAACTGAAACACAATTAACTATGCTATCCGAGCTTATCACTAAACTAAATGTGACTTAACTAGGCACCTAAATTAATAATCCTGACAATGAGCATGAATAATTGTCATATTGTTAGCCTTTTGGTAAAAAGGTATGTACAATGATGTATCTTATCCACATGTGATAGATTTGAAGCCAATTTGGAAATTTTCAAGGTCAAAAACAACCAAGTTATTCTGCTGCTGAACGTTGCCGAAAATGCTGATCGGCACAAAGTTCACAGCTATGGCAAGACATACAATTGGACCTGTGACGTCAGCAAGAATAAAGAGGTTTTCAATCGGCAGAACAACATCTGCATTGGTGAAATGAAACACCATCTCCGGTAAGATGGGATTATTGATCGCGCTTCCAATATCGAAACATAAATCCAGCCCATATGGTATTCCAGAAACAAGAGGGTATATCAAATTTGCCTTCACAGCCTGCACACACAGCAAAAAAAAACAAGATTACCCAAGAGGTCAATCACCCCCAAAGAAAAACACTGTCATTTGATAGTCCTCTGGCATGAGATTAAATGCATCATTTTTCATGATCTAGCTAGAAATCACATAATCAACAACTTTGTCAATTTTAATAGTCTCTTCTTGAAATCAAAATGCATGATTTTCATGATCCAGTTCTAACTCCCTGGATCTGTTTGTGTACAAATTTTCCGTCCTCTAGTCTAGTGTTGCTGACTTCAAAATTGTATTCTGAGTTAGAATTATATTGCAGCTGTACTAGTCCATGAATATCTAAAGAGCAAAGTCCATGAATCCATGACGAACTTTCAACAGATTGTTTCATTCTCTCCATTCATGAAAATGGAGTTTACAGAAGATAAACTTAAGTGAAAAAAATGAATAATTTAAATTAAGATACTTCATATGGCGACGGTGATTTTTTTCAGTACCTCCAAAACTGCGTTGTATGCATCTGTTGCCAAATACGTGATGGTAGTTCCTGAGTCCAGAATTAGTCCTCCATTTCCGGAGCTATCGATTGCAAAAGTTGCAGGTGGGTATTTCAAACGTATGCCTGCAACACTGATACCATCCAACTGCAAGTAGTAAAAGGTTGGGTAGACTGGATTGGCTTGGATTGGGGTATAAGCAACTCCTGGCGGCGCAGAGGTGACTGCGAGATCTCCCAAAAGCAAAGGACTTGAGTTTTGGCTGCTGTAACTCACAAGACAATAAGAGAATCTCTTGCTGATCACTCCTGCATTGCTGAGCTGAGAGATCAGTGAAAGAGGACCTTGTCCTAAACCCACTATTCCATCTAGTCCGGCAAAGCCCGTGTTGTTGTGACCACATCCGAATCCCAAGCTGGGAACGCTAGCATTGCCGAATGTCACTGTATCTGTTGCAAGATTGCCACTTGTGCTTCCTCCACCTCCGTATTCGTACAGATATTGGCATCCAGCAGTAGGACAGCCAGTGATTTCTGGAAGGTCCTGGAAAGAAGAACCGATCATGTTTGTAAATGAGCGAGCAGTAGTAGTGATCCCTCAACTTACCGATGATCATCAGGGTGCAGCAAAACACAAGAAAGATTTTTGAGTTCCCCTCTTACATTCCTCCAAAAAAAACTAGAAATGCCCTCTAAGAAACGAATGAATGCACACATTTCGCCTGTAACATCTTGCTCAATAGGATAATGAACTGGGTCTTTTTTATGTGTGTGCCCATTGTGATTTCCTTGAGAAATGATTGTCAAAACTTCCCCTTTGAAATGTGAGAGGGGAGTTAATAGAATACAATTCTCACTCACATAAAGGAAAGTGTGCTTGATTAGTTGATCAGGACAAACTAAGGTCTTGAATTGGATAGTAGAAAGAGGTTTGAGATTCAATCCTTGATAGCTTCAAAGGCGAAGTCATTTTTTTCTCTCTCTAACAAATCCCGGGTGGTTCCACCTTCCTCTCCGACCACCTGATTCATCGGTGAAGCAATTTATGGAGCACATCCCCTCCCTAAAGATATGGGATTTGCCACCATCTCCTAGCGGGGGAGCTTGTAAATCTTTGTTGTGAAAGAAACAGTTATCTGAGATCATCGTGATCACACATATATGTCGAAGGTTTTTGCAGATTCATACCTCGCACAAGTTGTGAAGGCCGCATTTGATGGGTTTGTAAGTGGAGGATTTGGTGGGGTTGAACTCAGGTCCTGTTTGTGGAAAGCATGACTCGCAAGGCAAGCATTGGGTCCACACCAAATCGCTTCCTGTGTCTACAATCGCAGTGAAGCTCTGTTTAGGTGTCCCCAGTGCAATCTGAGTCAGGAACGCTCCTTCGGCACCGTCTTCCGAGACTGGAATGCTCAGGGATGGCTTGGCCCTCTTGTTAGGCGCTAATTCTGCATCGACGGCCCCCTTTGCAGATGATCGGCCGTGGGCGGCTAATTGCATGGACCTGGCAATAGCATCTCTGCGCGCATGACTCCTCTTCACTATCTCGAGAGATCTTTCGGCCGAGCTTTTGGGTGGCGCAGTAGTACTGGTCGAGTTCGCCAAGCTGGGATAAATGTCCCTGCGAAGAAGCTCTAATCTTAGCACCTGCAGCGCATGATCATGCAGCAGCAGGATGTTACATAAAATATAGAATTGATCAACAGCTGTTTTGATTCGAGATTGACACAAGTTCTTGGAAGCATTAAAGCTGCAGGAAGAATTTGTGTAAAGGGAATTTATGCCATAGCAAAAACATGAATGAATCTAGGTACTAGTCTAGTCATGTGCAATGGATATTCATTGTTTAATTCTTTCGGAATCTCTAATTGCAGTAGCAGAAAAGATCCTGCATCGATTCAACATATAGCAGTTATATGGTCTTGCCTGAGATTCTCCAGTTGGAACTACTTGCTCCATTGCAGCTCGCCGTAGTAAAGCGAATCCTCCATCGAATTGAACTTCTGACATACTGATTTTGTGCGGCGCTGCATCACAACCAGAGCCACAACCAACGACAAGTAGCGTTACTAGCTGCAATACGAGGAGCTGCAATTTTGCTGCAACTCCGCTGTATTCCAGCTTTCTACCTCCATGAGCTGCTGATATTCTGTTTACGAACGCATGTAGATTCCGGGCCATCGATTCTCCTAAATTTAATTTTCGGCCCGTCTAGAGCGACTTCTGCTGCAAGTTCAAATTCCTCCTACGATCCTGCAGATCAACTCTTCAAATTTCTTCTAGCTAGCGAGCTGGCTCAATTATTCTTCCGCTTACTAATTCGAGTGTTCCGCTAGTTGATGAAATCCCAGAATTTTGTGTGGGAGTGAGACTAGAGATGTGTGTGTGCTGCAATTCTGAATTCTGGATTCTGGGAATTCTGAAGAGCTTAGAGCAGCTGGTAATGATCAGATTGTCAAAGAACTAGGTTGCATGGCCTTATATTGAGCTCTAGAACTAGAGATGATGACCGACAGAGCTCCACAATCAACTTTGCTGATCGATCAATCTTCAGATTCCATTAGATACTCATGAACTAGTTTTCTGAACTCCACGAACCTGCTCATTCAGACTCCAAAACTATTAATTTCCAACCGTAATTTATTTGAAGCTGCAGATCTAGATCACGCGGATAGACCATCTTGCAAACTAGATTTTAATTTCCAAAACTGAAATTATTTTGAAGCTAGACTAGTGTAGATCATCAATCTTCCAAACAATTAATTTCCAAAACTGAAAAAGTTGAAGCTGCTGATCAATCTTCCAAACTCTGAATTTTCAGAACTGAAAATTCACTATGTTAAAACATGTTTTTTAGGATGTGTCTTATTCGATTACAATGACATAAGCCATAAAAAAATGACATAAACAACATAAAAAAAGACTAAAAAAACAACTATGGTCGAATAGGATCCATTGTAAAAGACATGTTTTGATGATTAAAAAATAACATAAATGACATAAAAAAAGACTAAAAAAAACAACTATGGTCGAATAGGATTCGTTGTAAAAGACATGTTTTGACATAGTGATTTGAAGTTGTAAATATCGTACCTATTACTGCTGTTTGGCACAAAATAATTCACAAAAGGCTTATCCAAAAAATTAAAAATTCTTGTTAATAAATTTATCAAAATTGTTAAAAATCAAACTCCATTGGATTACAAATACAGAATTCAAGGTGTAGTTTGCATACCTATTCCTCAATTGTTGAAATTTTAAAAAATTAAATTTGAAACTGCTGAATCTTGATTTCTAAAATAAATAAATATTCAACAAAGAAGTGTCTATTATTAGTTGGAGGTATGCCATTCAATCTTCCAAACTATTAATTAATTTTCAAAACTGAAAAATTGGGGTGAGTCAAATAGTTCCAGGGTTTTAGTTCTTGTCTGCAAAGATTTGATAGGTCACATGTTCAAATTTGTGAATATCTTCCAAACAATTTACTGAGTGTAGGGCTCCTCATTTCAGATATTATGGTTCAACGCCCCTATTCTTGACCAGGGACAATCCTGGTACACAACCCTATGGCTTCACCTTCCATGGGGAGGCTTACCCTTTATTCTTTACATTTGTGAATGATTGTTGCCCTGGCTCTTCAATGTTTTTCAAAATAATGTGGAAGGATCTTTTTGAAATTATTTCTCCAGGTCACACACAATTATTTGTACTTATCACAATTGTGAACTCATGCCAATGTGGTCTTTTCAATTTTCTTGTGTAGCATCAATTATGAGCACCCCAAGAGACCCAAGAGAGATTTGGGGGAAACGATTAAGAAGTATCTTAGACCCTGTCCAAAAAGTGAAAGTTCGATTTAGAAAATGCCCTCAAACTAAAATCCAAGTTGAAATGCGATGAGAAATTGTGGAGAATTTTTTTTGTCCCTCCAAAGTTTGACGAATATTTCTCAAGAAACAAGGAATATGTGACCAAAATTTTGATTTTTCAGTGTTGAATTCTGCAGAAAAAGAGCTGACATGCATAAACCAAATTCAAGTTAAAATTGGAGCTGCAGTTGCAGACAGCGTTTTTTTTTTTTTTTTGCGAAACTTCTCCAAAATTCGAAAAATAAAATTTTAAAAGAACATCTGTCGCAGATTCCTTGAAATGTTGAAAAAAAATTGAAAAAAAAAGGGAAAAGTTTTTGAGCTAGTTTTGCCAGATTTAGAAGCCCTCCTCTTGTGGGTCGCCAAATAAAAGCAGGAATACAAAAAAATTCTCCTGCCTTGCCTGTCCTGTCACCATTTAAAGCTAAATCCTTCTTGGGATGCTAGCCAATGGTGCTACATGAGAGAATTGAGAAAAGAAATCACTGGTTGCAGATGTGCAGCCAAATGAAAAGGTGACAATCTAAAGGATGGAATGTTGAATCACTCAAGAATCTGTTGGGACAAAACAAGGAAGGGTACCAGTGAAGGTTGGGTGTTCAGATCAAAGAAATTCCCAGACAATAAGGGTCTTGTCTAGTCTGTTTAGACCAGATACCAGATACATAGGGTTTCTTCCTGTGTAATTATCAAACAATCCCAGACATGGCAGTTTGATAACCTACCCTTGGACCCCTGCAAATAACCAACTATTGTCTCAATAGTTGAACAACATTGGTATATGTGGTATACACTGGGTATGTGAGCAAGTACATGTATGGGTATCACAGAAACTTACCCATCAGGTATGTCCTGAAACTCATACCCAGGTTGTTTGTAGTGCTTAGGGTTTTTGAGCAGACCTATCCAATCTTGAAACATATCAATATATTCTTTCATAAGTTTCATATTTTATTGAGACCAGTATTGAGGATGAAAAGTTTAGGTTGTGCGGGGTAAGTGTAATGGCATTAGGGTGTTGTTTTCAACTTGAAGGAGCAATATGGAGTTTGTAGTTGCAACATTAATTATGGGAAGCAAGAGAGATTTTGAGGATCAACTGGGGGGCAGGGGGTGAACAATACCTTGTTGTTGCACCACAAGCTCATTGGGTAAGTCTCATCTTTTCTCATATTTATTGTTTTATATTTCAAGGCTATTGATTGAATTTCTTCTCTTCACTAAAGCAAGGATGCCAATTTTTTGTGCTGGCACTTTTTCTATTTTTGTGTCAATGAACTCTTTTTAGTTTTGTGTTGATGTTTTTCTTGCAATTTTTTTTGTTTACATTTCAAAGTATGAGTTTTTTTTCTCCATATTTTTAGAGTCAATTGCAAGGCTACAAAGTGGATACATGTTTTATCCTATTTGTGAGGTCACTTTGTTCTTTTTTATTCTTGACAAATACTTTGCAAGTGTGAGAATTTGAATCCCTCACCTTCACATTAAAAGTCCAAGCCCTTAATCATTACATCATTTCAACATTGAATCATTATGAACATTCTTACTTATCCTACCTATGTGGCCTAGCCTACTTACCTTAATTACATAGCTACCTTATATTACCTTGAGTTATTTTAGGTTATTTTAAGATATTAAATTTTTTATATAATCTATTATAAGCTAAGCTAAACTTTTATATCATATCTTATTCCAATCTATTTAACCCTAGGTTAGTTTTCAATATTTTAGGTTATTCCATCTTAAGCTGTTTTTGTTTATTATAAGTTATTTAAAAACTATTATAACCTAAGTTATATTACCTTTAGTTATCCTTGATTATTTTTGGTTATTTTTTAAATTTTTATTTTAAATTATGTTAAGTTAGTTGATTTTAAGCAATTCTACTCTATGTTATTTTTGGTTATTTTACATTAAACTATTTAAAATTATGTTAGGTGATTTTATTTTAGAATATTATAGTTTATTTTATCCTATGTTATTTTTACTTATTCTACCTTAAACTATTCTTGCTTATTTTAGGTTATTTTGAATTATTCCATCTTAAGTTATTTTAGGTTATTTTAGAGTATTCAAAATTATTTTATCCTAAGTTATCTTAAGCTATTACATTTTTCAAAAACATTTTAACATATTAATAGCCTAAGATAACATATTATAACCTAAAGTAAATATTGTACTATGATAATAGCCCATGCTTTACATAAATAGCTTAAACTTGACAAGTAGGTTAGCTAGCCAAATTAATATGATTGATTTGACTAAATGTTGAATTGATATGGTCACTTACAACCAAAAAACATTGTTGTAGAATAATTTTAAGGTGAAAATATTTAAATGTGTATAACCAAAGACAAAAAAAATTAATTTTTATTATAGTCTTTTTCTTCCTATATTTTGATCCCCATCAAAATTAATGAATTAAAAAGTGTCAATTATTTCATAAGTATCATATTTTAGACCACTACAATTTTAGTTTTCATCATAATCATTCATAAATGTGTCTTTACATGGTAAAAAAAGACTAGGTAAAAAATATAGAAAGAAATGATAGTGCATCATGATTTTGGTACACCTTAAAAAATTTGAACCCCTTTCACATGGCAACACATCTTGGAAAAACCACTTATAGAATAAACACAATAAAAAATCCAATGTAAGTACAAAGCAATAGCAAAGGCTAAAGATGGAAGAGTTGTAAAGCATTAACAATCCAAAAACCAAGGTGTTCCACCTTCATCAATCACTAATTGTTTTGGTGGTGGCACAAATTATTCCAAAAATAATCTTGTTCAAAAAAAGTTCATTGACAATTTGGTGTTGCATGCTTGCAAGGGGTACAAAAGCATTTCAATTGATAAGTCTTCTTGGTTTAGGAGGTTGGTAATGAAAAGAGATACAAAGGTTAAATTATTTACACACCACCAACTTGTTTCAAAAAACATTCTTAACATTGTAATAGAAACAATGGATACAAATGTTTTGCCTTTGTTGGTCAAATGTGCAACTACAAGTGTCACATTTGATCTTGGGATATCCAAAACTAAGTTTGATAACAAGGTTTATGAGTAAAGTTGTTGTTTTTTGTTAAAGAGACTCTGAGATTTGCAAATACCATCAATATTATAATAGGAAGAGCCTTCAATTGCAATCCAGGGTACTGTGTGAAAAGACATAAGCAATGGCTAGAGTTGTGACTAAAACATCTAATCCAATAGTGAAACAATGTTTAATGAATCAAATTCAAAGGTTTTGGCTTTTCCTAAATGTTTTGCAAATTGATGTTGACAAATTAGCAATGCAATCCCTATTGCAATGTGGAAATTATGATTCAAAATTGGAGATTTGTATTATTGAATGGTTGTAGATGTGATGAAAGTTTGGGGTCCATTTCTATCCTTTGTTCAAAGTTTTTAGATCGATAAAACACATTACATGGTGGCCTTCATGCTTGATTTGAAGTACAAGGGCTTGGCTTGTGTTTCTGAGTTTGTAGGTTGAAAACAAGCAAAGGATATTGAATCTTAAGGAGTTCACTGCTTGTATATTTTAGGAACCACTTGAAATAAAAGTATTTTTTTTAGTTTGCTATAAAATAATGGAATAGTTTGAGTTTATTTTAGACAAATTTGAGATATATTCTAAATATGTTTTCATAATGAATTATAGGCAATGTATTTATATTTAAGTAAAATAAAAAATTTAGTTTTTTCCATATGTTGCACCTATATTTTTTGCATGCCATTTAGAATAAAATGGAAGTGACCTCAAAGATTATTCATGAACATGACCAGAAATGTTTGATACTTATGCTCATCAAAGTGAACAACTTTTTGAGTCTATTTAACTACAAACCTTCCATTTACTACAACACACACAACTGATGTGGATGATTTGTTGATTGATGGTCTGTCATGCCATGTTAAACCTTTAGAAAGGCTTTTAATTGTTGAACTTAGGATATTTTGTTGATATTTTTTTTTTTGGGAAAATATGTGCATCTTTATTATGGTGAAAACAAATTGTCACAAGTGGTCAAATGTGGCATGGTTACCGAAACATATCTTACCTGGATGGCTAGGATTGCAAATAAGAGAGAATGGATGGGACTTCAAATAATAGAGAATGGACACCATTTTGTGTGCACTATACCTTAATACCAAAACTTGGTATCCTACTTGAAGTTTCCTGTATTGAAAGCTCTCTTTCCTTTTACCATAGGTACTGTTAGCTTCAGACATAGGTTCAATATACTTTGGTGACCAAGCCTCTTGGTTTGACACCGAGGTGTTCTAGTGGTTTTTATAGCTTTCCCCGATGTGCTAAATTTCAGATTTCATTTAGGAAGTGATACACCTTGGTTTAGCTGTAAAAATATTCATTCCTCATATCTTGATATATTGTTTCCCCTCTCACATCAAGAAAAAAAAAATGCCAAAAAAATTAATCATACATCTTGAAGGTTTTCTTGTGGCATGAGGAAAGCCATTCACTATTATTGCATTGAGCTCCGTATGTTGCCACTCTTGCACCTCACAATTATAAAATGTTCTAATTTTTTGGCATCAGTATGAGTTGATATTTTGCAGCATTGGTCACACTAGGAGCATCTACAGAATTGGATGGTGCTCAGGTGTCATCCTGTTTGTGGTTGAAAACTCATTCCTTGGACAATGGAATTGTCAAAGTTCCCGTGCTTGACAATCCTGACTTGGCTGTCAAACTAGTCAATTTGAGTTATGGAACATTTTCAACTTAATTTTTGAAGAACTAACCTCAAAAGTGAATGCTCTTAGCGTCAAAGTGGGGTTGGGCTTGTCAATATGAAATGCATCGCCATGGTCATGCAAAAGATTTTGACTGCCAGAAAGCCACAACTAGCTTTTGATAGAATAGTCCAGACCCAGCACACAACCCTAAGTTTTATGCATGGAATTAAAGCATCCCTGTTGGTATACTGAAATTTGACCTCTTCTTTTTTTCCAGTTTGTAAAACTCCATAGCGTAATAAAGAAATTCGTAAAGTCATCTCACTCCTGGGCCCTTCTTTCATCCCCTAACCCCTCTTTTAACCCTTGCGCATTGTTATCCGTAAAATAATCAAATTTTCTTAAGTTAAGGCATCAAATGTTAAAACTCAGCATTAAATGCACGTGGTTTGAGAGTAATTGTATCAATTAATTCAAAATCTAACTTGAAGCTGCCATGTGGCATCATATAATTCGATCAAATAATTCAATATTTTGCTTTAAGTTGCCATGTGGTGGTTTGTAATTAAGGAACAAAATTTGAATTAAGTTTATATTGATAGGTGGAAGCATAGAATTTGTCAAAAGAATAGTTATTTATATTTTCAAAATTGCAATCATAGAAGACACAATTATGATTTGATGGTTAGGATTACAATCACATTTGTGATTAATGGCAAATATAACCTGGTTTTTTTAACTACATAATCAAGCAGTCCTGACTAATCATAAATGGCATATACGACTACAATTTACTAGTCAAAACATTGCATTTTGGCGTTGTGTAAAGGGGTCCAACAGTGGAACAAAATTGGTAACAAAGCATGCCATTTTGACAGTGGTAGTGAGCTCAAATTCAAATTCTTCTCACAAACAAAAGGCTATTTTGATAAATTTGCACCCTTGGAATTTGTCCATGGTTGTCAAGTGTCGAGGGTTTATGACTTTGTCTAGACAATTTCTTTGGACTCTATCCGTAAGGACAGTGAAGACAGATCTCCTCTCTCCTGCAAGGCGACAATCTTGTCATGGTGGTGTTTTCAAACACACTATGAATCCAAATCATAGGGAGGTGGTTAAAAAGCACCATGTGTACGACACAAGACTTGCACAATATTTGTTGGAAATATAGGCAAGTTTATTATTTCTTTTTTGAATATTTTAGCTCCACATTTCCTCAAGATCAATTCACTTCAATTAGGTTTGCCACCCTAATTTAGAATTTTTTGCCACTTGAATTTCTTTAAATAGTCATTCCTTAAGTTCAATTAACTTCAAATATGTCTCAAACACTTAGAATTTTGTTTTATTTCAAATGCAAACATTAGGATGTAGGTGTGTTTAATGTAAAAGATGTTAACTCTTTATTTTCTTTGTTCATTTCTTTTGTTTATGAATAAACATCATTGGAAAGTAATTGCAACATTAAAAATAAGGTAACGATAGTGGATGGGGTGAAAATCCTTTAAGGTGTACCAACTAAGACAAAATAAGGCCTAGTACTTTTTTACCCTACATTTTGATCCCCATAAAAAATAATGAGTCAAAAATTGTCAAAATTTTCAGAAGGACTATATTTTAAACCATTATAATTCTGGATTCCATCATAATCATCCATAAATATGTTTTTACATAATAAAAAAGGATTAGGTAAAAAAGACAAAAAAGGGTGACACTATGACAAGATTTTAGTACACGTTAAAAAATTTGAACCTGATGATAATTATAATAATAAACAAAAGGGCAACAAAGATGGAAAGCAATGATAGGAAGGTTAGTAATTTTTTGGGTTAGTTTACTACAAAATTACAAGGGCAAGCTAAAAGGTAGTTACCGTCTTATTTTCATTAGACTTGTTGGAAATTCCTATTTACTTGTTTTTAATTTTTTCCTTAACAATTTATTTGGAAATCATGATTACCTTCCCCTTGGTAGCCATTTAGAACTTTGGTTCTTTTATATTTCTATTTTTTTTAAAAAAATTCCTTCTCTTAAAATGGATTTGGGATTGTTCAATTTGCATTTTATAGTTGCTCATAGGACGTTTGGTCAATCATCAATAATTATGGTTATATTTATGGATAAATTTCATGTGGAAACCTAGAACCATTCTTTTAAAAAAATAACCATAATTCCAAAATTTTAAATTTAAACCACTATGGATGGAATAGAAAATTGTTTTTTTAAAAGTTTAAAAATATTTTAAAATAATTATGATGATTTGAAAAAATACTTCAATTTATTTTGACTTGTACTTGTAATTTATTTAATAAAACTAGTTGGAATTTGATTAATTTGCAAAGAAACAAATACAACAAAAATACGGACAATGAATATAACCTTCCAATGTTTCTTTAATAACATGCCACAAAAGGGTGTGGGTGTGAATTGTGTGTTTGCACATTTGAGCCCAAGTATAGTGTTATTATAAGGTAAACACATAGGTGATACCATTAAGAATATCACACCCCAAAAATTTGAAATCCATCTAATTTTAGGACAACATAGGACTCCCTTAAGGAAAGCCTTCATTTCAAATTTTATATCAAAAAAAAATCAAGTCATGTACAATTTGAAACTCTAACTAGATTTACAAAAAAATAACGGTGAAGGAAATTTTTTTAAGAAAGTAACATTTGGGGTTCCTTTCATTATGAAGAATCTTGTCAATTCCAACCCATTTGTTTATGACTTATGTCCAAATCAACCACTTTTGTGACTATTGATGCAACTATGACTTGCGACCAATATTCATTTGGACGAAAATGAAAAATACATTTATATCATCCATTTTTAATGATTGGGCAAAAATAAATAAGAATGTAATTTTTTTTGCGACTAATGATATGGTTCATGGGACATTAGACACCGTGTGACATTTTATTCAACTTGAATTGTGTCTATAAATCCTAATTGCAAATATACATGTAATTAAAATGTGAAAAAAATATAAAAATATGAATTAGTAAATGAATTGCAAGATTTAATTTTTTTTCCTTATTGGTTTTAAATGAATTAAATGTTAAATGTGTAATAGGTTTGATAGGTTTGTGAAAATTTCATAAGACCAATCAAAATGGTAGAATTGGACTATTATTTCCAAGCACAATAGGGTATTGTGTAAGTGTGAACATTTTTATTTCTAAACATTAAATGGGATTATTGGATTGGTGATTTGATTTTGTTTTTAATTATTTTGAGTGATTTTTTAAAAATGATTGTAATTGCCATTTAAATTGGATGAGGTTTTTACACATTACTTGAAAGTGCATTTTGTTTCAAATTGGTAATTTTTTGTTGGAACCAAAACACCATTGAACCACAAAAAGATTTAACCAAATTTGGTTAATTAGGAGACATAATTAAAGTAGATTTTAATAAAATTCTAGCGAATATCTCCAAAAAATATGACAACAACACTTTTAAATTATAATTTAACTAAGGGTGATGTATATAAAGTTAGAAAAAAAATGATTGGGTCCATTCACAATTGAGGTACCAAAAAAGAGTGTCTAAGTTTTTAAGGACTACAAAGGACAACTTTCATTTTTGTTTATATTACATTATTCTAGTTGTAATGGATTGTTGTATGCCAATAGATAAAATGATGTCTTGTTAAATTAATAAAAATATTTAAAAATAATTTGGATACTATGTAAATGTCATTTTGAATTTTATAAACTAACTATATCAAGTGTCCAAATTGCACATTTTTTAAAGGAATCAAAATAATTGTAGAAAGTCATATGACTGATTTCTAACTTTTTGTACAATAAAAACATGCCCCCTTCTATGAAAATACATTCTCATTTTATGAACTTGATGAAAAGTCAAATCATACAAAAATGTCAAAATTTTGAAAATTTGAAAGAAATGGTTGCAAGGCGAAGGACTCATTTTTTTTAACCATTTGACAAAAAAACTATGTTTAATGGGTTCAAAATGTGTAGCTTTAGGTGGTCACATGTGGAGGAAATAATCTTGCCAAAAAACATGATTGGTTGTCCATTAAAATTCATTTTGGGATTTTTTAGGACTTCTATGTTTTTGGCAACTATAAACCAAAATATTTATACACAATTAATATGTATGAATACATGAAAACTCACCATTGTAACATGAATTATTTTAAATTGGACTAATTAATTTTGCTCATTTAAATTTATTTCAAGTAAATGTTATTTGCAAAAAGTAGCCCTACAAAAGTCCTAGAGTTCTTTTTCTTTTTTTTGGTACCCTAATCATGAATGGACCTGGTTGGTTTTAATGCTGCTTATTTAGGATATCAAACTACTACAAATTTCACACAAAAAAAAAATCACTAGTTTAATGCATTTGGCCATGTAATTAATTTATTAAATAAACTAAGTAATAGGTTGTATGTAGTAGCAAGATAAGTAATAGATGTAAAATAGGTAGGTAGGTTAAATGAAAGACATTTTTGAATTAATTATACATGTTAAGTACATTTAATTAACTTATTAAATAAGCTAAGTAGTAGGTATAAGTAAGTAGGTTAAATAATAGGTATTTTATTATGTGAATATGTGACAATGTTTTTACACATGAGACAAAGAAGGTGATATGATAGAACAACCCAACACTACACAACCTTACACACAACATTTTCCAATATTTTCCTCATTTTTTAACCGAATTGAAAACTTTATATGTTATCAAAAGAGCAAATTAGAGGATTGCAAATGACGCACTTTCAACTCTTTGAAAGACTCAAATGTGAGTCCAAGTAGAAGACAATGGAAGAGGGAGGAGTCGGGGCATGCTCTTTAGCTCACAACACTTTGCAGGGTAGAGGGGCGTGCTGGGACTAGGAAGAGTTTACAAGCTTCACTCACTCACACGAGCCTATACGCAATCCACACAAAGTGGTTAGTGCATAGTTGGAGCACCCTTGGTGCTAAGACGAGCCACGGGCAACACAGATACATTAGACTCACCACGGCCCGGACTTGGGGGAGGCCACCACCTTCCCCCTTATAGTATACTCTGTGGCTGGCCACGGAGCCTACATCCAAATGACTTTTCTTTTCCGAGACTCCCAAATGGGAATCCCGAAATCGCACCAAATGGGACTCCCGCGACTTTGGAGCCCCATAACTTTGCGAGCAAACCTCAGATTGAGATGCAGTTTGAAGCAAAGTTGTAGCTCTTGTTGAGAGCTTTCCAACGGTATGTTGCACACCCTCTACAGCCAAGTAAATCGAGTCGATTCTTGACTTTTTTTGGTCGGGAGTCAATTGGCAGTTTGACTCCCGGCCTTTTTTTGGGGCCATAACTTGTGTTTTAGATGTCCAAATGAGCAATGCAAGCCCATTTTAGACATCTACATTCCAAGAGCTTTCCAATGATATAAAGAATGCCACAAGCCATTGAGTTTTGACCCTTGAAATTGCTTCCTGAAGTTTTGGAAGTCCACTGGGACTCCATATCCCAAAGTGGGAGTTGCCTTGGGAGTGTGAGGGTTCACTCCCTCATACTTTCTCACACTTTCTTACACTCCCGGGAGTGTGTGATGTGACTCTTGAGCTTTTTCTTGGCCCGCACCCTTGCGACTTCTTTGCCTTGACTCCCGGGCTTCCTCTTGGCCCGCAACCTTGTAACCCCTTTGCCTTGGTCACAAGCCCAAAGCTAGGGTTGCGACAACAAATGTTTTTTGAACACCAAAAGCAATGGCATAAAGAAGAAAACACAAGAAGAGAAGGAAGAGGACTATGATAGTTTTTTGTCTCAAAGTTTTTGAAGAAAAAGGCTCTTTAGACCTTCATTAGTTTCAAACTCCATTTCTTCCTCATCCTTTAACCAATTTGAATAATTTTTATGTCATTAGAAGCTCAAATTGGAAGAATACAAATATGCTCAAAACACCAAAAACAAAGGAGCAAGGAAGAAAATGCAAGAAGAGAAGGAAGAGGATTGTGATATTTTGTTTCAAATTTTTGAAAAAAAACTCTAGACTTCTACTTTCAAACCCCATATTTTCCTCATATTTAGTCTATTTTGAGTGATATAAAAACCTATGGGTGTGCCAATTAGGAATCTAAAAAACTTATATGTATTCCAAATTAAAGGCAATGGAACAATGACCAAAGAATTCAACCTCAAAATCCAAAATAATTTTAATAGCCCTACCATAGAACATTAACTTTTTTACACAAAATAACTCATATTGTCCTCATTCCTTAACCAAATTGAGCATTTTTTATGGCATTGGAATTGTTAGGTGGAAGGTTGCAAATGTTTTTTGAGCATTAAAAGCAAAGTGACTACAAGTAATAAACTCAAAAAAACTACAATGGTGCAAGGTTGATGTGCATGGATAGGTGGACCAATTTGCCACACATGATTACCTTTAAAAAAGCCCAAGATTGGGTCATTTTTCTTTTCTTAGTATAAGATTGTAAGTAAGGAAATGTTCAATGGGGTATTCCTAGGCTTAAATGTGACACACACATAAGATGCTAATGATGCTCCAAGAGCTGTAGAACCCAAAGAGGCTCAATTGGGTACTTGTAGGTTCATAGGTGCCAAACTTCTCCAACACCCTCTGTAAGGGGTTCAAATACTTGCTTGAAGATTTTTCACTGAAGGATTATTTGAAGTAGCAAATGTGGCAATCACCCATAGGAACATGTAAAAAAAAAATGGCTATCTTCCAAGGAAGACATATAGCCAAATTTGGCTATAGAACATATTTAAAATAGAGATGTTTAATCATCATTTCTATAACAAATTTTGAAGTGTGATGAAATTATGCTTTTCTTCCTCCTCTATGGACAGTTCTTCTTCATGGACATCTAAGCAATGTTCTTCTTCTATCCCATCTTCATCTCTAATATGTACTTGGTTTGCATTGTCAACATAATGCGTACTTGACATGATGATTAAACACCTAACATTTAATGTGTTGGTAACTTGAGGCAACTTGCCACTTTGATGCAAGGACACGCTTGAACATTGACCTTCTTATGTGTACAATTATGGGCTTACATTTCTTCAACAAAGGACTTCCTTAAGTTGCACAATCATTAGGTTAAGGTTCATTTTTTCAAGCCCTAAACCCTTGTTTTCAAGCTAGGGCTTTTGGAGCATCTCTATAGAGCAAAATATAATACACCACCAAGGAACAAAAAACAATGAAGCTTCAACAACTTGGTAGCTTGGTGTTCACAAGGAAGCAAATACAATATGATTATTGCATAAGGGCACTTGGACTCCAAGAAGATGACTCCTAATGCACAAGGAGGCAAACACTCCTAGCTCCAAGGTAAACATCTCATTGTTTTTGCTTGACTATAAAACCTTTTTTTTTTTTTTTCCTTTTTTTTGTTGCTTTTGGAACAACATATATGGTTTCTATGTAGATGCATTTGAGCTTGTATGTGGTCCATGGCACCTTTCTAGGCTCTACAGCTCTTGGAACATCATTAATGGCCTATGTGTGTTGTGAATGAACTAAAAATATGTGGGCCCATCCATAATTGCTAGATGTACCTAGTGAGAATGGATGATGAAGGTCCTCAAGGGATATGTTCATAACATGTCACATCGTGAAGGATCAATGGTTGAAGGATATATATTAGATGATATTATGGGGTTTGTCATTAAGTATCTGCAAGAATTTCAATTTGTATTTAGAAAAAATTGGGATGTAGAAGAGGAGGGAGTGGCTAGAGAGGTACTAAAAGGTGTTACAAAAAAAGTTGTGCTCACCCCAAGTTTGCAAGATCTTGCACATAGCTATGTGTTCACAAATACAAAAATCATGTCACCATGGATATAGTGAATTATCTTCCTATTCTAATTACTTCAATGTTGCACTAAACCTTAAACCCTAATCTTGTTTGAACATGTGCATGCCATCTAAATCTCCATGTGGTTTGTGTTTTTTGCTTGTGGTACCATGGAGTCCATTTCATTCTTTCAAGTCAAATAGGCTACCACACATAGTTAATTACTTATATACATGAGTTTGGTGTTTGCATTAGGAAATACAAGCATGAGAAGGTAGGGATTGAAGGTGAAAGAGCTGATTTTGAATGCCAAGAGACATAGGTTAAAAAACAAACCTAGGCCATGTATTTAGGATTAAAAATAACTAAGTGTGATGAGGTTGCTAAAAACCCTAGTTGTAATGAGATTGTAAGTGAGTGGACTTGAACCTTTCACCTCCACTTGGGGGTTCAAGTCGTCAACCATTGCACTACAACATCTCTTATTATTACAATTAGTTGTCATAAAATTATATACATGAAATGTTTTCAACCTAAGGTGACCTAGTCTAACCTAGCCCACCCAAGAGTCCAACCTAGGCTAACCTAGACTTAACCTAGGCTTCAATAGGCTAGTAGACCTGCATTAATTAAGCTAAATTAAATTTAAATAAGCTAACATTGGTTAAATTAGAATATTTAACCTAAATTTGGCTAAACTAACATATATTGGGCTAAATTAAATCATTTACACTAGCTTTGGTTAAATTTCATTAAAATTGAATAAACTAACATATATTTGGCTAAACTAGGTCATTTAGGCTAACTTTGGTTAACTTTCACTAAACTTAACTAAACTAACATATATTTGGTTAAACTAGGTCATTAAAGCTAAATTTGGTCAAATTTCATGAAACTTTGCTAACCTATCATATATTTGTTTAAACTATGCCATTAAGGTTAAATTTGGTCAAACTTCAATAAATTTGGCTAAAGTTGCCTACATTAATATAAATTAAATTAAAATTGGCCATTTAGGCTAAATTAAGTTAAACTTCACAAAAGTTGGCTAAACTTAACTAGCTTAAAATAGATTACATGTTAAACAAAAATATTAGGTTAAATTTGGTTAAATTTCACATAAATTTGCTAAACTTGGCTAAACTAAAATAAATTACATTAAACTAAGCCATTTAGCTTAAATTTGGCTAACATCAATAAAATTGACTAAAATTAGCTAAATGGGTGAAATCACACTAAGGGGGGGTTGCTTCAAGCAAGAAAATGTATTTTTTTGGGGGCAAGTTTTCATTTAGCATTTTGACAAACATATAAAATGGATTTTGATACAAATTCCTCCAACATAATTCTTGTTATTTTTCAAGTGAATATAAATTTTCTTTTTCCACACATTTATGTTCATGTTAATGAAAATCTTGTCTAAATGACTTTTGTGAAATCACATGAGTCAAATTTTACAATTATAATTGAAATGGTACAATGAATTTGTATTCAATATATAACAAAGTACTTCATCAAGTTTTGTAATTATTTGAATCATTTTAAAATTACATTTGCATTTTGCAATATATTTTGACAATATCTATTTTCTCACAAATATATTATTTAATCATTTATTATTAATCATAAAATGTAGTTTCCTTTGAAAATTGCATTATTTGGCAATTGAACTACCTTATTTTGAGTATAATTTATGAAAACCTCTTTTAATATTGGCTTGGTGGAAGTTGAAAGTTGAACAATTCAGAAAAACAATATTGGTGATAACATTTTGCTCATCCTAGTGTGCTTTCACCCAAACTTACATGTATAAATTAAGGTTAATTAAAATATTAATTAAAATTTGACATTCACTAAATATAGTTAAACTTGGCAAAACTTGACTAAACTAACATAAATTAAACCATTCAACCTAAATTTGGCTAAATTTCAATAAAATTGGCTAAATTTCATTAAACTTGACTAAATTTGATTAAAATAACATCAATTAACTCAAACAAAACAATTTGGCCTAAATTTGGTTAAATTTTATTAAACTTGGCTAAAATTGGTCAAATTAATATAAATTAGGCTAAATTAAGATATTAGGCTAAGTTAAGTTAAATTTCACTAAACTTGGGTTAATTTTTTCTAAATCAACTTACATTAAGTGAAATTAAGCCATTTAGCTTAAATTTTGTTAAAATTCACTAAACTTGGTGAATTTTGGCTAAATCAACTTACATAAATTGAATTAAATTGATCCATTTAGCCTAAACTTTGTTAAAATTCACTAAACTTGGTTAATTATGGCTAAATCAAGTTACATTAATTAAACTAAATTAAGCCATTTAGCCTAAAATTCACTAAAATTGGTTGAACTTGGCTAAACAAACATAAATTTGTCTACATTTGGCTAAGTTAGGTTGAACATGATTAAACAATGTTAAATTTTAGTAAAATAAGCTAAACTACATTAACCTTTCATAAAAATTTTAAATTTTAATGAAAATATGTTAAACTTGGTTAATCTTGGTTAAATTAATATAAATTAGGCTAAATTAAGGTAATTAAATGAAGCTAGGTTAAATTTGACCAAATTTGATTAAATTTGTGTAAATTAAACTAAGTATGGCTAAACTTGGTTAACTTAAGCCAAATTCAACTACAAGGGTTAAGTTTTGCCAAAATAAATTAAAATATGTTAAAATAAAATCATTTAACCTAAATTATGATACTTAGGGCAAACTAGTTAATCTAGGTTAAGCTAAGATTGAATTAAATTAAATTAAACTAAACTAAACTTGATTAAATTTAGGTAAATAAGGTTTTAAAAATTTTAATTAGGCTATAATAGCAATTTAAAAAAATTCAATTAAACTAGAAAAAATTACTTTAAATTAAATTAAACTAAGATTTTTAGGTTAAATTAAACTAAATTAAACTACTTAAGTTAAATTAGGCTACACTAAGTTACATTAGGCACATGTTGCATGTTAGAAAATTTTAATAAATGTTGGTGGGATGTGTTAGAATATGTGCAAATCCCATTCCACTTACATATTTTTATTCCTTGACCCATTTTTCAATAAATCCATCTTATTAAATAAGCATAGACTATCCATTTATTTAGGGTTGTCATAACTTGTTCAAAAAAATAAAACAACATAAGTTTGACCACGTTCACATCAATTAAGCCCAATATTTGTAGGTGTAATTATAGTTGTAGTTGTAATCATAATCAATTAAAGTCATATTTGTAATCATATTTATAATCACATAGTCATATTTAAATGACAACAATTAGATATCATATTTCATTATATGACTACATTTGGATGTTAGTTGCAAATTTTCCTAATCATAAATGCCATGTTTTGGTGTTGTGGTACCTTAGTCAAAGACTAAATTAACCTTGAGAGAAGTTTTTGTCTAGTAGTAGCTTGTTTTGAAAACTTGAATTTCTTAGAAGTAGTAAAAGAAACAATTGGATTTGAAAGCATTATTTCCATGATTGCTTCTTTAGCAAGGAAAAATCTAGTTGTGTTGAAATAATTGTACAAATGTTATTTTTAGCCTTTTTAATCTTTTTCACACAACACATTTTAGACCACTTTCTACAATCTTATTTTTTTACAATAATGCATTTCTTGCTTTTTTTTTTGCCATTCATGATACTAATGCTACCACATTGTAGTCTTCAAGTTTTTTCATTCCATGATCTCCACATCCGTTGTTCTTTCCTTTGGACAAGGGCAGCTATGTCACTTTTTACTATATCCCATTACCACATTTGAATGCCCATAACATTAAAGCAACAACGTTGGATATTATCCTTGCAAAATTGAAACAGTGCAGAGAGATTCATTTCAAGAAACATGTGTCAAACAAAAGAAAACAATCATGTCAAGAAGGGGTATATTGTAGTCACATGAATCTTGGTAATGGGTTTCAATGCATGCCAAACCCTAACTCTTGTAATTTCATGAAATTTGTTCTTGATGTCATTTTATGTGATGAAGTCATCCAAATTTTATGAATCTCATCGATTTAAAAAGTCCCTCACCTAAAACATTCTTTCACATACATTTTAAACTTAAAAAAACAAAAATCCAACAAAAAAAGCTTCATTATGGACTTTTGAAAAAATGGTTCAAATATGTTGACTTAAAAGTTCATAACTAATTGTTGGGTAAGGCTTTTTTCACAAGGTTTTTTGAAATGTCATAACTGTCCATTTGCAATTATTTCAAAAGTCATTTTTGTATATTTTTGGTGTACCTTTGTGACATAAATTTATTATGGAAATATTTAGTATCAAGTTGACAATCTAAAACCATTTGAAAAAGTGCCATATTAACGATTTCACAAAATGCTCATTGCATTTTTATAAATTACAACATGTAAAAAACTACAATGCAACACAAAAAGTGATCCACCTTAGCTTGTGTCCAACACCTTTTCTGTGGATCCTACCACAAAATTTTAAGAAAACACATTCAAAGACTACCATTTCCTTATAATATTATATTCATGAATCCATCCCCTTGTAATGGCAACAAATGCTTGAACAAATTTTTGGAACATTTTATTTTTAATCTAAATGGTATTTAGGTTTTTTACTAGTATAATGACAAAACAAGGGACCAAAAATTGTTGCAAAGGAGGTCAAGGACAATGGTGCAAATGGTGTGGAAACAACTATCTCAGGTTGTTTTTTGATTTTTTTTCTCTTTGGCATTTTTGTTGTTTTGCAACTTGTGGGTTGCAACTTGTTGTTCATATATGTGGGGTGGATTAATGTGTAGAAATTGTTGAATCACTATTGTTTGAATGGGACACTAGGTTTTTGTTTCATGAAGTTTTTGATGCATTTGGCATCATTTACTCATAATATTGACTTTAAAAGGAAGGTGACACATCTTTTCTGAAGCACCTTGAAATTATGAAGCAACATTATTTAGGTTTTGGCATGGCTCTTGCAAGCGAACTAGGTGGTTTGCAACTCTTCATCCTTGAAATCCTCTTTTAATTAGCCCTTACATGTAGCAAAACTTTTTCAAAGTAACATTGAAAAGTCAATACAAGGTTGCCATGAGACTTCCCCTTGACTTGAACCCCCTCATTATGCTATGGTGCACCATTTCAAGTTCTAGATTGTTGTGTCACAACTTGCTAGAATATTTATTGAGATAGGTAATGTCCTTGTGTCAGTGATAATTTTTACAACTAAGAAACAACCAATTAATCTATCAATGCCATATATTGCCATTGGGTTCTTGTTTTATTCAATTAGTGTGGATACCATGCATCTAACTAACTAAGACATATTTCAACGATATATCTAACAACATATAGAAAAATAACGAGGAAAACCAAGAACACTACCTTGAATTCATCTTCATTGTTTTTCATGATTCTATAATTTTTCCAGCCATACAATCCTCTACTCCTTCCTAATATTCTCTCAAAGTCCTTTCACAACTACTTAGATAAAAAAAAAACCTTTAGACACCATCCCATGCTCAACAAAATAACCTTTTTACTTTCTTGATTTTGCTTTACATAGTACATAAGTAGTTATAATTGTCTAATCGTCTTTACAAATCGACTTTGTACAATAAATCAACTTGTTGCATAAATCATCTTGTATATTTTATCGAGTCAACTTGTAACAATATTTCTGTTGATTTGCTTAATTAATCGACTTATCATGTTTTTCTTTTTTGCTATCATTTCTTCTAACTAATTGGTATGCCAAAATCTTTTCATTACACCTTGTTTTGAGTAGTGTGAAGAATGAATATTGTTTTCAAACTTGAAATTCTTGAAAATCTAGCCTTTGTAATAGATTCGGTCTCCATCTCCCCATCATTGTGAGGATGTATTGACAATGGTTCTTCACATATCTTAGTTCCCTTAGAAGGTAAGGGTTGAATCTTGGAAAAATTAGAACAAGTGTTACGATGATGTTTAGCTTTTGTATCCTTGAAAGATTTTGTTCCTTGAATCCTTAAGTTTTAATGATGTTAAAACTTGTTTTGTGATTTAATTAGAAATTTAACCCTATAACATATGGTTGTCATCATGTTGTTGATGAGCTCCATGGATAGTGGCAACTTGCCATATGTATTGTGAATGATGATCATGGCATTAGGATTCAGATTTTTGCTTTAGGGCCCATTGCACAGTGCGCATAGTCCAGACTCTAGACTTGTACAGATCTATATGGCATCAGAGTCCAAACTTTTGATTGAGAACCCATTATCAAGGCTTAAAATTCCAAACTTGAACATTCATCATTCAACTCCAGTCACCAATGTCCACAATTCTAAACCCATTAGTTTGAACCCTGTGCCTAATGCACAAGTGTGTGTGTGTATTTTACGGTACATATTACAAAATTACAACTACAAATTACATTTCCAAAATCTTTCTATGTGCCACATTCCACATGTATTCATCGAGACCCTGGCCACTGAAAATCTTGATGATTGCACTGCTTGTGACCCATGAAATAACAACATATAGCTGACCATGGTAAAAGACCAGAGATGGCAAATATACCCCAACGTTGTTCAATGTCTGACCTTGACTCTTGTTGATTGTCATCGCAAATGCCACTCAAACAGGAAATTGATGACGACGTAAAACAAATGGCTAATTAGTCCTAGAGGGGGACATGATGATGTGGGGTATGAACACACGTTTGCCAACATTGTTCCCTGTGATGATTTCCGCTTCAAGGACACGCTGACCCAATCTTTTGACAATCAACCTCATACCATTGCACAATCATATTGATTGATTGAGATTGTGCAACAAAAGGATTGGCACGCCCACATTGAGTTTTAGCTTATGATTTGTGATACTACTGAATTACAAAGTGTTCAAAAATTCCACCGGATACAATGAATCCATTGAAACTCTTGTAGCAGCACTTGCACCTTCTTTTGCCGGAACCAAAGAATTTGCGCTCAGGTACATGTGTAATTCTTCAGATAGCGATTCAAGAATTGCATTGTTGACTTCATCAATATAAATATTTTTGGGGGCCAAAATGTTATGTTGCATAAGATACATGGCATTTCCAGAGTGGCATTGGTGATCCAGATAGATGGTTTAGATTAATCCTTTTAAGCTACAATCTTCTACTAGCAACCTCATATGGGATGGAACCTTCTTCTTCTACAATGGCAGGAAGATTACCATCTCCAACATTCAACACCCATTTGGCAAACTCTTGTTGCTCTTCAGAATTGGTTGCCATGACTCAAATGTTGATATGAAGACAAAGAATCGTAACATGCTGCCAAAGATGCGATCGAGGCAATGAAGCACTAACAATGTCTTCTAGTCCTCCTTTGGGAACAACATGCAGGATCTGTCAAAAATCCCCACCAAGGACCACGGTTTTCCCACCAAAGATGTTTTCAGTTGCCTATGCATCATCCAATTGCATCAAATCACGCAGGGTTTGATCAACAACTTCGAAAGCTCAGCGATGCATCATTGGTGCTTCATCCCAAATGATCAAATTAACTTTACGCACCAACTCGGCCACTTTCATCTGTTGTGTGATGTTATAAGTCAATTCATCGTGCAGATCAATTGGAATCTTGAATCTTGAATGGGCAGTTCTGCCGCCTAAAAACAACAAAGATGCAATTCTTGATGAGGCAACTATAAGCACGATTTTGCCCTCGTAGATAGGACAGAAGCATTGTTTAAACAAATGTTTTGCCAGTTCCACCATTGCCATACACAAAGAACAGTTTGCCCTTTTTGTTTGTCACGATAGTTAAAATAGTTTCGTATGCACTGCGCTGATCATCATTGAGCCTATCTTCTACATTGTTTACATTTGTGGTCAATGAATGCTGATCATAAGCTAACTCTTCTTGGACCAATCGGTTTCTTCCATGATTAGGAGGGACGTAATTAGACTTGGGAAACATTGGAAAATCTTCCAGGTAGTGTTCGTTGCGGATGAGAACCCGATCGATTTCATACAATGCACAATCCTTTAGCGCATCCTCAGAAAGGGTAACGGTTGGATCATCACATTCGCGGCGTGTCATTGCCTCAATGTCATTGTTCAAAGACTCCCAATGTGCATCCCATAGTTGTCTGGGATTTGTCACCTCACAAAACATCAGCATGGAAGCCAACATGTCACGTAACTATTGTCCTGAGGCCCAAAGACCGGCTTCTTCCAAGGCTTGATGCCATTCATTGTCGTCTACAAGTAAACCCATAATAATGCATGCATCTTTAAATGTGTCATGTTCTGTGCCATCCATTGTTTGCAAATGTTCGTAAAATATGGCACCTTTGACGTAGTTTGACAACATCCGCAAATAATAACGTTCACCCGATGTCGGATGTGCATAATACATGCGACCAATGGCAAAGCCTCTTTTGTGCATTGTCCATCGCTTCAACTTCTGATTCCACACCCATTGTTGAGGGAATTGATCGAACGTAAGGCTTTATGTAGTTTCCGATTCTTGGTTTGTTTTGAACCATTTCGTTAGCATCATTTTGGAAATGGCTGACCGTGCTACCACTTCTTGCACATCATCGTCATCATCGAACAACACCATTTGTTGATTGGGCAAATGGTATTACAAACGCTTAATAGTAGGAAACCACTCATGCATATCAAACTTGAAGATGCACCATGTTGTTGTTGATGCAGATACATAACAATAGTCAAAATATTTTTTAATTTCATTAGCTTTGATCACATTCCCTTCGGTGGCATTGTCGCCCTAGCGTGAGATCTCAACACTTGCACGATCATGTCTTTTGTAAACATACTTGAATAGATACTTGACTACACGAATGTTGTTGCAAACCTCAATGTTGATGTGCACATCGTATTTGGTCGACAAATAGACATTGTGCGGTACCACCCAACGATTGTCCAATTCAACGCCATGAACCAAAATTGTGCGCCCCGTATTTTTGCGTCGATAAATAGGATATCCATTCACATCTGTCACTGTCTCGAATTGGAACTTGTGTGGATATTGTTTTTTTCATTTGCCATCTTCCATGCATGGGGCATTTGGAAACGCAGTTCCACATGGACCATGCATCGTGCATATGGCAACCATTTCATGGGCCAACTTGTTTATCTTTGGATTCGGAAGTTCAGCATTGATCATGCGGTATACATCTACGACCATGTGTGGCTTGTAGTTTTTGACAAAAAAAATGAGAATGTGTGCATGCGGCAACCCATGCTTTTGACACTTAATGACATAGATTCTCGCAATCGTGCGTCCCATAATATGCTTCTTATGAATGTCAATAATAAATTCCTTCAGCTTGATTTTAAACACTCGGGTTACCAAATCCGGTCGATCTTGAGGTTGCTATTCGGGCAGCAACGCTCTCTTGATTTCAAGTCATTGGGGATTGTAAGTGAATGTAACAAATGCATTTGGGTAGCGGGCCCATCTATAGATTGTCATGGCATCTTGATAATTCTGAACCATGTGACATGGACCTCCTGTGAAAGAAGATGGCAGAATGATCTTCTGTCCAATGGTAGCAACGTTATTCACCTACAATGATGGCGTCTTGAAGGCCTTGATAAAAATTTGCACAAAGCTTTTTTTGATTTAGGCGTAGATACCTCAAGCGATTTTGTTCGACAGTCGCATAAACATCCACAATGTATTGCTGCTTCAATCGGCCACCCTAAAGTAACGCAATGCCATTAGTGTTTTGATGTTGAAGTTGATAACCATAAAATTTGGCCATTGTCACATTATGATGCTTCTTTTGATGCTCAGATTCTTTTGCATGGTTTTCATCCAAATCCGCATCAGCATTTTACACAACAACACCATTGAACGAAATATTTGGACAACATCCATCCTCACCTCAAGGAAATAATAATAGATAATGTAGAGCCATGTATCCCACATGTAGCTCGGAAATGCGCTAAAATGGGCCAGCTTGTTGAATAACGACGATGTCACGCCTATCTACAGCCTCAGAACCATCTCCTACCATCAATGTAACGACTTCATCGGCTGTTGGCACATTATATCGACGAGCATCTTTTGTTCAAGAGGCAATGAGATGCAATTTTAGATTTGTGGGAACACCTTTTGTTGCCATCATATCCCTTGCCATTTTGAACATTTTGACATAGGGATTGATATTATACATCATGGTCAACAATTGATCCAACGTTGTTGGATCAAGCGATGGCATAGCAACATGGTGATTTTAATGTTCGCTCTTCGTATCATGAATGTATAGATGTGCAAACTGTGGATGCTTCAGTAGGACACAAGGATCCGATTTTGCGATAAAGCTCACCTTGAATGCGAAAGGAATACGGTCCAGTGCCTCTTGTTACCAACTCATCAACTTTGGCACCGAACGAAGTGAATGCCAACACTAAATTATACATGTGAATCTAATTTCGAAATTTGATGGCACTTTTCTCTTTGTTGGTTAAAAGAATTTCCAGCTCTTGCGGTGTTGTAGGAAGACTCGGCAATAAAACTTTGCCATTCTCGCAACATAGAGAAAATTGTGGGTTGTTGTTGCTCGATTTTGTCAATCATTCTTTAATCCACATTCTCGCGTTACAGAATCCACAGATTGTGTCCATTTCTCCACAATCCCATCGTGTTAGGGTTGATGCGTCTTCGTTTCCAAACAATTGTAATGCGTCATTGCTAAAAAAAGGTTGTGCACATATTGCTACTTATTGTACGGTTCGTTGTTTTCGATGTAGACGATTATTTTGCTCTTGTGGCATTTCAGATGGCTTGACCGACTTTATAAATTGCTTGGCATATTGTTATCTTTGCAAGCGATTGCGACGTTCACATGCAAATTCTGACGTGTTTTAATTAACTTTTGTTGGAGCATTAATATGTGGAACATGATTTTCTAAAGAGCAAAAGATTTCAGCACACCCACACCACTTAGGCAACATAGAACAAATGATCATGTTCCATCATCTTAATATTACCTTTCCACATTCCAACACCACCATGTAGCTTAAATTGGACACTAACCATAGATGTAGTCCATTTGTAGTTGATAGGAGACCTAGTTCTATTTTTTCTATCATGTTTAACTCAAAGCATCTTTGTTTCTTAATTCCATATGATGGAGACACCACAAAGCTACTTGCAAAAATCCACCCCAACATAAACAGAACTTGGATCCATAATCAAAGTAGAGGAGTCAGGTAATCTTCAAAGCTTGCAGACTGTATCTATGAGGGTACTCACCCATAAACCCTAAACCCTAAAAAGATCATAGAGAGATGGAGGGATTTCTTTGCCATTGCCATCATCACAACTATCCCGATAATAAAGATTGTACATGTGGGTGTAATGACTTGCTTTTCAGTGAAGGGCAAATGACTACGGCCATGTTCCACCACCTGCAAATATATATCATTGCAATGTCATCATCATAACTCTTTCAACTTTTAGTGGATTCAAGCTAATCCATCAACATTGCCAATCTTTAATAGGTTAGAATAAATTATCATTAAACCTTAAACCCTAAACCCTGATAACACACATGAAGCAATGCTAACATAAGATGCATTTGAACATTGCATGAAAATTAATGTGAATTATTGTCACAACGCTAGCCTTGGGCTCGTAACCAAGGCAAAGGGCTTGCAAGGGTATGGGCCAAGATTAAGCTTGGAAGTCGCATTCTCATGCCCCCGAGAGTGCAAAAGAGTGTGAGGGAAAGAACCCTCACACTCCCAAGTGAACTCCCATGTTGGGAGTTGGAGTCTCGGTGGACTCACGAATGTTCAGAGAATGATTGCAAAGGCCAAAACCCAATGGTTCAAGGAGTTCTTCCTTGAAACGTAGATGTCTAAACTAGGTTTGCATCACCTATTTGGACATTTGAAACACAAGTTATGGCCAAAAAAAGGGCCGAGAGTCAAATTGGCAATTTGACTCTCGACCACTAAAAGTCAAAAATCACCCTGATTTCCTTGCGTGTAGGTGGTGTGCAACATACCGTTGGAAAGCTCTCGACGAGGGCTACAATTTTGTTTTAGACCTCATCTCAATCAAAGGTCTGCACACAAAGTTATGGGGCCCCAAAATCGCGGGAGTCCGAGTCCCGGGACAAAAAGCCATTTGGATGTGGGCTTCGTGGAGAGGCACATAGTATACTATAAGGGGGAAGGTGGTGGCTTCCCCCAAGTCCAGGTCGTGGTGAGTCTTGTGAGTCCAAGTTTGCCTGTGACTCATCATAGCACCAAAAGTGCTCCAATTATGCACTAACCACCTTGTGTTGGTTTTGTGCAGGTCCGTGTGAATAGTTGATGCTTGTCACTCTTCCTAGTCCCATCCTGGAGCTCTAGCATGCCCCTCTACCTTTCAAAGTGCTATGAGCCAGGGAGCGTGCCCCGACTTTGCTATTTTTAGTTTGGATTCACATTTGAGTCCATTAAGGAACTTGGGGTGCGTCAATTACATACTAAGCATATGAGACGGTCAGAGTAGAATATAAAATCATGTGTTTTAGTTTCTTGATTTCAAATGAGAGTATGCATTCCTCGGATCTGCAGATGCACTCAAAGACATGCTAAGAAGGACTTCCCAATCACAATAGCTGAGCTAGCACTCTACAATATGTAATTGTAGTGTAGATGAGACAACAAAATATCTAGCTTGTAGTGGCCATTTTTCCATAGAGGCTACCCAAAAAAGCTTTGTTAGTTTGTAGTTTGGGTTCACATTGTTGTTACACTTAGTGTAAACAAAGTATGAACAAACCTGGAAGGTGGATTGGATCACATAAACGTTTGGATAGATTTTGCGGAGATCATGCGGCCTAAACTTTGTACGGATGTGCTGGACTATGAGATCAATTGCCACATGATTGTTTCTTCCATGCCATGGATGGATGGTAGGATGGATGGATGGATGGAAAGCTTCACGAAAAATGACCACAACGTCCTTTATTATACCCCGTTTGAACCTTGTGCTTAATGCACAAGTGTGTGTGTATTTGACGATACATTACATATGTGCCAAAAAAGTATATTACGTAGTGACAGTCAAGTGTCACAGGTAACATGTTGCAGCTTATCGGACAACACAAAATGCTTTCCCATATTTTTGGTCGAACAAATCACAAAATTTGTTTTTAAAAAATCACTAAATGCGAATATGCCAAAAAAGTCACGTAGCACTAATTTTTCTAATGTTTGGAAAAAAATATTTGAACTATAGAAAATTGGCAAAAAATTTTAAAAACTGTCCCAAACACTAAAATTTGTGTCCAAATGTGACAAAG
>Ga0209611_10000145_pt1 | contig 86184 bp, 48 predicted proteins | sample S1TSphgellanicum_3_FD_187693 | JGI IMG/M metagenome (GOLD analysis project Ga0209611, IMG submission 187693) | Host-associated microbial communities from peat moss isolated from Minnesota, USA - S1T2_Fc - Sphagnum magellanicum MG (SPAdes) (version 2) | ecosystem: Host-associated > Plants > Peat... | reverse complement strand
TGTAAAGACATTTGTTTACCATGACAGCAAGAGGTGCACCATACATGAACACTCCAATGATGACACAAATCGAGCCAACCACAAGTTTCCTATCATGCTTCTTTGACACAACCTCCAACATGACCAGCACCATCACAACATAGAAGATGCTGATCACAATCAATAGTCCAAGCATCCTCTTCTGCATTGATCACCCACATTTCATATGTAAGCTAAACATGAGCAATGATGATACGGGTTCTATTATTTCAAGCTTGGTTCACCGTATAAACTTATTGCTGAGGTTTGCCCCTGCAAGTGAAAATCAAGAAACTTGTAGTTGGATGAAAAAACCCTTGTGACACAATCATTTTGCTTGCATTTGTCTTCGATTTAACCTGAAGTTGCCAACATGACAATTCAAGTCTTGGCACCCATGACCTTAATTTTTAAGTGTCACCACCCATATGGAAGAGTAGAAGATCTGGAATTTCAAGGTTAGTTACTGACCCTGCTTTGTGAGGTTCCAAACAGCAAGTGGATGGCAACATAAATGGCTTCAAGCACCAAGCCAGCAACATTGATAGAGATAACAAACACAAGACTGGCAACAACTGGGGATCCATAGAAGGTCCAAAGCATGCAGTTGAGTAATGTTGCCACATATGGCAACCCTGAGTACAGCCCAGTTGTTTTCTTCTTACAAATCTCATAAAATGTGGGCCTGTCGTTCATTGTACACATTTGCCAATGAAAGAAACATTTAGCCACTTGAGATTGCTAAGCTGTTGTTCAGGTTTCATAAACAATCTCTCTCCTTTGATGAATTAACCCCCATTGCTGATCAATGCTTTAACAACTTGAAGACAACAATTGTAAAAGAATTAGACAAGTCCATTATTCTTTGCCATGTTCATTGACCTCCCTTGTAACATTATGTTTTAATGGAGCCATGAATTCAATGCTTGGTGCAAAAGACTTGTTGAACTTTTAAAAAATGCTAAATGTTGTACCCTTTTACTTAGGGTTTAGAAATTATGCTTTGGCCTTGAGGAGCTTCTTCTTACATGGGTGAAATGAATAACCCCATTGATGTGATATTCCCTGTGCTTGCCCACCACACAAAAGAAAACCCAGCTCCACTCAGAGTCCATAACAAGGCAATGTCAATGCTAAGACGGTTAGTCAAAAAGATTTTATAATGTCAATAAACTAGTACTAGCCTAGAATACATTATATAACTAATGACATGAGCCTCTCATGCACACATGTAAATGGATGGGTTGCTCTGAAAAAAGGTAAATGCAAAGTACCCCCATCAGAGCTCACCATTGTAGGTATATATATAAACATATTATCCTTGATCGTGAAAAAATCTCATTTTTCCATGTGAAAATTACAATACAATTATTTTTGAGCAAGGAGGAATAAGCAACAAATTCAAAAAATGAAAATGAGAATGAACTTCGAGTTCATGACAAGTGATCTGTGGAGGTTGCAAGCATTTTACAGAAACCTTGAAGCCCTAATTGCATTGTCAGTGAGTGAATGAGAGACAGATGGATGGCCTTTTTTGATCTGTTATACTTATACATGGTGGTGTAGAAGACTGATATGTGCATTCTACCATGCAAATAAATACCTATGATGCCGAGCACCGTTAGTGCAATATCAGTTCCTGATGTCATCTTCCGCAGCTACTAAGGTTCAAGAAACCTGAAAGCGAGTGACCAGGGAGATTGAAAAGCTCTTTGTAGAGGAAATCTGTCAACAAACAACCCCCACGACCCGAAAATAGTTCTTATTCTTTCTTATGTAAATCAAATAAGGAAGGAGCTATAAAAATGAATATCGAAAGATGAATTGAATCGGATGTATTGTGCAGAGGAAATTCCTCAACAGGGTTTTAACATCAAATGGAGTCTAAGTTTGAGACATATAATCCGGCAACAAACAGGAAACTCGAAAACACACACACGTGAAATGAGAACAGTACAAGCGAAGCAACAAACTGGACGTGAAGAGGGGGAAGGAGAGGTGAGGTTCAAGAAGAGGGGAAAAAACCGTCTTTTATCCTTATCCAATATATTGTTGCCCATAAATCTGCAGCCTTCGTGGATGAAGAGACTTCTTCCTCATCAATCCTTCATCCATGCATGTTATAGTCACCCCACCCAACCCCCAGTAGTTACTCACCTAGGACCTCGAAATATCCACCATGAACGAGGTTGGATCGATGGGGAATTCTGTTCATCCACGAAGGTTGCATCTAATTTATGGGTTTATTAATAGTGGATAAGGATAAAAGACGGTTTTCGTGGATGTAGAGACTTCGTCATCCATTTTTCATCCATGAAGGTTACACCCAACTACCACCTGCAGTCAGTCAGTCACCTGGGACCTCATTATCCATCACTCTTGTTGCCGGTAAACATTCGTGGATGATAGATCGATGAGAAATTCTGTTCATCCATGAAGGTGATACCCCACCACCTTGAAGTCAGTCACCCAGAACCTCAAAATCTACCACGTCAGTCAGCACATGGATGGATAGATGGATGAAATAAACCTTAATATCGATCACGTCAGTAGGCATATGGATGGATGGATGAGAAATCATGCTGACTAGGCTACAGAAGATTGAAATACTACGTGTCCTGGCGATAGGTCTGGAGTTAGTTAATCCTGACCGTTAAAAGTAAGCAGCGAAAGCCTAAAAGACGAAGAAAAGCATCCACCCTCTAATTCAAGGGGTGAGGAGCACAAACGGCTCGTTTGCTTCGCCCGTTAATTCAACGGTCGATTCCGAGAAGCTAGCGACGGAGCTTCTCGGTGACCGGTCGTTAGTTTGCGCGCGCGAGAGAGAGAGAGAACGAGAAAGACGCTGAGAGCGCGCTTGCTTGTTTGCTTGGAAACCCTTGGTGGCGATGGCGGACATGGACATCGACCAAACTTCTGTGGATCTTCCTTTGCTGGCTGTTGCAGCTTCAGATTTTGCTTCATACCCTGGTGTGGCCTCCGATGCCGCTGCTCACAAGTTTTTATCGGAGTTTCCATTACCCGTTCTTCTGGGTGCTCTTGAGACAGGCAGCGATGTTCCAGGTCTAGAAACCTCGGTGGTTGCTTCCTTGGAAAGGATTTTCCAAACAGGATACGGGAAGGCTTTGCTGCCTGAGTCGGTGCAGTATGCTAATGTGGGCTTGAATGCCGCATCCGCTCGTGTGAGACGATTGACGTGCTTTGCCATTGCCGCTTTGTTACAAGACAGTGATAAGGATAATGGCGGTGGTGCTGCGGCCGCGGTGCGTGTTGTTGCACAAGCGCACGTCGCAGCGCCATTACTTGTTGCTGTCGCTGATGCCGATGCATCTGTTGCAAAGTTGGCGGTTGAAGCCTTAGTGAACCTGGCGAAAAGCCCTGCTGGTTTGGAGCTTCTCTTCACGGATAAGGGAGTTGGATCAGGACGCTTTAAGGAGATGGCCATGGATGCACCTGCGACTGTTCGGATACGTGCTCTGGCGATGGCAGCCACGATCTTTGGCTTGTCTGACGCAGCTGCTGCAGCAATTCAAGGATCGGGGGTTCTGAAAGTGCTGGAGCTCGAACTCGATAATAGCGATGACATGCTTGCACAATTGAATGCGATGGAGCTTCTTTGCGACCTGGCGAAAACGCCTCAAGGTGCCAGGTTTCTTCTTTCCGGAAACCTGATCGGTCGCTTGATCTCTACATTCGGCAACGAAAGAATCGACTCGCTGATACGATCTCGAGCTCTGATCGTTGCCGCTCGCCTTGTGGCATTGTTTGAGGAGTCCTCATCGTTTCCTCTTTCGGCCTCGGATGCCAATGCAATCGTCTCTGCAATAGACCAGCACTTCGTCTATCTCAAGCAAACGGAAGAGACTGCTGCACGCGTCGTGGATAAAAGCGAGCATGAAAGTGCTCTGGATGCTCTTGCACTGATAGGGAGCACTGTCAGAGGCGCCGAGCTGCTCTTGCTTCTCCGTGCTCCAACTCCTCCAGTTGCCCGTCACGTAACAGAAGCTGCTTTCTACCATCGCGGGGACGGAGTTCAACTGGCAGGCATACATGCGCTAGCATCGTTGGCGGGATCGGAACGATCCAGGGATTCGCTCCTACTGAGCTTAGACGGGGAAGCGGCTCTCAAGGACCTTGTCTATGCGGCTGCTGCCGGGCGATCTTCGATGCGTACTCCGTCCGGTCTATTTCTCAACCTCCTTCAACAATCTCCAGAGGTAAGGCTGGCTATGTACCGCTTGATACAGCCTCTTCTTGCACGGCCGTGGTGTCTGCGAGAGCTCAGCTCCAATAGGGATCTGATTGATATCCTCGTTGATACTCGCCTAGAAAGCAACAAAGAAGCTATGGAATGGCGGCATGCCTGCTGTATGGCCATGGCATCTGCTCTGTCGTCAGCAGTTCAGCGCTCTGCATTGCCTTACACTGAATCGTTGAGTAAATTGGAGGAGGCTGTGCGGAAGGGACCCTATGCATCCAAGCAGGAGCAGATGGAATCTAGACCCATAGTTGCCACACAGGAACGCATGTAATTAGCATCTGCTGCTGTTTCCATCTTTTTCTTGAGGATCCAGATGCCAGAGCTGATGACTTCTTGATGCATGAAAAAAATTGTATAGTGCTATTCATTTTTGTACATTTCTGTTTGAGTCTGCTTCTATCTCCTTGTCTATCTTTTGAATTTTAAGGATTTTTCCGTTGTATGCTGTGAGCTGGAGTCCTTGTGCTGTCATTCCCACCCTTGAACAAACTCTCAGTTCTTGCTGGACATCATCCATAGAGAGCTTTGGATCTTTCTTGTCCTACCTGTTAAGAGATTGCCTTCTTTCTTGAATTCTTGGGTTTCTATTCTGGTCACATTTCTATTTTGCATGTCAAGGTTTTGTTGCATTTGTTGTAAAAGTTCAAATGTTTTCTGTGATTCCCCAATGTTCTGGTGCCCTACAATAGAATGATAGTCCAGAAATCACTGGAAGAAGCTTGAAAACTGAAGCAGACAAGGCCTCTTGGTGTGGGATTCATGGAGCAACAACTGGCATCCATATCCAGTCTCAACAGTTTGCAAGGTATTGTTGGGCACCCTAACATTACTGCTCCCTGGGCTGTTCTCTCCATGTCAATGTCAATGTTGTATTTGTATTGACTCTGAGAAGTCTACCAAGAAAGTGATTCTTGCTTTCCTGCTTGCCCATCACATGCTAATTTTGCCATACTCTTTATATTGTTTGTGACCCATCAAACTCATCAAAATCATCAAGCATGAAATACAGACACCAGTGACCTGGTAAGAACTCTGGATGGCAGATGGCACAGCCGATGAAACAACATGAGAAATTGAAAAAGGCTTGTTTTCTTGGAAGGGGAGTTACAGTCACCTTCTGTTGCTTATGAACTCCATGTATACTTTCTCTGAAGAATTCTTGATTCCCACTCGAGCTGTTATTTCATAAAGGGATGTGTCATCTGTGGGTAATGAAGTTTCTCTCCCAAGTTCTTTCCAGGCTCCGTTGCACTCCAGCTTTTTAGAGGGGCTCTCTCTGTTCAGGTCTTTTGCTGGCTCCAAACTTGATAGTTGTGCTCCTAGACTGTGTTGCACGTGTGTTTGTGTGTGATTTGCAGCAGATGGGTGTTAGGGCTACAACCTTAGAGTTTCATTACCATGATCATGCACAGCATCTCCTGTTCAAAAGACTACCTTTTTGTATGGGCATCTTGATTGACAATTGCAAAGATTTCAAGAGAGTTCAATGAGATTCCCAAACCAAATATAACAAGGCCTGTGTGCACACTTTCCTGCAATGTTTATTAAAATCCTTGCAAAATGCCTTCTCCCCCACAATACCATGTCATGACATCTCAACAGACCGCAATACATGCATGTGCATTCTGCTGGAACATGTCATCTAAGGAGAGGCTGCTGGTTATTGGACATTGTCGATGTCCGGGAAGCACCTAGTATACTGATTATGGGACACACCAAATCTATGTTTACGCTTAGGATAAGGTTTGCCTTGTGCTTTATGTTGGGTGTGGCCCATGGGTGGGAGGCAATCCCAAAAAGCTCATTATTTAGTTGATAATCAAGAAAAACCAACAAGTGTAAAGGATGATTTCAAATATTTGGGGGAGAGGGAGGGGAGGGGTGAAATGGTATTCTCCCTTTTGTTTCAATGTTAAAGAAAAAACACACCATCCTTGATCAGCAATTATGACAATGTGTTTGTGCCTAATGTGTCCCAGTATGATTTACAAAATGGAATGCTCACCCACAAGGTCATTACTGTGTAGGAGATTAGTGTTTTGGACATGTTTGCTATTTCATAGAAACCCTGGCTGGTGTGGCCCAGCACCCACATTTGCATCACCTGCCTTTTCCAGTTTTGAGACCATCCAGTTGAATAAGACTAGACAAACTAGAGAATTTTATAAAGGTGCTAAACAAAATAAGTCTTATTCAGCTCTTTACATGTGAACAATTACAAGAGATGATGATGGTAAGTTAGATCTTGATATATCCAAAGTGCAGTATCATTTGCCAAAAGGAAACCTCTACTGACCATCTTAGTTTTTCCAAAAAGAATGGTACCATATAGCATTGGTATGCACCAACATTCACACCTCAAACATTCATTCATTTATTAGCAGCACTTTGTAGCATGTCACAGACATTTGTTATGAATGAACACATGGCAAATCAATCACACTGATCCCCATGAAAATGTATGTATCTGCACTGATAGCAAGAGGTCAAATTGGTTGTCAATGAATATAGCCAGCCAGCTGCATAACTTTGAAGAAGAACAAGACCCAACTTGAAGCTTTGTAAAATACTTGGACTTGTTGAATAATCCATCCTGGTGGTTGAGCAGAAAGCCATTGTGCACTTCCCACTTGGGATGTTCCCTTTTACTCTGCCCAAGAGAATGTTATGTTATGGAAAGGATACCACTGGCGGAGGAGGGCACATGTGACAATGTGGTCAGCTGAACCATAAGCTTGTGATGCACCAAACACATGAAGCTTGTGATTTGCTGCATCATGTTCAATCCATCCTCCCCCTAATTGTGAAACCTATACACAAATTAATTTCAATGGTAAGTTCAACAAGTATGCCTTCAAAAACTGTTGTATCTACTCTAGTTCTAGAAAGAAAGGGCAGCCAAATTCCTGATTTTCAGTGCTATGGAAAAAAAACATCCTAATGTAACTTAAAACACTGAAAGTTTTTTAATGTCCAGTGCCCAGATCAACATAGAGTCATGTTCATCACTTGAGCACCAAACCACTTCAACAAAGGAGTTGAACAATGGAGCAACATCCCAAACTTCATAAGAAATTAGTCATAACAAGACAGAAAGCAGATGAGGGAACACACCTGTAGCCCCAAGTTATAGACTTCTTTGTGTGCAGCATTCAGTATTTCCAAGTGAAAACCAAACTGGGAATTGCCCCTCACAATCTGTAATTACAACGCATAATTAGATGATTGGATCAGAAAGGCCCAATAACTTGAATTTATCAATGAGTGAGAGTGCCTTCGCTGTATCACTTTTCTCACAAAAGCCCTAATTTTTTGTAGATTCAGAGACCATTATACCTGCTCAATTTGGGTGTACAGTTTGTGTGAAGATTCCAGCAATCTAGTCAGGTGCAAGAAAGTTTACCAGCTTTTCATGGTGATGGTTGTCTCTTATACTCATAAGGACATACTTGAATTTTCCTGTTTTCACAGCATGACATCTCAGACAACCATTTGCAAAAAAAAAAACTCCAACATGCTAATCACCACCAAAACATAAGACAATCAAACATCACCAAGTCAATACATGAATACATCTTGTGTGTGTGTGTGTGACCTAAGATAAAAACTGGGTCTTTGAACCAGCATACCTTGGTCAATCTGAACAGTCAAAACTTTGTTTCCTTCCCAGGAGTTATCATCTTTTGTGGCAGTCCAGCGATCCATAAGAACATGTGCAATTGCATACTTCCCAGGTACACCGAAAGCAACACCATCCGGTAAGGGGTTCTCTTTCAAAACCCATGCCAACAAATCCCTATGTACCCACCTTGCATCCTACAAACCACAACATCACATACTATCAGACCTTTGCAGGCAGGGTTATCCTTTTCTTGTAATGATGGAAGCCTGTAGTTCTTCCTTCTACAATATACTTGTTTCCAAACTCTATTTCACAGGATTTCTTTATCTTTCTAATATACTAACATCCAGCAGCCCAAGCTTCAGAAATGCACATTGTTTAGACAAGAGAAACCAACATTAGATGCACCCACAATGCAAGTTGCATGTACAATAATTGGGGCCTTCAAGATTGTTTACCTCTAGCTCCTTCATATCAGCAGCTGTTCTAGGCAGTGCATTTGCCTCATCAACAACAGTTAGTGTCTCAGACCTGCTGATCCCAGGATTCCCTTTCCCAGAAATGCCATGATAAGGCTCTGTCCGGTTCTTAATTGCCTCAGCAGTGAAGCCTACCATAAGAGATGATGGAAATGGCCATGGCTGACAGGCTGCATAACTGCAAAACAAAAGGCAGGGCACAAAGCATTTAGCACTAATGTGCAAGGGAGTGGGAGACAAAAATTCATAAAGAAAGAAGAATTTGGATGCATTCAGCAGAAAGGGAAGGCTCCTTCAAAGACGGAGGTGGAAAAATAGGAGCACAATCATACCTTACACTGGAGATGTCAACATTGATACCTGATTCTTCCCTCACCTCCCTTACAACAGCCATTTCAAATGTCTCCCCAATCTCTAGAAAACCAGCTAACAAAGAATACCGACCAGGATTCCATCTTCCCTGAGACAAAGTGACAGTTTCAAAAAATTACAATGTTACCAGTAATCTGGCTATTTTGAAAGCTGCACAGTGCTCTTTCTCCTTCTACAGGTGGGAAGGATCTTGTGGTTTCAGATTTACATTAAAAAGAAGCACTCTCCTAGTACGCAGGTAATAATGCAGGTCAAGATAATTACTTGTCGCCCTAGGAGAACATAATTCCCACATGTGACAAGCATGATAACTGCCGGATCCTGTCACACCCACCACCCAATCAAAAAAAAAAGTGATGCTTGGTTTCTAGCATGTATATATTGCTATGAGAATGCAGAGAAAACTATGCCATAACACTTTGAAGGTTTTGTAGGTTCCATCAGAAACAAAACTAACATGACAAGAATGAGTGTAGTCATAACCTTCTGCGTATCACTCAAAAGATGTCATTTTACAAGAGTTGCTCACAAAATGTCAGACTATCACCTTCAGCACAGAACAACGGAATTGTGAAGGCAAAAACTCAATTAGCCTTCTCTTGCCATAGCATTCATGACTTGCATTACTGAAACAAGAGAACAGATGTCAAGTGGGTTGTTTTACATTGGAACAAGTAAGGAAAAATGAACTCACCAAGCGGGGATAGGCAGAATTACCACAGGTCTCAAAAGAGCAGTGCAAACTGTGCCCCCCATCTTTTGGCTTCATCCTCGCACCACACCGTCCACAATATGTCTGCTCTACATATGAAACACACAAAAACCCTCACATTATCACAATGGTTCAGCATCCAAACAACCTTGCATTCAGCTTGTCACCAAAGGAGTGATACATTGTTCAATCTGTTGGCCTGAAGGATTTTTTTTTCCCAAAAGAACATTTGCTGCTATGAGGAAACAATTGGGAAAAAAGAAGTGCAGCTGCAAATTCATGATCGTTCCTAAACAATCATAAATTGAAATTCTGTGTTCACAGAGCAGTAATTCCTGGGTCTCAAGGCTGAGCTCCTTGGTCCTTCAGTCACGGCCCACATAAAGAGAATGGAAAAGAAGGGTACATTTCGAGATTGCCATTCCACCATGCCCCGAGCATAAGCCAGAAGCCCTGCCTCAGATGCCATGAGCTCAGGTCCATAACGGCGGAGGTCAACCCACTCTGCACCTTGCTCCCATGCTGGCCTTTCTCCACCTGTACTGTAACCACTGTCCCTCATTAAGAAAGAGCTGGTGGGGCTGCATGGCTCTCATAGCAATTCCTAGCAAGTACTGCCCATAAGCTATTGTTGATTAAGTGTATTTGAAAGTGAGAGCAACAACTACAGTCCATAAGTAACAAGTAGCAAGTCTTTCTTTTTTCCCAAAGTCATGCACAAATCAATTCTTATCTGCTTGCACTGGAGACTTGGGAAGTGACACATAGTAAAACAAAAGGACAAGAAAACCAAGAACACTGAAGGTTTACAATGTGCACTACCTGCGGAGATGAGTCACATCTATTGCAAATATAGGTGATTGATTGAAGTTGGATAAGCCAAGGAAAATGGCATCCATAACAGTTGGTTGATCTCCATCCTCTTTTGCAGGTAACTCCAAAACTGAGATCAGGACAGGTTTGCCTGCCTTTATCAAGCTTTTGTCCCCCAGCAGAGGCACCACCTGCTCACCAACGCATACTTCAAATTTAAAAAGACCTAAAAAACTATGACATGTTGAATTTGTGACTTTCTCAAATCAAAGGCTTCCAAGACCAATGGTGAAAAGGTGTGGCTGAAAAGGGCAACATGTAACTGGTCACAGTGATGCTTTACTCTAATTGATGTACACCTTCAACATTGTGCAGGAGGAATTGGGTGGGCATACTTCTGAGGGTAGATAAAAGCTTACCAGAGCTTCAGGACTGTTGAATATGCCAGACAGCCTTTTGGTGTCTGCCCGCAGCTCTGCAGCACGATCAATTCCTGCATCTGAGAAAAAAATCGCCTGCTGCATAAACCCAGATCCACTTCACCTTAGTCAATCCCACCAAAGGATAGAAAAGACCCAGATGAAGACACTTATCTCGTGATCACTGCCAACCTTTTAATCGCCACCCATATGATGAGCAAAGATGGAAATGTTATGCAAGCTCCCCCTTCACTAGAAGTCTTCTCATTTTCTGTTGTCAAGTTATAACTGAAGCTGTAACATTTGAAAGAAACCCTAGAAACTCCACAACAACAATCTGAAGGTTGTGACACAAAATGTGCATTCCTGAGTTTCTGTCACATTTTCCAGAAGCAACAGGAAGACTCAGTCATGGCAGCCACTACTGTCCAGTGTGTAAGCTAATGGGGAAGTATGGTGGAGAAGAAAACCAGTGAGTAGGGGGAAGATGACTTACATGGTGGTTGGACTCAAGGGTGGTTGTTGTTGCTGAAACCATCATTCTTCTCATCTGCAACATATTTGCAGTTTCATTCCATCTTCTTCCACTCCTGCAACATCGCCCTGCTGCTGCTGTATCCAACATTCCCCCCTACTAGGTATCAGCAACAGCAACGACCTTTTAACCCTTTTTCTATTGTGTTTTGTATTATCGTCTGTGTCTTGTGTTGTGTGGGACTTGTGTATGCCTCTCTCTCTCTCTCTCTCTCGGTTGGTTGCTGCAGGTGAAATGAATGGGATAATTAACCTTCTCTGGAGTGGAATTGTTCACCCAAGAACGGCCGGATGCTTAACCGGCAGGGGCTGGAAAACAGCGTCACATGGTACCTCCGGCGCACTATGATCTGACTGAGTGGCAATCGAGATACAGAAGCTCGCACACAACAGACCATCATCATCATCATCCCTCAAGCTCCCCGGTCTTGACTAATACCTCCGTCTTAGTCTACTTCCTGCTACCACGGCCGGCAAGAGTGACTCCTTTCCTGCACCATCCACAAAGCTAAAAAATCATAATCATTCTACAAACTCCTCAGTCTCCACACCTCATCTGCACATGATGATGATGATGATGATGATGATATTCTCAAAAACCCAACAGCATCACCAACTGGAAGCAAATCTCCCAAAACTGTCAGTCAACGTCTCCTCCTCCATCACACAATCCCTTTCAGCAACGCTCCAAGTGCTGCCGGAAAAAAAACAGATCCCAGCTAGTTCCTACTCACAACCCATTACTTCAAAACATACAAAAAAGACAAAACAGCAAGTCACATTATCTTTCTCCCACACGCACGGTCTCGCGCGCTCTTCTCACATCTTCTTCAAACCTAACCAGAGTTTTACATTTGCGAGCTTCTTCTGGATTCTGGACAAATTTGGCGGAAAGCGTGGGTCGACCGCGACCTTCAGATCTTGAGATCTTGAGTCCTTCTGCAACGCTTCTCCGAACTGAGCTTATCACAAAACACACACACACACACACACACACACGTACTGTACCAAAACTGAGAACGTAAATTAGGGTTGACGGTGAACCCCCTTTCTCTCTTTTTTTTGGTGGGTCAATTTTGTGATGTAGCCAAAGTGGCAATCATCCAGCGGTGCTCAGTATGTGATCCTGCACAGTACAAATGGATGAAGAAAATCCAACATATGCCGGTTTGACTCAGGAAAATGGTTTTGGCTCAGCATAATTGCGCACGTTGCCGGGGCTGGTAAAAGGCTCAGCAGCGTTGTGCACCTGAGAAAAGAGTATAATAAATATGATCTAACTGCTGCTCGGTGTGTCTGATTGGCCCATCACAATCATTGGTCCAGGTGGTTTGTTATTAGTAGTCTCCCACCAATTTGGCTGTCCCAGTTTCAGTTTTATTGGTGGCGTTGCAAAAGAGTACATAACTAAACTTGGATGTGAAAATTATTTTCGCAGGGTCACATACTGAGCACCACTTGGGAATTTTTTTAAATTTCGAAATCTGGCGAATTGGGCCATTTTTTCCATGAAAAACCCTTTGTATAGGTCAAAATAATATTTTTCAGGTCGAAATCTGGCGAAAGTTCCCCAGTAAAAAAATCACTCAAGCAACTTATTAGGCGAAACGTGAAACGTGAAAGGCGCTGAGCGCCATGGCTGTGCTTCCTTTGAGCGCGCAGCAGCGCAGGCACTAGTGTGCGGGAGCGGGGCAGCACGGCGGCGACGAAGAAGAAGAAGACGGAGCTGCAACGCTGCTCTCGAGATTCTCAAGTAGCTTTCGCTTCCATGCTTACTTTCGTTGCCCTAGTTGCTTTTTTCTCTTTCTACTTCTCTTTGTTGTATCCATGTTCGATTCATCCAACTGATGCTTCTCACACCAAGAGATTTTGCAAATGATTGGCGAGGTTATTTGGTGCTTTAGGGTTTCAAGGTATGAACTCTGAAGTATCTAGAGAGAGAGAGAGTGTGTGTGTGTGTGTGGCTGGCTGGCTGCTTGCTTGCTTGCTTAGTTTTTCTGTGTTGCTTTTTTTCTAGCGTGTTTCTGTAGTGGATGTGCAGATGAAGAAGATCGAGAGGGAGAAGAATATGTGAAGGGATGAGTGAAGCAGGCGACTACGTGCACTTTAAGGCCCGCGTGCCACTCCATCATATCCCCGTGAGTGCACTTGTGTCCTCCTAAATGAGCAACTCTGCACATTCTGACTATTTTCTTTTGATGAAAGCATGAGTCGCTTGAACCTTGCCTTTATTACAGCATGTGTTTTTGTTGCACAAACCGAGAGAAAAGTGCCATGAGACGGCTGGGCACATGGGGTTGCAGATTGGGTCTAGTGGCACAAAGCATTGGCGCTTTTATGACTTTGGCCCTAAGTCTGTGCCACCTCTTGTCTGTCTCTCTGGTGTGGCTGGCTCAGCTGACATCTTCTACAAACAAATTCTATTCCTTTCTGCAAAGGTACATTTATGTCCAGCTTCATGTCCTTAGGCATTTGACTGCTGAGGAGCTAAATGTACTGTTCACAACTCAATTTGTAGGGATTGATGAAAAAAATTAAGAAAAAGTGATAGGGTTGTTGCCGTACTCTTGGATTCTGCAAAACAATAGGAGAAGCTCTTGGCCATGAGAAGTACATCTGTGGTTGGAGTACTAGAACTGCAACCAAGACAATCATTTCAGCAGCACATGCCTTACACACACTGTCATTTTTCAAAATCACAACAATTGACTGATGACTGCAATAAAAATGGTTGTGCTGATTGTTGGGGTGAGAAAACAGGGCTATAGAGTGATTGCAGCAGATGCACCTGCTGTCTGGAACCACCTGGAATGGGTCTCATCCTTTGAGAAATTTCTGGATGCCCTAGGGGTCCACCAGGTATGAATCTCACTCGCTGACAAGAGGGGGTTTAGACTGGAGAGCCATCAAGAGAGGTCTAGGTGCTTGGATTGGTTATAATTTGCAAAGAGAGCTAAGCTCTAGTGTTGTGACATGGTAGGTGCATCTGTATGGAACCTCACTGGGCGGCTTCCTGGCACAATTGTTTGCACAATATCGCCCTCGTCGTGTTAAGTCATTGCTGCTCTCCAACACATTTCTTGACAACTGGGACTTTGAAGCAATTATGCCATGGGCATCTCTGTGCGTGCATTATATCCTGTCTCTCCTTTCCTGATGCCAGCAGTATCCTTTGTGTCAACCTCAACTTTAACTAAATGTTTGCCTGATGTGAAGGAGAAGGCTTTATTCCTCTTTTTTTGTGATTAGTTCCTTGGTATGTTGGAAGGTCCTGATTGTCTCTGTCTATTCAGATATCAAGGTTTTTCCCACCTATTAGCTTTGTAAAACTTATTAGATGTGGTGGTAGAAAACTTGTTTCTTTCCTCTCAACAGTGGTTATCTTTCATCTCAGAATAAAATCTGAGTATATATTTCTCCATCAGTTGATTTGATGGCCTCTTCTCCTGTGAGCTGCTCATGTTTCATGGCTGTCCCTGATGGTTGGCGGGCAGGATAAGTTGGACACCAGAATTTTTGTTGAAACGTTACATTTTGTCGGGGATTCAAGATGGACCACAAGAACCTTCAATTGCTGATTCTATTGACTTTGTTGTGAAGCAGGTACCTCTCTCTGACACTAAGCTTCTGTCCAGTGACAAGCCTACCCTTCATGTCTTTGCTAGTCCTCCGTCCACATGTTGTTTTTGATGCTTGAGGGACTAGTTTTGAGGCTAAGAAGTTTTCCAGCCTTAGGACCTGATGTATCAGTGATCCTTTTGGAAAACTGTCTACTGGGAACAGGAGATGCTAAAGCTCTATACTGAAGGTTGCCATCTGCACAGCTGGAGTCTTTGTCTAGAGAAGAGCTAGCATCACGCTTGACTCTTAACACATTGCCAGCAGCAGTTGGCCACGTCACTTTACCTGATGCAGCAGTCACTATCATGGATGTATGCTCTTCTTCCTTTTTGTATTTCTTCTTGGCAGGGAGAGGAGCATTTTTCACCTGTATTCTTCTGTTGATATTGACAAAGAAGAATTGTTTGTCTTGTCTGCACCGGATGTCAGTTGCTAAATTCTGGTCAGGCTGGGTGGCTTATATTGCAGACAAATGACTACTGCGCAGTCCCTTCCTTTCTGAAGGAGAAAGTGAGTGCTCGCTATCCTGGAGGACGCAGAGCCCTCCTGAAGTCAGGTGGTGATTTTCCCTTTCTTTCACGTGCAGATGAGGTCAATCTTCATGCACAGGTATCCTCCTTTCCACACAAATAGGCTTCTGCATGTGTTCCATATGCAGAGGGACAAGATTGCTAAGATGTACCTTTTCTGGCAAGAGAAGGATTAGTGATAAATGATCCCTGGACACCTGCTCTTGTACAGATGAAACACTTTATTTATGCGGTTCCCTGTGGTATCAGGCTTGCCATACTCTTGAGAACATACAGAAAAGGATACTAACCTTAAACCACTTGGACCCAATGCTGGGATGTCCATCCTCCAGCTTGTGAAGCTCAGGTGGAAGATGCTCTTTGAAGGCAGTGTCATAGGGACAAGTGAGTGAGCTGCATGTGTGTATGGCCACACACACAGACAAGTCAGATCTACTATTTTCACTAAATTGGTAGAGAAGGCAAGTGGCAAATTGTTCTGTGCAGCTAGGTCATGATAAGTTCTGATATTTGTCTTCCTATGCAGCTGCACTTGAGACGGGTTGGAGTTGAAGGGCAACCCCAGCTGACACCAAAGAACTCTTTGTTTAAAGAAAGAATTGATAAATCCTCATCTGGTGAAGAAAGTCTTGGAGTGGACAAAGATTATAAAAAGAAGGGCATTGACAGTGACCTCAGGCAGGGCAACATGGAAGGGCAACCCCAGCTGATGTTTCAGGACCCCATGGTTAAGGACAGAAGCAAGAGTTCATCTACCAGTGAAGAAATTCTTGAAGCGGACAACAATGTTAAAAGGAAGGGTGTTGGTGGTGACCTCATGCAGGTTGGAGTTGAAGGACAACCCCAGCCCCCACTGAAGAACCTCACATTTACAGACAGGAGCAGCAGTTCATTTTGCAATGAAGAAACTCTTGAAAAGGATGAGGATTTCACAAGGAAGGGTGTCGAAAGCAACCCATTGCAGCATTGGGACTCAGAAAATACCTCTCCAGTAACTAATGGATCCACTGCAGGAGAGAGGCTCAATTAAGTTCTTCAGAAGTTGAAAAGCAGCTCTTGACAACATTGTCCTCAAATTCTGTGACTAATGTTGGCCACCAAGTTAGAATATCTGGCTGCAAGTGAAGACCTGTTATCTTTCGTTGTTTCCTTATTATCTGTCCCAGGTGCCATCAATGATGCATCAAGCCCTGTACTACCCACTTCCAGTGGCACACTCTGCAGCTAGTGTTGCTGGGACCCACAAACAGAACAGTTGCTGGGAACCTTTCAGGGGGCTCTTGTGTGCAGGTGCCTCATTGATAAGCCCATTCTCCCTGTTTTCCATAATGAGTGTAAGCTTAGTCTGTACAAATACAAAGTCATGTGCAGTCTTGAACGATCCTTCAGTCCTGAAATTTGGAGGATAATGTTGAAATTGAAATTTTGTATCCATTAAGCTTAAAGTATGCCATAATGGATCAGATAGATTTCTGTTTCTATGGTATAAAAGAGAGTTTTCACTGTTGTTTATTTGTATCTTTGTAGTTCTTATTACTTACAATCCTTCTTGATAGTTGGTTATAGGAACTATGGTTGGCACAAGTTCTAGGTACTAACAGGTAAGTTTCTTCTCGAACACTTCTGCACACAAGTAATGCAGAATGTCAATGGTTTGTTGTTATTGTTGATTTATTGATGAGCATGGAATAATGCCTAAGATTTTTGAATCTCAGAACTTATTTGTGAACCTTTCATTTGCATTGCACGAGCCAAAATCATTAATGTGTATTTGTTTTACAATCAGAAATAACATCTATATATGAAGATAGGTTTTTCTTTGTTTTTTTGGATGTGATCACATCTCAACCCTCCCTCCCAAACTGTGGAGCCCCCACTCTGCATCGGTATTGCTGAAAAGCTCTCAAAAAGGTGGTGTGCTTGTTTTTTGTTTCACAAATTTTGGAGCAAAAGTTATTAGATTAGTGTGAATTTTGTCGTTAAGAATTAAATTTTAAAAATTTCATGGTTTTTCTCATTAGAGCTTTAAAGGTAAGTTTGTTTTTGTCAGAGTATATTTGGAGCGGGTCATTGTGGTGGGTGTGGGAGAATGGAGATACATTTTTATTGTTTATGTTGTTGTGCGGAGATGTGTCCCAGTATAGATAGATTGTTCCAGGTTGAGTTCAAATGTTATATTTGTTGCATATGTTATTGTGAGAATCTCATTTGATGAATTGCTTGTTATTTGGCATAACATTTGTTTATTTATATAGTAGTTGTTCAACATTAATTATGTTAGTTAATAATTGTATGCTGTCATTTTATTTTATTTTTTACTTGTGTATTTGAATCATATATTGTATAATACATTTTAGAAATGAAGGTATGTATTTTAACTAATATCCAATGATTGTAGTTTTTTGTACATATAATGTTTGCCTCATAATTATTAGATGCTATTTGCTCAACCAGTTGGATTGAGAAGTTTGTTTCCATCTGCTTCAATTAATTGGAGTTCTTTGTGTCAATATTAAATGACATTATGATCAATAATGCCATTGCCTGAATTGTTGTTTATCATAATCAAATAATTATTTTGTTTGTTATATTGAGTGGGAAATGTTTGTTTTGGTTTATTTTGTTGTTTTTGGATATATTATGTTTTGAAATATTTCTATGATCCTTTTTTTAAATTAGTTTTACATATGTTTTGGATAGTAATGTTTTATAATATTGTGAGTTCATCTATCAAACGTAGATATGATAATGTTATGCAAATGTTGTGCATCTTAAGTAACACATTGTCAAATGTATAGCAAACATCTATTATTAGGTAGTAAAGTGTTTGTTTTTGTGCTTTGAATTTGTAAAACAAAAAGCTATGGCAAATGGCAATTGATGCATATTAATTGTGAATGTTTTGAAGGTGTTTAATTTTGGTATGTGGTGATGATATTGGATGTTTTGTAAGATTAATATTATTGGTATGGCATTTTATTAGAGAGGTATCAGAGAGGCCTTTGAGTGTTATGTCTTGAAAATTGACATGTTTTTGAATAATTCATTAAAATGAATTAGAATATTGATGGGAATTGCATCATTGTTTCTTTCTATATCCATTTGATATATGTGAAATATATATTTTCAATATAGTTATTGTTCTTGTTCACAATTATTAGTTTAAGATATTTATTTTTTGTTATAATGATTTTCATTCTTTTGTAATTTTTTTTAAAAAAAACTAAGTATTGACTTTTACTTGTGAACATTGTTTGATTTATAATGTATTTGATATTGTTACATATTAAGGTTTTTTTTGTACATGTTAGTTGTTACAATAGTGTAACATTTTTGTTCTATTGCTTTCAATGGATATTTATCATGTAATGATTGATATCATTTTTAATTCATTGTGAGGGATTATAAAAATTGTTTTGTTCCATGAATGATCAAATAAGTTTGTATTACATAAAAAAGGAAACACATTTTCAAAAACTAAAGTTTAAATTTAAAATATTACCAATTTGGAACTTTTCCAAAAGAATTCCATAATGAATTTTTTTGGGGGTCTTATTTGTTATGCTAAATAAAAATATTTGGTAGACTGTAATTTTTAATTGATTTCTTGAATGCAAAAAATGTTTGGATATTTGTTAAATATAATGATATGTTTATGATTGGTAGAAATTGCAAAAAATCTCCAAACAAATTTTCCTTCAAATTTATTTTTAAATGAGACAAATGATACAATTGATATTTGTCAATGCATATATAGTATGAAATGTATTCAACCATAAAAATTTAATATTTTATGTCCTTGAACAATCTACAAAAACTTGATTTTTTTGCAATTTGCATTTACTATTGGAACACATGATATCCAAGTAGTATCATGTTGAGATATTCATGAACAAATTTTCATTCATAAAAATGAACTACCTTGCAATTAATAGTTAATTTTATAATAATATATGGTAACCATCACTATAACATTTATAATGCATATAATTACATGCATGATTCAAAAATGTACAATCAATTTTATGATTCCAATATTCAAAAATAAATTATCAAAATTTGTTTCATTATTATGAATAATGTACTTTTACAAATGAGGTGAATACATCAATGTATGATTAAAATACAAAAAGTGTAAAACGTTTGAATTTCTTTTCAAATTTTTCAATAGATTATGATGTATAAATATGGTTAGAATGATGATGCACTAAAACTTTATCAAAAAAAGAAAAATAAATAAATCTTCTGTCTTCAAGAAAAAATGTAACATTTTCAATAATGAGCTTAGAAGTCAAAAATGTGTTCTAATTGTGTTTTTGGAATATCAAATATTCATGTTTTCAAATTGTGTGTGATTTGTTTTCATGCGTACTTCAATGTTGCTACAAGTTTTTGATGATGTGAATAACACATTACACACACACACACACACACATATATGACACATGTCTATATTTGCTCATTATAGGTTATTTCCATATGGTCAATGAAAACTTTTGTGTGTGTGTTATTCATTTAATACATTGAAATATGTATGGATATATTACCTAAATTGTTCATCAATGATCATATGTAGGTGAGTTGAGCATGTGCAATTATCCATATGACCTAAAAAAAAAATTGTTTCAAAACCATTATCCTCCAACTTAAATAAGGCATGGGTTCATGTTTTGGCAAAAATGTTGACTTTAGTGATGGAAGGTTCAAGGATACATTCATACACCTTAAACATAATGATTTTTTTTACATGTTTGGAAAACTCAAAATTTAAGATAATGTTGAAATTATGTCTCATATTTGTATTGGGACTTCTAAATATATTAATCTAGCATTTGGAAGTAATATGATAAATATATAATATCTTTCAACATGTTTTAAAGCTTGTAATGAATGTTTTTGTGTTTAGAAAGCATATTGAAACAATGTAAATTTTTTTCTAAGCATAATTTTTTACATTGTCATCATGTGTGCAAGGAGGCACCAACAAGTCCTACAAGCATGATTGTAGCTTCAATTATATGTTGAATTCATTTCAATTGACATACATTATGGAACGTTTTCAACCTTTTTAAAATTGGCACACTTGTTAAACATGGATTTAAAATGTTGTGATTTGCATTTTGATGCTTATCCTACACATCTACATTCATCAATATGCCAAAATGTGATTTTCATGATTAAAACACTTTACGACTATGTTTTAAATCTAGTCATGTGAATCAAGGTGTCTATTTGGTTAATCATGATTATGATTACAACGTACATATAGTACAACTAACTTTTTTAGTCATAATGTGACTACATGGTTAAAGGTGCAACATGATTAAATTTTGACCAATTTCAATGCTAGTCATTTGCATTAACTATATAAGTAATTAAGTAAATTAGGTTAAGTACATAAATTTGGCCATAAAAACACTAAGGTAAGTTAAATAACCTACCTAACCTAATTTAACATATTTACATAGTTTAATGTTCCTACCTAATTGAAACCTTAACATGCCTACTTAATTTAACATACCTACCAACTAACCTAACCTAGTGTACCTACTTAGGTTAAGTGGTTAGGTAGTTGAACAAACCTAAATTAAATGGGTGGTTAAATTAACTATATAGGCTAGTTGGTTTAATTAAACTATGTAAGTAGCTAGATTAGGTTAGGCATTAAACATTGGTAGTTTGGTAAGTAATATTAAATGGGTAGACACTATGAAAAATTGTGTCTATGAAGACTAGATTGGCATGTAACTAAATCATCACAAAAACTATTGTGCAACTAGGGTATAACTACAGATTGGAAATATGATGAATTAATAATTAAAATGCCATGTCAAAATATTTCATAGTTGTAATTTAGTTGCACATTAATTATAACTTGGACTCTATATGTGTGTATGTATGTAAAATATATATGGTGATAGTTAATTGTAGTTTGACCATGATCACAAGTTGTAGCAAAATGGTTAATCTCAATTGTGTTACAACTAGTGTAGCTTTAGCACTAAATGAATAACTACTTTGCAACTAACGTATGACGTTGATGAAAACAATCATGCCATGTGTACGATTAAGTAAAGGTCCATAACATCTAGAACTTGCAACTTGTGTGCAACTAAGAATCAACTAAATTAATTAACTTTACAATTAAGTTACAACTAAATGTGTCACTATGGTTTCACTACATAACTATTACTTGTCCACTATTTTGGAACTAGAGTGTTCAATTCATCTAGAATTAATTGTCAACTATGTGGTAACTCATACTGTTAAAAGATTACATATTATGCAATTCATTAGAAGTGTAAATACAGGCCTTCAATTGAATTGGAATGGTGTATTAAAATGTACATATAAATATCATTATTTATACATTTCAAACTTTACTAAACTAAATTATTAAATGTTTCAATGATACGAATCGATTCTTTTGTAAAATTAATTAATTAAATTAATTCATTTTCATAATTATCTAAATAACAAAATTTTAAATAATGTAATAAATATTATAGTCCTATTTTTTGTGATTGATGTTCAACTATTGTGTTAATAATATTTCGCTACATTGGAATTCACAATATGATGTTGGTATACATACATATCAAACCATAGAATTTCATGAAAGGTGAAAGTCTATTTTTGAATTGAAATTAAGTATATTTTATTAAACATTCAATAAGGGTGTATATATGAATATGTCTTTATATACTTCAATGTCTTACTCAAATTCATGTTTATTATTTAATATTTTAAAACGAATTAATTTTTACTAATTTTAAAATTAATAATTAATATGTAATATACTTAATTATCATGAAATAATTAAGTAAACCAAATAATAAATTATTCATATGAATTCATTAATCAAATTTGATTAACTAGTATTTAATTAATTCATATAATAAATAACTAATTATTTAATAACTAATTATTTAAGCTTAGTAACTAATATATAAATATAATTAATTAATTCAAATAATTTTAGATTTAAAAATTTGTTAATGTAGGTGAGTAATTATTGAATTTTATTTGAATTCAAATCATCAATTATCAACATAATTATTTATGTAATAGTTATTTTAATAATTAATCATCTAATATTTATTCTGATAATTAATTATTTGAATCAATCAACTAATTAATTATCTGAATTATATTAATGAATTCATATAATCAATCTAGATAATTAATTATCATATATTTAACTCAAATAATTAAATTCCAAATAATTATGTCATATGATTAATTATAAATTTCAAATTAATTTAAAAATTAAAATAATAATAAAAGCACATGAGAATTTTTTTTATATATAGTTACAACTCAATTGCAACTAGGGTGCCACTAAAAGATTTAACCTATATGCTTTGTTTTCAATATTTCATTTCACAAATTATATAAAGGAGGTGTTTCTTCTTGCATTCTCACATTAAAATACATGTGCCATATAGGGATGAACTCATAAAAGTTTAACCCTAAAAGCAAAACACATAATAATTTAAAAACTTATGTGGCTATTATTTAGCTCACCTACTCTTCTAGTATTATATTTTTTTAACTACCCATTTGCATACGTAGATAAGTAGGTCCTACCTTTCTACCTACCTAGATACTAAGTAAGTAATTAAGTAAGTAGGTAGGTAAGTAGGTAGGTTAGAAGTATATCAACTTACCTACCTATGCCTATATACTGACCTACCTAGGTACATATGTATATTTGTTTCCAAAATTCAATTAATATGCCACATGGCAACTTTTGATTGTGCCACATGTCATAATCCAATACCATCTAAAACGAATAATCATAATGGACAATGGATATCAATATTTCAAAAAATCACGAAAAATCGTCCTAGTGCCATGTGTTAAATTTTGATGGATGGATAAAAATGACATCAACATGACATTATGATTGTAGTCATAGGGGAGTTGCATAGTAGTTGGAAAGGAGTTGTTGCAACAAAGTTGTAATTGAGTTGTAATGAGTTGCACCATATATACGGTGAGTTGCAAGTCTTGCAACTTGTTCGATAGCACTCACAACATATAAATATAGTGAGTTGCAATTGTTCGATGCAACTCAATAATGCTAGTTACAAAACAACCCTTTTTCTAATAGTGAGATAATACCTACCTATTACAAGTTCTTTCCTATCTACCTACTTATTACTTACTTTCCTTTATAAAAATAGTGTAAAAAGATGTAAAATAAACACATGCACATAATAATAGGTTGAAATTTTTTTAACTTTTTATGAATGTGTGGTGCATTGGTTAAAAACTTGGTTTTTTATAGTGTAATTGAGGGGTTTAAGTCCTTACACATGCAACTTATATACATGTGCCTAGACTTGAGATTTAATTGCAATTATTAGGCATAATTATCAATTAACATAGTAAATAAAAATCACATTTATTTAAAGTAATATCAAATGGATGGCAAACATGCATCACCCTTGGTGAACACCTTTTGGGGATTGATGATATTCCAAGAATATTACAAATGAATGTGTAAAAATTTGTATCCTTTTTATTGCCATGCACTTCATGCTATGCCTTGCAATAGGCCTACTTGTGAGTTCATTTAAGATCAAAATGACCTCTTGACATTGGAGGTTTAAGTATAGCATAGTTTTCTCAACTTCGAATCAAAAAATGGGAATACCAAGTGAAGTTGAAATTGTAAATAAGATACAAATTATGTCATGACACAAAATAAATCATCAACCTTCATGCAATTCACCCTTATTTAAAACAAAAGTAATTGATCCTCCCATGACTATTCACTCTAGATATTTTGGTGTGTACATTGAACTTCTTAATACAATGAAACCATAATCCAACATGAAAAAATAACAAAGAATAGAAACAACAAAAATATTGTGGACCTTTGATTTGTCCTTGTCAATTGAAGTATATAACAATCCTTGGGTAAAGAAAAGGGAAATTGATTGTTGTACAACTAACTCAAATAAGTGTAAGGATATCTTTGGACAAGGAGAGAAAAGACAAAAGACATAAACCAAGAAACAAGTGCCTGATTTTTTCCTTTTTTTACACATGTCACTATTTCAACTTATGTTTTCAAAAAACCATCTCATGGTCATTTATACTTAAAGGTGAAGTTAGAAGGAAAGAATAACCTATGTAGACCAGAAGGATCCAAATTATGTACGCCTTCACCATATATGTTATGCAGATGACTCTATCATTGTGTGGACTTCAATTTCTAGCGAAGCATATAATAAAATGTTGCCTAGACATAGTTTCCTTGCTCGAACTTCACCTCTCTGTTTTTTTTTTTTGCTCAAATTAGACGGTATACGAGAAAGAGTATACCATAGGAAAAAACCCCTAGCCACAAGTCATCCCCATATTTTGCCACATACGTGAGTTCGGTCCTCCAAGGCCCATTAAAGCTCTCCTCAACCTGCTCATGGCTAGATCACTCGGTTTCGGGTCAAATAGAAACAACTATATTCTAATCTCTTACAAAAAAAATTCTTTGAAACATTTACTAAAAAAGAGATGAAATTTAAAAGGAAAAATTGGGAAATGCATGTTACTTTTATTGTTGATTTTCATATTCAATTCACCATACATGAAACACCCAAAATACATCCAAATCCATTGGCTCTACATATTACATTTACCATTCTATATATTTATTGTTGAATACTAATTATTTTTTCATTCATCATTTTGTCAATGAAAGTAAAAAATTTGAAATTAAATACATTGGGTATGGTTGCAAAGATGATAATGTTAATTATGCTTGTAACAACTTACATACACATGCCACCAAATTGTGTTTATCTTCGTTCCCACCATATTAGTTTTGTTATTGCACTTCAACATTTATTTGTAATGTTTAACCCTTGTCACATTTTAACCTCACACTCTCATATTAAATTGTTGGCCTTTCCTTTCTTGTTTTAGTTTTAAAGTTTTGCTTCAAACCTCAGTGCAAAATGATGGATAATGAATGATAAAGATTCACTACTATTTCATTTTTAAATTCAAGGGAAAAAGGATGCAATTTTTGGAAATAAAGCTTATAGAAATAAAAAAGAATAACAACCAAGCAATGTCATCCATTATGTAGAAAGAGAATCTCCCAATTGATAGACTTTAAAATCAACAAAATGTGAGACTTTTTAGTGAACAACAAATTAAAAAAAAGGTCATTGAAAGTAAGAGACCATCAAAATGTAGTAGGAAAATAGCAAACATCAAAATTGATTACAACCACAACAATCGCCACAAATTTTATCACAATGAAATTATACGGAAATGTAACAAAACCTTTTTTACATTCTTGTAGACCATTTTCAAATCATTAGGCATTCCTACTTTTTATGCAAAATTGACCAAGGGAACAATGTGGGAGTGGGTTTCAAAGGATGGTGTGTTGAAACATAATTACATCCAAGTTGTAGAACATGGGATAGTAGTGAAGAATCCCAAGTAGAACTTGCCCAAACCTGAGGAACATCCCAAAATTGAAAGATGAAATGGTGCACATTTTTATAAAAAATGCAACAAACAAGCTTGGCACTATCAACACGTATTATACAAACCATTCTCAAAAGTATGATACCATCCTTTGTTCCTAAATTCATAAGACTTGGATGTGGAAGGTTTATTCTCATAAGAAAATGGTTTGAACAATTTGTGAAACAATACATGTGTTGAACTTACCATGTGGCAGCCACTATTGCAAGCAAACTTCCACCAAATAAGCTTGCTCAAACTGCACCATGGTTTATAAGGCTACTTATTTGGTGAATGCATATTCCATTCCATCAACTCTTATTGTGAACAACAATCAAATTAGAGTTTATATTGTCCTTAATGGTAATGAGAAATGTGCAAATGTTAAGTTTGGAGGATAAAAATAAGTTCACAATGGTGGTATCCTTTAGTGTTGCATGGGATCTACTTCCACTACAAATTATATTGGCACTACATCTAGAACATTTGCATCAAATAACTAAGGAAAGACAATATTGCATCAAAGATGGTTAGGACCTCAGTTTCAATCAAAACCATTGGTCATCCTTGGAAACAATTAAGAAATTTGTCACAAACATTTTCCTTACCTACTTATAATCACATATTCAAATTTTTAAGTTAGATAAGGATCTAAAGATGGTATGGATAATAGATTGTTAAAATGTCCACATTATTTTATTTTAAAAAATTGGATGAAAAAAGAACATGCAAACATATTGCTGGTTTTTATTCTTGCTAATTATAATCAATAGATGAGATTTTGCAAAAGCCATTCAAGCAGACATTCAAAGCTCATTTCAATTCATGGATTTTTCGAGAAATCAAAAACACAAATTGATGATGGTCATCAAGAACCAATGGCAAATTTCAAAATGGGTAACTTGAAACCTAAAATTTGTGATCAATTACATGAGGCATGGACAAAGGTGAAAGCCATGAAATTAATAATCATCAAGGGATGGGACAAGATAGGTATCACCATAGCTTTCTTACCTTCATTTTAACTAATAGCTATGGAAGCCAACACTACAACACTAATTTTCAAAGAAATAACTTGATTGTAGAAAAAATAATGGAGGTGAATGTTCATGTTGGTTTGGCCCTTCCAATGTCAAAAGTTGTTGAAAACCACCTTTAGCTTACATCTACACCATGATCCACAAGTGTAAGGGCATTAGGAACAATACATAAGATGCATGTGTAAACTAGGAAGAAAAAAATCTAAATTAGGTATAGAAAAATAAGGATGATGCACACACCAAACTAAAATAATGCATCTTGAACTAATGAAACTAATTTACTTGAAAGAAAAGAAGATTAAGATATTTTAGTATAACATATAATGTTAGACACTAAACTTTAGTTTGATCGTTTTATAACAACATCATAATTTGCATACAATAATGTTAAAAAGGTAATAGTCATAGAATTTAAGTAGCTCAAAAGCTAAAAACTTGTTCCCTTTTTTTCATTCAAAACTTGATCTTAATATCTTTGAATCACTACAAACTTAACTCCATTTGGTGGGAAAAAAAATTTAGAGTGGTGGCTACACTTTGGGTTCAATGTAGATCTTGCCAACAAGCATTGCCTCTAAAATCCTCGATGTTGCTTAAATGGGTTAACTGGCACATCTAAACATTGTTCCTAATTAATCAAGCACCTTGTGTCCATTAGAGACTTTCAACATGCCCTAACCAAGCTCTCATCTATTTGGTAGGCGAATATATCCACAACAAACATGTCTCATGACTTACCTTATAAATGTGTTGTCTTAGATGACTATTAGACATTAAAAATAAATAAATAACCAAAAAATAACAATGAACATAGACTCATCAATTTTTTATAATCTTCCATATTATACAAGCATTTTAAGATGCATTGTTTTAATTGTATATGGATCTATTTAAGGCCATCCATTTTACCATGTGAGACAACATTATTGATTAATATTTTAAAGCAGAAGTTCAAAAGTTTCAAGAGCTTGTTTCTTTTTTAAAAACCCATCATCACAGCCAAGGGAAGGAAGGAAGAATAGAGAACTTTAGGAATCGTCAAAGTTTTTGGGAAGGAAAACACTTGAATTTTGCTAGAGTCATTTGGGGGGGGTTGTAGGATGAACCTCTTTGAAGTTGTCGCACTTGAGCTCAAATTCCTAACAACTAGATTGCAATGAATTATTGAAGAGGAAGTTGTTGATGAAAAGGGCAATCCCAAGCTAACTAACATGCATTCGCATCGCACTACAATGTAATGAAAGCGGTTGCAATTGGTGTGACATAAAGGAAAGAAGTCTATAGTTCCTTTGTAGATGCATTGCAATTACTACAAGACCCATGATGTAGATCAATTACCTCTTTTTCTTATTTTTCTTCTTTTTGATCTCCATTATTACATGCCCATGTTGTTGTTAATCTCCTTCGTGCTAGCATTTTCAAATTTGGTTTATGATCTAAATAAAAAGATATGATTTCATTGATCCCAAGTTCCCCACTATGTTGTTATCAATTTGTGAATTTTTGTTGATGTTGATCATATTCCTAGAGTCCTTTTCTGTAATGGAAAAATTCAATAAATTCTACATGAGTTGAATTGCAAATGTTTGTTACTACACCATTTGTAAAACAACCAACCCTATTAGTACTACTATAACAATGTAACTTGAATGTTGCATCCAATGAACTTTTCATTCCTATGTTGCCATCAATCTCATGTCATGAACCTCAACAACAACTATTCATGTTCATCTACAAGTTGTAAATCATTAGCACCAGATTGCATGGTGCATTATTATAAATAGTTTTAGTTATAACAACTTCAACAAAGTTGACTTTTTAATCATCATCACTACCAATTTTCTATACGATTTGTGATATGCAATATAGTGTTGAACATATTATTACTTATTGTTGCTATAGAATGGACAAACTATGAGAGTGATCAAGAAGTCTTTTTTTTTTTCCTTTCTTTCTCTTACACATCCCAGTAGCAACAACTTGATCATCAACATGCAATTCAACCTAACAATAGTATTAATTATTTCCTCATGTCCTTAAGCAATCATGCCATGAATTGTAAAATCACAAAACTCATTGGATTACCCATGTGGCTTGAAATATAAGTCCTTTTCGTTCGTGAAGCTTTCAAGCATGGAGATGGCAACCTTTATCAAGGTAGATGCAAGGTTGAATGGCTCATTTTCGTGACATAGTGACATTTTTTTCTTGGGCACATTTTATTCAAATGTGTATGGTAATTTATATATATACACACACACACAATAATTGGCAATTGAAATTAGACTAACAATTTCATTATAAACACATCCATGTAATTATTTTTTGAAAAAAAGTTCATCCATTATAGTAATGGACTTTTAAAGTCCAAAAATAAGGATTGGTCGACTGGATTCAAAATTAGAAAATGCAAAAATTTGTATTGATTTATGTTCCAAATGTGTTATATTGATTCAATATAGGTTATAATATGAGATGGGAAACTCAAATAAAAAATCCTTCCCATGAAAATTTTAGCCAAATGATAGTCATGGACTTTTCAATGGTCATAATTGGACCATATTTTCATAAGTCCATAGAAGGTGCAATCTAAACTATTTTTCAATTTTGTTCCCTCACAAAAGAATGTTTCCACAAAATATACATGGGGCATTACTAATATGAACTCCTATCATTCCATGACATATGTTTGACCAATAAAATAAGAACAAATTACTAGCTCATCATTTAACTAATGTCGTTTTGGACTTTTATGGAGTACAAAACTTGTCAATAGTGGAAGTGAAACAATGAATCTTGCATCCACCTTTCATTCTTAAAGTATATAAAGGTAATAGAATGTGTGATAGAAATATATTAAAAAAAAGACGTACAAAAATCAACTTAAAAAAAATAAAATAGTCATATACCCCAATAGAAACCTTAGTTGCTAATCTTTCAAAAGGAAACTTAATCCCTTGAAATTTTTAGCACTTGCAATTTTGTTTTATTTTGGCACTTTAAATAATTAATTTTGAAAAAAATTGACAATTATTGAAAATGATTTTAATCAATGTCAAAATTGTAAAAAATTACAATATATGTTACTTTTGGTCCTTTGTCTTCTTTTCCGATATTATGGTTGGTGTAACCAAGTGAAAACAAAATCAACAAACAAAGAACTTTACATTGATTTTTAAAATGTAGTAGAAAATTGCAAATTTTGCATTATAATGCTACTTGCACTAGAATTTGTATTTACCTTTTGCATCATTGAAGTTACTTAAAACATCCAAGTGAACAAAGAATTAAAAAAAACTCAAGAAAAATTATATCATGCCATTGTAATTTGTGAGCTAGATACACACTTAATACCGACACCTCAATTGAACTAAACATCAATGCTTGATATTATTTCAGCATTAAAAACCTCTTATTGGATTTTTAAAAAGAGTGTGGAGATGGCACAAGTTGCTTCAACCATCAAAATATCCCACACAAAGCAACAATATCAAAATTTTGTGACAAAAATTGTCTACCACTCCTTATAGAACCACAAATTCAATCTCCATGTAAGAAAACCCAAGCCAATTCTAAAAAACTCGTTAAAAAAAAAACTACACAACATTCATTCTCCCTTCTCACACTTCTATAACCAAAATTACAAATTCTCACAAACAATTAACCCGAAGAAAAACCAAAACCCAATGAAAAATCAAACTAAAATCAAAACCTCCATATGCCTTGCCTATTATGTTGGGTAAAGTGCCATGTGCGTCCCTTAGGGCAAGCTTCAGTGACACACTCAACATAATGGGCAAAGATGAGGTCATTTTATGAAATTATGGTCTGGGATCACAGATGCAACGATTTTTATTTTTAAAAATCATGTTCAACAATCATTTTGGTCACTATTACAAATGTATGATAATGGATGAAAGAATATGCCATATAATGTGGTGAAGAAAATGACAAAATCTGCAACCCCAAATCTTAAAGATTAGAAAACACATTGGCTGAGCAAACATTCTTATAACCAATCATTCATAATGACCAAAGTTGAACAAAACCGTTATATGACATATGAATTCAACAATAACAAGGGGTGTGTCACACTGTAGCCTTGCCATTAACATTAAAAAGTATTTTAAGGCAAAAGAAGAAGAATTATGGAAACTCAAATATAATTTCACCATGCAAAAAATATAATCTTCTTCCAAAAAAATCCTCTAAAAGAAAGCAAAATCCTTAAAGATATCATAACTCTGTAATAACTAATCTCAAGTTTCAACACAAGCCAAAAAATATCATCTTTCCAAAATCCTTACATAAAAATAGACCTATTAGGTAGGTACCTAGGGGCCCAAAATCCCTTAAGCTACTATACTCTATAATTGAATCTAAAACACAATATCTTGTTACATAAAATTACTTGTTACCAATGACCACCACTTTGTTTGTGTGTGCTAAAGATGATTTGATTAAAGTATTTACACAATTTGGTCTGCGGGCCACACCTACATGGTGCATGAAGTTTTGATAGATAAGTAAATCCAAATAATATATTTGTTCAAGCAAACAACCCTTTCCCCTTCCAAAATCATCAAACCTCTCATTGCCCAAAACAATCCTTAGTTGGAAACAAAATTGGAACAAGATCCATGAATATGGATTGTGAAAAGAAAATTATCTTGAAAAATAGAATTTCTAAAAGATTTTTTTTGGAAAATTGGGAAAGAACAACAAACACCCATGGTGACTCATCACTAGAATAATTATTAATAATTATGGTGACTCATCATTAAAAATAATAAATAATAACTATGGTGACTCATCATTAGAATAATAATTAATTTGGCTACAAGCTAAATATGAAAGTAAAAGAGTACTAAGGTGAGCCATGTGTAGAAAATCTGGCAATTTTTCTTAATTTTTGGTCAAATTATGGCTATTGACAATCTCATAAAGCACTTGAGTTTAGCTGTTTTAATTTTTTGATTTTTTTTCATATTGGCTAGGCTGGCTAGTGGGAAAAAAATTGACAGAAATCCAAAAAGCCCAATTTGATAACGACAGCTGGAATGCCAGGTGTCTGTACAACAGACTGCCAGGTGGCTGATCCAGGCTGAGGCTCTTGCCGTCGCGCTGCAATGCATGCGTCGGTTCTCGTCGGTTCTCGTCGGGTTCATAATCAGCGTCTTTGCAGCTCCGTGGATTCATCCTCTCGAGAATTTGGGTTTTTTTGCAGCGATCTGTGGAGGAAAGAAAGATCTTTGTGTTTGCAGTACAAATTTTGAGACTGAAGAGGAAAAAATTTCAAAGGTTTTGGAGGCATTGAAAAGGAATTTGTTTTCCTGAAATACAAAACAAGAGCAACAAGAGCAACAGGAGCAAGAGCATCATGAGTGCAGCAGAGGGATTGACGCAGCGGACCAGCAACAGGGACGATGGAGCTCAGGTGCTGCCACCAGATGAGACGGACAAGAAGTACCTGGAGAAGAGTTACAGGAAAAAAGCTGCGGAAGTGGTGAAGAAGCCAGGGGTACCCAGTCTGCTGATTGCAGTTGGGATCCCTTTGATTGCTGGGATCGTGGATGGTTTGGTTAACAGTCCTAGTGGAGCTTGGTACAAGCAGCTGGATAAGCCTTGGTGGAATCCTCCGGGTTTTCTGTTTGGAGCTGCGTGGAGTGTGCTCTACCCAGTCATGGGATTGGCTTCATGGCTGGTGTGGGCAGATGGCGGTTTCCAGAAACAGGGTTATCCTCTGGCTCTCTATGGAGCTCAGCTCCTGCTTAACTTGGCATGGCCTGCTCTCTTCTTCGGAGCTCATAGCATCGGCTTGGCCCTGGTTGATATCATCGTACTTGCTATTCTGGTTGCCTTGACCGTCGCTGCTTTTCAACGTGTCAACCATGTTGCTGGTCACCTTTTGAAACCTTACTTGGCTTGGGTCATCTTTGCCACTGCTCTCACCATCAGTTTCTACATCAAAAACCATGGCTACACGGGAGCTTCAAATCAGGAGGAGCACACAGAAGAGTAAATCAATGATCCTGAGCTCACCCTTGTTGAGCTTTCTCTTCACCGCCAGGAAATCGGCAATGGGTGGTTGTTATTGGTGTTCTTGTTTTTGTTGTTGTTGTTACTGTGGGTCCTTAAGGCTTGTTGGGTTTCTACTTAGTCGTGTATACTGAAAATGTGTAGAAGCGGATGATATAGGAGAGTGCTCTAGCTAATGTAGAGGATATAGGTCAAAGTCTTGTAGAGGAAGTTTGAAAGCAAAGGAAAGGAAGGAAGGAATAAACAAACAAACGTCTATTCTCTTACAACTCTGGGGACTCGTGAGGACTGCCACCACTCTCTTTGAAAGCAATTTCAATTTCTCTTTGCAACTTTCATGAGGACTGCAACTGTTCTATTTGAAAACAATCCATTTCTTCTCTTTGCAACTCTACAGACTCCAATCATTCTCTTTGCAACAACTGTAACAACTTCAGAAAATCGGTTAAGAACGTTTTTTCACAAAAAAATTCCAATGCACAAAATGCTGCATTTGCAGCCAAGTAACATTGAAGTAAATTGAATTCATTTTTTGCAGATTTTGTAACCGCCCAGATTTTGCATCATTCTTCAAGCTCAGATTTCTCTCTCCTTGTCAGCAGCCAGCAGTGTTGCCAAAGATCTCACCAACAATAATAATACCATGAAGTACAATAACAATCGTGAGACCATTTTAGCCACAAAATTAGTAAAATCAGAAAAGAAAACCAATAAATTTTGTTTGAAGCATTTGATTTGAAACAGTGTCTTTTTTCGGAATTTTTTAATGCAGCCAAAGTGGTGATTATTCTAAGGAGGGTTTAGCCAGATTGAGCTATAAGCAAGACATGAACTAAAGTTTTTTAATAATCCTTCTATATTTTTGGCTACACACTGAAAACTAAAGGAAGTTTGTTTGTTTGTTTGTTTGTTTTTTGCCTCACTTTTGTAATTGAAAACTTTCAAAATCACTTCATTTTCGAAAAAATATGGGTCCAATTTTTTTTTAAGTGTAGCAAAATTTTGTCACAATAATGTCATTTTTAAAATATCTTCCTTTATCTAGTCTTATTTTTATCATACTGGGGACACAAAAGTGAATGATATTGATGAAATTTAGATGAAGTTTATTTTCTGACAATAAGAAAATGTGGATGAAGTCTGTGAGGTCAGGGAATTAGGGTTTTCTACATTCACACAGAGAGGGGAAACGTTTACGTGCTCTCTCGCGCTTGGGCTTCTTCGCGTTGTTGCACGCGAGGTGGTGGTGATCTGCCGCCATCGCTAGCGATTCTCCACCGCTATCATGGTATGTGAGAGCTTTTTCTCTTCGGTTTTCTTACTCACTGCCTAGGGAGCGTTTTGAGTCTTTTTTTTAAAAATCTGTTATGGTTTAGTATGGTCCCGCCGTTTTGAGTTAAGCTGAAGTTTTTCTGTGGGGTGGCCATCATTTTTTGCCTTCCTGCGGGCTCGTGGCTTGAAGAAGCACTTGAAGAGACTCAATGCTTCACGTCACTGGATGCTTGACAAGCTTGGTAGAGCATTTGTGAGTATTTTACATTTCCATCCAAAGGTTGTATGAGACAAAAGACGGACTAGAGTTCAAGAATTGTGTGTGAGAAAAATAAAATTCAATTGTTGTTTATGGTTCAAAAGTGTGCATTTTTGTTAGGGGGGATGTGGACAGGCTACAAAGCCATCACCTGGACCTCATAAGGAGAGGGAATGTCTGCCTCCAGTGGTAATGTCGAGGAACAGGCTGAAATATGCCCTCACATACCGTGAAGTGGTAGTATTGTGATGCAACGGCTGATTGCCATTGATGGCAAGGTCCGCACTGACAAATGCTACCCAGCTGGTTTCATGGCTAGGTTCTTTCTTTGGACCTACCAGAAGATGTTGAGATTCTCTGCTTGGTGACCATCACCTTCTTCATGATTCTTGTCCTTAGTTTCTTCTGCTAAATGTATACATACACAGGGGAGTGCTAGCTACACAGGGGAGTGTTAGCCATGGTGTTTGGGCTTGTAGGCATGCCTGCAACATTGCATTCAGTTTAGGTTATGTGTGATGTCCTTTTGGGTGTAGATGGAGTATGGTCTTGATTTTTTGTATTTGTATGGAGAGCTTTGCCTTAGATGCTTGCTTTTAGAACTACCAGCTCAAATGAAATTGAAGCTTACCCTCACAAGGTTGTTGTACCTTGAATGAGGATGCTGTCAACATCATGACTGAGTCTCCCCATTGTAACCAGAAATGTGACAGAAACACAGGACGGAGATTTTGTAGAATGGTTTGCCCAGATTTCGGGCAGAGTATTAAGTACCGATTTCTTAGATCTGCTGACATTTTCAGAGCTGATGAAGTCAGCAGTTGGTTAGTCATGAGTGGCAGCTTATCACTGCTGTTGATGAAGAAGTTGGTCTGACACTTTGTGAGTGACTCTCATAAGGTTGTAAAGACTTTGACTCATTTTCATGTTACTTTTTCAAATTTTTTGTTGTGGAGATTCCTCTGCAATTTCATAGGTAATATGGTGTTGATTTGTGTATGTAAATCCACCCCCTATAATTTCTGTCTCTGTGACTTGGCTGCAGATGTCATTTCAATTGCCAAAACCAATGAAAACTTTTGATTGCTGTATGACAGCAAGGGATGGTTTACCCTCCACCACATTAACTTAGAGGAAGCCAAGGTACTTGCACTCCTGCTATTCTGCTCATTCTTTTCACATACCTATGCCAAGGTCTTGATTGCAGTCATTTCATTCAACTGTGACTGACTGTACATGTTTCTCACTCTCTTTCTTCTTTGTTTCAGTGTTCCGGTACTACTTCTAACAGATTGTCTTGTTTGTTGGCTTTGCAGTATAAGCTCTGCAAAGTTCGCAGTGCTCGATTTGGTGAGAAGGGTGTTCCACACATCACAACCTTTGATGGCCAGACTATCAGGTAGTAGGGATGTTTAGGAAAGAGTGAAGAGTGAAAACAGTTGTTGCTTTTTTTTACCTCATGTCCATGCAGATTTGTAGAAACACTTCTGTAACCTGATTTGCATGGGATGCAATGTTCTTCCTTCACATGTATTGTTCCTTTGTTGTTTGTTTTGATGAGGGTTCTTTTTCTTGGGCAGGTATCCAGATCCGCTTATCAAGGTGAATGACACTGAAGATCAACATTGAAACTGCCAAGGTTGTGGAATTCATCAAGTTTGACATTGGCAATATTGCCATGTTGACTGATGGATGTAAACAGAGGTCACATTGGTGTCATCCTGCACCGGGAGAGCATAAAGGCAGCTTTGATGTCATACATGTTGTGGATGCTGCTGGCCACCAGTTTGCCACTTGGATGGGGAATGTGTTCACCATTGGACAGGGAACTAAGCCCTGGATTACACTTCCCCAAGGCAAAAGGGCATCAAGCTTTCTATTGTGGGCGAGGCCAAGAAGTGGGCTCTCTAAGGCCGCTGCTTCATAGGCTGGTTTTAGAGAGATCAATTTGACATTGCAATTTTTAGCAGTTATGTTTGCAATTTTCATGACAAAAAATGCAGAACTAGCTCCTGGTGTTGCATGTGTTTTTGAACCATGTCAACTTACCAAGAGGGGATTAAGACTCTGATATAGAATTTCCCTATTTCACATTTAGACAGCAATTCCACTGCACAACATCAACAGAGTTGTTGTAATTTCTTATAAACTGAAATTTGTTGCAGTAAAAAATGGCCCAAGATCTGCATTACCACTCTGCAGACATATGATAAATTAAAGGTGAGAATACAACCACACAATTAATGAAGGAGAAACTGCATCACCAAGCACAGTGCCTTGGTGACATAGCAAACATAGTCATCCAAGTTGCTGACAACCAGTGTTTGGGTCAGTGTAGTTACAAGGAAAGCGTTAAGTTGAACATACATCTGGATTCACAGCCATTCATAACACCTCATACTGGCAACTGTACTGACTTTGGAGTGGGATGCTAATCCTATAAGTTGCTAAACTTACTGCACAAAAAATGTGTAAGAGGCATCATCAGCAACCATCCATTTGAAATCCCCAGTGATACTCAGAGTTTTGAGTTTCTATTCAAGAAACTCTTTGCATTAAATGATCACAATAAGGAAAATATATCAGAAACCTCCACAATTTGATGTACTGTTGCCACCACATACCTTAATCCACCATACTGGATCACCAGTTAGCCCAGTACCGAATGAACTTGCAGGCTCCACCAGCCCGAAGCCATCCAATCAAATTTTGCAGTGCTTTCTGCCTTCAGCCCTTTTCCTATCTCTCCTCTACTGAGTATTCACCCATATGCAGGGTATGGTGGAGAGCCCCCATATGGATGAGAAGATGTTTCATAAACCTGATTTTTGCTGTGCACCTTGCTACCATCATAACCCTGCTTTCTGTTATAAGATGCCCCTCCAGCATCTGAATATGACTCATAAACCAAAGGGTGGCCATGTGTGGTATCAGTGGGGATCGGTTGTTCATAGGTCATATCATAAGGTGGTAAACTGTCATCGTATGGTGGAACAGATCGAGCATATGGGTAGTGACCATAGCCTGTTGAAGGAGGTTGCTGGTAGCGCATATGTGCTTCATGCCGTAGAAAATCTTCACGTTGTTTTGCTTGCTTTGCACGCAATTGTGTCATCTTCTGCTGATACTGCTCCTGGATCTCTCTCAAGATCTGCACCGCACGCACAAAAGAGTACTGTTGGCAAACCTGCCTCTTATGAACACATTCGTATTCCAGCACGTTAGTTTCCCCACTGAAGAGAACCCTCAGGGACTACACCAGATATTTGTGATTGAAACTTCATTGTATATACAAATCCCTCCCCCACAATGCCCAAAACCAGTTTAACTTATGTTTCAAGACACCAACATCTGCATCCAGAAAGGGAACCAGCACAGGATAACCTACCTGTAGCTCTGTAATTGCAGCCATTAACAGCAGCAAAATAGTGTCTTTTAGAATGCAACTGATCCTGTCCGCAAACACCTCAAACTCTCTACAGTCTCTCCCTCCACTTTACAATGACCAACATGATCTCTTCAGATAGAAAGGGTGGGTATCAGATGCATTCAGCCAACAAACATCACCAAAATGTAAACCCTGTCTACTAGAAAGAAGCAATCCACTTGCATTTCTCAGTTGAAGCAAACCTTTGGGAGACACAGCTAGGTGAGGAGACACTGATAGAGATACCAGTGTCAGAAAGACATAAGCCATGCAAGAACAGATGCCAGGGTATTGATCAGAACCAACCAACTTCATATCCCACTGCAGAGAAGATGAGACTTGTTCACCTTAACAAGCAGGAGTCACCAGTTTCAGTGCAGAATACCAGGTACAGTAACAAACCTTGCGATGCCGTGCATTCTCTTTGTCTTCTTCCTTGTTTTGGTCTTTGGTGAGTTCAATGGTCTCCTCCAGGAATCGACGCTCAAGTTCATCCAAGCTGTGTTCATCATACTCCAATTCCAACTCCATACCTTGCTCAGCCTGATTAGGATACAGTCCTGCATTGTCTGGGTAGAAAGTACTCCCTCCATCTATGGGCCCTGGGCCTTTCACAGCCAATGATGCTGACATGCTCCCAGCTCCAGAAGCAGTACGGCCTTCAAGAAATGAGGGGGAAAGTGTGAGGGGTGTCCTCCAACTTCTAGTTGGAAATGATGGGCTCCCTAATGTACCCAATTTTCCACAGTGAAAGTGAGGAAAATGGCAACCCATGTTATCATAAGACAGAAGCCCGTCCTCTTTCCCAGACTCAATTGTGTAAGCAACTTTCCACTGCACCCTCAATCGTTGGTCCTTGTTGTGCCATTTGGAACTCCATGTTCAGCAAGCACAGAAATTCTCAAGTATCGGTCAGGTGGAAACTTACCTGGGGAGCTCCAAACGAGGGTGCTAGATAGCTCCCACAGATGGGAAAGCCAAGTACTATACTAACCAATGTTGTCATCTCAGAGACTTGGTTGCTACCTTGTTTTGGTCCCTTGAAACTGCAATGGGTGAGAATAGTAATGGTGTACTTTAAGCTTAGGGCTTGACTTACCCTCTGTATAAGAGCCATTCAGGGAATGCTGAGAAGAGCCTGACACGGCCTCCCACTGCCTACGAGCCTCCAGTTGTGATGCTATATGTTCAATAGTACGCTTCTCCTCATCAACAGGGGGGGCAGATTCTGTGCGACCAGACCCAGGATTCACATGTTGCAGCCGTTGCACAGCAATGTGCTGCATTTGAGCAGTAATCAAAGGATTAACTGCAGGGGCACCCCCTCTGGAACCTCTTTCAGCCCCTTGGGCCTTCCATCCAACTGGTTGCTGCTTCCACTCCTCTTCAACTTGATCTACGAGCTTTCTGACAGCATTGACAGCTTTGATGACAGTCATTCTATCAGGGCCTGTTATTTTCACGAAGAAGGCTCCAGGCCCTGCAGTCAGGTTATCTTCCAGTTTCAGCCGGCAATTGGTGTCCTTTTCAATACCTTGTATAATTGCCCCCCCTGTGCCAATGATCCTGGGCTTCAAGCGCTTGTCTCGTAGAGGGATCCTCTCCACTACCTCCCCAGACTTTCGATTGCCTCCCAATGTAGTTGGACAGCCCTGAACTCAAATCCAATGTACAATCCCTTTCAACAATGCATGCATCTGGCTGCAACATAACTGGCTATAACTGGAATAGCACAACAACAACAACAGTACCAGCCTGCAAGGCATGCGTTCACCCCTGAGTGAGGGAGGGCAAAATCAGGGATATATTTTCATTTAGGGTTCAAGTGATCAGAGAAAAACCTGGGAAAAATGCCCAACTTCACCACAGAGATGGCATGTAAGCTCCTCTTCCTTCCTGCGCTTCCAGTTTCTTTCTACTGCCTTAGCCTTTGCTTCCCACACTTTGGCTTCCCTACTTGTAAAATCTGTGGGGACAGCATTTGGATCCCGTGGTTCATCTTCATCTTCTGAATCACTCACATTTGTGCTCAACCGTTTGTTGCTGGCCTTGGCAGCTGGTGCCACTTCTCGTCGTGTGTCCCCTCCCCGTGGTGCCTTTGGGGGCCCTGTGTACTCTGTTCCGTACACCTCCTTGAACCATTCCTCATCTCGATCATCATCTAGTTGATCAGCCATATTCTCAAAGATCTTCTGAGTTCCCCTCCCTCCTTCCCAATCACATGCAAAACTCTTCTAAACCCTTCTTGCAGTTCTGCACCACCACCAAGATCAGGTTTACCTCATCTGCCCCCATCCATACACCAGCTCCTTGTTAGTGCAAAGAACACTCTCCAAACCAAACCAAACCTTCTTGCTACAAAACATAACTTATGAGCTAACGGTTTTCCCAAGCACTGTTCACATCCACAAACCATGTAACACAGAAAACCGGAGTCCAGAAACCATTTTGGAATAGGCACTACCGGACATACTAACCTATAGTGTATTACATAGAGAGGAGAACAATAACGCCAGCCAGCCGTTAGCCATACTGTACTAAGAATCTAGTAGCCATTCTTACACGAGTTAAGAAGAGACGTATCGCCGTAAAACATAGAAGAAAGAAGACGAACGATTACCAAAAACAAACGAACCATAGCCTAACAATACTTCAGATTCTCAAGCCTTTCCCCTCATTCTTCTTCTTCTTCCTCTTCCTCCTCTTCGTCCTTTATCAAGCATTTCTTGTTCATGTGTGGTGTTTATAGACAACAATATAGGAAGCCATCACAAAACAGACGGCATGGAAATTGCACCATGCCACAACAAACAATCAAGCAGCAGCAGCAGCATCTTTGATTGGAGTGTTAATAAGATACAAAGGACGGGGAGGGGGAAATTTGTGACCTCGTGGTGAAATCCTTCGAAGACGAAGCTTGCAAAACGCAGACGCGCAACTGAATCGGAGCACCAGCAATCGATGCAGATGACGACGAGAGAGAGAGAGGGAAAGAGAGAGAGAGAAACAAAGAGAAGAGGCAGAGCAACAAAAGCGCAGCGCAGGCAGATTAGGGCAAAAGACGGAGAGACGGTTTTCGTTCACGGGTGGCGTATGTTGGCGTGTGTAAGCGCGCTCGCTACGCTGGGAGTGTGGCGTGTGTAAGCGCAGCGTGCTAGGGTTTGAACCAGTGTGTGGGCGGGTATTTGATTTTTGACGAAGATTCGTAGCCGGGTCCGGGCTGTGCAAACAAATGTTTTTTTAAAGAACCGGCTCGTTGGTTGGGAATTTTTCTTTCTTTTTTTTTTTACAGAACCGGCCGGGCCTGGGTCTTTGTGGAGTACCTATGAAGTGGGGGGCGGGTTTGGACCAGTGATCTTGCCAAGTATATTACACGGTTCTTTGACAAATACCCGGATAGTCAACTCATCGGGTATTCAACAAAATACCTTGTCAAACCATGACCTTGGTCTTTGACCAAAATAAGACCCATATTCTTGAAATTCAAGCCACAAACAAAGTTTTCAGAAGTTCCATGAGTTTTTTTTGCAACTTTTATTATAATTACATCCAAATTCTTAAAAACTAACTCAAAATGTGAAGCATCAAAATAAATATCTTCTATCAAATTGTGGGTTTTTTTTTCAATAACTCCCTTGTTCTATGAGGTTCTAACCCTTTGACTCATATCCGTCAACATAGAGCATTGACAACAACACACTAAATATATGATAAAAACGTCAACTACAAATAAAATAAGTGACACACCAATGCCACACAATGAAGACAAAAGACTTGCAACAAATAGACAAGACACAAAACATATAAAATTTTCATAACATGGCACACTTGCGATTTTCACACATAAAAGAGACATGCACATAGGATTAAGGATTGACAGAAGGTAGTTTTGCCTTTAAACCACCTCGCATTCATAAAAGACTCGACATAAACACTCCACCACCAATCTATCTAACAAAGTCTAGCCAAAAAGAATGTTGTAGAAAGTGGCACCAATTATATAATTCATTTAGAATTAGCTAATTTTCTACAACAACTAATCTATTTCACAAAGTTTGTCCAAAAAAAAGTTGTAAAAAGTGGCACCAATTATGGTTCATTTAAAATTGGCTAGTTTTGCCATAGAAGACATGACATAGACACTAACCACATGTTTATCCAACAAAGCTTGCATGAAAAGAAAGTGATAAAAAATGGCACTAACTATGGTTCATTTAAAACTCACCAAATTTTCCATAAAAGACATGACACAAACATCAACCAACAATTTGTTTAACAAAGCTTGTAAGAAAATAAAGTGGTAAAAAGTGGTTTTAATTGTCGCTTATTTAAAACTTGCTAGTTTTGCCTTCAAATCACACAATCCACATACAAAACATGACACAAAACATAAACAAGAAATGTAAAAGTTAGAAGCCACATAACAAACTCACACACAAGATGTCAAATCAAATGTGATTACACATGTATGAGAAAACTAAAACAGAACATAATGCATAACATAATGAAACTTCAAAACATGTAACTTGGTCATAGTTTGGAATAATGGAAGACTAGATTGCCTATAAATGTTGATTATAGGTTCATCTCATCATTATAACCTAGCAATAACAACCATCAATGGAAACATCAATACATTAATGTGTTTCAATCTTCGATTGCATATCACCATCAACCATTTGCAAACTTCAACATATCACCATCAAAGAGTTGTGCTTTCAACCACCTACACTTTTTTTTAAAAACACAAAAGAAAAATAAAATGTAACATAATGCCCCTTAAAGAAAATTGTGCAAATCTAATATTCAAATTCAACCTATAGCTCTTTTATCAAATATGATTTTGTTTCACATAGAAATGTAAGGTTAATAGGTTTCGAGCAACCAATCCATGTATTAGATGGCCAACTTTTGTTCACAAAAATCAACTTTTCTAGCTTATCAATTTGAAGCATGCATCTACAAAGGGCAATGAAGATTCTTGCAATCGAGAAAATATATTTTATTTCAATTTAGTTGGCCAAGATGCCAAGAATTTGTTGCATTAGTATAATAATGGTTGAAAACTTATGTTTTTTTTTTGTTTCACTAAGATAAAGCACAGAGTTGCAAATTTTTGCATCAACAAGATAACAATGAAATTCAATAAGTTCTTTCAACACAATGTTTTGTAAGCGTATGCACCAATTTGTGTGAAATTTTCAAAATCCAATTGGGATTTAAAATTTTCAACTTTTGGAAATCAAATAAACTTCGACAACTAGTATGCCTCAAATAATAAATGCAACAATGAATTTATGACCATATTCAACAACAGTGGTAGAAATTTCATGACCCAAAAAAATGTTGACCAAACATTTGTCTTACCTTGGATTGGTATCAATCCCAACATTTTATGGTTTTTTTTTGTCAAATGTAAAAAAAAATGAAGGGTAGAAAAACCTCCAATGCTTGTTATTTCAAACAAATTTCATGAATTCTTTCAACCCATGATCCAAAATGTCATCTTTAACTAGGTTGTAAGAACATGAAGAAATGAAATCTTTTCACAAATCTCCCAACAAGTTGAAATGATAAATTGCAAAACATATGTGAGTAACCAATGTCCAAAACTTTTTGGTTCATAACACAACCACTCACTACCAATGACAAAACTTGCACCAAGGCATTGCAAATTACCCATTTTTGGAAAGGGTATACAACTTTTCAATGTTAATGTAATGACATTTTTAAAAATCAAATCATCTTGGAATAGTAGTATTTTACTTGTGGACCTACAATCAATAATTGAAATGTAAATTAAAAATAGTCATGAACCACAACATATATGACATGTGTGTCTATTTCTTGAAAAAAAAACATAGTAGCCAAATTTTAAAAAAGAAATCATAATAATCAAATTGAAAAATAATAATATTTTTGAAAAAAAATCATAATAGTTAGATTAGGAATAGTTAGGTTTCTAAAAAAGAAATCACAATAGTTGAATTGGGAATAATTTGATTTTACAAAACAAATAAAGTAGTCAAATTAGGTTTCTTCATATTCATGGCATGTTTCGTTTTTGAAACCTTAATCTATGCAAACTTTGTCCCATGCTTGCTTACCTTTACAAAAATAATTGGCTAAGTAATGCATTTGTGGATGTCAACTTGAACAACTTTTATAGATGCATAGTTCAAACCATGAACCACATTGTACTCTATAATAGCATGTTGACAAGCCTTTGAAAATGTACGTGCCCAAAGCATGAACCATCAAATGACTCCAACATGGCCAAATTATGACATTACATAATTGAATTCAAAGCATTTGCACAAGTTTGCAAGTTGAACCCTTCATTTTCCACATAAGCAACAATTTTTTTGATCAAAGAAAACTTGTTTAGGAACTACTACAATTTTGGAACCATAGTTGTCCCATTACTATCCATCATCTCAAATAGGTCAATTATAGTTCAATTATAGTTTAGATTTTAGGATTAAAAATCAAATTTGCAACTATAGAAATTCAAATTTTTGGTCATTCATGCAACTATTTATATTTTCATCCTATGGGTTGGATGGTTTTTAGGTCTATATTCATCCATGAATAGGCTTATATGTACAACAATAATATTTCAAAAGAATTGTTATTACATCTCTCTATTATCCTTCACTAACTTGTTTCAAACATTCTATCACAATAAGTATTTTCAACTTTGCATTTCTATCATTTTAATTGATGCTTTAGTATATGACAAATTTTCCATCAACCATGGAAAATACTAAATAGCTTAAACAAAGGAAAAAACCCAAGTCATCAATTGTTAGCTTCATGCATTTGAAGATGAAAAGGGTTTGCCTTTTTCCTGTTGTAAAACAAATCTATTAAATAATAGTTTGTTCAATATATCTCTAGTTATTGAAACTTGAACAATTTGGAAATGGGACAAAAATGGCAACAATTTCATTTCCTTATCACATTTTTTTTTCTTTCTTGTGTTATGGCAACTTATGCACTTTTAAACAATGTTTCACCCTTGTTCTTGATTCTATTATTTGGAACTAAAACAACACAATATTTTAAATGGAGTATTGAAGATGTTCACCACATGATGAGTTGTATCTTGAGGTGTACTAAAATAACGAAATAACGTGTTAAAAATGGATGTCACAATTTCATGAAACTTTCTAAACCACTCTATAAATCTTTGTCAATGCCAAGGTAGTTGAAAATATTTTAATCAGGAATGTTGATGCTTACTTCATACTCTCGATGTCATGAGTACAATATTTAAGATCACAAACAATTTTATTCTATCACATGACATCAAGAGTGAAACTAAAGACCAAAATGTCTTCACAAGCTTTACATTGAAATTCAAACAATATTGTTCATTGACCACCATTGGGAGTTTCCAATTTAGAATGAATGTATGAACATTCTGGTGCTTTCAAACATGTCCAAGCACCACAACATCAATAGATTGTTCCAAAAATCATGGAGTTAAACACAATGGAAACAAATAAATACCAATTTCCATTTTGCAATAATCACTTGGACATATTAAATTCACAATACCAAAAACTAATATTAACCATTAGACTCACAATTTCCAATACATTCTTTCAATTTCATTTAGATTAAAATGTTTAGGATAGGTAGATGTTGGCATATTGATGTTGTCTAATTCCTAAAATCATGTTGTAGATTTTTAAAGTTTTTTTCCTTGACATGAATTTATCACACACCTACCATCACCACCACATGCACATCAATACACAAAGTGCATTACAATATAAAATATTATAAGAATTTTTTTGAGTTGAATTGGTAACATGATCTAGGACCCAAATCTCACATGAACCTTTACTTCTCTTTTTATCATTTCATTCATTACCAAATTCATGTATGTTTGCCTTTTTCAAAAGGTTCTCAATGTTGTTAGAAATATTTAAAACTCAACATGTGTCAAATGAATTATTAGCCCAAAACTCAATATATTTATTGCAAAACATGCCACCAGCATACTCCTTATGTAGCTTAGTATTGTTGACATTTTGAAACCCGTTACTATGTGGGATTAGAAGCATTAATATTGTGGTATCACCATTAAAAATGACAAAATTTTTGGATATTTTCTAATGAACAAATTTCATGCACACCAATGTTTTGTTTGACAAATGCATCTCAAACAACCTTGTCAACAAGAGAAAAATCTTCAAACTCATTTTTAACATGATGAACAACACCAATAGCAATGCTTTCAATAGGTTGTGTGCTTTCATGATGAACACCCACAATGATAAGATTAAATAATTTAATGGAGCACCATAAAAAGTGGCATTGATAACACTTGAAAACTTTTAAAGACTCCGATATCAACAACACCTTCCATATAATCTTTGGCAAATAAATTGAAATTTTGCAAAAAAAAGAAAATCTTCATTTGAGCAAACATGTTTTGGTACATCAACTACATCACATTCTTCAAAAGTTGTCAAATCTAAATCAAAAGTTGTCGAATGTAAATCACATTTGATAAATGAAACCAAAACATTTCACCAAAAAATTAATGCACAAAAAAAGAAATCACCAAATAAACCAATGATAACAATAGCAATGGAAACATTGAAAAAAATCAAATCAAATCATAAAACAATTACAGTGCCATGATGAGTGGAAAGGAAAAGAAAATTCATGGATAATACAATGGGCATAAAAACCTAAGAAACAAAACAATCTAAACAAGAACAATCTTGGGAGATAGTGGAGGGAAAACAAAATTTGAAATGGTGAAAAAAAAAATTTTAAAAAAATAACAAAGTGAAGAAAACCCCTAGTGTTTATGCAAGAGAAGGGTTGATTTTTTGACCAATCTAAAATTTTTGATGCCTAAGAACTTGGGCCTCTTTCCTACGAATACAATTTTTTATCTTTCTTGCACAATTTATACACCTAACAAATGATAAAGTATGATAAAATGAGGAACCAAGGAACCAAAATTTAACATACAATGGCAATACATTGTAAATTTTTAATGTAATTATTTCTTTTCTTCTTATTCACCTACTAATGACCACACATATAGGAAGTGGGGGGATCAAAAGAATTAACTGATTACAAAATTTTGGGCAAATAACACCCAAGAGATGTGGATAGAGATTTAACTAAATTAATATAGTACAACAAAAAGTTAAAAGTTAAAATACTAAAACCCATAAAATAAACTCAATTAATCCAACATAAATCATAAAACATATATTATTATTTAAAAATTCATTTAAAAAATAAAGCATTTAATATGATAGTTCACATCACTATTACAAAAACATGGTTTTTCCACTAGTAATGTCATGATTATGATGATTGTAAATTCAAGACCATTTGTTTGAAATGATTGAATATGTTTGATTTGACCAAAATCAAAACTAGGTATGTTTGTTTTGATTTTAGTCAAAATGAACATTATGTTGGACATGTGACATATGTGCCAGATTTGTTTCATTCAACTAATGTGATTAATGTGATTAAAATCGATCATCTAGATATGATTGATTTTGATTATAATGTTACTTTTCATGATGTGACAATATAATAATTAAAATATGTATCATGTAATTTTTTGAAATGAATTATAAAAAAAAGAAAGTAAATTATGATTATCAACTTCTCATTTTCTATTTTTAACTATTCACATAAAAATTAAAATAAGGGACACAATTTGAAATATAACAAAATGACATGTGAGAAAATGAAAAATTGAATTGAATTTTTTTCTCTAGTTTATTACAAAACATAAAACATAACTAATGTAAATCTGAAACTTAAAATAATTTAATTTTTTAAAATTTTAATTAAAAACCATAAAATTTTATTTTATTTTTCAAAACAAATGTGAATTTTAATTATCTCATTAAAAAAGTGAAATTTATTTCATTGTGAAATTTCTAAATATAGGTTTAAAATTTATTATTATACTTTTCTTTTTGCCCAAATCAAAATATAAAAAATATTTTTTGTTTTTATCATTGGAATAAATAAATAAATCAATCAATTCAATTAATTTTAAATAAATAGACTTAAAATTTTTGTAATAAATTTTAATTCTTGAAATTAAAAGGCATTATCATTTTCAATGAAATTATCAAACTAAAAATGAATTAAATTTAAGAATGATACTAAAAATTCATGTGTAATTAACTTGATTATCAAATTACCTAATTATATAATAGGGTTGTAATTGTGGATTTGTTCCATAGTTCAAGTCACACAATATATTATTATTTTTGTTAAATTATTAATATAATAATATATTAGTAAAATTTCATTTGTAAAATGAATATTGCCACATCAATTAATAGCTTTAGTCATCCTAATTCTAATAATTTTGTATAATCACCTCAATTCAAAAGATAATCAAAATTTTGGCATAAACAAATGGTTTGATTTGATTGAAGACATTTTTATCCATTGTCCATTGTGATTAAAATTTTAACCATAAAATTAACATAAAAACTATGCTATGTAATAGTGCATGTGAATTAATTTAATGCTCATGGATAAAATTCATCATGGTGAATGTCCATATTTCATTCATGATGCATGAAAATCATCAAAGTTTGTTGCATGTGAATTAAAAATTATCCATGAATATATATTTTCATTCACATTATATTAACTTCATCCTCCATGTTTCATCCAATGAAAGAAATACATTCATCATTTATTCATCCATATTGATTATTATTTTTAAATCAAAAAGGTTTTTTGGATGGTTTTCCCTTTGGAAGCTTTTATGGAAGCTTCTTCCATTTGACTCCCCCAAAACATATCAATAGAAGCAATTTTCCAATTAGTTTTTACTTTGATCAACACCAATTTAAAATATTATTTTGTAACATAATCTTGTTCAACATTCTAATGTTCTATGTTTTTTCATGGTATGTTTCCATTTAAACATAATTTTAAACATAATTTTACAAATGTTGTTGTGCATGTTCATGTTTTTGCACATGTAAAAAGGGTTGTGATTTAAATATGTTTTGTAATATCTATAATTGATGTTTGGCACAAAATAATTTGCAAAAGGTTTAGTTGAATTTTTAAAATATACTAAAGCTTGGTAAATCTACAATAATGAAACTCACAACTTTCAAATTTTGGTAATACCTTCATTTTGGAATTGTTTCCCAAACCTTCTTTTCTAAAATAAATAAATGTTTCAACAAAAATGATTTATTCTTTGTCATAGTTATGGTAGCTTATCTTTATGGATATTGGAAATATTTTCTTTGCGACAAATCATCGTGAATGTTAAATGGTTGAATATACATATGATTTAATATGTCAAAATTTATACTATTATATGTCTTTTTATATAATGTTATAGCCAAAAACTAGCATGACCAAAATTATTTTAAATTATTTTTAAAAAGTACATTCAAAGGAAAAATACAAGAAAAATGATGTGGAATAAAAATTTTACACAAAAAAAGGAGGTTATTAAAGCAACTAAAGATCAATTATTGGAGTTAATTGCATCCCCGTGAATGTTGGATGTTGCTTTGTTAATGTGTTGCCTAGTTGAAGAAAATGTCTCTTCCCCACTAAAATTAGATAACATTTTAATTTTTGTTATTTTCATCAGCAACTAAATTTTGAATGGTTGTACAATGAATGAAAAATTGCATGATGGATGGCAAATGGGAAAAACACTTGCACAATAATGAAAAGTTGGGGAATCAAAATTGCATAATGGATTAAATGTTCCAAAAAATTGAATAATAGGGTCTTGGCATATTAAGGTGGCTCAAAAACGATGGATATGGAATTCATATTTTGTCATTTTCACAATGTAAAATAAGTAGTTACAATTTCAAATTGACAACCATTCTTTTAGAAACTAACAATTTGAAAATTCAAAAAAGGTTTCCATTGAAAATCCTACATACTATCAATGTTTTGTTTAAATAATAATAAATTTATCAATATGTGATTTTCAAAAACTTTTTAAACAATTTAGGCCACACATTTAAAAAACCTTGTAGAATACTTATTTTCATGAATTTAATTTAATATTTTGTTCTATTCATTAAACCATATCACATACAACGTTGCATCCATTTGCATAAGTTACGTGTGTTTAATGTGTCCATTCCACAAATTATAGATAGTGACCCAATTTGTAGCCTAACTTAGAAAGTCTATTTTTAGGAGATAATTTGGTATATCTTCATTTTTTAAAAAAAAATGTCATAAATATTTCCCATGCTATTAAAAAAAAAGAGTCATTTTAAACATTTGCTCATAGTACCAAAAATATATTAACCTATGTAAAATCATACTCCCATCAAAAATTGTAATGTGACCTAGAAAATGCACACTTTTATGTGCAAAGACCCAACAAATGAGAAATCAAACAATGGATGAAAAATTTGAAAAATCAAAATTGTATCATGGAAATTTTTTAGGGATTATGGATGTAAATTCATTTATTGTGTAGTTTAAAAAAAAGAAAAAAGTATTGCAACTTCTTTAGATGTTTTCATTAGGGAAATGTAGCCAAACATCTCTTTGGGGGAAAACATGGCCTCAATTCTTCATTTCCCTAGGGAACTTTGCTTAACATGTTCTCCCCCCTAGCAACTTGGGAAGAAAGCGGGGCCAATTTGCAGATGAAAATGAATGTTTTCTTTAGTGAAGTGTAATCAAGCCGATTCTTTTTGCAACTTTAACCTTAGGTTTTTGTCAAAGGTTAAAACATAATAGAAAAGCAAGTTAGGAGAGTATTCTGGGACTCAAGGTGAATGAGAATATCAACACTCCCAATTGGATTTTCATTTTGAAAGTTAATAGTCCTAGGGTATCCCAAAATTTTGGAGGAAGGGTTGTTAGACCAAACCTTGTTCAAATTTGGCCCTTTTTAGACCATTGGAAAGGTCTTGAAAATTGATTATCTAAAGTGAGTTCCATTCCCAACTTAAAGACTTGAAACTTAAATTATGGCCATTTGAGAGGTTGAAAGTCAAATTGGCAATTTGACTTTTATAAACCCATTTGACAAATCTACTAATTGAATATGTCACTTGGAAAAACAAGTACGTAGGAGGAATACTCTTGTAGGAAACTTTACATAACTTTGTAGTACTAGATTTTTATAAAAGTTGAAGAACACTTGTAGAAAAGGTTCTATCAAAATGACTTTTGGTAGGATATGGCAAAACTCTCAAAAATGCTCGAGTCTTAAACACATTTTTGTTGTAGAAATTAATTACGTAGTGATCAAACACATTTAATTAAAAAAAATAGAATTCAACAATAAAAACAAGATAACAAATGTTGAAATAATTTTATTTTTTTTACAAAAATGTATTTCTATATTCCTATTGGAAATAATTGTAAAAAATGGTAAAAAATGCACTTGAATGCTTAAGTTGCGATTTCCTGAAAAAATTTCAAGAAAAAAGAAAACAAATAATGGTTTTATTTTAAAATCCAAACCTTAAATACTAAATGAAAATTAGTGTTATCCATCTTGTAGAGTTACCCAAAGACTTTTGGTAGAAGTGGTGTTGACATTAAGGTTGATCAATGCCACTACCAAATTTCCAATGATTCTTCAAAAGGTCACCCCACAAATATTAGTCTAATTTTTTTAAATAATAAAACCGTAAAGTTTCTAATTAGATAGCCCAATCATTACAAAACTTGGAAAGTTCAAAAGTTTAAAACAATCTACAATTTGCAACTCCTCCCCACTAAAACATTTAATAAAAAGGTCAAATAAGCTTTGATTTGGAATTTAATATGCCATTGGGAAGCTCTTTTCTAGGGTTACAACTTTTCTCCAAGAAATAAGTTTCATAGTTTAGTTCACAACTTTTTTCTTCTTCTAATTGGGAATTCCTTTCTATGCAACTAGGCCAAGGAAATGGGGCCAACTTGCACATGGAAAACATTCCAAAACCTATGTTTTACTTCAAATGGTTTCTTTAGAGCTTTCACTTTAGGAAACCATTTGTGAAAGAAATTTGAATTCAATTTGTACAATATGAAAGGATTGACTATTAATTAAATTGCATAATTCTTTCATTTACAAAATACGGCATAATAATGATAATTAAAACACTTATCATAACTCAATAATAGTAAAAAGAAATTTAAAAATATTTTCTATAAATAATTTTTGAAATTGCAAGGTCTATTATTGTAAGACAAATTTAGTTTTGAAAACTATTCAAAAAATACAATGAAAGGGACCCCACAACTAGCCATTTTGACCATGCTATCTATGTTGAGGTAGCTAGATTATTTACAAATGATGCAATCTTCATCATTTTTTCAATTTCCAAAACCACTATTAGATTCCAATAATGAATGCAAACATTTCGTATGTTCCTAAAATGCCAACTAATGGCATTTTAGGAACATACAAAATGATTATTTCATATCATATTTCTCAACAATTGTCACCTTTTGTTCAATACCAATACATGAATACTCTAGATGAAGGTTTTTTTTATGTCTAGGATCTAACTTCAAAAACAATACAAATTGTGAGTTATTATGTTTCTATAGCCCCTTAAAAATGAAAGGAAAAAAATCAAGGACAAAACATATTTGTTGAACTTGATATTCAAAGCGAGCATTCCTAACTCAACATCAATTCTTAAATCATGTCTTTCATCAAATTCTTTAAAAAAGATGGATTGTTAGTTCCTTTCCTAAGCTTTAAGCTATGGTTGAATATAATGCACCATTTAACAATCAACACACATGTGATTCCTTCAAAACACAAGTTGTCAACACCAAAAGAATTATAGTCCACAATAACTCGAAAAATATACCATGTAACAAGAGGTGATGCACAAATAATTATAATTTTGATAGCAACATGCTTATTGTGGCAAAAAAAATGCTTTCGTCCCATAATTGCAAAATTTCTTGAAAATTGATTATTTTGCTTGTAAATCTACAAAAAAAATACCAAGAAAAAAATTCAATGTTAAAAACATTTGGCATGAAAAATTAAAATATTGAAAAAGGTGAAAAGAATTAAAAATTGAAGGTCAAAGTTAGTAAGGGAAAACCTTTTCTTCATAGAAATGTTGAATTTTTAGCTTGGGTGCAAACTAATCAAATATAAGCTATGGTCCATTTTGATTTACCTTTCCCAAACTTCTTATAATGAAGAAAATCATCAAAGTATGGTTAAAATTGTTTGTCTATCGACAATGGCGTGAACATTTGTGCAACACCTTTAGGTACATTCATATGAACACAATTATATTGTCCTAAGTTGACACCAACTCATAGTACAGATGACTATATTAAGATGGACTTGTCTCTAAGTCATATTGACACAACTTCTATGTAGACACCAAAAAACCTCGAATTCATATTGATGAAATCATGTTATAATCAATTCATGGTGATAAAAGGTGTGTCAAAATCAACCCATGTTGCCAAGCTTAATGCCAACACCAACAACACGATAGTGTTGACAAGTATCAAGACTTATTGCCTGATTTCTGTTGGATCATATGCAAATGGTGTCGAATTAAGTTAAGCATTGCAAATGGCCTTGTGAGTCAGCAAAACCGCAAATGAACTCTCAAAGAATCCATAAGTTCTTTGTGAGGGCTCTCTCAAATCAAAATTTAATCTCTAGCCCATATGCATCATTTATCAATCTACTCTGTTTTTGGTTGATGGTGTGCAATACAGGATCGATTGTTCCTCGTTCCTCGTTCCTTCCTTCCAGAGGATTAACCAAGTTGTGGATTTTGTTGCCAATGTTTGAGAAGGCAGAGAATGACTTCATTGGAAACAGTCATTCAATCTGCAAATCTGGGATTGAACTCACGAGGAAGATTTTTGGAGTGGGATTGGGATCTTTGTGATTTTTCTAAAACTGGGAGCATTAGGAATTGCAGTGTGGTGGTGGTCATGGCAGCTGAATTTTTTACTTGGTGGGTGCTAAACATCACCAAGCACATATCCAGCTACTTGAATCTACAATGGTGCTCTCTATTTTCAGTCCCTTTGTTCACTCGCAGGACCATGAGAGAGTATGGTTATCTATGATGAGGTAATGGGTGGATTGTTCATGATCTGTGGATTGTTGCATTTTTTGTGAAGGAATTGGCATTTGCATTTTTGTTTTTTTAGGCAGTTTGCAACATATAGGTCCATATCTTGTGTCATGTCTGATTCTTTGTAGAGAGTATAAAGAACTGACCACCTGAAGAAGGGAGAGAGACTGATTGGCTTTGTTTGTCCTCCACTGATTTGCAGCTTAAACATACCTGTGACAAGTGATGTTGTGGTTTTCTTTCTACCCATGAAGTCATGCTTGTCCAGTTCTTCCTTTGTGAGGTACAGAAAGCGCCCCCCCCATCCTGCTTCCACAGTTTAGGGTTTAGGATGTCCCATGTGCTCCACAACCCTCTAAGAGTTTTAGTTGTTGCTGGATTACAGCATATATAGTAGAATTCATCATGACTTTTGAAAAAAAAATAATGTTCAACAAGTTCACCCTCCACATTGTTGAAGTCTGGTACTCTCGGTGTACCTGACATTCATTCTTCAAGTCTATTCTACAGTACGTAGTGTGTTCCAATCCCAGTAGAGGAATTCTTCCTCCATAGGTTTCAAATTCAGAGACTGAAATTGTGGGTTTGATAAGAAAGCACACAGATATGAATCCCAAATCATGTATGATGCCACCCATTTGTTAGATTTTGGTTGTTTTCTGTTTGGTGGGTAGTGAGGCGGCACCCACTACTGAAAAAAAGATTTTGCTCCTAAACCCAGATGCTGAATTTCTGTATGTTTTCTGTTCAGGGATGCAAAGAAAAAAGGGAAGACTATGTCAACATTCATTTGATTGTTTGGGTAACTGTGATCCTTTGACATCCTTGAGAAGACCTCTCACTTTGAGAGGAAGGGTGGGTATCTGATCTGCATCCAGGTATATAAGGAGGGCTTCAAAACTGATGCAGCACAGGAGTCTGGGCAATGTTGAAGGCAGCATCAATTGTTACCCCAGAAGATAGATGCAAGAAGAAGTCAAGTTACCTGAAACTCCAGGGCTGGGTTGATGAAGCACATTCTTGAACTGTCATCTCTCTCAACCATGATTCCTAATGGCAAGCTAACCTTGATGAGTAAAGATTTCTCATTTCAAGCGAGGCAGGCACTTCAACAGCTCACCAGCTACAAAGCACTAAAGAGATTTTGCAAGATCACTGAACTCTCCGCAAGCATCTCTTGCAGAGCATGACTGCAAATAGAGGAGTATCCTCAGGGAAATATGAAGCTGAAGAATGTTGCTGTACACTCAAGCAACGATGAAGAGGCTGTGGATAAAGTGACTTCTAAATGCTTTGTGATCAAGGATCGTTCAAACATATAATTTTATGTATGATGGAAATGAATGCATTTCAACAAGATCTGGGCTTTATTCAATGGCTGTTTAGATCATATGCTGCCATGTACTCTCCCTCTCTCATCTTCAAAACACTCAGAGAGAGACATTCTGTATGTACCACAGGACATTTCTGAGGCAGCAGATGTGAACATCAACTGAATTCAATTTCATGTGTGTCCAAAACTCTAAACCTTGACTACATAATTCTTCCCCCAATATTCTCAAAATCCTAAAGGTTGATTAGGGTAAAATTTCAATTCCTTGCTTCTTGGTGAGGGTTCACTAGGTGGTGGATCCCAGCTCCCTCACCGACCACTACTAGTTACTTCTGACTCCCCTTTTTTCTCAGGTTTTCCAGTCCCCCATGTTCCCTAAATCCTAAACCCTAAATCTCCTGACAAATCTCTTCACAAGAATCATTCCTTGTTGATTTCATTCTCAAGTGATCAGAAGATCAGCTGAAAAATAGATCACTTGTAAGTTGTACTAGCAGTAGTAGCAGCAGCCGCAGCAGCAGCAGCAGTAGCGATCAGTCATCACATTGTTGCCATGATCATCTGCTGCTATGAGATGAATGAGAGGGGAAGATATTTAGGAAATCTTTGGAGAATTGGGTACTAGCCTACTAATGATGTACAACTTCATGGAAGAAGGATCTACAGGATCACCAATCTAGAACTTGCTAGAAATTTGCTTCTGCACTTCATGCTTTCTTAACAGAGATTTGTCAACTGGACTTTGGGGCAAATATGCAAAATCCTCTGAAGGATTTCCTCCTGGTGGTGAGACCTCTTCAGATTTCTCCTTTAAAATCCACTCTTTGGAAATCAATCAATCAATCAATCAATCAATCAATCTACTCACAGCTTGTCCAGTCTCCCACCAATCTCAGTAGGCTGGAAATTCTGTGGAAATTGAAATTCTGACCATTTCTTACCAGGTTTAGGGTTTTATTTTTGCCTCTGATACCCAACTTCTAACCCTAACTTAAACCCCAGTTCAGCTGTAAAGTAAGGTTGGTACATTGCTATAAGCACCCTATGGGCTTTTCTATAATATGTGATATTGTTGCCTACAAAACCTAACCTTAACCTTAAACTCTAACCCTAATCTAAACCCAAACCTGATAACTGTGAGTGAACTAGCTCCAATTTGTCCCTTGGTGGGTTTTCAGGATCTTTGGAGCTTGAGGTGGCAAAGAAATCCATCGATTCTTTGCCTGTTCTTTCATGAAACCTGTTGATTTCTTTGAGGTTTTCCAAATACCCAAAACCAATGGTTCTTTGAATTCGACTTTTTCTTTCCAAATACTTGACACCCATGGTTATTCAAATTCAAGAGAAACATCCTAAACCCTGTGCGTGAACAAAAGATACATTAGGATTAACGGTCATAGAATAGTTAGTTTTGATATTAGGGTTAGTGGCTGTTTTGCTACCGCGGTGACTATTTCCAAGTTAGGGCCTATCATTGTGAGAACCATGCGATAAGTGTGAATTAACCTTAAGAGGCCTCTTGATCCAAGAGGCCTCTCACTCCAGAAGGTGAAGGCACGAGTGTAGGTGCTGGTTCTCCTCAGCCCTAAATCTTTGACAATTTTCTCTCCAATAAATCAAGATGTGTCTGCTGATTGATTTGGTACTGGGCCTCGGAATGTCTCTTTGTGGTTTTCCTCGAGATATCACACTCCTCCCTATGATGAGTACAATGCAGTAGTGCGGGTAAGGCATAATAATGCTCTTTTACATCTGGCAAGAGGGCATTATTATACCCTGTGAACCAAGGCCAAATAACTGCTTAGCTTCACTTTAGGGTTAGTTTCGTAGTTAAATAAATATTTTAAATAGTGGAAATGTTTTTTTTGTGAAAATATGAAGTTGAGGTGATGAAACCCTAAACCCTCAAACCATCACAATTAGAGCTAGGGATTAATTTCATTCTTCATATGAGGATGTCATAGTAGAGTTATCTGTAAAGTCAGGCGATAAGGGGGCGAGAACAGCCAGTTTCGGCATAATAGGGCATCAAACGTGTAATCGGGAATGAAAATCTACAAAAGGAAATAACTGGGACCCAAACTAGTTTTTCCCCCAATTTTGGTAGTAAACTGAGTTTCATCCTGTCTTTCCTTTTTCCTCAGCGCCTCCACTGCAGCTACATATATTTTCACTGCTCCTACCTGTACAACTACTATAATTACTCTCAAACCTCATACCCAGATTTAATAAAATTTCCTTACTTTGTGGATACCTCTGAAAGAGGGGATAGGGGGGTGAAACAGAGGGTGACTTTATGGATAACTCTAGTACAACATGAAAATTTTATAATTGACCCCCACCAGACCCCCAATTCCACCCCCACATGCAATCTTTTTGTTGTTGCCATGGTCCCCACAGAATGCAAGAAGCCATGCTTCTGAATCCAGGCTCAAGATTTTGTAGGGAGTAATACTATAATGAACGATATCTAGCCCACCCATTTAGATGGTTTGGAAGCCAAAATCTTCTTGTGGGCCAGAGGAAATTTGGCATGCTTTTCAGGCTATTTCAAAAGCACCCACCGTCCATAATACCATCAGGTATTTTTCAAGAGTCGGGTTCTCACCGACCTTTGAATCGGTGGGCTTGAATGAACATACATAATAACCACTTACATTCCCTTCCTCGCCTACCTTTAAAAGGTCGGCACCCTAAACCCACCCCCTCACATATAATACCGTACCTGGCTATTATCAAGTCAGGTGAATATTGAATCAAAGGCAAAAGTGTGTAATCATTTGCTTTTTATTTGAATTGTGCCTATTTCTCAAAATTTTGCCTGGAATTTGCTTTCTTTCTCAAAATTTACAAAATCCCTAATAAACTGCAAATATTTTAAAACAAGAACACCATATAGTGCAATTATAGAGTGTGCAAAACCTCATGAACATTGTAAACCTTGTCTATGATTGAACGGTCATGTGTGAACAATTAATTGTGTTTTGAAAACTTTCAAATTTTGACTTGGGGAGTGATTTTTAGTGTTTGGTTATGGAGATGAGTTAGTGAATTTATTAAAGCCTAAGTTTGGTGTGGAGAAACATAGTTTAGTGATGGGTCTACATGTCATATTAAACAACACACAACTGATCACAAATGTGACAGCCCTCACTACATAGTTTTGCTCAAAATATCATCCTTAATTAGTCATTGCAAAAATCCCTTGGATCTTCAAATTATAACATTAATAGAGGGAAGCTTCTAAATTCTCACCAGTTTCAGGCACATTGTATTCTCACCAAAATAAAATTGCCAAATTTAGAAGGTTTTGGTGCAAATATGGAAACATATGATATTCATTTCTTGAAAATTCTATTTCTTTGTTTTCTTAGCATGGCACAGTTTTAAAATAGTATGAGAGAGAAACTCCAATCCTTCCTAGAAATCTTATATCCTAGTGTTTAAATGTTGAGATGCAAAGATTAAGGTCACACCTCAAATCTAAAAGCAAATGGGCTAAGTATGAACAACAAAGACCAAATATCAAAATAGGATTAAAATATTTTAGATCATACCTCAAAATAGTTAAAATAAAGCTAAAACATTGCATATCAGACCTCAAAGTAATGAAAATATAATATAATCAACATGGATCAAATTGGCAATAATAAAATAAGAATCACAAGGGCAAGATTTGAAGGTGAAAAAAAGGGCAAATGGAAAGGTTATAATAGATGAGCTTTACAATAGGAATTTCAAAAAAATTGTATGATTTATCATTGGATTAAAAGTTCTATAGTTCCTAGATGTTACTAAAGGAAGCCCAAAAAAATAGGTTCCCACAAGCTTTAAAGTTCATACTTTGATTTACACACCAATAGCCTACATAAAGACAATAAACCAAAATTTAATGTGGGATGACTAGGTGAAAGCACACTACAATGGTCAAAAAATGTCGTCATCAATACTATTTTTTGAAACAACTTCCCCCAAGCTAATATTAAAAGAGGTTTTTACATATTATATTCAAAATAAGGTAGTTCCATGTTAAATAATGTAGTTGTCAAAATAATCTACATTTTTTTAATCAATATTAAATGTTTTAAATATATATTTGTGAGAAAATAAACTACAAGAAATTTGTTCATTCTAACCCACACATTTTCAACTTGTGTTCAAATCAATCATTTTTTCGACTATTGATGCAACTATCTTCCATGGCATCATAATAAAAATGACTTGTAATCATAAAAACACCTGGAAAGTGGTTTGTAGTTGCATATGCAACTATAACTTGCAACTAATGTCGTTTGGATGAAAGTGAAGATGAAAAGTGAACTTATATCATCTATTTTTAATGGCATTTCAAAATAGATGAAAATGTAGTTTTTTTGCAATTTAGGATGTGGTTTGTAAACCACTAGACACCATGTGGCATCTTATTCAACTTCAATTGCAACTATAAATCCTAATTACAAATGTACATGTAACTAAATGTAATAAAAATTAATTGACCAATGAAATTGTTGGATGTAATGGTCTAATTTTTTCCCTTAGCTTTCTTGAATGACCTAACTATTAAATGTGTTATAGGGTTTGGTAGGCTTGTGAAATATAAAAGGACCCATGGCAATGGTAGATATGGACCATTATTTGGAATTTTTAACATTAAATTTTATCATGTTGATATAATATAATCTTTTTTAATTAGTTAATTAATTAAGTAGGCTAGGTAATAGGTAGTAGGTATTGGGTACTAGTATATAAAGAGGTTTATTATTAAGAAATATTTTATTGTGTTGAATGAAATAGTGTTACATTTAATTAATTAATTAGGTAGGCTATGTAATTAATGTATTTATAAATTAAACTAGATCATAGGTAGTAATTAAATAAGATATGTAGTGGGAAGTATGTATGTGGGTTAAATAATATATAATAGGGGTAATTAATATGTGATAATTTTTTTGTATAAATTAATTACTTAATTAAGTACGTAATATAATTTATTTATTGAATAGGCTAACTAGGTAGTAGGGTTATTTTATGATCCATTTATAAACATTATATGTGATTAATTTATATATTGTATATCTAAAATAAATTTTTTGGGTACAATTATGATATATTATAATATATTTGTATAATATAACTTTAAAAATCAAATATAAATTTGAAATGTGAACAATATATAAGTTTTTTACACAAATTTTTAATCATATTTTAAAGTAAAGCTTAATAGGTTATAAGTGTAAAAGTAATAAAATTTATAATTCCATACAATCAATTTTTTATATGTCATTAATTAATATTTTTAAAATTAAAATTTAATTTTTAGATTAATCTATTATATCAAAAATAGTATGGCTAATATAAAATCTTTTATTATATTTATGCTACATTAATTTACATCCATTTATAAACATTACATGTTACCAAACTATAATATCACATATTCAATTGTTATTATATTATCCAAAAAAATTACATTTATAAATCATGTGTTTGAATTTTTTTTTTCCAAGGAATGGTCATTGAAATTGTATTTAATAACACAATTCAAATATTTTTCTTTTCATTAATTTAAATTTTTAAAAGAAAAAACTATAATTGTGTACATTATTGAAAAAAAATTAAGATTAAACTTTAAATCGTGTCATTTGGACAAAATATCAATGAGATATCAAATATAAAAAATCATGTTTTGTGTGATGTTTTAAATCAAATAAGTTAAGTAAAATGCACATTATTATAATATCACAAAAATGGGGTGGCTTGGTGGTAAAGGAGTTGATCTCCATCCTTGGGGTTCAAAGATCAATTCTTATGAATGACATGGGTTGTGTGGTCAACAGATGTAAATTGATTGAATGTTTCTGAACTGGCCTATTAGGTACATTAAGGGGCTTACCTAATAACTTAAACTAGATTTTAAACTTAACTTAAATAATGACATGTGTTAATAACTTATAAGTTGAAATTAATAAAATCATCAATAATATTATATATATATATATATATATAATTTTATTTTTTATTTTTTATTTTTAAATAATAAATATTTTTAAAAAATGTATATAAATAATGCGACTACATTGCTTTGTTGTAAAAATGATCGCAAAATATAGTCACATGTGACATTTATGATTGAAAAAAAGTTGAAAAAAATTAGTTGTTAATATGAAATTCCTTGTAGTGATAAAACTTGTAACAATATATTGCAAAGTGCAAATATATTTTTTAAATGATTCAAATAATTGTAAATTTTGATGAAATATTTAATTATATATTGCATATAAGTTGATTGTACCATTTCAATTACAATTGAAAAATTTAATTCATGTGCTTTCACAAAACATCTGGACAAATTTTTCATTCAAGTGATCATAAGTGTGTTGAAAAAAAACATTTTGTTGATAAATTACTTTCATTTGAAAGATAACAAAAAATATACTGGAGACTTTTGTATCAAAATTCATTTTATATGTTTATCAAAATGCTAAATCAACATTAATAAAAACTACCCCCAAAATAACATAAAATGTACCCAAAAAACACATTTTTTTGCCCAAAGCAATCCTTTTTGTAATGTGGTTTCACCCGAATTCAAGAACTTTTATGATTACATACAACTTTACAAACCAAAAACATGGATGGTTATGCAATTAACAAGGTGGATGATTGATTTTTTTTTTCAAAAGGTTAGTACCAAGTGGAGTTTCCCTAACCAATAGGCATTTGTTAGTTTTAAATGGGCATGAATATCATGTCACCCCAATGAAAATTAAACAAACACACAAATTTGGGATAAACATGGTCACATTATCTTTGGATACTTCCCATGCACTTTAAATTTGACATTTTTCAAACCTTTTAAGATTGTTTTCAAAAGAAAGAAAAATGGCACAATGTTTAATTATAACAAACTAGATAAAACAACCCTGGAAAGGTGGTAAACAAAACATTAAACAAAACATTGACGAAGGAAAATATAATGTCATGGTAATTTAAAGTTACATGGATCTAACTTTCTAAATTTAAGGCCATGAAAATGAAAACAAGCCTTAACCACTTCTACACATTAGTCACTATGAGTAGTTTATAAAAGGTTGATTACATACCCAATGAGGAAGATGAAATTATGCTATGGGAAGAACATTATATTACAATAAAATTGATCAATGTGACAATAACAATAAACATTATTGGTCATGAATCACAATGAATGATATGTGTTAAGATTAACTTAAGTACTATGTGGATATGTTTAAAAGTCATGCCACTATGAGAAAATTGCATCCATGGAGACCGCACTAATTTACAATTACATGTCCATACCAACTACATTACAATAGGTTGCAACATTGGAAAATGACTGGTTGCACATAAGTTCTAGGGAAATTCTAAGGGTGCGGAATATTTTGAATGTATTTTGGTCAACTATACAATTTTGGTTAATATGCATTGACTTTTTGTTTTAGTTGTTTTATGGTTATGATATGTAAGTGATCAAACACCTAAATGCAATGATATGGATTGCATGGTCCTTCCCCATGTGCACACATCCAATGTGGTAAATGCCAATTGGCACATGGACATTGTCATGCCATATGCATAGTCTCTGTGATAACTTCATGTGGAATTGCTTTTGTTGCAACCCTAACATTGGGTTTGTGACTAAGTCCGAAGTGCAAGGGCCGATAAGGCCAAGAGTGTGTTTAGGTGTGAAACACACTTTCACAAATGGGGGAGAATGCAAGGGATGAAGCCCAATGATTCCCAAATGCACTTCCACTTTGGGAGTTGCACTTGTGCGAGAGTTGTGAATGTTCAAAGCCTTGGTTGAAAAGGCAAACAAGTGCCAAATTGGCCGCCCAAAACACCATAAAAAAGGTTTTGAAGTATAGGTGCTTATAATGCACTTACATTGTTCATTTAGACCTGATTTGCATGAGTTATTTTTCAAAAGAAGGGGCTTATTTCTCAATTTGACTCCTAACCAAAAATCCCTAGAAATTAGGGGTCAAATGAAGTTTGATTGGGACGTGCTATACAATGTTGGAAAGATCTTTTTGAAGCTTATAAGATATTACTTTTTAATCTTCAAAATAGATTTTATTTGAGAAAGATATGAGTGACCAAAGTTTTGAGATAACAAGAGTCCTAATTTTGGGACTCCCATTTGGGAATCTTGGGGAAAAATGACATTTGGATGTAATCCCATGGAGAGGCACAAAGTATACTATAGAGAGGGGAGTAGTGCCTCCTCCCAAAAGTTTTGGGCTATGTAAAACTTGTGTTTAAAATTATCCCTACCAAGTCCGCCACACCACTTCCATTCAATTTACACCAACCACCCTCTTTCTTGGTTGTGCAAATTGTTCTCATTTTGAACTTTCACTTGTGAGTTCATCTTAGTCCCCATCTTGAAGCTCTAACACGGTCTTCCTACCTTCGAAGTGTTGCAAACTAGGGAGCATACCTCAACTCCTTTTTCTTCTACTATTTTCACTTTCAAATTCACATTTGAGTCTTTTAAAGAGTTTGGGGGTGTGTCAACTTTGCAACTTAATGGGATTGCATGCATTGTAATTAAATATAAATTTAAATTTTTAATAGAACAACACATTATGGGTTTTATGATTGGTAAAAGGAACTACCTTTTTTTCACTATAATTATAACTATTTAGTCACAAAAATCATCATGTAGTTGCAAAGGTCATTAAGATGTTATGTGATGTCATGGTTTTGCGACTATAGTTAATATGACAACTAGTGGGTTTTTTTGGATAGATATAGTATTATTTTTGAAATTATAATAATATGTTATGAATAATTAAAAAATATTGAACTAAAAATACCTTGACTTTTGTAACCATATTTATGACTTTTAATTTCACAACATGATGATGTGGCATTCCAAGTACATTAAAATACTTGACTATTAGTCAACATAATGACTCATACACTACTTTGGATATAATGAAACATTTATTGGTTGGTCACTATGTTAGAGATGGTGTCCAATCCTTCAATGTAGCTCTTTGCACCAAGATGCAAGTCCAAAAACTTTACCCTCACCACAACAAATCCTATCCTTTGAACTGGACACAAATTGACTATTGTTTTTCCAATTACATTTATAATCACTTAGGCATAACAATCAAGAAATAATGGAAAAAAACATCAACATGCCACATGGCGTCATGGTTTTGTAATTTTAGACAATATGACAACTTGGTTTTTTGGGTAAATTGTCATATTATTTTTCAATTTTTGTTCATTAGTTAGTTAGTTGCAAGAACCATCCACCTTTGTGACTAATAACAACTCAATCTCCCATGATGACATGGCATGTTATATGTCAACAAGATGATGTGGTCTTATTTGTCAACATCATGATTCATGTCATTGATTTTATGAATTAATCACATTTATTAACTAGTTGAAAATATTGTTGTTCTTTGTGATTAATAAGGATTTGGTCTTCCATGCGATGATGACATGGCATGCCATTTGGCAACAAGGTGTCACAAATTTTCATAACAATCCATGATTTTTTGTGTTTTGAATTTATGGCACTAATATTTGTCATGGCATGCCATTATTTTTTGTGTGCCATGAGGTTTTTGAAATCATGAATTCATGTGCATGTATATCTATACTAAACAGTCTATTGTTAACTTGTAATTATGATTATAATATTAATAGTTGTTTTGAAAAAGGTGACACATAACTCCTTGACTTTTTAATTACTTAACACATTAGTTTAGGTTAACATACCTATTATGTTAACCTATCTATGTAAGCTACTTAATATAAACCTACTTTGTAATACAAGCTACCTTGTAAGTTACTTAATTAGGCATAAGAAATTTACTATATTTAGTATGTTTAAATATACCTAGAATATGTTACTCTATCAATTGGTTAACCTAGGTAGGCTTGCCTAGGTTTTTAGCTTTAGGTTTTTGCTAAATCAACTTAAGTAGCTTTATTACAAGACATTTTATCAAGTTTATAATGATTTTAAGTTTGTGTGACTAAATGCAACTATGATGCAATTAAATGTGACAAAATTATCTTAGGTTCATTTTTTTTTTAGCCTAAGAATGTCTAGGTTAACCTAGGTTAGGTTAATAAGTAATATAGGTTGACAAACTAGTTCATCTTAGGTCAACCTAGGGAGGTCTAGATCTAGTTTAGGTTGGTAGGTTGTAGGGAAGTTGACCAAGGTCAATTTAAGGTGTCAAGGTTATAATTCAAGGCTAAAAATTTTGAGCTTTATAACTTTGTATTAAATATAATTAATATAAAAAATGTGGTAGTGCAATGGATGAGGACTTGAACCCCAAAGTGAAAGCGAGGGGTTCAAATTCTCATTCTTGTAACCTATAATATTTAGGCCACTTGGTTTAGGTTAGGTATTTAGGTTGCCCAACATACTAGGTAATTAATCTAGCTAAATTGACTTTTGGCTAGGTGAGCTAGGCTTCATTGCTTAGTTTAGTTGGGTAAAATGACTGATAATAGGTATGTTGTGTTAACTAATCTATTGATAAAATAGAATTGTTGATCAATTTGTGGCCAATAGACATTTTAGTTAGTTTTTCAATTACTTGACTATACCAGTTAATGGCTGTTTAAATTAAAACATCATTATGTTTTAGTATAAGTATGAAGATTTGAAAAAGATTGGGAATAAAATTTCTAATTTGATTTTTGGATCTATTTCAAAAAAAAATTATAACTTGTACATTTGAAAATATGAACATTTTCATCTTTTTGATTTGATTTTCTTATTATTGGATTCAAGTTAAAACATACTTGTTGATGTTTATATGCAAATCTGATTTTCCAACTAAGAAATAATTTTGTGTAATTTAAGGGCACAAGAAACACCTTTAACAATTATTTATGTGTTTCATATGCTAATTAGTGTTAGTTTGGCAGGTTGTTCCATCTGGTCCATTTGCATCAATTACACCTGTATGTTGACATTTTTGTTCACAACTTTCTGCCTTGAAAGAATTGGTCATTTTCAACGTAAATGATGTTATGTGTTACTTCCCACAATGTGTTATTTTATAAGGGAAGCAACATGTGGAAGTAAAAGCTAAAGTTCAACAATTTTAACCTTTAAAAAAAATTATATTGCAATTTGGTTTTATATGTTGGTGGAGGATGTCATGGAAGTTCTAACTTTGTTATTATAGGAATTATTGATTGAACAATTTGTTTTCATTTGGGGGCATGAACATCATGGCATGACATCAAGTCAACTCACCAAATGGAACTTATTATTGTCTTAAGGATTCAAGTTGTGTGTATTTTGCTTGTCGAAGACTACTATAGGAAAGAAGACCAAATGTTGTTCACTAACAATGAGCCAAACAAGATTTTATCTATGGTACTCCAACAAGTGTAGATGCATTAGGCTAGGATGAGGAGATTGAAGTAAGGCCCAGTAGAGTAGCTCAAGAGGAGGAAGTGCAGATTGAAGAATGACATGACCTTAAAAGTGGAATAGTTTAGGGGGGGGGAAACATAAACAAAGAAACCACAAGACTTCAAAGGAGGGGGTTAGGAAGAGAAAGAACCACATATAATTCAAGCACAAAGTAGGTGGGGACTATTCCAACAATAGAAGAAAAGGTATCCAATATATATCTCTTGGAAGTAGAACCGTAGATTAAGTTAGTGGAGGAGGTTAAAGTTGCAGAACCAGAATTGGGTATAGAATCGCTGGTTGCCTAACAAGTCAAAACTACAAAGACTATTGTGGAGGAGACAAATGCTTAGAAGGTAGCATAATGCTTTCATTTCATTTTCTGTCATTTCACAAGGATTTTGGGGATTGAATCCAAAGTACAAAGGGGGTAATGTTAAGGGGGTAGGATGATTACATGGTTTTGGATGAACAAGGCATTTAAAATAGGGTCTAATCATGGAACATTCTAGGTTTGAATTTTGAATTTTTGTTGGTTTTGAATCATCATGTGACTTGGGATTGCCCAAAGGGAGAAGTTTTAGGAATTTTTTTTTCATTATTAGACACACAATTTTGGAAGAGTAAGGATAGCCGTAGGTATTTTGTAGTAGAAAACCACAAATTTTGTTTTTGATATACAATAAATTTTATTTTGCTATTTTGATTTCATTTCAACAGAACATGGAATGTTGTTGTAATTTTGGTTGAATTTTCAATAAAATAGAGAAATACAAACTTTTGTAGTGATTTCCATATCCATATTGTTGTGTGATTTTTTGGAGTATTAAAAATATATTGGAAAGAGTTGTAATCTTGTCTCTGGATTTTATTATCTTGTATTTTGAAATATAGATTTTAATTATATAAAATAACTATGAACATGGTGTTTTAAGGAACTACAGAGTCATGTGTGTTTAGAATCAAAACATGAATCATGAATGAATGCATATTGTAGTGCAAATATTTTGTTATAATAATGTGGAAAAATTCTACAAGAATTAAATTTCAATTTTACCAATTCCACTTACACTTCTATGTCTGAACTTTTTACACTTACTTTTACACAATTGGCGTGTATATATATATACACTTACACGAGGGTACTGCAAATATTTGTTAGATACATTTATATGAACCTATGTAAATGTTATGGGGGCATGTAAGTGCATATACTAAAGTTTTATGTATAATCATTTTACTTTTGGGCCTCTTTTCACCCCAAACCTTTTTTTAAGTGAAATGCTAAATACCCCCTAATGAGTTTTGTTCAGTGTTGGTTTCGAACTTGATAGTGTAGCCTTGAAGAAAATTGCATTGTTCTATTACAAGGTTTTAATTAATTTTCCCTTTTTGATTTTGTGTCTACAATAAATTCAAAAGATAAACCCCTTTATTGAATGCTTGATGGTATGCTAGTGGTTAATGTTGTGTTTTTTTATAGGGGAGGTTCAGGGTTCAATCGTTAAGCGTGATGCAAAATGTTTGCCTAAAACATTGACAATAGAAAAAATGTTGAAAAATCCTTTTTTTTAAAAACAATTGAAGAACATTTAAAACCAGGTTGCATGGTTTCTTGCATAATTGTGCAAGGCCAAAAAAGGTGTGCAAAAAGACAAGTGAAACCAATGCTGGATAGAGCTCATTAAAGGGTATTTAGTGTGTCACCTTTTTTAATGGTATCCATAAAATAAAGAAATTTTATTAAATTTGGGAATGAAGTGTTAGAACTCAACATTTAATGGTAAGACTCAAAAGTAATTATATTAGTTGTATAGGTAGGAGTAGTAAAATTATATGTAGCAAATGTGGAGGTGCTAAGGAAAAAGGAAAGATAAGGTGAACTCAGTTTACCTCAAAAATTGATGGTTTCTAAGTTTTCCCCTTCGGCCTTGAATGCTAATGTATTTTGTATAAGTGTTTGAAAAAAATCTCACCTACTTATGATCAAGCTCAGGGTTCTAGTGTTGTGTTTTCCTAACTTTAAATATAACTTTATTATTTGCCCTTATTGATCATATGTTTTTGGCAATTCATATTAATTAGTTGTGTGTGCATGTTTTGATGTTTTTTTTTGGCAATAGGTCATTTGGTTGACCTATCATCAAAAATTATGAAATCCCCCTTCCTCAAGTAAAAATCACATTTTTAATGTTGTTTTACATTTACACTATTTAATACGATCGTGTAAAATGAGATAAATGTATTTGTTTTACACGCTCACTATTTTTCATGGTCGTGTAAATTCATATAAATGTATTTAGTTTTACACTTACACGGTTTTACATGGCATAAAATAAATTTACACAAATTTGTTTCATATTCTACATTTACACTTAGACATATGTAGTGTAAATAAATTTGATTATGGGATTTACATTTTCATGGAGTATAAGTCCCAAACCATTTACACACACAACACTGGTTAGTACAATCATGTGGTTAGCTATGGCACAAGAATACACAACTTACCACCAAGGCCACTTAGCCAAAATTCTTATGGAAAGACTAGTAGGTAGTTATTAGATAGGTAGGTACATTGATGATTAGTAGGTACATACTAGAAGGGTACATTGATGACTGGTAGGTAGATACTACATAGGGTAGATTGGATTTGTTGCTTACTAGTGGAGAAACAAATGTACTTGCTTCCTGGGAGAGGGGAAAGGGGCAGACCAGACACCAGACAAGAACTGGTAGCTACTAGCCACAGTCAGCTGTCAGCCCCCACCGTCAAGCCAATAGCAGCAGATTGGTAGCCTTCTAATAAGTTGCATTGCAACATGGTCGAATCTCAAAGTAAAAAGTTGGTGTTTAGAAATGCAACAGAAAGAGAAACCTGAACTAACAGGGAAGGGCCCCATCAGCATCTATCTAACCTTTGATCACAACTTCAACAGCTCTCTGGGTGCAAAAGTTTCAAATGGGCGGGAAATTAGTGAAACATACACTTCCAAAAGGGAGAAGCTGATGGAATAGAGAACATTCAAATGGCCTGAACATTCACTTGCATTAACAGCAGATTGGTAGTGGCTGAAAAGCAGGTGGGTTGCTAACCAAAAACCAAGAACAAAGGGTTGGTGGTGGAATCGGCCAAATTAGCTGATTCTGCCACCAACCTTGTTCTTGTTAGCAACCTACCTTCTTGCTTGCTTGCTACCACATGATGCTGAGTCAGCCACCCGTGCTATTTCACGTGTAATTAGTAATTACTACATGCTGACTTGGTTTTTCCTCTATATTGTTTGAAGGATCTCTTTTTCCAACTAGTGTGGTAATATGAAACGGGTATAAGAATGTTTTTGGGGCAAAAGTCTTGGAGTAAGCAACAGAGAATTTAGAGTTTAAGATAGAGTCTAGAATTGCATTTATGTGTGCATATGCAATAAGAAAATGGATCTGTTGTCCGCCCTCACAATGGAGCAAATCTTCAAATAAGTGAGAGAGAGTATGTGACTGTGCAGCAAACACTAGCAAAAGTGCTCCAGTTTAATCAAGTTAACCATAAAGTCATGGAAACTCCTTAGTGGAACTCTTGGTTTGATGGAGATTAGGGTTGAAATCCCACTTGTGGGATTTCCTCCCTGGTGTGGCTAACTTTAGGGAGATCAAAAGACAAGGCATGAAATAGAAAAGAAGGGGTCAAACTGGGGCTAAACTGGGAATGATTTTAAGGATAACTTTAAAGTATGGAGACAAAATAAAATCTTGGTTTGTTGATGTTATTGTGTGCAGGAGACAAGCTATCTGGGACAATGCATCTATCTATCGATTAAGGAAGATAATTTGTTTGTTTTGTTTGTCATGTTGAGATCTTCCAAACCATGATGCCTCTTGTGTGCTCTTGGTACTGTCAGAGAGCCTAAGGATGCACTGAGGTGATTTCCTAATGTTAGACTAACAATGTGAGAGTTATTAAATTTCATAGACAACTCAAGATCATCAAAATCATTTTTTGGAGAAAAATTGGTCCCGGCTTTTTAATTGTTTGAAAGCTTTCAATGAGTAAGAATTAATAATTTATGGACCTAAGTTGTGAGAAATATTGATTTTCAAGTAAATTAGGGTTTTATTCACACTTGGGAGAATTACAGAGTCCTGTGCACACTTAAGTCAGCGGCCCAGGCCACACTAGCCAGTGTCAGACTATTAACGTAAAGGGCGAGAAGTTGAAAGAACCCAGAAAACAGACAGGCAATTGTAGTCCCGGGCATTATTTCAGTGACAAGTAGGAAATGCTGCACGAGCTTTTTTATACAACCTATGAACATTAGGATATGAATAGAAGAAGAAGAAGAAGAATCCTACAGTAATAATCAATCCTGTTGAACAGGAGACGAGATTGTATGTTATGTAAAGACCAAGTAAGGTTGTATGGGTTGTATGTTATATATATATATATATGTATGTCAGTAGCCTAGCAGGAGCTTGTTTGATCTGCTGTCTATTTGATGACAGTTTCCAAAGCAGAAGAAGATAGAAAGGAAGCTTGCCTCCAAATGTACCCCTCTGTAAGTCTGTCTGTGTTATTATGTCAGGACTACAACAACCCATGAACCAGGCAAAAGCAAAGACCAACAAGCATGCTCCAGTTGTTGGGGATCTGAGCACATTGATGTTTTTTGTCGCCTATGTTTTGTTTTCAAAAGGCTACCAAATGGCAAATGGCTACCATAAATAACTAAATAAATAAATAGATGTATAAGTACTTATGCGTCCCTTATATATACATGTATATGTATTTATGTACATATTACTCCAGGCTTAGTGGGTGGCTGGGCAAGGTGGAATGTAAGAGGGAAGAAGAGAGGTTCTAAAGAATAGGCACCTTGACCAATGGGGAATCCAACATCAACTCAATTGGCACACATTCACATGGGTGCATTTTGGGTGCTGAAATGCGGGTTTCATCCATTGGTGCACTAGTCATGATGGTTCACTAGGGCGGTTGTTTGCACATGGGGCTTCATGTCCGTTAGCAATGGATTATGTGAACTGGCATGCACAAGTGCACCATCCATTGGACACCCCTTGTGACTGGGTTGTGGTTCATCTGGGTTATCAAGATTGGTAACCTATCCTATTAACCCTCTTACTTTCACCTCACACTATCTAGGTTACTTACTTGTGTAAGTGTGTAAGTATCATAGGTAGGTAAAGTAAGTGGTTACCATGTATGTAGGTAATAAGAAAGTAAAGCACCCGGTGGTGGATGCTAGGTAGGTAGATAGATGTGGTTAGCAATGGGACACGAATACAAACAAAATTTTGTTTCTTATTCACCTACCATCCATCTTTCAGCGTGTGCTCGTGAGTGAAGAATTCATTCGGAGGGATAGTAATGTGGTCCAATGGCAAAAGTAAAATTAAAAAAATCATTACACCCCTTATGTCTCCAAAAATGGCAACATGCATGCTGGTGTTGACAAGTTCCTTGGTTTGTTGTACTGATAAGGCTGGGGATTTTAGATTAAGTTGTTGTGAAGTTCTTGAAGTGACTTGAATGTCAATCAAACCGTTGTTGGTAGAATTGGCACAAGAATTAGACTATGGAACTAGCCTTTATCTAGAATCAAAACTAGGAAAAACCATTCTTAACCACAAGTTTAGATTATTTAAATACGCAACTTGATTTTTTAAAAAAACTTCACAAGGAGATTGAATTTTTATACATAAATAAATAATTTTAATTAGTTGTAAAACTTTGTATCTATACAATCCCTAATTTTAGTTTGTTGTAAATCTTCATACTTATATAATCTCTAATCTTGAGGAATGTATTATATATAAATATATAGAACTGACCAGTAGGTTCTTGAATCTGGAAACAAAAGTGTCAAAATCAAAATTCTAGAGTTTAGAAATTTGAAGAACCAAACTCAAACCCACACACCCAGAGAACTGCTGAAACATTTTTAAGCATCAAAATCAAGACTAGCAGGAAAAGTTCAGTTTAAAAGAAGAATCAGTGCTTTTTTGTTTGGGTGAAAATTTGCCATTTTTCCACAAAGAAATTGGAAATTATTTTGGAAAATTTCTCTTTTCCAGTGTGAATTCGACTATTTTGGCTAATTCTTTTTGGTTAAAATTTGCCAAAATCTCAATATCAAAAAAGTGGATAAAGAAAAACACTGTGGAGCACACCAAACACATACAGATCCAACAATTTGTTCAAATGATTCTCTACTGAATACTTACATCATGTGAAGTTCATTAAAAAATTTGGGATTGAAAAAAAGCAGATAGCATAGCTCTACATTTTAATCGTGTAAGTTTTGAATTTTCTTTTGATGAACCCAATTGCTTTGAATTGTGTGCCATCCATCTATTGCACCAACAACAAGTTACACCACAAGTGAAACTGTCATAGAAGCGAGTGTTAAACTTATTACTTCCACAACATTTGTTATTACTTCCTTCAGCAATGATTGTGACTATGACAAATGACGGCCGGCCAGTTATCTTAACAAGGTAGCAAAAGTACAACAAACAACTCTAGAGTCTGGATTCTGGACTCTGTTTATGTGAAGCCCACAACCCAATAATCTGTTGGTCCCGAGCTTTTCTAAAATTCAACCTCCTTGAGTGAGCAGCAAGAGCCTTTGTTCACATATCTAGGGTACTCATGATACTTCCTCAATGCCTCATCAAAATTATCTCACACTTGGGCTGACATCCAAACATATCTAGTTTGGCCCAATCTTCCAAAATGTCTAAGTAAAGGGACCAGCTATTCTGACCCTTTCATAATTGTTTATTACCCCTTACCCTAGGGTCAATTTGGTCATTAAATAATCCTTCAAATTTTGAAATTGTTTTCTTTTTTGAAAAATATGAAGTTGAGGTGTTGAAAAACCTTCATAACTATTGTCGGCTAAGATCATATGAGTAAAATTCTCTACTCATATGTCATAGTAGACTATTGCAGATCATGGGAAAATAATAATAATATATCATGCAAGCTTTGATATGAATAATTTCACTATTTACATGACAATATCATAGCAGGCTATTGTAGAATCATCATCGAAAATAAATTTTTTGAAAAACTAAAATGTACTGAATTTTTGAAATTTTATTTTTATTTTGTCAATGTGGCATAAAATATGTAACTTCATTTCAAATATCAGTTCATTTCTTGCAACTTTTGCATTGTCATTTTGAATTTTTCTTTTAATATGGTAAAAATAATTCCAATTGGGGTAACTAGGATTGTTGGAAGGTTTTCACACTTTTCTTATTAGAGTTGCAAACGTGCAAAAATAAAATCTTCAAGAAAAAATAAAATACAGTCGTTTAAATTTAGTTACTGTAGTACCTGGGTGGCTTCGGCACCGAATATTTAATATATTTTAAATTTTGAATTATTTGGTATCATCTAAATGGTTCCTACTAGTGCTGTGTGTTTATGTTATTTAAGAGTTGATGTCACTACGAGAAATGTTATCACATGGGATGGAAATTGGAATCAAAGATTAAGAGCATAGGTAATGTCAAACAAAGAACATAATTCTGTACTTAAGAGGTTGCAAAATTAAAACCAGTGTTGGGCAGATATCACTTTACTCACTAACCCTATCAAATATTTAGGCAGTTTTTTTCAGGTATTTGTTAAAGTCGATTGTGACAAATCACTACAACAAAAAGTGTTCATGTATATCAAGTAATTTTAGTAGATTTTGATTGAATTCTCTATTTTTAATGAACATGACCTAATGAGGATACAATGACTTTCCTATTTTAGTGAATAGAGACTAATGAATTACACCCACATTTTGTAGCAATGAATATCCAAGTGAATATCTAACTAGTTAAAAAAAACAGCGAATGATGCAGCACTACTTGAAAACTCAAGGTTCTCAGGTTGGGGTTTAAGTTAAACTTTAAGTTTAAGGTCAAGGTTAGGTTTTGCAAGTCGTTAATGATTCATTAAAATTTCAAATCACACAATAACAACTCTAACCAAAGCACCCATTTCATATAACCGACTCTTATGTTACCAGATCTAAAACCAGTTGTCAAATGATGGTAGTTTTTTTTGAGATTTTATAAACCCAGAAGATTCTTTGATTTACTCTTTTAATTAAACGAAAACCCCTGATCTGAACAGATGTTTAACAAAAAAAAAAGAAAGTGATATTCACCTAACATTGCAAAAAACAGAAAAAACGAACTGCTAGTTCGCAGGTAAGTATTTAGTCTATTTATTTACTGCATGCACAATAAGTAGTCGACTGTAGCCATGAAGGACCCACACACACAAACTCCAGAGTCCTGACTCCAGAGTCTTCCAGAGTGTTGTATATATGGGGATAAGCGCCTTACCACTCCCCCTCTGGAAGAGTTTGCTTGTCCTTGAAGCCTTCCCACTTACTTACACCTTCCCATCACTGCTGATCATCATCACAGCCTAAAACATATAGCATTAGGCTGGTTAAGTAGCTGAAGCTTCAGTCTTGTAACTCTGCCAATTTGTATGTGTGTGTCCTCTCATCATCTTTGTGTAAGTAGAAAGCAGGGTCTGTGATTATATATATATATACACACATATATAACAGTAATTTTTTGGGTTAGCTGCAGCAAGGACTCTCTCTCTCTCTCTCAAACTAATTGAATCTCTTACTTTAATTATTATTATTATAATTTTTCTGTGTGCAGAAATGCTAGGTCAAGTTATAATCATGAAGAAAATCCTGCTGTGTGATTCTTCTAGTAGTTGTTAGCATTTCGAGTATATATATAGTGAATTTAGGTCTGATAGATACTTACTAGGTCATAGTGGTCATATTCCCAAGAAGTGAGAAATGGAGGGGATCATCAGCTTCTGAGTCCTACAGGATTGATCATGAGGAATGGGTAAACTTTATTATATGTTGGGTATTTTTTTACAGCTCTCAATGCTCATGAAGTTCAGCCCACTCTTTGGCCTGCATCAGATTACCACTGACATGTATGCCCTAAACCCTTAAGACCTAAACCCTAGATCTACCATTCCTTCTCTCTAGCTCCTCCCCAGTTGATGGATCTGCACACAATTGAATTGGTAAAGAATCTGGATACAGATGGTGGACCAAGCAACTTTGGCTCTACTTCTTCTTTACACATGTGCATAGCCCATGGTCTCCCCCATACATACAAATTCCCAGCTTCAGCTAGCCACATAGCTACCTGCAGGCCGGTTAGTTGCCTTGTTGTTCATACAGTTAATTCTGCATCCCAGTGGACAAGCATTATATTCCTAGGACTTTTCAGTGTAAGGAAAGGAAAGACTATACATAGCAGCAGCAGCATTGAACCTTGTATAGATATACATAAAGGCTGGCTAAAATATGGTTTATAGGGTAAAACCTGACAGACAGGTCTTTAGCAGAACAAGGCTCTGCTGAGGCAGAGCCAAGGGTAAGCATGAATCTGGAAAAAATCTGCTGGTTACTTTGAGAAAGTCCCGTGATACTGAATGGGTATCTGGTGGGTACACGCGCAGTATTGCAGGAAAAAAAAGTGACAAAGAGTTTTTCAAAAAATCTAATGGTTGCTTCTGCAAGGATTATGTTTTTTGAAGAACCTGTTGGAATATTGCACCTGGTAATGAACTTGTCCAACTACACTACTGAAAATGGCCTGGTTTTGACATATACTAAGATAAAGGGCTAAGTGTTTAGAGCAGATTTAGTGAGTATAAGCCCTCTAAATGCTTAAGTGTTTGATCAATAGCCTATCTACAGTAGAACCAAAACCAGATATCCAGAAACCACAGAAGACAACGACTACAAATACAACACTGTTTTCATTCTGGATACCAATGTCAGAGTAGACTCCAAATACCGTTACAACAACAATGTTGCAAAGCACTAATGCACTTCACCAGTTAGGTGCCCGATCTGTGAACCAACAGTCAAAAGCAGGGCACCATTAGGGATGGATGGGTGGATGATGGGTGGACAGGAAACACTCTCCACCAATGGGTTCCAGTTCCCTAGTTAACTAACCTGACGACGGTTAGGAGCTCAACAGTTTCTGCTTTTCACATGTGTTTGAGCAGTTCTTTACTTTTAGGAAGAACCTCTGTTAAACTTCAATTAGCCCACGGTTCTCATCTTTTTTTTTCAGATTTTTTTTTGAACATCTTGATTTCAGTTCGGGTTCCACAGCTAAATGGAACCAAGAATCAGGTTCCAGGTCAGGTTCTTTAAAGAAAACATTTCAGTTCCTCCAAAAAACTGTCAGGTTCTCAATTTTTTTTTGTGCAAAAATCAGACCTGATTCTGGTTTGGTTTTTTTACCAACCGGAATTGGTGATTCTAACCCTCCAAACCAAATACCCACTCAAACGCTGCTTTTCACTTCCTACCTACTAACAACCCACCAGCCCTTACCAACAAATTAAGCATTTCTGTGCACCTACTTACCTACTACAGACCTACCAGACCTAGTTACCTTCCTACCTACTGGACCTATCTTTTAAAGGAGAAATCACCAAGGTCAACTCAGTTGGGGTTCATCTACAACTGAGTCTCAATGGGCTCCCAATGGACAATGGTGGAGTGTAAGGTTGGACAGCATAAAATGCAACTGATGTTTACTTTTTCAAAGAAATTCATTGTAATACCTGGCGGGTTTCAATCTGGTACCTTCCAAGGGTAAAATGTAAAAGTAACATGTGCATTTCAAAATGCAAAATCCCTGCAGAGGCGGGCATTCTCAAAATGCCCACTCACACTTGACAGCCCATTACCCAGTATAAGGCATCCTCAGTTTGCACTGCTGCAAAATGCGGATTGTTTTGACATGGTTGTTGGTTCCCTCTGGTTTGTAAATTACTAATATGCTGGATAGTCATGTCAAGCTATATACAACAGGAAAGGCCTACTTAACTCTTGTAAGTAGACTCTATGTAGGATACACTATTTCTGACTGCTTCTTTTGTTCACAAATTCCAACTGAAATTTTCCAGCCGGCAAGTCTGTGGTGGCAGCTTGGATAATTCGGCAGCATCTCTGAAATTTGAGGATAGACAGCAGCTTCTCTTGCACTAACTTATACTAAACTATTATATACAATCTTGTTCAAGCCATGTTCCTTATAACTAGGTAGCAGCTGTACACTGCATTATACAGCAGCAGCCTACTTATAAGACTTTTCTTTACCTAAGTTTCGATTGCCCATGGACGGCCGAGATCAAATTCCCGTGTCTCCATTGGAGTCATCAGTATCATGTAGGACTGTATGAGAAAATCTAGTCCTACTAGATAGATCCATACAAGTCCTCAGTTTGTGCATCAGAAATTCTCTGGCACCATAGACAGCTGGGGTTGGGCTGTTGTTCAGATCAGCTGGCTCTTTTACAGCTTCACAGGTTTCTAGTCTCTACATGTTCCATTCTAGACAACCACGGGGCATTGTTGGTGTCCTGGAACGTGTGCTGCACATGTATTTTTAATAGGAGCAAATTGAGTGATTTCTGGCAGTGTGATTGCATTTTTCTGCATCTTTTGTGGGTTTCCATGAGTCTTTGAAATTTCCTTGGACATAATACAGCGTGAAATGCAGAGCCCTGCTATTACATTTTTCAGTTTCACTCTTGTTTATCCATACTAAATTCATTCAGTGATTTTTGGCATACTGTATCTCTCACCACCTTTATGAATTCCTGAAGGCCCCACTCTAGTGAGCAGCATGTATATACAATACTCCCATCAAAGAACAAAAGTTGACCTTTAAGGATCCTCTGCAGTTTTGCATGTACATAAAACATTTTGAGTCCAGAAAAATTAAACCTCAGGAAATCGTGTGTCTTTTGTTTTGACAACTACCAAGCTACTACTACAGTAGCAGTTTAACATGCACATATTTTAACATCTAGTGCACAATGATAACCTGAGTGTGAAGAGCCGGAGCTACCATATTTTTTAGTGCAAAATTTCGTACCTATACATTACAACATAGAGCACATTTCTTGTTGCAAGATTCCATTTTCATTCTTAAATAGTTGCCAGATTTTTGGGGGAGTTTTTTTTCTCAAATCACCATATTTTAGACATTAGTTCTTAGCTTGTTGTTGGGACATAGCCAGGTTTCATAACATTATTTACTTAACTCTCTGATCTGTAGTCAAATTTGGATAAGATCTTTGTGGATGTTTGTCCATAAAATTGAAGAAAAAAAAAACCCCGAGTTCAGAGTGAACAAACAGCCACCATTGGACCATGAGGAATGGATGAACATGGGACACCCTGAAAGAAGAGACATCAAAACAAAAAAACTCCCAACCTAACACAGCAGATGACTTGCATCCTAAACCCTAACAACAAGGAGCTCTGGAACTTAAAATTTCTCCAGAAAGCAACAACCATATTCTGTATGTTGATAAGAAAGCAAAGAGAAAGGTGAACTGTTGTGGCCTTGAAGTACTTTTGTGATAGCACTTTAAGCATTTTTCTCAAACCATTGCAAATTACACATTTAGTGCAATCACATAAGAATTTGACTGAAGCAGAAGGAACTAGGACACCTGCCATAAAGTAGGTACAACTAAGTGCCTTTTCATGGCTTGAGTGAACCAGCACCCACCAATGCACCAGTTGTGGATGAGACTGTTTTGGCCGTTTTGGGATGAACCCAAACCATTTAACCTAAACCAAATCAAACATTGAGGTGGGGGTTTTTTTTTTCTTTTCACTAGCCCATCCTTTGCTGAGATTTCAAAAAATTCTCCCCTTCTTTTCCCTCCTCTTTTGTTCTTTCTTTCTTCTTCTCTTCCACCATCAACTTTTTCTCTTCTCTTCCATAGTTGTTCTAACTTTTTTCTCATCATTTTTTTTCTTTTCTTTTTACTGCTATTGTTATTATTATTATTATTTTGTGCTATAGATTTTTCTTCTTATCATTTTTTTCTTTTATTTTCATTGCTACTTTAGTTTGTTTTGTTTTTTCCATCTTTTTGTTTCTTTGTTTTCTTATATTGTTAGAACTTCTTTATCATTTCCTTCTTTTTTTGTTCCCTTCTCCTTCTTCAAGCATTTTCTTTTTTTTTCATCACATTGTTGTGCTTGCTACCATTTCTTGTTGCATCATCATTAGTTATACACATCACACAAGGTATGCGTTTATCCTTTTTCTTGTTTTTTTTTTGTTTTGGTTTGAAAGTAGAAGCAAAAAACAAAAAGTAAGATTAAATAATAAAAGAAAAGGAAATGAAAATTAAAAACTAAAGAAGATGAAAAGAAAAAAAGAAAAGAAGACAAAGATTGTTTTTGTTTCATTCTTGTTTTTCTAGTTTTTTCTACTTTTAAAATTCTAGAATAAGAAGTTTTTTTTTTGTTTTGTTTCTGTTTTTTTTGAAGATTTTTTTTTCTTGTTATTGTTAATTCAAGAAGAAAAATTCTAGTTTTTGTTTCCTTTTCATCGTGTTTTTTTCCTTTTTTTGGTTTCTTTAATAATAAGAAGATTTTTAGGGTTTTTTGCCCTAGTTTTTCATTTTTTCTGTTTTGTAATTACTTGAAGATTTTTTTTCTTTTATTATGTTTGTCCTAAATATTTCTTTTGTTTTCCCCCTATTTTCCCATTCTTTTTGGTCTTCAAAATTCCAAAAGATGAAGTTTATTTTTATATTTCTTTTATTTCTTATTTTCAATTATTTTTTCTAATTAAAAAAAAAATCAAGTAGATTCTATATGTTCATACCCATGCAATTTTTTGGGGTTTGGTTTATATTTTTCAAATTTGCATATTAATGTGTATCATGTGTTTGATGTAATAAAATACCAATTTGTAACCAATGCCATTCAACACTAATTATATCACTATCAACTTTACACTTATCAATTGTTATTAAAGTGGTTATAACAAGAATTTATTGATGAACACATGACATGGTAACTAACGAAAATAGGTTTTAAAAGGTGTTTCTTGAAGTTAAAACATAGCATGCATATCTTACTTAGGTTACCTTGGCATAAACAATGGCAAGGAGTTCATGTTTTCCATTTTTTGGATATTTGAAAAAGTTTTGCTAAATGTGATATTTGCATCAATGCATCCAAGTTTTGTCTTATTGCAATTGTAACCTCACATTTGTATAATGTTTACATGCTTTGCATGTGAGCATTGAATTAATATTTTATTGAAATTTTCCCTAAAAATACAAGTTTGAAACATATTGCAATGTTGCATTATTGCATTAAAAGAACTTTAAAAACAAAGTTCAATGTGAAATACTTGCATAAGGGTCACAAAATAAACATTAATTTTGTTATAATGATTTTGCACTACCCACATTTGAGGCATAAAATGTCGAATAGTTTATTTGGATGGTTTGTGCAATACCCAAATGTTGGGCATAAAATGAAAAAAATGATGATGATAAAAAAAAAAAGATTAGAAGAAATAAATAAATTGTGATAAATAAAAGAAAAAAAAAATTTAAACAAGAAAAGGTAAAAGAATTTTTAAAAATAATTTAGAAGAAAAAAAAAGACATATAAAAATAATTAAAAAAACCCAAAATAAGAAGAAAAATGTTTGCATTTTGATTTTTTAAAAATGTAATAATTATAGAGGTGTATTGTATTTAAAATGACATGGTTTTCATATGTGGGTATTATATTTTGTGATTGGATTTTCAACTATTTTAACTTTTAATAGTAACTACCAAAATATGCAATACTTATGTGTGGGTTAAAAAAGTTTATCAAATCTACAATACTCACATTTAGGGTTACCATTTATTAACATCAAGGGTCAAATATGATTAAAATGGTTGTTAGTTAATTTAGTGCAATAATTTCATATTTTGTATATCATATATTGGCATACATTAACATTGTATAAATCATAGGTAGGTAGGTGAGCGGGGGTGGGTAGGTAAGTAAATAAGTATGTAGGTAGGTTGGTGGTTAAGTAAATAGGTATGTACACAAATAAAAAACAAGTTAGGTAAATAATGTAATTATGTCAATAAGATGGTTAGGTCAATAGGGTAGCCAAAATTTTTGTTAAAAGATTTTGTTGAAAAAGTAGTCTTTAAGTTGATTCAAGAAAATATATATATTTTTTGAAAAGATAAAAATTTAACCAAGGAAAGATAGAGCTTTTGCCAATAGACATAGGTTTAGCCATGAAGAGATGGAAGTTTTGCCAAAAGGTATAGGTTTAATTATGAAGAATTAAAAGTTATTCCAATTTGTAGAGGTTTAACCAAGAAGAGATAAAGGTTTTATTAAGAGGTAAAAGTTTAGCCCCAAAAAAATAAGGGTTTTGCCAAGAAATAGAGGTTTAACCTCAAAGAGTTCAAAGTTTTTCAACTGGTAGAAGTTTAAACAAGAAAATAAAAAAAATTTGTTGAAAGGCAAAAATTTAGAGAAGAAAAGATTAAGGTTTTGCTAAGAGGTAAAAGTTTAATCAAGAATAAATAGATTTTTTGCCATTGCAATGTGTAATGGTTTAGCCATGAAAAAATGGAAGTTTTGTTAAGAGATATAGGTTTAATTAAAAAATGTTAGAACTTTTTCCAAAAGGTAGAAGTTTAGCTAAAAGAAAATATAGGTTTTGTTGAAAAATAAAGGTTTTGCTAAGAGATAGATATTTAGCTAGAAAAATATAGAGCTTTTGTCAACATGTAAATGTTTAGCTATGAAGAGATGGAGGTTTAACCAAAAAAAATTTAGAAGTTGTGCCAAAAAAAAAAGGTTCAACCAAGAGATATAGGTTTAATCAACAACAATTAAATGTTGTGCCAGAAGGAAAAAGTTTAGCCAAGAAACATAAGCTTAGCCAAAAGGAGGTTAAAAGTTATGCCAAAAAGAAAAAGTTTAGTCAAGAAATGTAGGTTCAGCTAAAAAGAGTTAGAAGTTGTGCCAAAAGATATAGGTTTAGCCATGAAAAAATAGAAGGTAGGTAGGTAAGGGGTTGGTTAGTAGAGTCAAGATTTAGGTCAATAATGTAGGTAGGTCAGTAGGGTAGCTAAGGAACTAGGGTGATTAGGTTGGAGGGTAGTATGGTCAGGGTTGAAAAGAAAACACCCAAAAAATAAAAAAAAGGGTCAGAGGTCAGCAGCCCAAAAAGGTTGACTGTGGTACGACGTTGGGTTAACATAGGGTCAGGAACCAGATGAAAAAATGCAGCCCATCCTATGGACAGAACATTCAACTGGTGCACTGGTGGGTGCTCGTTCACTCTGACCCCTTTTCATTAGAAGAGGTACTTAGAAGAATAGCCTCATTACAAACAAGGGTTGATGTTCAGGTAGACCAAATAGTGAGTTACGATATGATTTGATCAAAGTTCGAAAAAGCCACTAATTGTATCTAGAGCTATGGTGTCAGGAAATCCTCTCAAGAAGCTTTGATCCAAATTTCTTGTTTTTGTTTTCGCTTGGGTAATACAAATAAAAGTATCCTGAGATTCTTACATTTGAGGTGGGAAAAGAAATGTCAAGTAATTTTGCACTACTTAACCACAACACACCACCAAGCTTTAGTGTAGGCAGTCAATAGTAATGTCAAACAAATATCTAAAACTTTTGGCAATTGTGAGCAGCTGATTTTGAGAAAAATTGAAATTTATTGTAAATAATTTAATTACTGCTGGAATGGTAAAGGTACTACAATATGTTATACATTGTTGTTCTTTTTCATGCATTTTGGTCATTCCTCACATACTATGTGCCATCATCCAGTAATAAGGAAAATTGGATTGTGAAATTACCCATGCATGATCTCTGTTCCAACTTTTGACCCAATTTGTAGCCTTCAATTGGTGTTTAAACTTGGCTCTATCTTTGATACACTGAAGTATCTGGAGTCCAGACTCCCCCCCAACTAACTGTCATAGTCTGTCTAGAGATGAAGTTGTTCAATTGATCTCTTATTTGTTTAACTTAATTGTGGTTGTCTGTGGAATGATGAGTTGTTGTTACCAAGGTGGATCCTAGCTTTGTTTCACATCCATCTGCAGAGAGTGTTACTCATTAATGCAACTCTTTCAAATGTGTCTTAAATTCCAACATTATGAATTTACTTACAACCAAGGGGGCCTCTAATTTTGGCCAGATTTGTACTTCACTGTTTATTTGCTTGACTGGGAAAAGAAGAACACAAGGGAAAGAACTGAAGTTTGAAGGAGGTTTGCACAGGTTAGAACTCAGGTGGATTTTATTTATTTATTCATTTTTTTCAATTTTGTGATGTAGCCACATTGGCAATCATCCACAAGAGGAATTGGTCAAATTGAGCTTCAACCAGAGTCCTGCTATATTTTGGCAACTTTGGTACATTCTTTTCATTAAAATCCTTTGTGTGAGTCACACCGGATTCTTTTCCTTGTTGCCAAATTGGTGAAAACTTGCCTCCCTGCCCACTCACCCCCCTTGAAGAAAACTCTGGAACTTAGAACTTTAGAATCAATTACTCATTTTATTTGTGAATTGATTCTGTAAGGATATTGTTTAAGATTCTTTGGTTTGTAATTCATGTATCAGGCTGTCCCTCTTTGCTCAAAACAAAGAAGTTCATTCACTCCCAAGGATTAATTTTTCTGGATCCAAAAGAGCCCACATCATGGGCTTTGCAGCAATGTATATGGCTGCTTAGATGATCCTAATTTACTTCCCAGTGATTCTTTGTTCTCAGTGAGTGGGTTGAATCAAATCAACAATGGTGATTTGCTAGTCACAAGGCTGGGTGATCTGTGCTGCATATTGGTGGGTTTAGGGTTTAAACCTGGGTCCCACCATGCAAATAAAATTGTATGAACTCTGCAGAGTTGAATATGAGTTTTGACAAAACAAATATTATTCATAGACATGCAGTAATTTTCCAAAAATATTTTTTCAAGGAAAAAAAATGTTTGTGAAGGAAAACGAAGCATCTTTTGAAATATTTGGGAAGATTCTATTTGTTGTAATGAAATCTTCAAAATTAAATAATTATTTGATAGAGACCTGACAAACCTGCTATTCAAATATGGTAATAATTCTTGTCACTATTTTGTGTGTGTGTGTGTGTGTGCAGAAAATGAAGTGAGGTGTGGGTTTGGGTTTAGGGTTTGATGCTTGACACGAAGGAGGTTAGCAAGTGATGCACCCAATTTTCAGAAAATCAATTATAGGAGTTAATAGGGTTGTAGGGCTGTCCCCATGGAGCCCTCCATGCTTTTTGCTCACTCACCAATGCATGAACAGCAGGGGTTTCTGTGGCAAGTTAACATGAGACTGGCATGCATCAGACATTGCAATAGTGATGGCCATAAATTATTGCACGAAAAAAGAAGGTTCCACTTGCCGAATAATAAAGGTCCAGTTGTGTGGATATCTCTGTCTTTCTTTCCCATCGGTCCTAAACTCGTAACAACAATGATGTTCCGACAAAACTAATATCCACATGAAACGAAAAACCTGAAACAGTACGTAAAATAGATATTATGTCATGAAGTTAGTTCTCCAATATTTTAGTCACTTAACTCAACAGGATATATTATATTGCAGCTTTGGATCATTAGTTCGACATTGTGGGATCTTTCCATATAAGACTTCAGTTTGGTTTCTAGTTGTTTGAAAACAAAATGAGTGTGATATTAAACAGCTACAATTATTTGAACTAGCCTGCAAAATCACATGGTTGATTTAGCCAAACTGGCAATCATCCACAAGAAAAATTAGCCAAAATTTGATCATGAATCAGGTATGAAATAAAAGATTTTAAGAACACTTCACATTTTTGGCTACATGCTAGAACTCAATAGAGAAATCTGACGATTTTTCAAAAGAATTGTTAACATATTGCTACTTAGTTTGGGCTGCTCATAGGGCACCATACGTTTGCTACCCAAGTCCTGAGATACTAGCTAATTTTATGCGGAATATATGTCTGCAGGGTTGTGATCACACTAAATAATCTTTATGGATCTTGCATGTGGAAAGAGCACCAGAAGAAAAATTGTGTTGCACTGCCTGTTTGTTTCTAGGGAACTGTGCACCTATTTAATAACTAATGTGTGTGTTGTTGTCCCCTCTCCTCGCCCCACCCCAAGTCATGATTCCAAACGTTAAAGAGACTAGTGAGCTACCTACTTATTTCCAAAACTTGCAAAGTAAGAAAAACCCAAGAAAAGATCACTAAACGAAAAAAAAATCCAAAGCTAATAAGCAACTCCTGCAAGAAAAAGATCACTAAAGAAAGACCCATAAAAAGTCTAGATAATGAGTTCATGGAGGTTGCCAGAACCAAGTGAGATTCTAAAAAACATTTACTTTGCTGCCTGACAAGCTCTAGCCAAATTTGGTTCATTCCTCTTGTTGATGATAGCCAATCCGCCTACTTGACAAAATTGAATTGTTTTTTTCCTCATAAATGGGTGTGTAGCAGGTGCTTTTTTTTTTTTTTTTCCCCCCAAATTC
>Ga0209611_10000144_pt1 | contig 86264 bp, 72 predicted proteins | sample S1TSphgellanicum_3_FD_187693 | JGI IMG/M metagenome (GOLD analysis project Ga0209611, IMG submission 187693) | Host-associated microbial communities from peat moss isolated from Minnesota, USA - S1T2_Fc - Sphagnum magellanicum MG (SPAdes) (version 2) | ecosystem: Host-associated > Plants > Peat... | reverse complement strand
TTCGAGGTCCTGAAACCCGGGTCCTGAGAGTGAAACCCAGTGCCCGTTTATCGAGGTCCTGAAACCCAGGTCCTGAGAGTGAAACCCAGTGTCCTTTTTCGAGGTCCTGAAACCCAGGTCCTCAGAGCCAAATACCGAGGTCCTGAAACCCAATGTCCTGAGAGCCAAATGCAGCAACGCGGGCTTGCAGGCACGGGCGGATTGTGTCCGACCGTCACGGTTACCCACTAGTACTAGTAAATTGAAATAAATGAATGTAGCCATGAAAACAATTTTCTTGCACAAACCCTAAGTTCTTTTACCAAGATCTGTTTTTGCAAATGGCTCTAGATTGGATGAACTTAGTAAATAGCTTGACAACTTTTTGTTCCCAAAACACAAATTATTTGTAATACAACATTTTATGCAAGCAAATTAATCATAAGAATTAAACACTGAATTCAGCCTGGCAGAATTGGCCACCAAGGGCCCATTCCCTGGTGTAAATTGGAGGTTGCCTCCTGTTAAAAGTCAGGGGAACTCCCTGAACAGCAGAGTCCCTCTCATGGCCAATTTGTTGGAGAATTACTCTGGAGGGACAGCAGCCCCCCTTTAGATGGAGAAATAAAACTACTACTCTTAGTATTAGTCCCCCCATGCTATCGGACCATTACTTTTAATCTTATCATCTTCAGCCAGCATCTGCATATGAGCATGTCATGGACATGGACATGACATCTTGTGAACACAAATTGGTCATCAAAGACAACCAACAAAAAAGCTCACTGCAAAGACAAATAAAGTGCAGTCAGAGTCTGAACTACACAAATCTAGCAAAAAATTCCATATCAGCAGAGCTGTTCATACACAGGTCATTGTACACATTTTGCTTTCTTTTGTTGTACTGTACAGCAGGTGAACACCGTAAATTGCTAAAAGGCATGTAAGGTTTATTGGTCACGAATAGCTTAAGAGAGGATCATAATTTCATTCCTAACAAGTGAAGTACAATGGTGAACCCAGAAGGCTGGTACATGGCAAGTGACAATGTAACAGTGTTTCCAATCTAAACCGAAAAACAGCAATGCCTAAATCCAGAGCAACTGAAAAATCCAGCACTTTGAAATCTGTTGTGAACCAAGTTCGGCCAGAGGGGTCAAGATGCCACAAGCTCTTCCCTGGTGCAAGACCCTCCACTCTTTTTAGGAGGTTCTCAAGATGAGGGACAGGCATTCGTGGAAATGATTTCAAATTTCAGTCTACCACATTGGGCAGAAGATTGAACAGTGCACATAATCAGCACACCCAGACACTAAGGCAGTAGACTCATGAACACAAGCCTCAAATTGTTTTGGCAAAGTGCATTATATAGACTAGACACAAATAATTTCATGGAAATTTTTCAAATGCTCATCTGTACCTGAATATCCTCATGAAGTCAAAATCAATGCATGTTGTCCAATTATGGGCATTGGTACAGCCTATGAAGGAAGATGTCGACTGAGAAGCCCATCAAATGCAATATACAAGTCCTTGTTGTCTACACCAAAAATCTCATCGGCCTTCCTCAATGTCTCCTGCAGTGACCACAAATCAGCAAAAAGTCTCATTATTTGCATAAGCAATTAGGATGACCCCACTGACATAACTGGGAAATGCAGTAGACTAGGTGGACATAGGCCCCACAGAAGTTCTTCCTGATTTCCCAAGCTCAAAGGTAGCTTCTCAAAGTGATGACAATCATCCTCTTGTCTACCACCCTGAGGCCTTGTTATGCTAGGCTGCATTGTGAACTTTGCTACAGAGACTACCCACCTTTATCAATAAAGGGCATGACATGAGGTTGTATTAAACTGTTCACAAAGATAGCCAAATCACTTACTCCTTGCTACAGAGGCCTCCAAAACTTTGTTCCAGTGGATATGTAAAAGAATACAATTGGTCCCAGCACTTAAACTAGGGATGACAGGAGTCTTACCTCACGAGTCTGTCGGTGCCCATTGAGCTCCTTGATATTGGCCAGGAATGCACTGAATTGCTCATATGACAACCGATTCCTGTGCCCAAAATAGTCAAGAATCATTAACTTTTTTCATTCCAAAGAAGCATGGTTCTCAATGTTTAAGGCTTTTGTCTGGTGCTTGCCTTACTGAACAGAGCACAAATATTAATGCCTCATTAGTAGCTCTGCACAGGCAATCCTACTAAACACTCTAGGAAGTAGTGCAAGGAATAGACTCTGGAAGGAGGTACCAACAGTATTTCTCTTTTGCATTCATTGCAGGTCCACAAAAGGTTTTTCAATCATTAGACACACATTCTGACAGGAAGTGACTAAAACTGGACCATACATTGTTAGTTAGTTACCTTCACTAACCATGTAGAGGTCAGGAGAGTAAAAAATGAGTGTGATAAAACTCAAAGACTGGACAGGACTAGAAAAGAAGAACTCCAGACTTCAACTAGCTAGAAGAGAGCCTGAAATCCTCCAACAGTCCTGGTCTGAAACCATCTGTGTCAGACCTGATTTAGGCCTAACAAAATTGCTAAGGATAGTTGTTGTGTGCCAGACAAACTTCTCTACACCTGATTTAATTGTAGAAACAGACTATGGATTTGGATTGAGAAGCCTCCCCATCATCTGAAACATTGACAGAAAAAGAGGTTGCGCACCTGGCTTGGCGGAAGAACTCCTTGCCATCAACACGGGGTGTACGTGCTGCAAGAATGCAAAAACAGATTTCTCAACCAAGACTCAAGGCCTGATACTCAAGATGCCCTCTGAGAAGGAACAAGATTAGCACTAGCTCCCATGCTGTCTTCACAGAATAAATTAAAACACAATGGAAGTGTTGGAAGAATCCCAACCATAAGCCCATTAACTCCAGATTTGAGTCTCAAGACACATCAAAGAGAAACACTCTGACTTATTTGATATGTGGGAACCAATCTCACGGAGATTAAAACGCACTTGGCATGGAGCCATGGCTCGGTGGAGAGTTTGGGGCTGTAGTGGACTGACTGGTAGGCTGTGAGGATGGAAGAGGGATTCGGTGGTTGTCACTTCCTGACATGGTGCGCCGTGGAGAGCCTCTTGCAGATCGTTGCCGTGGTGATCCAGTTGGAGTCTGCTGGGGTGTCAATCGAGGGGTCAAGGATGGTGTTGAGCGTGACTTTTGATAAGATGATAATTGCCTTGATGGAGGACCTGCTTGCACCCATCATCATCAACCCAAATATTTAAGATGCTTATGTAGAAGGTACTTATGTGAAGCACCAACTTACTATGAAGATCAACCCTCAATGTGAAGCTCCAAACCAGATAACTCTCCATCCACAAAAAAGTGACAAGATGGATAATTTACTCACAAGACTGGCCACTGTGTTGACAATATTGTGTCAAGTCTGCAACTGGGTAAAATAGCTCTGTTGCAATGGAACTTATGAAACCTACTATTCCACAGAGTTCTCTTACTTGTAGCATGGAGCAAATAGCAGATCTGGTAAAAAGTGGATTGGATCTCACCATCAGGTTCCTGGCGCTGTTGCTCCTCTTGCACTGGCCCAGCAGAACTTGCAGCTGCAGTCCTCAAAACTTGACCATCATCTTCAATGACCTGAGCTCTGCTCACTGTAGACTCTGCTTCTGTAAGTCACAGAGCAGAGCTTTAAAATGAATGTACATCATGATAAGCAGTGTTTCCTTTCCTAACAATATATACATCTTTCTAGGTCAATGATGGACCACAAACTATAGGGCTCTTGAAAGTAATGAGTTCAACCCTACTCCTAAACTTGGATTGGTGAAGAAGAAATTTACGTGATGCTCTTCTGATTGCTGAATTGGAATTTGAAGCTCCACGCTTGTCAGCAGCTTCACCCTGAAAACCACAAGTATGATATTTAGTTTCAAGGATGAAGACACAAAATGAAGACTGTGTGCTCTGGAACAGAAAATGATGAGTAATTTACCATGGGGTTTTCATCATCTTCTTGCAGGGACTGCATGAGTGTCCGTTTGAATGTCTCAAGCTGCCACACCAGCATCAGCATCAGAAACACAAGAAACTCAGGGAATTACCATGTATAAAGTCCAAGTATCTTGCGTACTCTGCCTTCAAGTTTGAGCAATCCTTTAGTATTATTATGATAAGAATTCTATATGTAGTAGTCACAGAAAAAGACCTAATAGCCACTAATTCCACCACAGCACCAACAGAGAACAAATTGTCCAGATTCTTTAGGGTTCCAAAGTCCAGATTGTTTTGATGGTAACTACCTTTGCAACATCACGCATGAGCTTCTTCACCTGTCCTGCCAACATATTCTTCTCATTGGCTAGATTTGCCTGCCAGCGAGACAAAATGGAAACATCAATGCCACTCCAAAGGAAGTCATCCCCACAAGCACACCATGACACATAATCCAAGACAGATTTCACGAGCAAGCGCAGCAGACTGTTGGAAAAATATAGAAAAATTTGCATTGCATGCCTCATCCGGAGAAACCCTAAAAAACCCTGGACAAGCTGGATACATCCAGTTCAGTCACTCGCACTCGCACAACCAGAGGAATGGCAAGGCTAAGCCTAAAGAGGGGAAAGAATGGAGGAAGAAAGCAGGAGTTTCCAAACCTGCTCATCCAACGCGCGCGACAGGCGCGAGCTGGTCTCCTGCAAAGTTGATTCCGTGTCCCCGATGCGCTCCTGCAGTCCATGGATGATATGCTCCTTCTCAGCCAGCTTCAAGCGCAGCTTGCCGGTCTCCAACTCCAGCTTCGACACACGCGCCGCGACAGCCATCGCCGTGATCCTGCGCGCAACATCCAGTTGCTCATAAGGATCGGACGGCAGCACGGATAACAACTCCTGCGGAAGCTCGAACTCCCCGCCTCCTCCGTTCCCCATTACCAGATTCCCACTCCACTGCTGCGTCCCGGTCTTGTTGCTCATGGCAACGAGATTACATAGCACAGCAGCACCTCGCCTTCTCGCTTCCTTCTTGCGAGCGCTACTGCCTTGTCTTTGATCGCGCGCGCTCCAAACCCCGTCGCTCACTACAGATGACGACGCCGACGAGGAATTACAAACTCTACTATCGCACCGTCGTGAACGAGAACCAGGTCTCTGCGAATGAAACTCGTTCTCATCCGATGATGCGGATGAAGAATTACAAACTCTACTATTGCACCATCGTGAACGAGAACCTCCCTCCTTTACGCGAATGAAACTCGCTCTCTTCCGGATCAGAGCGCACCCACCCTTCTTCTCCTCTGTAAATGGGTAGAAGCTCGTCCATCGGTCCATGAAATCGTGCACAAATGCAGCGGGATTATGAAGCAGAATATAATACCTTCATGGATGAGACGAGCTGCTGGAGTAAGGATGAGGAACGGGGAAAATTGATGTTTGAGACGGCTGCTCAATTGGCACATCAAAGTGGGTGACTAAGCTAAAACCGCCATGTTAGTGCCGTTGAGCCCATTCCATTACGTAATGGACTTTCAGATTCTTTAGCGTTGATAAAATAGCTACCTACGGAAATGTAATCTGCTACATTAAGCAATAACTATCTTCCCAAGCCCCATTCCATGAAGGAATGGACTTTCAGAATCTTTAGTATCAATAAAGTAGCTACCAACGGAAATGTAATCTGCTACCTTACGCAACAACTATCTTCCCTTATCTACCTATTCCGTGGACTAAAGCCGAGTCTGCCATTTAATCAACCTAAAAGTTGACATAATGCATGCCTTTAAGAACCCGTATAAGCCTGCTTTAATTTTTGCAGTGTACTTAAGACAACCATTGTCAGGCGCAAGAACTCAGCACTGATCTTCCAGGATCTTCCGAAGTGGAAGAAGTCTTCAGCTGTGGAAATACGCATCCTCTGAAAATTAGGTCAAGGTTGTACCCTAAAGAAGGGTAGGGGCCCATAGGCCTTTCCTTGTTTTGCCCATCACTTGTTCTTCCACCCACATGCCTTGGCACCTCAAAACAAGGAAGGGCCTCTGGCTCTACGCTTGTCCTATATATGATGAACATACCCTAAAGTGGCCAAGACACTAACCATTCCACATTGAGAATGCTCCAAATGGATTTGCCCACTTTAAGGTCAAGCCCCTGGCTGAGGGCTTTTACATGTATAAAAATCTACAGCTCTGGACTAATCTAATGTTTATAGTGTCAATTCAAAAATTATATAATTAAATATATTTCAAATTTTTTTAGAATATCCTTAATTTATTATACATATGATTTACAATTTCTCAAAAGTGAATTATTCACAAAGTGGAAAAAAAAAAAGAAAAAAAAATTAGAAGAAAATATATATTTGAAATCAAAACATATAAATTGTATTTTTAGCATTGTCTATGCAACCTGGGCCCCCAACCTTTGAGACCTCTGTCTGCCCAGTGCTTCAAATTTTATATCCAAGGAAATTGTATCAATTGCATGCACTCAAAGAGATACATTACATCCAAGTTTCCATATGAAATAGTAAGAAATCACCCATCAATTGATTGCACTCTATGAAAAGAGACAGTAAAAATATCATCCATCCATCCACACGCCTAGTGCACTGAAAGAAATGAGATAATAAAGAAAATCATCCATCCAGCCATCCAGCCATCCATCTCTCTATTCCACTCTGAAAATAATAATATGATCAATCCATCTATTGCACTCTAGAAACAAGAGACGAGATAATAAGACGTTACCTACCCATTATTGATTGCACTCCAAGTGACGAGATAGTAAGAAAGTCATCCATCTATAATACTACAACAGACGAGATAGTGTTGCCTCATCCATGGTTTGGCTTCCATCCCACTTCTTCTCCTTCCCATTTTTCATCTCCGACTTCTGTTCCTTTGTTGTTTGTGGTGATTTCCCTCATAAGCTTTTTCCCTTCGTCCTCTTCCTCTTTCTTCTTCGTCTTGTCTTCCGTTGTGACAAAGTTTTGCAGGTATATCGTCCATCTCGAGGACAAACTACTCTTAAACATTCAATTCTCAAATGAGAGAGACCAGCAACGTGACGGAAATCACGGGTAAATTGTGAGCAGAAGAATCCTTTCTCATCCGTGTGTTAGGGGAGGTTTGAAGCAAAGCGAAAATCTCATTGAAGAGTTTTTCTCGGAGTATGATTCGGAATCGCTACCAGTTTCGGTTCTGTACAAGGAGAGAACAATCTTTTGCAATTTTTTTCTGCCGCTTACTTTTTGTGAGGAATTTCGATGAGAGTTGTTGTCTCAGTCCTCTATCAAGATTGGAATCATGATTTTTATTTTTTGCGGGATTACAGATTAGCTTGTTATTGAGGAGTGCGTGATGGATGCTGTTTTGCCACTCCGCTCCACACAGCACTTCCAATTGTAGTCTTAATGATGCAGATTTGTTGCATCTAGATGAGCTTCCATCGTTTGTGTTGCAGCAGCGCAGCATAGTAAACAGTGTGTCGCCGTGAAAGCGCAGAAAGTGAGGATGGAGTCTGCTTCAGAGCTGCAGCTATCCTCCACCGATCCGAAACCGACTGTAGCTCATGTTGTCACCATTCGCTACTCTGACCTACTGGTAATGAATGCTCTCTCTTTCTGTCACTGTCTTCGAGCTCGATGATCTTCTTGAATTTGATGCAGTGTTTCCACTCCTATGATCTTAGGTAGCATGAGCAGAGGATTCTCGTTCGTGTTCTTGTAGTCTTTTCTGTGGTCGCATCCTACGGATAAACAACCATGCACAAATGTATGCTAAGACTTGTTCTTTATTGAGAACTCTGAATGCAGATGCTCCTTCATGGTGTTTTCCATGTCTTTGATATGTCCTTTGATTGCAGTTCCTTCTGGGGCTGCAATTCTTCGATGAGTGACAGAAGACTAATGCTCTTTGACATCCAAGTTCTCTTTTTCCAATCTTGCCTAACATTGGTGGTGTCATCACATCACAAATTGCAGTCCATTCTTGTGAGGCAGAACTCATACCCTTTATGTCAGAAGAAGGGCAATCTCATAGACAGAAAAGGATAGACTGAGATTTCTGTTATGACTCCAAATTTGTTGTTTTGGTGTGGATTGGGACCAAGATATGAGTCAACCCTTATCCTCTTCTCTTTTTCTGACTCTCTCCAGTGTACAGTGCTAATCCTCTGATGTTTCTTCATAGCTGCGTTTGGACAAAAGATGGTGCTTTTGTCTTCTGTCCAATTTAAATTTTGCAATTGCACTGTTTATGATCTAAAAACAGTTTGTAGTGTTCTGTTTTACAGAGAGAGTGAGTATTGTTGCAAATGTGCCCTTGATCACATGGTTTTTCTTTCTTGTTTTATGCTTGGTCTGGAGTGCACATGGTGGCATTTAAGACTTTCTCTTGATGATCAGGACTATTCAAGAGTAAGAGCAACAAGCAGTAGTATCATAAGGCAGTCTCTGAGGTCAAGATGCATAGTTAGCTGTTGAAGCCTTTAATCATCATGTCCAGGTTCTTAGACCTGTGAAGAGCAGAGAATTTTGGATGCTGGGAGAGGGTGGGAGTATATCTATCATGTTTTTCTTGTTAGGAAGTGGGTTGGCTTGGTGACATATTGGAAAGCTTGGGATTGTTGGATCCTGCTGTATGGCTCATGTTGGGAAGCTCTTCTTGTGGTTGGTTTGTTGCAGAATAAGGACATGGATCTCACAGAGAAGCTGGAGGCTGGCTTTGGTCCAGATTCTCTTGGTATCATTGCCATTGCTGAAGTCAGGCTCTCCCTCCTTCCCTTGAGACTGTATCTTTCTGAATATATTGGTGGAAGAACATACCTGCTTGAGAAGAAATATGAATTTGTGATGGTCATGCACTTATACCAGGAATCTGAAGTATGCCTTCCTGGTATAGTTGTACACTGCTCAAGGAACAATCTCAAGGGCTCAGTATTCATTATAATGTCTCCCCTTTTCTGAATGCTCTTCCCACTCTTACAATGAGCATCTGACAAGAGCTATATCTGATTTCAGCTTGGTTTGGAAAGTTTTTCTTTTGGTTTTCAATCAAAAGGCATGTGGGCTCCACTGATGAAGAAGGCTATCATTTGTTCTAGCTTATATATATAGATATAGATATAGATATAGATATATATTCTCACGATGATGCCAGGGTCTGTCACCAAAGGCACCAACAAAGCCACCTTACGAATAATCCAATAAGGATTCTCATGGTCTAATTCTGCAGTCAGAGAGAAACTATTATTTAAGGGACATTGTTTCAACCATTTCAGATGTTGGTTTGGTGGGAGTCCATTAGAGATATTCCTATTTTGGAGCTAGCTTGCAAGCTGATGATCCAGAATTTCCTCAGTTCTCTTCAGGGAGTTTTCTTGAGTTCCCTGAGATTTGGGTCAACAGTTCCTCATTTTGATCCCTTACATAGAACCTGGGGAGATCATTTGACCAAGAGAATCATTTTGGACTCCTTACCTGGTACAAGCAGCTTGGCCTGTGTGCTCAAGTCTGGGAAGCTCACCATTGCTAACAGGACTTTGTGCTACTACTTATGTGTTGGTAGGTTCCCAAGTACAAGGAGTTGCGACATAGGCTTCTACCCCTTGCATCCCAGTGAGTTTTCTTACCTTTGGTCTTCTCTCTGAGTATTGCATGTCTGAGTAGTCAATAATGGCTTATGTGAAGATGTAGTTGGGGAGCAGGGCAAGGGATATGGATGTGCTGAGCATCCTTATTAGATTCACTCCATTGAACCATGTTGATTAAACTGTGCAGTGGACTTCTTTGACCAGACTTGCTGCGCTTCCTGAAGAGTCGAAGAAGCTTCTTGAGGATCCACCTAGCAAGTGTGTATTGGACCCAGTCTCAACTCTGAAACCACTATTCCTTCTTGATTTCTTGCCTGCATATGATAGTGTGAATTACTTTGTATGAAAGACCACTTATCTGTAGAGACACAACATGAACTAGCAAGCTCCTGCAGAGTTTTCACTGAGTTTCTGGTCCACTTTGCAAAAAGCCTTTCATGTCTGAAATAAATATTGTAATCTGGAGTGAGACTATCTCATGTGAGCAATAGAAGCAAAGTAACTCCATAAATCCACATAAGCCCCAGTAGCTTTCAGGACTGGAGAAACCATCAACATTAGACATTAGAATCTCAATATAAAACTTCCCAAAAAGAGGAAGATTTGTTCTTAACTGCAATTGGACATTAGCAGCCCTTGATACAAATGGTGCCTTGCTTCTGTCTGTTTTGATGTGGTTATCTGGTAGATATTGCTGATCTTGGGTCTCTAGTGGACCATGCCATGCAGGTATTCGTTTGGTTGGAGTCATGGCAAAGAAATGCTTAAATCTGGTCAACCAGGTAAAAGTATCTGCCCGTCAGTAACTTTGGCTGTTAGTTTTGATTGTCTGGTATATTGTCCATGTATGCCCTTCCATCTGCTCAAGAATTATTCTGAAATTCAATTAATTGCTGTCTGTTTCCTTGTGTGGAGCTCCATACTTGCCTGGTAGTATTAAAGTTGACCAGATATCATCTTTGCAACCAAAAGTGGGCACTCGGTACTCCTAGTCAGCAAATCAACAGATTCCATTTGAAATGCTCTTCATTACTGTCTCGTTCTCATCTAGGAACATTCTCTTCTCAAATCTGGCAATGCAATGGTCAAAAGTAAATGGGGAGTAAACAAAACAACATCAGCAGTTATTTTTAGGAGATGAAACTTAGCATTCACTATATCATTGTCAGACCTCTGAGCTGTTAACTCAATGTTTGTTCAATGTATGCATGCTATCTGTTACGGGAGCATGTCCAGGTGTGTTTTATCCTGCTGTTCATGTGCCTCAAGTCAGTTAGGTTTTCTCTGTAGATCCTGAAGGGATTGCCTGATGTTTTCTCAAATGCTCAATAGATTCCCACTTTAGAAGTTCAAGTAATCAGCTGGAGGTCTAAGACCTATTGTGGTATTTTGGGTGCAGATGTATTCAAGGGATCATTCTATGCCAATCCAGTGCTTGATGTGCCTACCACTGAAAAGAGATTAATTGAAAGGTTTGAGTAGATTCTCTTCCTTCTATCCCAATGTTGTTATTCAGTGTTCAGTGCATTCCTTTCAAACTGCTTCTCATTGGTCCTTACCTTTGGTTACATGTGGGACATTTCACCTCTCTGACCATCACTTGGTCTCAGATGTGCTGTGTCAGTGACCTTCCTGTCTGTTTTCTAAGGTCATTGGTTGAGTTGTTATGATCCTTGGGTTAGCTATTATGTTTTTCACTTCTGTCTTCTGGCTCTGAACTGAAGATGGAGTTACTACCAATCTCTAACTGAAACTCTTCGTCTCTTTGACATGATCTGGAATAAACACATGGTACCTTTCTGTTGAAAAGACAGGGTTGCATTGCAATATGTTCAAGTTGGAAAGGTTATGCAAATCAAGTGTGGATCATCATTCTCAGTCCAGTATGTGGCCTTTTGACTGGACAGGTTCTAGTCCCAGACCTTTCTTTTAATGGTACAGTCTGCTGATGCAGATATCCTTCCTATTGCCGACCAAATATTTGGCCCCGGGAACAGTTGCCAGAACTTGAGCCAGGTACAGAGCTTGGAAACCCCTTGCCTTATTTAGAAATCTCATCTGGATGCCTTGGGTTACAAGTTTGGCAATTTTACAGGTGAATGGTCTTTTATTTGACACTAGTGCACTTCTTTCAGACAGGAGCTATCTCTGATCATTATTGTTCTCTTTGTGATTGTGGTGATGGCGCAGCATTCAAAGTGCTTGGCCAGCTTATTTTAGAGGTGGGCATGCTGTTGGCTCATCACTGTGACAAGTATGGTATGTCTATCAAACCATTGTTCACCCTAGCTGTGTATGGTCATGTTTAGAAGGCACAGTTGTCATCAGATGATATGGATAGCTTCTAATACAGAAATGTCAGTATATACTCTGAGCCATGTAAGCATGTCCTCTGAGTCTTAAGAATTTTTCTCTTGCCATCATCATCTGGTGAATGTTAGCTTTTTACTTTATCTTGTGGGCTATGCCAGTGTATTCAAGAAAGCCAATGTATGAAAAAGGCAAGCTGGAGAGAATGCTGCAGGATTCAAAATGCCATAAGGGCCGTCTGTTGCATTATTTCCCAGCTTCCTGCAGGTTCCACAGATCACATATCCTAAAAGCTCTTCAGAGGTTCTTAGAACTTATTTCCAAAACAATTTGAAGAACTTTTGATAAGTTTCAAAGAATACAACTGGTGGTTGAGCCTCAATTTATGTGACCTCCACAGTCAAATGCACTTGTCTTACATTGTTGTAGGTTCTCCCTGCCTTTTCATGGTTAGTCATCAGTCAAGAATTTTATCTCCCCAGAATACACATGGAAAGGAGCAGTTGAATGTTGACCTGCTCAAACAATAGATAATGAATCATATTGCCTATTATGAATCTGAATTTCTGACAAAGTTACTAAGGTCGTAGCATTACACAATGACCTGAGAGTTCGTTAGCACAGGAATCCCTCATCCCAAACTAATTCATTAAGGGTGACCCAGCTTGTGGCCAATTTTGTAAGAGGCCAAGAGGCTTGCATGTGTGAATGATTTAACCAAAATTTGAATGCTTCAAGAGCCCAAATTCACTGTAACCATTAAGGATGCAGCTGAGGCAGTTTGTCTTGACTATTTCTCCTATGTGTCAGTTATGATGCTGCAATAAAATGATGAGATGTTGACTGCAAGAGTGACCATACATTCAGCTTTTTCATGTTAATGCATGCTTACATACCTTGTGGAGGGGGCCACTCCTGACTACAATGCTTGTCTGAAACAGTGTTGAGGATAGAACTGCAGACATGGCATCCTGGTGTGGATGGCACTTGGACCATGGATCCCTCACAGGTTTATATGGTCTTTAAATGTTGCACATCCCATTCAGTCTTTTGTCAATAGATGTGTTTGTCTACAGATTATGTGCATTAGTGTGAGGTTTGAACTATTTGGTTGGTTTGTCACAAGTAGACTACTGTCTGATGTATGATAAGACATGATTGCAGGTTTGACATGTGCACTATACATGAAGGGGGCCAATGAGACACATAATCCTGATCCTCAATCAGGCCTCTACATTCGGGATCGATCTGGAACTGTTGTGAAGGTTCATTATAGCCCATGGCCAGCTGGTTTTTCTCACAGATGCAGTTTTGCAGTTTGTCTTACTTGCTTATAGTCTTCCTGTAATATTGTTTGGATGGTACTTATGAAATGCAGAACATGTATTGTGACCTTGACCAGTGAATTGGCCCATTATATCTAGTGATTCCATAGACATATGAATTCTCATTAAGAGTGGGAGTTCTTTTTCCTGTTTCACTCTGATATTAGAGGAAGATACAGTGCATAGACACAGCTTACAGCCAGTTTATGAGCTGTTCAGGGTCAAGGGGGTGAGGCTTTCTGTACCACATGAGCTTGGAGAGCCTGAGCCACTCATCTGTGAGGTGGCCAGTGGTGTTCAAACTTCCTGGGAACTGTGCTTTTGGGATTGAAAGCATTAGCAGATTACCATCAGTGTGAAACAGATTACTCTGATGTAATTTGAAGAACTTCTACCAGTTCTCTAACTCTTTCAAGAAGTTCATTTTTTGCCATGGTACTCCTGTAGTTCACCAAATGTTTTCATGGCTCTCTAGGCTGTGGCCACCTGAAATGGGCAAAATGTTGTGATGCTCCCTTGGATCTTGAGCCATGGAGTCAAACAATGACCCAGCCTATGAACGATATTACAAAGGGTGCAAGAGTCATAAAAAATGGGCCCCTTTTTATGGAAATGGAAAAGTTTTTGGTTTTGTGGACCAAATGATTTTAGTTGTCAACATTCATTAGTCATTTAATTAGTAACACATTGATTGAGTCTTTATGATTTATAAGGTTTCTGAGGGATTTGCAAAATATCAGCAATTGAGAAGGGAAGGAATGGTTGAAGTATGAGGTGGTTTACTAGAAGTTGAAATTTGTTTCAGAGCAGGCAGTATTTGGAGAAAGCAATATAGCATACCAGATTGGTGAAGCAACAGAGATCCACTCAGGGCAGTTGTTCCATGCTACCCCACACTGTGTGCAGGTAAGCCCAACTTGCTCTCATTAAGGTAGAGCTCAACTAGCCATAGTGCTACATATCACTCTATTATTTTGAGCTCACAGTAGACAAGGTAAGGTTATTTCTCCTTTCAAACACCTTTACCAGTCTCCAAATGGGTATTGATTCTTCTGAACTATCAATTGAGTTCAGTGAGCTACATACAACAAAGTCTGCTAGAAGATCAGCTTTCATCTTTATATCAGAAATTTATTCAAGCATCTCAGTATATTGGTCTTCCTGATGACAACTTTTGTGGTTGTGAGGCCAGGAACCTTGCCTCTCTGAACTTGGCAGAAAATGGTGGAACTGTTGCAGATCTTGTTTCTCATTACAGTTGGGGTTAATTGTAATTTCATTTAGAGAAATGATGCTTTTGTTATATATTCATGGAGATGGGCAATCACAACTTATCATCAGAACTTTAACATTGAAACAAAACTGAGCAGTAGGTTTCTATTGTGAACAGGCAGCACAAGGAGAAGCTGCATTGGGAATTCACCGCAACACTTTTGCACTATTCATGCAGCCCCAATGGTGAGTACCTAGCAATCTCATTTGAATTGTCAAAGCATTTGAGACAAGTCATTTTCTCAAACTCGAAAGTTTGCCAATGTCATAGCAAGCAGACTTATCATTTGGACATGGCTTTAAGTTACCATACTGATGTGTTGTTCTTGGCCATGTTGAAAATTAAGAGCAACATTTTGTCTGCATGCAAAATTCTCTCTGGTTTTACATTTTGTTCTGCATAGGTCCTTTTCTTAAATTTGTGTTGTTTGTTAGCTGCTTCACACAAGGAGTATGCTTCCATTTTTCCTGTTGTTGACATAAACACAAATATATAGTGTTGCAAAGATTTAATGCTTACATGAAATTCCATTTTATATCTCCTCCACAAATATTGCAGATGTGCTGCACAAAAGTTTTTGTGAGGGTTGACACTATTAAAGTTGACCATAATTTGGCATTCAAATTATGTTCAATGGCTGCTGCTATTGGGTTCTTTTTGGGTCTGGTGATGTTGTGCAAAATGCTTCAATTAGCCAGCATTAGTGAGGATGTAGAATTCTTTCCTGATGGTGGAATGGTTTTCTCCACGGCATAATTGCTCAAACTATTTGAGCAACCCAGTTGTGTCCTTTAGAGCCATGAACCAATTCCATGTTCATGGTTGTAAAACATAGCCACATCCTAGGAAAGCTGGTGCTTTGTCTGACCTGCCCCACACCATATACTTATGATATCACTTCCCCATTGCCTTCTTTTTTTGGGGTCATCAGTCTTCGGTCTTGGAATAATTGCTTCTGCAGTACTTGAAACAGACAGCAGGATAAGTAACTGTTACTTTGCTGCAGGGATGAGCCTCTTAACTCACCAGAAGGTCAAGAAGTTTCTTCAGCCAAGGTAAGAAATTCCCCACATGTGCGATTCCTTCAATGACTTTTCTTTAGTTTGGAACCCAAATTTCTTCTCTGGGATCCTGTTTTCTGTGAACAAATGGCCATCTTTAGTTGACCCTCCCCTTCTCTTTGTCAACCATTGGTGCACTGGAGCATGGATCAAATTTAGCATGTGTCTGCTGCTGCCAGTTCAATCTTTCTGTAAAAATACTTTTGTGTGATCTCCTCCAAAGACAAGCTTTGTTGCCAAGTGAAAGTGAGAGGTTTCTCTGTTTGATGTCTGTAGCAGTTTTTTTAATTAGTCATGCCATCCTTCTGTGCTATTACTACAATATCCAATGATTGTCATATCCAGTAATGTCAAAGTTGCTCTCAGGTCATGGCAAAGTTCCAGAACATTTCTCTCTTATGTGGATAGAGAACACTGGGACTTTGTGGAGCATAAAGTACAGGAAATAACATAGAACAAAAGACAATATTCTACAGGAAATTATATGCAAAGCCAACCACTAGAATAAATAGAGGAATGAAGCGCTTAGAGAATGATTAATAGTTTATTTCTGAACTATTTATTTCTGTCTCCTTTGTTTGATTCTCCATTCCCTGTATAAATAATCCCTGCATCAGTCATTCCCTTTTTGTTTCCCTCCACTGATCCTTCCATTTCCTTGCCCATTTGTTCTTCAGTTTTTCTGCATCATGATTATAACACTGGGCTATATAGAATGTTCTTAAACATCATTCTTTTTTTCCACCTTCTCTAATGAAGTGCCACATGGCAGTGCATTGACATTCTCAACTTTGGAGACTTCACTGAGCAGCGACTTGCCATGTACTATAGCAAGAAATGAGAAGGCAAGTATAAGCAGAGAACCCACTTCAGGGCCTTACAGACACTCAAACATTTGCAAAGGTACAAATTTGAGCAAAGCATTTTTGCCCAGATTATGCTGAAGACTCTAGTTTGCTTGTAAGTTCCCTGTATGCCTTGCTCCAATAGTGTTTGTGTTGTTTTTCTACCCCCAATTCCTTGTTATTCAAGTTCCAAAGGATGACACAGGAAGTTGTGGTAAAGAAAGGGCAGAGATTTTCTTCTTATTTGTTTTGCAATTATTCTCTAGAGAAACCATTGACAATTACTAGCTATATTAGAGTGTCAAGACCATGGCTTGTGATGGCAGCATGTCTTCTATTTAGATGCTCTTGTTTTATTATCAGATTATTCATGCCCTCTCCCCCTGCTCACACATTTTCCACAATGTCATAAAGCACTCAGAGAATTTTCCTAGTGTATTTGGAAGGCACCTATATCTGTGAATATGCCTCCTAGAAAAGAGGAGGGATATTCCACCTACTCCCTAAGCGCAGGACGGATCTTACACCTACTCCCTAAGCGCAGGAGGGATCTTACACCTACTTTAGACTTGTGTAGAGAGTTGTATTTTGACATCAATTTGTCATTCTGGGTAGTCATGCCAACTTTGTTGCTGCTATTTGTGATGAAGGTGACAATCCCACACTTTATGAGCAGCAGTCTAAATGCGCTCATTGTTGAGTTACCTTTTGATGTGTGGTTAGGAAATGAACCAGTGTTGGTATGGTATCAACATTTGAACATATCAGCTTGGTTCTAATATTAGGTCCAAGACTGATTTTTGTCTAGTATCCAGTAGGTCTATGCTGGTTACTGAAATTGGTATAAAACTAGTATGATCCTAATGTTACCTCGGGTCCCTACCAAGTGAGCACTGGTACAAGGCTGGTATTGCCTTAATCATACCAACCTTTTAGGGTCCTTTGATATGAGGGCAGAGACCAAACAATATACCATGTGTAAGCCTGTATACCAAAGCAACACCTGATATGAATTTCAAAATTATTGATTGCATATTGACCAAATGGTTAATACTTGCTAATCTTGCATGGATTATCTTGAATGAATGCTAGTAGCATGCAATAGACCATTTAAAATCTAATTGAAATTGTTCCTGCATGTGATTTCATGGGGCTTTTCTACACAGGTAGAAAGCATATTTCTTAGATTATAAGTGAGAGTTCATGGATCTGAAGCATCACCCTACCTTCTACCATATCCAAAGGGAGTTGGTGACCATAATCTCATGCAGCATGCACCTTTTAGTACTTTGACAAAGGCACTTTGGAATAATTCACATGACAACATATGCATTGATTGGAGATAATTGAAAGGATATATCACATGCACATTTCTATCAATTCAAAAAAAGAAAAGAAAAAAACAAAGGAAAAACACTTGGCAAGGGAACAAGAGAATAGAAAAGAAAAGACTGAAGTCCAAACAAAAGACCACACTCAAAAATGCAAAATGCACAACAAGGAGCCTTGAAAGGAAAAAATATGAAACCTAAGACTTGAACCCATCACTAGTAACACAAAGCAAGTCGTGCAAGGGGATGGGTGAAAAACTTGGAAGGACATCAAGTTTAAAATAAGCTTCTCTTGTTGTTACAATTGCCCAATACAAGATAATAGCTAAACTTTTCGAAAAGCCACTGACACGTTATGCCTATAAAATGAATATACAATCGAAAGAAGAAGATCTCCAAAGCCCTTGTTGACCATGCCATATTGGCACATCAATGGACAAAGTTGTTCGCTTGCTAGTTGTTACTATAGGGATGAAATCATCTTCAGGGTGTGAATCACAATATAATACAACCTTTGCTTAAATTACAACTATTGCAACCACTCCTCGAGAATAATGGTTCGTGAAATAAGATCCGCATGAATCGGAGCAACAATGATTATGTCTACCAAAATGCAAATATCATTTGTTGTAAGCACAATATCCACTCATCATCGTGATGATTATAAAGATGGCATTGAAAGAACATGTGTTTGTTTGCACATATCTTGGAACCTACCATTTCTAACAATGGAGGCAAAAGAATCTTAAATTACATCATGTGTGGTTTTGTGATTTCCTCCATGAACATAATGAGATAAGTGCATCCCTATTAAACTTATGGTCTTGCCACATATGCATAAAAAAAAATCACAAATTATGGGATGGGGGAGGTTTAATCTGGTATGTAATGCTAAGGAAAAAATGCTAGATGACATCTTAAAAGATGGGATGATTAGGCGAATAAAAAGCCAAACACTTGATCTTGGACTTGCATAAGATTTTAATTGAATGCAATGATAATTTGAAGACAAGTTTGAGATGATGTTGAAAAATAAATGTTTGTGCACATTCTTTGAAATGTTATTCCTATAGACGATTTGCTCATTTTTCTCATAGCTACTTCAATGGTGGGATGGAAATTTGAGTAGTTGGAATTAGAAGGCCATATGCCCACCTTAGGTGGTGAATTTAAATTAGAAGTGGACTTGAATTATTAGCCACTATTGCCCCCAATAAAAATGGGTGACTTTATTGTAAAAATTTGGATGTGATGATTAAATGATAAGGCCCCATCTCCTTAAATATACTATTGAGACGATAAACTCCATTGAGACAAGACTTATCCCACCTCTGGAAATGAGAAGAAAAGTTTATTGATGAATTAGGAGAACTTCCGAACACTCAAAAAAACCTAACCTTAATTTTTTTCCAAATACATGAATGAAAGTCAAATAAAAAAATTAGCTAAAACTAAAAATCTAAAAGTGAGGGGAAAAACAAAAAAAAGTATTAAGGCTTTTATACGAAACAACAAATGAGAATCTCAAATGTTGCGTTCACATCCCCAATCTAAGAAGGGCATTTATGTGTTAACATTGTTGTTAAAAACATCTTTAAAAAAAGAAATGAAAAAAAATGACTACAAAGGAACACTTGAAACTTTAATGCCCTTAGTAAAGGTATAGAAATCTAATGAAGGCAAAAACCTTGACAATAATTGTAAAGGAAATCAAACAACACATTTACAAAGTTGAACCACAAGGCCTATTATTAATTTAATTTTTTTTTAATTATGAAAAACTTGAAAAATAATTAAAGTAAGCCCAATGATGTGGGTGTCATCTATAATTAAATGTAATAAATAAGATGGAAAAGGGTAGTTGATTTACAAAATACATGAAATTGAGCTAAGGGAAAAAAAAAGACCACCCAAAGGATCACCTTAAAGAGAATGATGACTAAGAAAAAAAAGGTCATGGGGAGTATAAAAAAAAAAGACAAAAAATATGAACTAAAACAACTATTCACCTGTATAGCACACAACTCTTAAAATATAACCATATAGGAAACAATGTTAAAAGCATCTGTAATGTCTACCTACAACACCACTTAATCATGATGAATTTCTAAAGCTTTTTGAATACCATGCACCATTGCTTCACAACCTCCCTTTATTGCGACCTTAAATTGATGAAAATAAGTGAACAACAAATGCATTATGAAACTAAATATAAAGGGTCCCATTCACCAATTGATAACTAATTTCATCTACTACTATTAGTCGAACACCATAAGAAAGTTTACCTGAAACTAATAACCCGGTAGCACCAAGGACCCAAGTTATACTTCCAAAGAAACATCTTATAACAACATAAAAACACATTAGGAATAAATGGGAAAAGTCATTCCTTCACTTTCAAGTTCTATCGACGAGTTTTGAAAATTCAAAAATAGCTAATGACACTACACTATTTAACAAGGATTCAAAGGTTACTTAACAAAATCGGTTTTTTTCAAAAGCACCTACCTACCTACCTATGAAGGCCTTAAAGATATGTTTAGAACTTGTGGATTTGAATTCAAATATGTTTTAAAGTTGTGAAAAAAATATTTGTGTCTACCCTTAATCCTTAAACCTTGACCCTTGCCCTCAAAGGTAAGTTAATTGATTAGTGCGATACATGTAATCAAAACTTAAACATTTAAATATATGATTTGATTAAGTTTGAAATAATGGAATAGAAGCACACTAACTCTAAAAAGTAAATTAGAAAAGTACTATTATATGTATAAAATAAATAATTATAAAAATTCAATCGAAAAAAAAATCATGTACATATTATAAACATAGCATGACACTAATAAAAAATCATAATAATGTTTTAAAATCTTACAAAAATCAAAACTTGTGTTGAACAAATTGCGTTAAGATTAAAAGGTGATAATAGTTTTGACCTCTTATTATATTATTCAATATTTTTTTAAAAGATCATCAAACATATGAAAAGTTTCATCAATTAAATCTTTTACAAATTTATAAAAAATAACATTTTAAAACATTTGTGTTGACCATTTTTTTAAACATTTTTATTAATTATGTTTTTTAAAAAAATTCATTGACCATGACTTTTAAAGATTTTTGTTAATTTGTTTTTCCAACTTCTTCTATATATTTTTAAAAAATTTTACATCTTTCACCTCCAAGCTTATTTTTCATGACTATTTAAAAGAAATTCAAAACATATTTGTCAACCATATTTTTTAGAACTTCTAAACATATTTTTGAATTTTCTTTTTGAAATTTTCTAAATTTTTTTAATGTTCACAATGGCACATAAATTAGATGAAAATTTAGGCTATGTTATGTGATATGTATAATAAACTTGACCTTGAACCATGTAACCATGTGTCACTTAGTTTATATTTCCCTTTAAATGATTTCATATGACATTTAAATTTAATTAAAATTTAACCCATGTCATGTGGCATTTAGGTTAAATGTAAACCTAAATTAGCCATTTTAAACATAGACCTAAATAATATATGTGATAGTTAAATTAAACATATAATAATGTAAACACAAAAGGTGTTTTAGTAACTTAAATCATTATGAGATTTTAAATATGAAATATAATTATGTCGCCCTAATCATTTTCACCTTGTTTATATTTATAGCGTTATAAAATCATTATATAATCATCATATATTTTTATTCTAATTAACATCATTATGTATTAATTGAAGTAATTTAGTATAATATATAAATTTATTTTATTTTTATTTAAAAATATCTTCAATTATTATACATTAAGTTCTTTTAAATTTAATATATTAATTTGTTATAATTCACTTTGTAAATAATTAGATTTGAGTAAATTTGAAAAACAATTCGATATGTCAAAAGTGGCCAACTTTTAATAAATGAAGGTTAATTATTTAAAATAAGTGAATTCATTATATTAGTTTGTGTGCTCAAAATTAAGTTAAAATTAAAAAAATTTAATCATCACTTAAACATTTTAGTTAATTAGTTAATAATTCAATTAATAAAATTGAAGTTAAATTACTAACCCATCAACTTAAGGTTTGAACCCTTCACTTCCCGTCACATCCATGTTGATGAATCAAACTTATTTATGGTATTTTTTATCCATTTTCAAATATTTGAACATATGATATTTTAAGCAATTTTATTTTAGGTTATTTTAGCATATTCCACTTTAAACTATTTGTGATTATTACATATTTCATTTTTATTGGTTATTTTTTTAAAAAAATATTTTAATACATTTCATCTTAGTTGTTATAAATTATTTCACCCTAAATTATTTTGAACTATTTTAAATTACACCACCCTAAACTATTTATTATTATTTGATGTTATTACACCATAGGTTATTTTTTATTGTTTCAGATTATTTCAATTTAAATTTTTAAAAAGTTTTTCTACCTTTAAAATATTCCAAGTTAGGTTATTTAAAGTATTCCACCATAAACCATTTTCAATTATTTTATATTTTTTAATTTTATGATATCATAAGATTTTCTTATTTTTTCATCTTAAGTTATTTCAAGTTTTTTTTTATTACCACAAACTATTCCATTTCAACTTAATTTTAACTGTTTTAATGCATTACACATTGACTTATTTTAAAACATCACAAATTTTTTAATGTTTTTAAAGATATAATAAATCATTTAAAGTTAATTTACTATAGGTTATTCTAAGTTATGTAATTTTACATTCATTTAAGTTACAATAATTTAGAATGTAATCTAGGGTAAAATAATTTATAATAATTTATAATAACATAGGGTATAATTTTAAGTATTTTAAGAATAACATATAATTAAAAAAACCTTTTAGTGATTTAAGATGAAATAATTTACAATAGTTTAAAGTAATTTAAAATGAAATAACATTGGGTAAAATTGATTATAATTATCAATAATGGAATTTTATAAATTTTGGGGGTTTAAGTTTTCAAATAAAACGTAGAATCTTCGCCCTTTTTTTCTTCTTGCAATTTTTGTTGTTTATCTCGTTTTTTTATGTTTTTTTTTCTTTTACAACCTTTTTTTGGGTATTTGTAACTTTTGACAACCTTATTTTTATTTTTTTATATTGTTGGGCTTCTTTTTTTTCTTTTATTTTGGTTTTTCAAATATGTAATTGGATCGATAGTACTCATAAAATTTTGTACAAGTAGTTACAATAGTTCCTCTGAAATATGCTTTAATTTATGATTGCACACAATCACATCCTTTGATTTGATTTGTCGTTTGCACGGGAGCCAACAAACATTTCGATTGTGACACGAACCGTATTCAAAAATCAACCTGGATTGCAAGATCTTTTGCGCGGTTCCTGCATCCTATTCCTTCTGCCCCAACATAGAACATGTCATGTTTATGAACAAATCCTAACAACATTTATGTTGATATTTCTGGAAATAATCCAACGATTAAAAACGTTGGATGCAAGATTTACATCGTGGTGGAGATTACGTTGTAATCAAAATGGATGATCTCACGCAAAACATTTTCTACCAACCACAGTTGAAAAAAAATTTGCATGAGATTTTTTGCTTGTCCTTCATAATGCCAAGATCTCATGTTAAAGGAGGTAAATAAGCCCTGAGTATCCTATGATCCCAAACGTATCGTTACATGTAAGACAATATTTCTTGCCTTAAATGAAATAGGCTTCACGGTAACTTAATGCAATATAAAAGATTGCATAGGGTGGTCGACTCATTGAATCATTTATGCAAAGGTTATTTTGGCAGGTAGTTGATATACTTGAATCGCATAGCCCTCGTTCCCTCTATGCACAATTCAGAAGTTCGTTTGTTTAGAAAGGTGCGTTATTAGTTTTTTGTTATCGCCAATCCTTTTGATGGCAGTGCGTTGATCATTGATTGTTGTTGGTTTTTTATCAACGTTTATCTTATAAGTGGCGTCAATTTTATGTCTAATTGTTTCAAAATATTTTGAGTCTCACAATCGTATTTTTTACAAATGGGAAAATTCAAAGCTACAAACTTGATGGACATGCCCTCGCATGTTCGATCTCACATCCTTAGGATTTTTGTCTCCGAGGAAGAGAAGGCATGGGAATATAACGAGAATGATCGTATTTTGATCATTGACTTGCATAAGTTGCTTGCCCCTGTTAATTATGACGGCAAAAAACAAATGTTCGACATTCTCGCCCATGTTCACTTGGGGGTGGTAAACCATGTTGTCATTCATGCGTACATGGAATCTTGCACAAGAGATTGCTATGACGGACGTTCCATGACATTGTATCATCACCCCATAAACGTAGAATGATTCCCCGAACTTGATAATTTGGTCCGTAATTCACCTCCGAACGTGCTCGTGACTATTAAATTGCATGGTGACGTTGATAACAACAACGAATAAATTTGTCATCGTAATGGTAATTGTTCATTTTTGCCGGCATTGTGAGAAAAATGTTTGTGATAGTTTTATAGTTAATATTTTTGCGAAGGATTAAGTGTGATGGAAATACTCGATGCAAAAGTAATGAAAGCTCAAAAAATGCTAATTGTTCATTGTTGCAAGCATTATGAAAAAAATACTTGTAATGGCTTTGCAGTTAGTTTTTTTTTTGCATGCATGCATGCATTAAGTGTAATTATTTAGTGGACAATAACTTTAAATAACTTAAAGTGGATTAATTTAAAATACATGATAATAATTTGGATTAATTTAAAGTGAAGTGCTTTTAATGGATTAAACTAAAAAATTAAAAATAATTAAAAATAGTTTTAAATGATTTAAGATCAAACATCGTACAATAATGAAAATAATTTATTGCAATAACCTGAAATAAAATTTAAAAACATAAAATATAATTGCCTAAGGTGCATTATCCAAGAATAATTGATAATAAGATAAACAATTTAAATTAATTTTGACTAAACTAATTTGGAATAACCTAAAGTATAATAATTAAAAATACTTAAAATAACATAAAAAATTATTTATTAGATTATTTTAATTAATAATGATTTATATCAATTAATGATAATCCCATAATGATTTATGATTAATTAATTTTACTTGTTTTATTTTTGGTGGGAATTTTACTTTAAATTAAATTAAATTATTTATTTTTATTTTTATTTATAATCATTAAAATTCCCTAAAAAAAATCATAATGTATAATAGGCATCATGTCAGGAATAATTTTGAAAAAATAATTTTGAAAGTAATTTTAATCTTTTTTTGAAAAAAAAATCTATGAATAACATATATGAATGGGTTTGTATAACACAAATGGGTTTAGGATCAAAACTATGTATGTTTATTACATAGCTATGAAAATCTACATTCTTGATTGTAGAAATATCTTCTAAATCTTCTATTGTCTATGCATAATAACATGTCTCCGCATTCTTCTATCATGAACTAAACATAAACACCAACCCCTTTTAAAACAAAAACCTTTCAAAACCAAAATTTTAATTCTAGCAAACTTTGTATTCATACAATAACTTTGTACAAGTGAAAGTGTTTCACAAGGTCACAAACACCCACTTATATACTAACCAAAAGGAAACAAGTCAAGAAACTTCCTAAAGTTTATCCACCACAAGGTTCCCCACGTGATTTCACATAAAATAAGAAAAAGGAAATAAAATCACATGGTCCCCCATGTGATTTCACATGAAATAATCAAAAGAAAACATAATCACATGGTCCCCAATGTGATTGCACAATTAATCACAAGGAAACAAAATCACATGGTCCCCCATGTGATTTCACATGAAATAATCAAAAGGAAACATAATCACATGGTCCCCAATGTGATTGCACAATTAATCTCAAGGAAACAAAATCACATGGTCCCTCATGTGATTTCACATGAAATAATCAAAAGGAAACATAATCACATGGTCCCCAATGTGATTCCGCAATTAATCACAAGGAAACAAAATCACATGGTCCCTCATGTGATTTCATATGAAATAATCAAAAGGAAACATAATCACATGGTCCCCAATGTGATTCCACAATTAATCACATGATCCCCCATGTGATTTCACATAAAATAATCATAAGGAAACATGTGATCTCATAATTAATCACAAAAAAACATAATCACATGGTCCCCCATGTGATTTCACAATTAATCATAAGGAAACATAATCACATGATGCACATGATGCACATGATGCACATGATTTGCACAAATTAATATGTGAAAATCAATGCACCATGACTAAATTATGGAATCTTATCATTCGATTTACCCCTTTAAATAATTACCTAAGTAATTGTGTAATTACATCAAGTTACAGGTTCACATTGATGAAAAGAAATATGGGAAAATTAATCATAATAAAATTAATCATTTTCATAATCATTAAAATCATTATCTTGATAACGAAACAACAAAATAAATGTGCGAATTGATGTAACCCCAAAATGTGTTACAAAATGTAAATGTTATGAATTAAAAAATGGTGGGCCCTAATTCTGATAGAAAATATGAATACGCAAATAAATAATTGAATTTTTAGGTTTTACATTGATTTGTATGAATAATTAACTATTTTAAATTAAAGACATGTCAAAATGAACCATATGAACTTGATAAAAAAATTTGAACGAGGATTATTAATAATTGAATGATTTTTTCATAAAAAAACAACAATATGTATGATCATTTTGTACATCATGACAAATTCACTTGTGAAGGTGATCAAATCATTTAATTTTCAACCTTTTATGGAGAACATTTTAAAAAAAAATGTGCATTTAAGGTTCTAATAAAAAAAATGAAATATAAAAATGTAAATGTTTTGAACACAAAAAAAACCTCAACTACAAAACAAAAACTAAACTGACATAACATAATAATGTACAAAACTAACCCAACGGAATTCATGTTTTACAAAAGATATAATTGTGCCCAAAATATATTTTTAAAATTTTAACATGAAAAAAATTCATTATTTATAAAACTCAAATGACAAGAAACATTATCAAATCCGTATGTGATATATCACAATGAAATAACTTATCATATGCACAAATAAAGCCTATAACAAAATATTGTTATGTTTGAGAATATTGAAAAAAACTTTTAATTATTATCATGTATCATAAACGTATACACAACACCAAGAAAGGGCAATGCATAAGATGGTTTCATTTCACTTGCAAAGAAACTATCACCCACATTGATTTCCTTGAAAATCTCAAACTTATGTGTAGAACATATCCATTTGACATGGAAAAACGAAATAATAAATAAAGTTTTACATCGAAATTACATTTGTTCATTTTTCAAAGCTACAACAAGCTTTTATGAATGAAAAGTGGGATACAAAGGACTTTGCCAATGGCCTCCTAAGCCTATTCCCAAGAGCCTTTTATACTTGTGTCTTAGTTCTACTATATAATAGAACAACCTTTGTCTACATGAACAAGGTTAACAAAGAAACACAAGTCGACCACAAGGGCACTCTAAATGTGTGTGTAATGTATTTCAATTATTGATATTATAACCTTTTGTGTATACAGATAGGGTTAAACAAACAAGCTGATTCCAAGTGTCCTCTCTACTTTGTGTGTGTAAATTGTTTCCCTTATATTGATATTATAACCTTTTGGTAACCTGAACAGAGTGGGCTTAACAAAGCGAGAAATGCTTACAACAGAGCTTGGAAGAACTTGTGATATACCCGCCATGTTGAAGCTCAAATCGAAGAAGAGCTCATCAGAATCGAGGTTGGAGAATGATCAGACTTGAAACATAAATGACAAAACAAATGTGCAGCCGCCGCCGCCTCCAGCAGAAGATTTAAAAAGAAAACACGAGCTTGCTTCGGAAGAATGTCGTCTCAAGAAATTTACATCGTCGTCTTCTAGTTCTGCAAATATGTTTCCACAAGTGTGTGTATGTGTACTATCCACTCTGCTACTTCTCGTCCTGTCTCTCAAGATGATGGACATAAAATAAGTAATATATCTGCTGGTTCGCGAAGTTTGCCGTGACTAACTCTGGCATGGTTTTTTTTCTCCGCGACTAACATTCTACTCTCTCCCATTCTGCTCCATCTCCAAACACCAAACGCAGAAAACACCCCCCGATCCATCCCTACCCCCATTTGCGTCCAAGTAAACTTTTCGTCCGTGTAACAATGCGTTCATCCGCGACGGCCATATCGTGGTCTGTTTAGCGACAAGAACGAGGACGAAGCTCCCTACTCTTCCGTTGCTCGTCTTTTGTGGAGAACAAGGTCTTTGCTTCTTCTTCTTCATCGTCTTCTTCAATAGCGGAGTTTTTTTACAATGGCGTTGTGTATGTCACCCGTTTGTTCTGGTATTGTTCTTTCTCTTTCCCCCTTTTTCCATTTTTCTTTGAGAATGTTTTTTTTTAATCTCATATCTTTCTTCTAGGGGACTGCTTCCCTCCTGCTAACGTTTTGCACCTTTCGGATTGCTTGCCGTGGTTTTTGGATGCCTTTGCTGCATTATTCAAAATGTTTTTGTGTGATTGTAAGTATAATCCGACAGACTGAACAGGCTTCGAATCTAGCAAGCAATGTTTGTTTGGTTTTCACATCTTTCTGTTTCTTCCTTGTGTCTGTGGATGGCTCTGAAATGAACTTTGATGTTGAGGAACTAAATAGAATGGAGAGGGATTGAGGTATTAAGGGATTGTGAAGCCAAGAAAGGGATAGCCAAGCAAGAAGTGTGTGTTCGAGGGAAGCTTTTTGAGAAGCAAGAAGAGATCTCGAGAGAAGTATTGGTGATATGAAATACACCGCTGAGTTCTGTGACATCTGATGGTACTGTGTGGGGGATTGTACTGTTTTGATGCAAATCTAAAGATTTGTGATTTTCTCTGTGACCTTTTGACTACAAGTGATGCAACTCGGATGTGGTTAGGTCTGCTCGGGCTGGCAGTGAAAACGTAAGCTTAATGCCACAGCTTTGTTCGCAGGGGCGCTGGAAGCCACAGGTTTCGGGGTGCAGGCATGTGAAGGAAGAGGGACGACTGTGAGAGCAACAAGTATGTCAATCTCCATGCCAAGGCTCCGAGAAGCTCCATTCCAGAAATTGCATGTGAGCATGCCAGGCCCTACTTCATGGAGCCACCAGCGCCTTCACCAGACTCCCTGTGTTGTGGCTGAAGCTTCAGGTCAGAGAAATATTTTACTTAAGTTTGTGTTGAACATGGAAAGGCCCTGTTGCTTGCAGAGTGCCACATGATGCTCAGCATTGACCCATCTCACGTGTTTTCACAACCAGCTGAATTAGCAGTTTCAAAACTGTGTCAGTGGTCTCTCTTTTGTCCTGAACTGAAGGAAGTCCAGATTGTCATTTTATGTGAATCCATGGTTCTGACTTTGGAATGCAAGAAAGCAGCTTTTTTTTGGTAACTCAATTTTGCAATTTCAGCAAGATGTGAAGGATTACACTATCATATCCAAAATGTCTGTTTGAATATTCCTGATGCAAATGCTTTCGTTGGCATGTGAGAGCAAATGTCCCTTGCTGTTAGTATTGAGTCCTGTCATTGTTCCTGACACCTCTCAACTGTAATGTGTATGCCCATATCACCTAGGTATAGGGCACTTGATTACAAAACTCTTTTGTTGATAGGCACTTGGATTCCATCATGTCTTTGCTAACATCTGATGCAATATACTTGATAGTGTCAACTTTAGAGGAACAGTTCTGCAGGTATAGATTTGGGTTTGTAAGGAAGTGATGTATTGTCTGCTGTGCATCCAGAGGTGACTCTTGACGAGGAAGCAGAGGAGGTGACAACTGAGAAGGATCCCAACCCCTTGATCCCTAATTCATTTGAGGTGAGAAGATGCCACTTCACTCTGTTGCACACTGTGATGGTCACCATACAGGCTGGAGAAATTTGCTGATAAATTGGATGGCATGTGCTTGCAGATACAATCATTAATAATGGAAGTCTGTGATGAGACTAGCATTGCAGAGCTGCAACTCAAGGTATGCATGATCTTCTTCCTTGAAGCTGAATGACTTCTTTGTCTATCTTTCAACACACATTGTACATTGCAAGCTTGCTGATGTCAGGCCTGTTCATCTGAAGGTTCTTTAGGTTGTTGACTTGCATCATTGAGCACTTAAACATTGAGGCTTTAATATGATATAATAGCTGTTAAGGATCAGGCAAACTATCCAGGAAGGATCTCAATTCTATGAAGAACAAGTTGTAACACATTACTACTGGGCTCTCCAAATGCCAAGCCTTGGATACACAAAATGCGAAATTCCTCAGGAACTCTTCATCTTTGTCATGTTAGTTTTAGTTTTGCTGGAACTGACACAACAGTTACACCTTCAAAGTGTTATTGCAGAGTTTTCTCTGCAATCTCATAGATGTAATCTCCAGTGGCTTTGATGAATGTACTGCATCAAAATAGTCACCAATGGTGTGCTTCAAAGATATGTTCAGTGTGCACAACAACTACCCTGAACAGGATATGAATGGAATTCCTCTGGGTGAGACTTTTGTGCTGTGGAACTTGGGGGGTGGACAGACGGGAGATTTCAGTCTGCGAGTGAAAAGGGAAATAGGCAAAATTGCTGCAGCAGCTCCTGTTGCACAGCCAGCACCTCCAGTGCCCACCAAGCCCATGCTGGAGTCCATTCCTGCAGCCTCAATTCCTACTGCACCCAAACCCACTGCACTTTCTGCAGCGATTGTAAAGCCTGTTTCTAACTTTGGGCTCTTGGAAGCTGCTGCAGATGCAGGACTGCTCTTTGTCACCTCTCCCAAGGTCCTTCCCACCCCTCCACAGCTTTTATAGGCACCTCTCATATACAGGGTAACAGATGGTGAACATGCGACTGGCTTCTAATTTGGTGTGCACACTTTTGGTTTAGTGAAAACCATTAGTATATGAAAAAGAACACCCTTCAAAACCAGTGTTGGGCTTGAGGATATCATCCCCTAGTAGGGTGGCTTAAATGGCATCAAGATGTTGCAGCACTGTAACCTTGAGATTCCACCTGTTGATCCTGCTTGTCTGTCATGCAGGGTGTTGCATGCCACATGTGACCCTGTACAATACTTTCTATACATAAGTCTCTTGTGATTTAGTAAATTACTTAATCTCATAACTTGGTTGCCACACAGGGAGACTCTCAAGTTGATGAAAGCTGTGGATGTTGGAGTGCAGGTTGGTTACTTCAGAAAAGGACGTGTTGTGAAAGGGAAAAAGGGTCCTCCTTTATGTGAAGAGGTGAGGAGTATTAAATCTCTAATATTACTTTACCTCTCTGCTTTAGGGGAAAAGAGGGAAGGAGGGAGAAGAGAAACTTTACAAACTTCCTTTTTCCACGACCACAAGATTGTTACACAAAATTGGATTTCAACAAGAGCTTGTCATCATTCCCCTCAAGTTCCCCTCCAGGTCCCTCAGAAGCTAAATTTTGAACCCATCTAAGGGTTTCTCAGTTTGGGGAAAGCCAGTATAAGACTACTGTTTTCAGAGATTGTGCTGGCATGTATTTGAAAGGTGCACAATTATTGCAGACTACTGTTGTGTGAGTAGCACTTTCTAAATCCAATAGTCTAATTGTGATTACCTATGTATGTCAGAGAAACAAATTCCTTCATATTCATGGAGGGGTGGGGTGACAGGGACAAATAATCAATAAGGGACAAGTGGTGTGCTACTTGGAGCAGCTTGGCACTCAGCAACCTGTTGAGGTACAAAACCTCCCTTCTTTGAATGAAGAGACCACTTCTGTTTTTCATTCAACCAGCCATTGCATGTTGGAGCATTGATTTCATTTCATTCACTCCACAGCTATCACCTCTTGTTTGCTTGTTCATGCATGGCAGCTGAAGTGACCGAACTGTGCCACTCTTAGAAGCAAAGATTCTCCAGTTATATCTAGAGTAAAGACTTGACTAGCATGTGCCAAGGAAGAAGTAGTGGCTCTAGTAAACTGGAACCATTACTCAGATAAATTTAGGGCTGCAGTTTAGTTTGAATGGTCATGGAAAGAAATTAGAAGTGGGCACAGAGAAAATCTTTAACTGATGTGTGACTCAAATCATATGCAGTCTGACATAACTGGGGAAGTTGAGAAGGTGCTATGGAAAGATGGAGGTAAATACTTTCTCAATGTCTCATCTTGCATTGTGGTGCCATTTTCTTCAGTGCAGAACTACTATACATAAACTATAACAATATCTTTCCCCTAATAGTACAATAATAGGTGACAAGTAAGGAGGCCTAAACTCTGTTGGGAATTTTGTGGTGGTCCAAAATGAGAGGTTTCTTGCTGAAAAAATGATGGCATTTCTTTGAGCTATGTACTCTACATTTTTTGTTTTTTTGCTAGAAAGGATATAAGTCGAAATCATTTGTCATTTGCATGTGAAATCAAGAACATCTGGATGAGTTTGAAATTTTCTGGTCTCCCATTCTGGAGATTTTAGCATGGACTCATTTGCCTCGATGCCATTGTGCAGAGCCAGTTGGTTATGGAGATCCATTGATTGCAATCCGGCCATCATTCCAAGGCATAAAAATCAAGAAATTCAATGAGTGATGGTTAGAACCTCTTCATTCTTATGTAGTCATTTGAAAGAGTGTCATTTGCGACTTGCATTGAAGCTCAGGAGAGAAACACTGATATGCAATTTAGGACTACATAATTGCTGGAGATATCAGTTTTTACCATGAAGAATTTAAAGTTTACTAGATTTGGGGACCAAATGCATCAATGAAGTTGACTTCTTTCTGTAGAAGTACTGCACTTGGAGATATGCTTGTTTTCCAGGAACTGCTGTGTCAGTTTCTATCCTGTCAAGTGTGGTTGACATAAATGGGCAACAATTGTTTTGTGTTTGTATTCATCAATAGGGTCCCATTTTTGTGTCCTTTTGAATAGAATATCACAGAGCTAACACATGGGAAGAACTTGCACATGGTTTCCTTTTTTATTTTCTGAGGTCATCAGTTTTGATAGAATGCCAGAGGGTTTTAACATAAACAAGATGAAATATGTGGAAGGGATGTTATCCATTGGTATTATGTAAAACCTCTACTGACCTCACAGGAGGCTTTTGTGCAAATACAAGTGAATAATAGTATCATGGAAAGATGAGTCAAAAAGAGTTTTTTGTTCTTTCACCTTGTTCATCGATTTTTGAATGATGCAAAATGTATGAGAATGTAATTCTTCAAAGAAGGAAATGCGCTTATGTGTGTGTGGTCCCCTTTGTGGTCTCCTCTTCCATAAAATATTCGATCAACATGATGATGTTCATGCAGGCAACTAGATTGGGTCCTCTTCATCACCTTGGATGCATGAATTCTATGGTGTCAGGATTGTGACTGTGTACATGCAATCCTTGATTTGGTGACTCCCATCCAACTAATCCTCACCAAGGGGCATTAGTGTACATATCACAGAAAATGATGGCTTTCCTTGAGTGGACAAATTGTTGTCATCTATAATTTGAAAGTTGACAATGACCAAAACTACTGTGGGGTGGGTACCCCTCTTTGGATGGAAGAATCTTTAGTTTGTGATAAGAATTGATTCATATGCATCGCATGGTGCATGGTTTCCAATCAAGTGCTTCACAAGCCTAGTATCAGAGCTTCATCAACAATATTGAAACCATTTTAGAAAGAAGAAACCAATTCATATGAGTTTGGAACTTCTTTCTGCTTTCTCCATGTTGTAAACAGAACATCAGATACCGAAAAAAAGACTTGAGCCATGAAACAAAGAAAAATGAAATGAGACTTGGAACATGAAAAGGGCATCATCGACCCAAGGCCCTGGCCATTGTATTAGATTTTGTTTATGTTTGTAAGAGACAATAACAAAATATGATGAAACAGTTGAGATTGTATGACGACATTACTTTTAAATGATAAATGTGTTATATTTTGAAATTATGAATTTATCTTATTTTATTGTTAATTTCAACCTTTCTTATGAAATGAAATACATGAAAAGTTGTTAATGATGATTATGTGTGACTTGTTAATCATTGTGTCATAACATTGTGTTGAACATCTTTTGCATTGCGTTATAACATTATCATACTTTGTATTTTTGTGTACTAACATTATGATGACATGTAGAATATCTTTGACATTTAAAAAGTTTGTTGATTACTATGTGGTAGAAAATTGTTTGTTGTGTTGGCTTTTTTCTTCTTATGTTCATGTTTTAGGGTTGGGTTATGTTGTTTTTTCTTTTACATGTTTTAGTGTTTTGATTTTGAGTTTTTCTATATTGATTATGTTAATGTTTAAATTTTGTGTTTTGCAATATGTGAAGAATTTGACAATAGTTTTGAGATAATATTTTAGTTGTTAATTTTTTGTTCTTTGGATTTATCTAGAGTTTATGATTTCAAGTTTTGTATATTTGTGCACCTTAATTTTTGAAAAGACACATTTGGATTTACTTACATGTCAAAAGACACACTGTTTGATTTTCATTTTTTTCAAAACAACTTTGACTTTTTTAAGACAGTAACCAAAAAAGAAAAAAAAAATCAGTTTTTAAATAGAAACAGTTGAGGTAGATGTTAAAAAGTTTTTTTTTTTTGGAGTGATCAAACCTTCATCTTTGTAGAAGATTCGACGGTTTCAATTTCTTCCTTTCCAACAACAAACCAATGTTTGCACATCTTTTTTCTTTCATCATCACAATCTTTAATTGTTTCTCCCTAAAGTTTTGGTGCCATTGGAGTGTTGCCATAGTGCAGAAGACGTGAAAGTTGAAGAGGAAAAAGAAGAAGATTTTGGTTCTAATCTTTTGGAACATTTCACAATAGATGACCAAAGCACTTGCTTTGAATATCATCTTGGTAGAAAGGCTTCACTTGATTATGGATGCTGGGTTGATGGTGAAGCTCAAATTGATCAAATGTGGTAGTGCATTATGTTTAGTGCTTGAATTTCCAATCTGCCATAACTACAAGGTTGTATGTTGTATACCTTAATTGTGGGTTGTTTGTGGAGTTGCAAAAGCTCAAAGATTCATCTTTGCATCATGGGTGGGATTCACAAATTTTTTGTGATATTCCATGCACAAGACTGTGATAATAGGCTTCAAATTTACCTTTGGATTTTACCTTCTAAATATTGGGCACCAATTGTGAATGAGTGAAAGGTTATGTTGTAGGCTAACTGATAAATTACATATTCACAAGCTATAATAGTTTCGGAATTAAAAATTTCCAATTGTCTTTCAAAGTTGAATCTCTAGTTTGAATCCACCCACATCATGCAACTTTTGATTCACCACCACTTTAGATATTCTCATTCCATCTTCTTAAAGGGGGTACTTGCGATTTGCAATACACATGAATGAAGCCATTTTCTAGAGAAATACATGAGGTAGGTGTTCTAAAATCCAATTAGGAATTTATCTACATTTGCATTCTACCTAGATTAGGTCTACTTGCACAACACAATTGAATTCAGTTGAACGATTGGTTATAGATTAAACTTTATTCTAAGGAGTATAAACAATCCGTGAAAAATTGATTTCTCTAGAGGATTTGTCTACAAGTTCCAAAAGTGACTTTTAAGAAGCCTATTGGTAGTGTAAGTATTTCTAGCCATAAATTCATTGGCTGCCCGATGCCATGCGGTGTGTTAATCACCTGCATGAAACATATTAATGCATCATCCCACAATGTTGCATACTTGGCCTCTCGTGATGCAATAATCATGGGTAGCCGTAATGGCCATGCACCTATCTTCCTTTGGTACACCTTTAACCGAAAGGGTTACTGTGGCTTTCAAAAGGAAGTGCAATGTTGCATTTGCAATGCCCATTATTTTAATGATCGTTTGAGAAATTTTTTTTTTTGATGTTCTACCGAATAAACTTAAGAGTACAATTGTGCTTGAGAGACTTGAAAATGAGGCCTTTGTGCACAAGTGGCAATTGGCATGCCAAGTACCTTCTTCTTGTCCTATTCCAACATTAATTCAAAATTTTTTTTGTGAAAGTTCATGTTTTGTTTTGTTAGGATTTTCCTTTTTGTATCATGCATGCATTGGTGGGCAACTTAATAGTTTGCACTCTTGGAAGCTTTGACAATCTAAACAGAACAATGTGGTCTTGGAATTGCAAGATTACACATGTGATTGTGATGCCAAGTGTAACAATTGAGAAACTTGATTTGTTTGTGGGGGGGCTAATCAAAGTTTGTAAACATTCCTTTGTAGATGGGAATGTGATTGTGCCTTGTACTGTGGAAGAGATAGGTCCTCAAAATTGTGCTTGCTCTATCCATCATAATGGTTTGCTCACAACCCCACCAAAGAATGCAACACAAATTGGAAGCCATGAAAACCAACCTGCTTTCAAGTGAAGCTTGGAACCTTGAAGATTGACTAGTTGCTTCTTTGAATATTTTGAGGCCAAATAATTGATAGTATTAATGCAATGGGCATTCCCAACTACTCTAAACCAATAAATTTCATCTCCATATGCAACTCTTTGACCCATAATTGAAGTGGGATAAGGATGAATTGAAGTTAAAATGGGCATAAAAGATTTGGTGCCATTGGGAATGTATTCAAATCTAATAAGGAAATGTTTTGGTCTTGGATGGCTCTTACCATATTTCAAAGGTCCACTAAACAAGGGTTTTGACTTATGGACTACAAACATGTGTGGAAACACTAGAGGAAAAGCATGTGCATCTTCACTATTCTTTCTTGTGTTTGAAGTGAAAAACATGAATGTATTAGATGGTTTACAACCCTATGCATACTCTTGGTCTATTCTGTTAGAATTAGTGCCTGCCCATGCCATCTAGTTCTATTATATGCTAGCATGGATAGCTTACTTTGAACAAGATTTGGGTGATGACTTTGGTTATTTTATTTGTGATTGCATAATTATTGGACTTTCATGTCTTGCGTTACTTACCTGCTCCCCATGGTTGGAGCAAAAGTTTAGTGTGCACTTGGTTTGGGTGATGAAATAAATATAAATTATATGCTTTTTTAGTTTTATAGTATACTTAACAATTCTCAACTATTGTGATTTTACAATTGTATTTTTGTTATTTTGAGTGTGATTTTATATATAAAATAGTGCAACTACCAAGTTTGAAGCTACTTACACTATTCTCATTTACATTTCTTTTGTAAATGTCTTCAAAGTTCTCACTCTCATTGATGCAAGCTTGGTCTACTAAGTTAAAAACCTTAAACATTGTTAACTTCAATCTAGAACAAGCTCTCTACAAAATGCTCTACCTACCATCCATGTCACAAAATGCCAAAGATATTTCAACCATTGAAAGAAATGGAGTTTAGTAACCTCATTCTAAACATCTCAAATTTTGACAATTTTGAAAACAAAACACACACACATTTTGAAGACAAAGTTTAAGAGTTCATTAGACTCAAATACAGAAATGGTGCTAATACAAAGGTAGAAAATGTCCTGAATTTTTGGTTTGAATAGTGTGGGATTTTGCTTTTCTTCCTCTACCCATTTTTTTGGAGATTATTTAACACTCAATCATAGTGACTAATACTTTATGTGATTATGACGAAAATACACAACTATATTTTAAAGGGTTTACAAAGATTTATGATCTTTTGTTTATCGTTTACCCTATAGATATAAGTGGGTTAATGTAATGAAAATGCATGGATCAATCAAAATAGGTGTCTATACCTATGTGACAAATTGGCAATTGATGAAAGACAAATTGTGTATTGGCATTGTCAACAACAGTAAACAACATGGAACATTCCAAGGGAAAAATTAACAAAGATAGAAAGAGAACTTTATTACCTTTGATAACACATTCAAGCCCTTTTAGAATGACAAAATGGTAGTAGGATTTAAGGAAGTTCTAAAGGAATAAGTTAGTTATTTCTAAAGGCAATTAGTGCAAGGAACATAAATAGAATGCAAATAAAGTCATTATTTTTAAATTGTGATATTCTTGAATTGACACTAAATAGCCTTCAATTAATCCAAAGCTTTTTTCCTTTGGTCACAAGGTTCTAGTTTGTTATGTATAGGAGGTATGTTTTGTTATTTGAAATATTATTTTATTACTTTGAAATAATATTGTCTTGAATTTATTACTTTATTTGATAATTACAATTAATTTTTTGCATTGGTTTTTGTTTATGTATATATTTTGAATATTTTTATGATTTAAAAACTTATTGATATAAAATAGTGAAAATGTAGAGAGTTTTATAAAGTATTATAGTAACTAAGTTTGTTAGGCATTATTTTTTTGGAATTGTTAAAATTTTGAAAACAATGTGCTTACCATGTTGAAAATATGAAAAACTTTCAAGCACAATAACTTTAGTATTGAATATAGTGTCATATTGTAAAATATTTTTATTTTATTATTGAACAAAATGACCAAAAAAATATTATTATTAGGCATTTTGTTATTGAACCAACCTATGTACTACAACATTTATTATTTGTGTTTTCAACTTTCATTTTGGGACAACATATTGCACAAAATGTGATGGTTACCAAAAGCTAGTGCACATTTAAAATCCTAATATGGATTGACTCAATTGCTTGATTGGTCCTTATGACATAATCTCTCATTGTTGTTGATTGGCCATATTATCCAATTGGTCTACTTGTTTTGCTAGTAATGGTCTCTTCTTTTTCAAAATCCTACACTTAATTCCCTTACCAAAATCTCATTTTTCTTCTTATATCCTTTGCTTCTTCCTCCCACCTCCTCTACCTTTTTCCTTGTTTGTTGTTCTTGTACCTCCTCCATAGCAGCCAAGCTACCTCCATCTGTGCTCTCCAAATAACAAGTAGTTTCCCAAGTTCCCATTTCCTCAGCTTCTTATGATTTTTAGAACTTCTCTCCTACTATTTACCTCAATTACAAAAGCACCAAAAGAAAAACAAAAGGAACTCCACTACTAAAATTGATTATCAAAAAGTTTTATGGTTTGATAATTCAAAAGAAAAGTGCACTAACCCTAATTGACATGCTCTAATGCAAATGCACCATTTGGTAGCAGTCTAACCATACTTACCCTTATTGTACATCCCAAGCGACAACAAAACTTGTTATCCATAACTAACCTTATAAACCACCAAAATGGCCTTAAGCTTCCAATGTCCAAAAACAAAAAGGTAGCTCCCTAGTCTGAAAACAAGGCTAATTGACTCATCTTAACTAGGATTCTAGATAGCCTAGGATATCCACTACTTGATACCCATGCTCAAGACTTACTATCATTCAAAAATGCATGACTACATTAAAGGCTTAATTAAATTAGCGTTGTATAAATAGGTAATGTCATGGACATTGGAAAAAAATTCAAAATTCATTTGAAAATGCCCCTAAAAACCCCAAAAACCAACACAGCAGAATTAGGGTTTGGTGCTTTGTTGCTTGTCTCACCACATTCATGTGTTATATTACACTCAAGCTTTTGCCATTTGCTACTGAATCTTGTGGTGGTACAAAAATGGCAGCAACTATCTACAATCTATTTGTGTTCAACAAGTCAGAAGGTACTAGACTTGACTTCTCAACCATCAGAAGGTCTCCTGCAATTCAACCAACCATGTGACCATAATTTGTATTTATAGTGCAGTTCTTAAGATGGGATGTACAATATCTTACTCTGTATTCACATAATGCAAAGTGAAGCACCAGAACAGCAAGAGTACTCAAGCAATGCCATGCCATGTAGCCAAAACATTGACTTAAATGCAGATGCATGATATGCATTAACATATCTTCCTTGTCAACATACTCCGCAAGATGTTCACCATCCAATTGGCAGCAACTAGAAGAGGTTTTTGACAATGGAAGTTGATAATGGTTTACATGTTGCATCAGTACCATGTCCAACAAAAGAGAGAATGGCGATAGAAAGCAATCTCATATGTTTGATGCATTTATTGGAGAAGTAGTGAACTTGAACCAACATCAAGATGGCTATGTAGCTTTCAGCCTTCATTGGGATGAAGGCTGGCCCCCATGCTTCTGAAAGAAGTCATTGGTGAAGCTGCAGAAAATGAGACTCCTCAAATTTGCATGATGTGGGGTTGACCAAGCTATTATCATAACACTCTTGTGTCTTGCCTTGAAGAGGAACTGGAGCAGTTTGAATCACATTCTTCCAATGCAAGCACCGTCATCACTTGTACCCCATGTTTCAATTGCTTGTGGAATTAGTCACTGCATGAGTCTCATTTGGTGATCACTTAGAGCAGCTCCACCAATACTCTGCATTTGGCCCTGCAAAAGTATTTCTCCCATACAAGATTACTTACTTATCAATTCCAAGCCACACCCATAAACATGAACCTAGGACAATAAAAGATGAAAACTGATTAATAACAAACCATCCAAGCCAATCAATATATTTTGAGCAATCAAGAGCAGGTGTTAGACTATGCTATGGCTTTTATGCTCAATATGCAGAGGCTGGCAAAAGAGACAGCATAGTCTACACAGTGATATACCCAATGCAAATCAAGTGGAGCACATAGTAGTAGGATTTAATCCTCTTTTACATCTTGCAGAAAGACTATGATGTGCACTTCCAGTGAATGTTACTCCCTGGATATTCTCCTACTGCATCCAAGGTTTTTGCAGGCCAAGAGACAGTATCCTGGGCAGCTCATGGCTAACAGCAATATTGCCTAACCAATAATCTCTTTGCCTTACTTAAAACTGGCTGTTTCCACTGAAACCTGAATAACAGCTTTTCTTTTATCATGTGGATAGGAGCACAGATGGGATGTCTGGAGCCATGGATATCTGTTATCTCATGGCTGGTATGGCCTAAGGGGGTTGGTGGCAGTTGAAGGGGAAGGGGAAGAGAGAAAGCAGAGAGGGGGGAGCAGTTATGGCTGCTGCTGCAGCAGCATCACTTAGCATTGCAGAGTGCAGGTAGTTGTTGCTGCCTTCTGGGATCCCCCTCTTTCTCGCACCTGCTTCCCTTCCAGCCCCACAACCCCCTTTCTCTCCTTCACTCCCCTCTCTCCTTCACAGATGCAAGTTCACAAGTTTCAGCCTTTAGCTCTCTCTCTCTCTCTCTCTCCCCATTCACAAACTCTTGGGTACTTGCTTCCATTCTATATGTCTCCATCTTTGCACCTGCCACTGACTTTACAGCACCCAATTGATAGTAGCTACAGTGTTTATCTCCCTGGACCTTCTGAACGCCAAGTTTCAAGTTTCTTCTGTTGATCTGCTTTCTCTTTTGGGTACTTGAGGACTCTATCTCATTTTTTCTTATTGAGTGTTGGGTGTTCAATGATCCAGAAAGGTCAAGGCCAGAATGTGAGCAGCTAGCAGCAAGTAGATTCCTTACTAATTTGTGGGCCTTTTTGCAAAGTGGTTTGCCATCCATATATGTGCCAGGAAGGAGGTAAATTTAGCACAGGTGAGTAGTAGTACTGTGTCAGTGTCACTGTACTTGTCATCATGGAGAAATGTGGGATGATACTGATGCCCACATCTGCACGGTCAACCAAGACTCTGACGCCAGAGCATTACCTGCAAAACATGGACACACTGGGCTTGCAGCAACTGGAGCATCTCGAGAAAGAACTGGAACAAGCCAAGCAGAAGGTGACAATTTCTCCAATTTTGTCAGCATGGAATTGATCAAAGTGCAAGGGATGAGAATGTGTTGAATTCAGCTCAGATTGGATTTGCCTTCTTGTACTAAGCCCTTGCTGCAATATAGTGTGAAGAAAGCTGAAGACACAATATCAGTGTTGTCTGGTGCTTGCTTTTTTCCTGTGTGCAGATAATGGTGTTGAAAGCACAGGACCACCTAGAAACAACATCTCCTGATAACAAGGTAAGTCCCTGATTGCAAAATCTCATACTTCTTGTCCTTTATGTCATATCTGTACCTTATACAGATTTTTATTCCTGTCTGTACAATGAAGGACAATTGAGGAGCTGACCTTGGATTTCGGAGTGCTGTCTTGATCTTTGACTCCTTTCTTGCACAATTTTGCTGCAACTGCAGGTGTCAGAAAGCCGATATTGGACAAATGAAGAACGGCAAAGATTCAGAAAGGCTCTAAAGACGTAGGCATGCTTTTGTCTTCAAATCCCGCAACATTTTTGAATTTGAAGCCAATTTCTCTCTTTAGAGTATGTCAAGCTCCAGAGAACCAAGGAACTTCTCTACTGTGACTGAAACTAAGGAGATCCTTAAAACCCAAACCTCAAAACATGTATGTGATCTCTTCTGTATGAGTCCTGCAGTTTTGGCACAGATTTTGCTGCAATTGCCAAGTTTGTTGGAACCCGCAGCTCAACCCAAGTCAGAACCCATGCTCAGAAGTACTATGCAAAATTGGTAACTAAATATCTCCTGCATAGATTTCTTGATCAAGTTCATGTTTGATCCAATAAAATCATTGAATTGGTGTGTATGGAAGGAGAGCTTGATTTGAAAAAGGCACATGCTGAATACAATCTATGCTGGCATGTGGGATATTTCTGCTGCAGATCAGAGACTACAAACGCTCTGGAAAAGCAGGATCAGCAACAATCAAAGGACGAGAAGAAATGAAAGGAGCTCCCAACAGACTAACAGCCATGTGATCAGCTCAGACAAGAGAGAGTCTATGAACAGCTTCCCATGCCAAAATGACTTGCTCTTACTTTTACTTAGGAGAGAGAACCACAGAGGCACGATCGGCCTAGTCATCTAGACAGAATTAGAGAGCTGCAATAGATGATTAGCTGTTGATAATAAATTAGTACATTTTCTCTCAGAAAGACACTATATACATACATTTCTTGCGATTAGGCAACATCTCCAAGAAAGCTTCAAAATTGGGCACCTGAAAGTTAAGCTTTACAACACTAGTAGTGAACCAACTTTTTTTTAGACCAAAGGATATCATCTCTGATTCACTTCAGCAATCTAACAATTCCTTTTGGAAAAATGTTGTCCACAAGGGCTGCCTCTCAAATCATCAGCTTAATGCCCAAGTGAGGGAGAGGGATTTTTCGTTTTTCCCCTTGTTCCCAATGTGTTGCCATCATGTTCTCATGGGATTCTCATTAGGTTCCCCCAAGTTCCCAAGTTGTTCCCCAAGATACTCTGAATAAACAACTCAGATGTAAATGCCATTTGCGCAAAGTTCAACTCTCACATTTACAGTTATTGTGCCTTTCTACTTAGTGTCATAAGAAATATAAAGGATAAATAAGGAGTTGATTATTCTGTTTAATTTTAAGTTTGTTAGTTTTTTGTGATGGAACTAGGAGACATGTTATGTGTAACATTATTTTTGCATTTTTGGCTCTTAGTCCAGATAATGAAATGTTCAAGTTAGAAAGAAAAAAAAAATCATTTTATAACATGAAGTGAACGCATTTGATTTTTTGTTGTTCATTTTTTTGTTTAAATAAAAGTTGGTTTGTTTGCTTTTTTATTGATTGAAACAACCACAATCTTATTTTTAATGATGGTGTGAAAGTATAAGAGCTTTTTGTTCATGGGTGCAATGAATAAAAATATTCAAGTTTAACACCCATGTTGTTTTGTGCATTTGCAATACCATTCATTATTCTTGTGCATAAAAATATTATGTTACTAAGTTGTTGATTTTTATGCAACTAAAATGAATGATTGATTACCAATTTTGATAGTGTAGGTCCCAAAGCAAGCAAGTTCAATAAACTTTTATGTTAAGACAACAAAAGTGAACATAAGTTTACATATACATGTGAGGAAATTCAAAATTAAATGTATTTCAATTTTGCTTATGACACCTTATTTTGAATTTAAATGGTATTTTTGTAAATGCATAGTTTATAGTTTAATTATTATATAATTTTGACATGTGTTGTTGCATTTCAATGATAAGTTAATGATGAAAGTATATGTATGTTGTTTGTTAATTACATTATAGTTGTGCACTGAATGTACATTGCTTGTTAGTTGCATTATAGTTGTAAAATATTTTTATTTAGATTTAGAATATGAACATTAAATTTTTTTTCACATTATAATGAGGTTATTCTTAAATTGCAAATGTGCAAACACCATTCCACATTTGGTAGCTATCAAAATATAGTCAACTTTTGAATAGAGACAAGGTGGACCTTTTAACATTATATCTAACAATAGATATTAGATAGGATATCTTATAACAAAAATTTCAACATGTTTTATTTCAACACTAAAGATATAAATAAAGTATGTATCATTGGAAAAGACCATGGATCATCACAAATGTTCATATGAGTATTGTATTTTTTTAACATTGAATATTAATACACATAATTAGATTATTGGAATAAATGTTTGTCACTATATATGCAATGAACCTATGTAATTAGTTTCACAATGCAAAATTATCATTGTCAATTATAGTAGGTGCAAAATAACAACATTCACAAATGGACATTAGTTCTTACATAGTACCATTGGCAAAATGCATTATTTGCAAGATATTAATTTGGTGGTGCATTAGTTGCAACAAACATCAATAGATTTCATTCATTGATGGATGAATGAAAAGCTATGCAAACATTCCCTTCATGTAAGGGCATTTTTGCGAGAAATTAACATGGACATTGCAAAGTAGTAACGCATAATTGCACATATTTTTCATAACACATGTTCAACTACATGGTCTTGGTGTGTTCGGTTTGGGTTCAACTTTGGTTCAAATATATGGTCTTTGTCAATAATTGCAAAACAATAATCAACTTGTCCAATAAAACTAACATCATAAAAATACCCTAAGTTGCAAGTGATTGCTATAACTCTAAATTTTAGTGGCAAGTTTAGTTGTAAAACCTTTAATTTTCTCATATTGATTATAGTACTTTTCTCAGTGTGCTTTTGAAGATGCTAAAATTTGGACAATTTTACCTTGCAACATCATGAGTTTTATTGTAGAAAAATTGTGGGATGGACTATGTAATGTTGGAATCTTTGTGGAAACACGTGATGATGCCCCAACATGTGGAATTGGATGATGTTACACGAGTATTTTATGAGCACACAAACCTTAGTTCCAAGTTGAGAGAAATTGGTAGAACACAACTTATTCAAAAAATAAAGGGAAGGAGGAAATCATCTCTAAAATTTAAGTAATAAAATTTTGCAAGCACATCTAAACAACCCACATTCATCCATAGACACATTATAGATTTTTTTCCAAACAATTCCAAGTTTTTCAATACAATGACTTTGTTATTGTAAAATTTAATTTTTATAAATAAAATTTTGTTTTTGCATGAGCTTGATGCATGAGTTTGCAGACAAATATTGTTTTGTAATTATATCAAGAGGCCATGTGGATTATTTCCATTTGTGGTGTGTCAAAATTTGGATTTTATGTTTTGGTTGCTAGACCACTAAAATAAGTGAGCATGAGGGGTGGGGGTGAAGGTGAAGGTTGTGACCCCCATCTAATTAATATGAATCACATTAACAAGACAATGTGATAATTTTTGTTCACAAAATGGTTAGCAAAAGTTGAAAGTTCTTAAACTAAGGTTTGGTTATTGAGACAATCATCAATCCTATCACTAAAAAAACATATGCCCCAATTTTTCAAGCAACTTTTGTGATGGTTATTTTAGTTGCATACAACTTTTATTGGAAATTTGACATATTGGAGTACCTAGGCTAGTTTGACAATAAGGTGCCTATTTTTTTTCTAAAATTCAATTATGTTCATTAGCAATAATTCCAATGATGATGTTAACATCAAAGCTAGGATAGGGTAGACATGTTTATAATTTGTTTTAATTGGAAGGGAAAGGTGTCTTGTTGAATATATGTCTTTTTTAAGTTGTTTTTTTTTTTCAACACCATAGTCATGGATAATGGAAGTGATGAGCATATTTTGAATACCTTGTGCATCACTTTGCATCCCATTTCTCTTCACTTTAATTGGACATACTTTCAATTGAATTTAGGTCAATTTGAATTTTATTTAGTTTATATAATTAAAAAAATGTTGTTTGTTTATCTATGTTGTTCGTACCTACTTAGTTTGAGCTTAACTAACTAATACCCACCCACTAAAATGGACATGGGAAAAAACACATATTATGTGTCCTTTCATGTCCATGGTGTTTATATTACCATTTTTTAAAATTCTGTTTGTGTTGAATTGAAACAACAATTCAATAATTATGAAGAATTGAAACAATAGTAATTCAATACGATCATGAAATTTGATATATCAACTTATTATGGTAATTAAAACATCAATTCAATGAGAAATTGAAAAAAATCAATATTGTGATGAAAGAAAATGGAACAACAAAAAACAATTGAGTATCAACTTGATCAAGCATTTGGAATTATCATGTGCATGTATTCTCTTCCTTTTTTTAATTATAACATTAGTAGGAACTACATGCATCCCAACTAGTGTATTTAAATCCAATTCAAGTTAGGAATTTGAGTTCAATTCAACTCAAGTTGCATGTAGTGTCATTCAAGATTTTCATTCAAATGGAACTTAATTTCCACACAATTAACTTGTTTATTTCATCATTTTATTGTCATTATAATGCATAGTAACATGGAGCCCAAGTAATATTATTTTCCAATTCAACATTATACTAAATAATGAAGTTATTATGCTTGAAAGCTTCACTTAGATTTTTGGCACAACAAGCACCTTTTTTTAAAGAATTGTTGCCAATAAGATTTTAATTAGTGCTTAATGAGCCTAAGTACTAGGGTATTGTGCTATTTCAATATCGAAAGTCAAAACATGCCATTGAAATTTCCTATGATCATCACCAAAAAATGACTTGGGTACCATATGTGTAGAAAAACTCATGAACCCGATAGTGATCACACCTTTCCTTTTGTAGTATGAAAAGTATGCCTTAATGGGTATATATGCATCCACAAGCCGTCTTAGGCACTGTTGTCAATTTGTTAGTGTGGATTCAATGTGTTTTGAGTACCTTCATTGGCTCAAAGTTTTTGAGATGTTGCAATTGAACATATGATATGAACATCCATTCCATGAAATTAGGACAACCCACAAAAGGATTTGGTATTACTTTGAAACAACAATTGTCTAGGGAGATTAGTTGATAAGATGCATGCTTTCATCACCTTTGACCCACTACAAAAAGTTTGGGGAATGTTCAACAATGAGTGTGGGACTAAGGAGCATGGTGAGAGTTGACACTAGATGCAACAATGGGTGGATGCACATTTTCATCCATCTTCCACCCATATTCATGTTTTCATCTATTTACACCTATTCATTATTAATCGAACTCAAGTATTTGAGACAAGGGGCCAATTTTCACTTATGGCAAATCATAAAATAAGCTTGGCCCAATGTTTCAAATACTTCAGCCCACTTGGCTCCTACAATTGAGAAGAATAGAAACTTGTAGACATAAAATGAGAATTTGGAATTTTCACTTTGAATGTCCCAAGTGAAGTTTAAACCTTTCATCACACAACAACCCCTATTCCCCAACCCAAAAATAATAATAAATTGGCTCCAAGAAACCAAAAATGATAATTAATAAATAAAGTGAATCATGGCCCTTCATTTATCACCCCTATAACAATATGATTTAATGAAAAGAAAATAAAATCAGATTGCATGAAACACACTTGGATTGACTTTGAAAGGAAAAATGAAACAATTGAAAATATTTTAATGGTGTGCATGATCCACAACTTTAAAAAATGAAACAAAATTCATCAATTTGGATGACAATGTTCCAAATTCATTCAAGCACATGTTACAAGATTGAAGGTGGTTGGGTTGTTGTGTTTTGTTTGTGTGTGACTTTTGTTAGGTGGCAAATGGTTTATGGACAATGATATGTGAAGGCACTTACGTGATGGCATGACACACCACACCACCTATCAAACCCCTTTATACCACTCCACACTTCATACTAATCACTCAATCTCAAACATGTCAAGATTGTAAACAATCTTACACTTAAACCTTGAAACATTTTATTTCATTTTTTTGCAAAAAGGGTATTTATAAAAAACTTATTGCAAACAAAACTCTGTAATAACATTTGGAAAGTAATTATTGTGTCTAGTCTTCAAAATCACTATTAATAACATGGTTAATTATAAGTTTATCCTTATATTGTAGAGCTTTGGCAACTTAGACACACTAATTATGTTATTTATAAAAATGTTAAATTTTGTGAAGAGAACTTGAGAATCTTTTGGAATATTCAAGCACATTTTCTTTTCAACATGGAATCTTCAAATTTACTAAATTATTAATTACATTTTGTTGTGACGTGTAGTGTCATGATGTTCGATGTCGGAAGGTGTAAATCCATAGTAAACTCTACTAAACAAAAAGACTAAAATCAATCAAAGGTAGAAACTAATCAACCAAAAAGAGATGCACACACATATATATACAATGCACAAGAGCAGGTTGAGATGAAACTCTCATGTATCCCCCCCCATACCTGAGCTGGGAAAAGTGTGGCATGGTCTTAGTAGAAATCAAGGTGCTGCAAGAAAACATGATGAACAATATCAAATGCTAGTAGGAACTTAAGTGAGCTCTGACTTAAGGTAGAATATATGGTATCCACCATTATAATTATCACAAAACAACATCTGATCAACATTGTTTATCCTCTAACTAACATGGATAGTCAAGTGGAGGAATCCAAGTCGATGTGATGATGGTAGGATACAAGTTTGGCAAGTGGTAGGGCGCACGGTTTTTGGAATGATCCCGAATTGTGTGTCCATCAACTCCTTGCAATTTTAACACACTTGAAGGCCTGATCGCTTTAATCCTCAAGATAGTGCGACCAAAAGAAGAGTCTAGAGTATCATTAGGTTGTCGTTGGAGATACACAAAGTCACCAACATCAAATTCTTTCACCTTAGGTTTGTAACTGCCACCTCGTGTGTGTGCATACCCTAAGGTGTTTCGATGTTGTGCAATGGACAAGTTTTCCATGGCCATGGGCATAACCCTCCTGAATAGAATAGCCCTCTCTGCAATGACCCTAACCCAAGTGGCTGGGGAGTCCAAGTCTATAACCTGGTCCATTTGAACAACAATGGAAGAGGGTGGAATGGGATGTTTCATAAAATGTAGAAAGTAAGGAGAGAAATGAGACAAAGAGGCATGTTTGGACATCTTATAATCCATGGCGATGTAAGGTAGGGCCAGGTCCTAATCCTCTTTGTTCCTAGTGAGGCGAATTTTCCGAAGTCCTTTTTTGCATGTTTAAACCATCCTCTTTACAAGGCCATCAGCTTGGGGATGATCCCTTGAAGTCCGATGATGGTCAATGAGAGCATGATCAAATAGGTCTTGGAATTTTCTTCTGAATTTTGATCTTTGATTAATAAGGCATTCAACACAAGCCCCAAACCTATTTAGGACCTGTTATAAGAAAGCCAGGTTGGTGTTGTATGATGACTTGTCTAATAGCGCAACAAGTTCGACCCACTTTGAAAAATGCTCAATTGTAATCATGATGTAAACATTACCCCTGGAGGTTTATGGTAATTCTCCAGTTAAATCACATGACCAGCGATAAAATATGCCCTGAATAGGGAATGGAAAAAGTGTGAGCTATTGAGAGGAGAAGGAAGTTCTCACTCTATCAGATTGTTCACACCTAGCAATGACGTCTCGGACTTGAACATACATACCTCTCCAATGATAATGAGGAGTGAGGAGGTTATAAATACGCTTAATTCCAAAGTGTCCAAGCTCCGAATGTACCTTTTGAATAAAACCAAGTCGTTCATGTGGTGGAGGAACCACTTTGTTGCCTTTTGGTAAACATTAGACGAGGTGATTGTCCCTCCATGAGTAGTGTTTGGACCACTGTTGTATGGGATCTGGATGATTTGATGTAACTTGGGGAAGGTATTCCCCATGCTAAAGAAACCTCAGAGGTTCCAAGTCCTCCCATATATCCACAATGGGATGTTCAACCAAGTTACATTGCAGTAATGCAAGATAATTAGATGCATAATATACATGTATTGTTGGAATTTGGTCGAAGTCTTGCCTGACTTTTGAGAAACCTTTAAAGGTAGTGAAGGGTTTTTGCGACATGGTATCCGCGTTCTGATGTGTAATACAATGTCAATGAATAACCTTGAACTCATACTCCTGAAGTATAAGCGCCCAATGAGCTAACTTACCAGTAAGCTTGTCGTTGGTCATCAACCACTTGATAGGCTGGTGGTCGATATACAAAGTCAATTTGGTGCTATAAAGATAGGGCCTGAAATATATGACAGCTCATACAACAACAAGACATTCCCCGTTGTATGAAGAGTAGTTGCTCTTAGCCTTGTTGCTTTGGGATGCATAAGTGATTAGACATTCCTTGCCTTCCTCATCAAGTTGGCCAAGAATAGTAAGAGCACTCTAGTTAGTGTGTAAAATGAAGACCTTGCTGAAATCAGGTCTTCTCAGAGGGAACTTTGAAAGCTTTTCCTTGAGTGTGTTGAAAGTTTCTTGAGTTTCTTCACTCCATGTCTAAGCAACATCATTATTTAATAATTCATAGAAAGGATGAACAATAGTATTAAAGTTTTAAACATAAATCTTGTAATAATTACATTGTCCAATGAAACTCTTCAAAGTGTGAACATCAGTAGGATTGGGTATCTCCAAAATGGCTACTACTTTGGCCCAATGAGCCATAATACCATTTGGCAAAATTTTGTGTCCAAGGTAGATTATTCAAGTGACAGCAAACTCACACTTTTTAGGATGGATCTTCATATTGACTTCATGGAGCCTCTTGAATAACTCCTCATTTTTGAGCCAAGTATTACATGAGTCCCTTACTATGCAGTAGGACGTCATCTATGTAACATTTTAGGAAATTTGCCCCTTCAAAAACCTGGTCCATGACTTGTTGAAAGAAGATAGGTGCATTCTTTAATCCAAAAGGCATCACAAGCCATTCCCATAACTTGTTGCTTCCATGGAATGTCGTTTTTTTGTGATCCTTCACAACGAGCATAATATGGTTGAACCCTTGCCTATATCCACAATTGTGAAGATGTTTGAATCTCCAATTGTATCAAACAATTTTTCAAGGATAGGCATGGGGTACCTATCTTGAAGTGTAACCAGGTTCAAAGGCCTATAATCCCTACACATCCTTTTTTTAATCCATAATCCAACTGAATCCTTCTTTGTTGGCATTACTATAGTGGTTGCAAATCCAGAACTTGATGGCTGAATGAAAACAGCTTCATGGAGTTCTTTGCATCTTTCATCTACCAATTCCCACTCATGTTTGCTCAACCTATGTTTGCTTCGATAGATGGGTGTCTCATCTGTAAAGTCTATAAAAAATTACATGGTCTTACACCTACCTAAGTCTTTCATTGAGAATGCAAACACATTCTCATACTTAATTAGCAAGTCTATGACTTGGTCTCTTTCCTTTTTGGTGAGCTAGTTCCCCATAACGAAAAGGTAGTTGGAAACACATCAAATGGAGTTGGAAAGTGTGTTTGAAGAACCTAGTGTATTAGATTCTCCACTATCCAACTACACAGATTTGTAGAAGGTTATAATTGTTTTTCCAGAAGCTGATGTACCTCTAAGTGTATTAGAAATAACTTGAGTCAAATTACATGGTACCTCCTTCCCCCAACATTAATAGTGAAGTGTAGAATGTTGAAGATAGGCAAGTGTACTTGGTTAGGGTGCCACATAGTTACATCACTATAACTATAAGCTGATTGAATGAGTGTTAGTGTTATGTACATTTGAAAGAGTACACATGTTACCAACAATCATGTAAGGGAGTCCAGGTCCATGCCTCTCCCTAATAGACCGTTACACTCCAATCTAGTCACCTTGGTGTGATTAGTAGTGCCAGTTTGGAACCCCATAGCCCTTTTTCTTTCTTCTAGGCTTGGATCATCCCAAGTGGCTAAAGCATGACAATACACCAGGTTTGGTCCATTTCCCTGAAAGGCATGTGCTCCTTGGAAGGAGACAAAGGTGGGCCAAGCACCTCTTAGTTTTCCTATTGTGTTCGAAGGAAACCAAAAAGGTTTCTCTTGCCTTGTAACTGGTTGGCAAGAGTTGTAATCATCCAATATGTGATAGACCTATAGGTTGGGGTCTCTAATGGTGTATATCAAAGCCAATTGCAGAACTAAGAGTGGTGCAAGGTTAGTCCACCAGTTACATAGCTGGTGCGCATAAGAACCGCATTATGCTGCATTGAGTAAGAGCGGCCCTCCAAGGTAATGCTTGACCAACGTGTAATGCTTTTAGACTTTCTCCTTTTGATCAAATTAAGAAGGGATGTTCTCAATTACATAACTAAGCGTAGGAGAAATCGATTGAGCCCAAGTGATGAATCATACCATGTCCGTGAAGAGACTAGATCTTGTGTCATTCAAGCTTTCTCCAAATTGAGCTTTTGAAAATCCTTGACACTTCCAACCTGAAATGATGTGGTCCACGGGGCCAAGCAATTCCATATGTTTTTTCTAAATTAGTTATATGTTAAAGGGCAAGAACATGAAACTTGCTTTCCATGCGATGATCACAAACTATTGTGGAAATCTAGCTATGAGCTCCATCATTCTTGAAGCACCAATTGCCTTACAATAGGATCAATGCAGAAATACCTCCAAACCACCATCCCTAACTATAGTAGGGCTTCGAGACCTGTATCAATACCACCAAAGAGTTCTAGTAATGTAATCCCCTCCTTAGGCGATGTCCAGGTGATTAGCTAACAAAGTACTCGTTTAATTGATTTGCCATGGCTCTCCATGTTCTCAAAATTAAGCAGAGCTTTGACCAAGGGCTCGTGGGTTGCTTCGAACCTTTGTAGAATTTTTGGTCCATCTTGAATGTTAATAGGAACCACCTTCAAGCTTTCAGTAGCTTGGGCATAAGATGTATTTTGTTCATCTCCCTTTATCCATTCGTGGTTAACTTGTTGGATGTAAGAAATAGTGTGTGCTTCCTTGAGCATACAATGGTGAGCCATAGGACTATGGTGGCCATGTAAATCAAAGGGTATGTATCCTAGGTGGTGGCCATTAGTCTCCTAATCCACTTGATAATACGCATGCTCAAACTAATTGTTAATTATGAAACCTAGTGGAAACAAGGCCTCTTGCCCAATGAGCACATCATAACTGGTGGCATTGGTGACTAAACATCTGACCTGTAGGCAAAGCTCTTAATCTGTACCTTCATTGAAGTTAAGTGTAACCAAATCCAAGCTCTCCCCAAGTACCTCCTCTACGCTCCCACTAGCGGTGAGAATTTGTCACATAAATTTTCATAGTTTGGAATCGAACATGCCCATCTTCTTGGCAAATTGAACTCCAAGAATCACTGGTTGGGCACATGTATCAAGAAGTACCACTTTAGGTGTATATCCTCCCACCTAGATTACTAACTCAGTATTATGGACAATGGTAACTCCGGTGGCGGTGGAAGTTTTGTCATTAGACACCACCTTAAAAAATGAGTGAGAGACTTTGTGGAAAGAATGGTTATCCACAATGCCTTTATTGAGTAACAAATCCACAAGTGAAAAGTTCTTAGCTCCCTTCTGATATGTGAATGTAGAATCAGAGGTAGGAGAGCCCATTAGTTTAACCATGCTAGAACTAATGACCAAATTATGAACACCATTTACAACATGTGAGCCAATTGAGTGTTTATTTAAAGTGTTAGATGAGACCCTTGTAGCATGTGGATCAAGGATTGGTAGAGGACTTAATGTAATGTTCATGGTATCCTTTAGTACTGCAATTATGTCCTTGGTGTTTAGTTTCAAATCTTGAAAATTAAACAATGGTGTACTCACAAGTTTTTGTGTCATTTCACACATTTGAAGTTAACATTCCATAAACTAATCAGTGGAAAATTGTGTGTTTTTTTTATGTACATGTATTCCTAGGACACAAGAATTTGATACCCTAGTAGCTTGTGGTGTAGTAATTTCCTCCCCCCTCACCAACAAGGTACGTTCTTCTTTCGTGTTGAGAAAACAAAAAGATTGTGGCATGATTGCTCGAGCTCCTTTAACCCTGGTAATAGGACTTGAACCAAATGTGAGTCCATCAGTCTGAATTACATGCCTCTAGGTGCCACATTAGCCTCTTGTGCCGTGAAGTAGGAAAGGAAAAAAGAAGTGGCAAATTCTAATGTGAAACTAACTTGAAAGAACATACTCCCCAACCATGGCATTGTGTGAGAAGCCATAGAACAACCTAGGAGTTCCTTCCCGTGATCTTAAACCCTGTACAGGTTAGGCATGACGAGTTGGTTGGGAAGACTTGCCTTTTAGATTAACAAGTTGTGTCGCAACCCTACCTGGAGAGAATGTGAAAATGAAACTCACATTCCTGAAATGGGGACTTGGGAGTCCTCCAGGACTCCCGAAACTTTAGAGTTCGATTACAAATGTCAAAACACCTTACATTGGGGTGTTCTTTATATCATTCGAAAACTATCAAAGTGTAGATGTCGAAAATGGGCTTGTGCGGGCCATTTGGACATTTGCAGCACACGTTATGGCAAAAAAAAGGGAATCGACCCGACCCCGGTGCTTGCAAGTGGAGTGTGATACATCTTTGGAAAGCTCTCGAAGACAGCTACAAGTTTGCTTCAGGCCTCATCCCAATCAGAGGTCTGAGCAAAGAATTATGGCCTCGCAAATTCTTGGGAGTCCAAACCGAGATAATTTCAAGACTCCCCCTTGGGAATCCCGGGACAAAAAATCATTCGGATGTAGGTGCCGCGGAGAGACGCAGAGAATACTATATGGGGGAAGGTGGTGGCTTCCCTCGAGTCCAGGCCGTGGTGAGTCTTGTGAGTCCAGAGTTGCCTGTGACTTGTCCTAGAACTAAAGGTGCTTTAGAAAGTGAACTAACCAACTTGTTAGTTGGTTTGATGCAAGTTCCAGTAAATAACTAAAGCTTGTCCCTCTTCCTAGTCCCATCCCCGAGCTTCAGCACGCCCCTCTACCCCTTCTAGTGTTGAAAGCTGGGAGCATGCCCCGAGTTCCTCACAATTCTGTTGTTTGAGTAACTTAGACCCATCTTGGTCTAACTAGGAACTTGGGAGTGCGTCAAGTTGGGCCCTCAATGATTCAAGTTCATGTTGTAAAGTTTGAACTTGAATGGCATGGGCTTGAAACACCTCCTTCTTGTCAACATTAACATTCTTATAATAATTACCCTTGGTGGAGAAAGCTTAAGTGGAAAGTTAAAATGCCTTGGCTTTTAGTTGAGGGGCGGTGGAAAAAAATGGCAAATTTTGTCGTGGTAATCAGAGTTGCTTCCATTTCGAGAACTTGGCAAAACAAATAGTTTCTTAATGTCCCTCTTTCCCACAATAATCATAAAAGAAATCCTTGGAAGGAAAGTTGCACTCACTAGCTTTATGGGTAGGATTTCCACGGTAATTGCAAGAAGATAGGATGGGTGTAGCCGAGTGCACCGTTTTAGCCCTTGAAGAAGAATGTGATGATATGGTTGGTGTAGCTGGTGGAAACTGAGGCCTTGAACGTGATGGAGGCTTCATAGTACTGGCCTCATAGTGTGCATTAGCCAGTTCCAACTTTTTTGAAATGTTTTACACATCTAGTAAAATGTACGAGTTTCCAAATTTTGTAAAAACCCGTTGCAAAACCTACACATGGAGTGTCGAAGTACCTTTTAACGAACGAAAATACCGATGGGCAACTTCCAGGTTTGTGATGTTCTAAATATCCTCTTTAAGTTTGAGAAGCCTCTTGTAGAACATCTTGAATTTTATCTTTCTGTTGAGAGAAGATGGCGAGTTGTAGAATTTTTTCAAAACTCTTGATCGGAAATTCCAACTCAAGAACTCAAAAGAATTCCCCCATTGGATTAGCAAAAATGGTGCATTGATGGTGGGGGGATTGTTTGCAGTAGCAGCAATGAGTTGTTTAGGAAAAAGGTTTATTGAAATAGGTACCAAATCTGAATTATTGGGCACAGTCACATGATGTGCAATGGCAACTTGTAATGCAGCTTGAAAGGCGGTGGCGATGGTTGTTGCAATGGTTGTGGCATAAGTTGGATTAGGGATTTGAGTGATATCCAAAATCTTCGGAGAATGTTGCTCATAGACATCTAATGCCTTATAGTGCACATAACGGGCCAGTTGTTTGAATGCGAATGCCTTGGTGTAATTAATACCATACTTGAATTCTAATTCACAAACCACAATTGAAAAAATTGCTTTGCATTCCCTCAAAGAAATGGTACTTGGCCTTCCGCTAAACTCCTCAATTCTCCCAATGGAACTATTAACCTCCATGGTGTATATGGGTGTAAAGGTCACGACTTGTAGCAAAATATATAGTGATGGTGTGAAAGCTGGTGTGGCAACAGGTGTACCCCACTAATTAACCCCTCCAAATGGACTATAATGTACCATTGATGTAGTGTAACTTGAACTTAAATTCCTGGTAAGAATTATATTGGATGACGATGGCATTGTAAACACTTGATGGTATCGTCGTGAAGATCGTGAGTTCAAAGAAATCAGCTCAAGTGATTGTGTGTTACTTCATAGCTAATACCTTGGTTCTAGTTGAGTGGTAGTCTTCTCATCATCCAAGGACATGGTGTTGTCCCATGCCCCAAAATTTTATAGCAATACAGAGCACTAACTACAGAGTTCTAACACAACGTACAGTTTAAAAAATACGGTGCATCGATGAGGATAGACAGATGTCGTTGTACGGAAGGGGCCGGACAGACAAAACCGAACAGACAAACGGCGACAGATGTCAAACAAAACGAACACAGACGTCGAACGGAACGGAGATGAATGTCGAACGAAATAGGGACGAACATCAGACAAAACAAAAATGGACGTTAGACCGAACGAAGACAAACATCAAACAAAACAAAAACGGACGTTAAACCGAACAAGGACGGACATCAAATAGAACAACGATGGATGTCGGATGAAACAACAGAACGAAACAACTGAATGGAACAACTAAACGAAACAACTAAATGAAACGGATGACGACTATAACGAACTGCACCGATAGTGACGTTGTAGAGTGATTCGCATCCACGAACTCTGCAGCGATGGTGTGAAGAAGAGAGAGAGAAAATTTTATTTTTCTTCTACTTCGTGGGGTTTTTTTATTATTCTCTTCTTCTTTTTCTTCTTCTTCCAAAGCTGTTACAACAGTACTCATTACATGACTACAACCTCAAAAACACACAGGAGTGCATAGCCTAAATGTTAACCCCCAAACCTGTGTACAAGGAAAGCAAATGTATGTGGGGTTGTATCACTTGGTGCATATCTTGTACTATAATCAAACCTTGTGTGTGTGTGTGTGTGCTCCCAAGACCTAAAGCTGGTAGTAAAACAAGCTTTGGAACTACTCGCTCCTTCCTCCCTCCGAAGTTCCGAAATTTAGACATTCACAACTCGTAGCTTATTTCTGGTGTCCCTTCTCCCTCGCTTATGGTGTTACTAATTATGGTTGTTGTTCCTGTTGTAGCTACAGTACAAAAGTAGAAAAAGAAAAAAAAGTAGTAGCAACTCAAAAAATAAGAAACTCAAAGCCAAGAAAAAAATGCCACTTTCAACATTAAATGATAGAAAGCAATTTTTCTAGAATTAAATTGAAAAGAAGAAAAAAAAAACGTAATGTATGTAAACGGTGGCCGTGTAATAACCGTCATGAGCATCTAGAAATCTAGTCTAACTATGGAAGAAACTCTCCCTAACAAAGGATTTTTAAAAAGCTAACAAGAGAAAGGAAGAGCTTGGCCTTTTATACAACCGTCAACAAAGTCATAACCCTAAAACACCTAATAGCGTATAATAACCTAAGAACATACATTAACTCTAAAGGCATGATTGGCATGCCCGTAATTGGTTGTCATGTATGAGACCATGCATACGGGCATAACAATTTGTGTTGAAGCTACCCTTGTATTACAAAATATTATATACCAAACCAACACTCGGATTAGGTGGGCTTCCGTGTGTTGGAGATTCTGGGTTCATTCTTGTGCTATCTATTGCCTTCCAAGTTTTTAACCCTTACATGTCAGAGTGACCAAAATGGTACCTTGCCTCACTGCTTCTCCTACCTATAATTTATGACACCCAAAATTGACACCTTATAAGGATCATGCCATACCTTCTTGCCAATTTTTTTCATTCATGTTTCTCAACTTACATTGGAGTTTTTTTTTTTTTTAATGTTTAAAGCTTAGGCAATGCCTAACAACTCCCAACTTTCAAAATTTTATTACCCTAGTACCTTGGCCAATTTCACAATAATTATATTATTTTCAGAAATGTTGAAATTTTCAAAAATTATTTCTTCCAAATCAAAAAAAATTATGAAGGATAATAATGAATATTTAGGAATATTCCATTTGTTGAAATGAATTTTTCAAAATTAATTAATTATTGGATGGACATGTGTTGAAATGGCCAAGGTATTATAGTATCTGCATCTGCCACAAACAAATGGAATGGTCAGATGGGGTTGAGTTTATACAAGGTGTTAAAAATTAGTCACAAAGCATGCCTTTCAGCGGAGATTCCCATTGGATGTGCATCTCCTACATTCAATTCTCCCTGATGCCAAGTCCAAATGGCACTTTAAAAAATAAAATCTATAAACCTTTTTAATGATTTCTTTTATCTATTTTATCTTCAAATGAAGAAAAAACATGGTAGATCACTCAAATTCTCGAAAAAATTGAAATTTCAAAAACTACAAATAATTAGTTGAATTTCATAGTTAACAATGGGGATTTTCATTCCTCAATCAAGATTTGATTCTTTTTTTTTCCCGAAAGATTTTAGCTTGAAGTCCATTACAACTATATTGAGTTGGATTTTTAAAATTTTGATATTTTACATGACTGTTGTGCATTTATGTGATTGCAGCTCCCTCCTCTCACATGGGAGTGTTTTCATCAAATTTTCAACTAAGAGTTAATTGATAAATAGAACCCACTCTCAATAGAAGGTGGAAATGCAGAAAGAGACATATGAATAAGGTCAAGGTAGCCACCCCACATGAGATCTGTGGTTTTTGGATCCGGCGGGGGTTTTCTGGGGGCTGTCGCCGTTGCTTCAAGAATATTGTCACCGAGTGATGCAGGGTTTTGGTGAATCTTTCCAGGGGTGGTGATGGCGGTTCAAATCGTTTATTCTTGGGATCACTCTCCTAGAGTGTTATGAACATGAGGAGTTTGCATGAGCAGGGGGTGTGGGGTGTGTTTGCAGGTCTTGAAGGAAGCGGAGATGGCACTGATTTCAGGAAGCTTTCAAGATCTGAAACTCAATTCCTTGCCGGCTTTGGCTTCTTTGGATGTCACGACAAAGAAAACGTTTGGAGCAATCTCAAGCTCGTCATTATTTGCGGCAACTTCAAATATAGTGACTACGCGGGAGCGCGATGCGGAGGCATTGACGTTTCTTGGTGGAAACTCTTGCTCACAAAAGTTTCTGCAATCGATGACCGCTGCAGGCAATGTGCGATCCGATGTTCCGATGTAACATGGTTATTTGGTGGAAGTTGGACAACAAGGAAGCAGATCGGCCGTGGCGTTTTCTTCGCCAATGGCTTCTCCATTTACCTTTTCGTCGATCGCCGTTAGAGCTCGTTCTTCATCGGCAACATCGGCGTGCTTGGTTTAGTTTCTAGTTCAACGCTCGCAACGCCTCCTACCAGGGGCGAAGATCCTCTATAAACTGCATTCCCTAGGTTGTGTACGACCGAAGGAATTGGAATTGGTTCTGGATCTTCTGTGCAAACGGATCCTTCTCATGCAAGTCCAGGCATGGCGTCAGGTATGGCTCCTTCCACAGCGGAGGACAACCAAGGCGCACTGCCATTGACCATAAGTGGCAGGTTTCTCACAATTTTTTGCAAACTCGTATTCTTAAAAGTAGGGAGGTGGAAGACACGCACGGAAGAAGGATGGTGCTAGTTAGGTGTATCGGCTACTTTCCATCGTTCAAAGAGATCAAAGACTGATTTTAACTTCGATTACATGAGTTGTTTTACGAAACCGTTTCGAAAGAATGGGAGACCCAAAAATTGAAACGCAAAAGTAGCAAGGCGAAGAAGCCAGTAACACATGACGGTGGCCAAACACATGCGAATGCAAGCAAAGGAGAGCACACAATGGCTTCAATTCTAGGGAGTCCTGGTTTCACAAGCGTCCACACTTTAACTCCAGGTTGCCATGTCCCTGTAGAGGGTGGCGCATCAATCTCAAGTAGCTCCAGTCCCACAATAGAGGTTGCATTAACTCCAAAGATTCTTGATCCCTCATGTTCCTAGGCAATTATTCCAATAACGGCTAGCCCTTTAGGAAGTCAGTTTTTGACCTCTACTATCACTTGCGTGGCGGATAGTGTGCGTTTGAAAGTCTTTAAGAATTCGACACATGTAGTTGTGAATAATAACCCAGAAGTTCTTATGTGCCTGCCTCTAGAATGGCCGAACATGCACTAGGAGGTTTTCATGACGTCGTTAAGTTTTTAGGGAATTCCAAGAGCCACGTGCAAACTTCAGGTGCTGGCGTGGGTGTGCGCACGCAGGACTTAAATTTACTCAATGTGGCTGCTATGGATGGAACAGACATGGTCTTCAAGTACGGCTTGAATATGATTCCAGGTGATATTGCATCCATGCCATTGGTTATCATAGATGAGGCTCCAAAACTGGATCAAACCTTTGAGACCTTGGATCATAACTAGAGTAAGAGGGCCCTAATGACGATTATGTTACCTCAAGCCTTCTTCCAAGCAACTACTCGTCATCCAATCCCGGATGTGGAGGATCGACGATTGTGGGTTTGGCCAATTATTTATAGAGAAAAAAACATAGACTATTCGATTCTGATGGAAGGGGTGTTAGATGAAATTGTTTGTTTACCTCTTGACGTTAGGAATTCAGGGAGTCTAGATGAAGTTTGGACGCCATCGAAGCGGGGATTTGATGCGATGGGAATGCGACTGCCACTATGATGAGGGGAGATCCTTTTCAGAATGCACATTCTTCATCAACACTCACAACCTGAACCGAACTTTCAAGGAGGAGTTGGTGTTACGATGGTACCATCTGACCCAACTACCGGCACTAGGTGGCTCTACTTCCCACACTAGATTGGCTCACAAAATGCTAATTGACTATCTCAAGAAACATGATGTCGGTTAAGAATTGGTAACCAATCAGCTCATCACTTTACCAACTGGATCCCCAGGGTCAGCGAGTTCTCCAAAAGCTACAAAGAAAAGAAGATAAAAAGATTGGAACACCCCATCTAAAGGGATCAAGCGCAATGTGAGGAAGGGATCAATCAACCACAAGGCCGCCCTCAATTCAGTGCGTCCATGATTACCAAGCCTTAGTGATGGTAACTTTGAATGTTATAGGCTTGGGGAAAGGCTGTGGGATGAGAAAGCAATGGAGTATAAAGGCGTGGATCTAGCAACCGGAGTGCCTACCTCAAATTGTTTTGTTGCAAGAACATCATTTAAGTGAACCAAACTATTTGAAGTTTGGGAAAGCGGTGGAGCTTAGAAATGGTGCAGCTTTTTGGAATCCCGCGATTTAGGTGAGGAGTTCGGGGAGATGGAATGATGGCATGGTGATTTTGGTTAGCCCAAATTCACTCCAACAGTCATTAGTCATGGGATCATCATGCAGGGATACGTGCAATATTTGATGCTTAAGGTCTCGGACATGGATACTTTGGGGATCATCAATGTGTATGCAACTCAAACATCTTCCAAGCGAGCTAAGATGTGGAAGGGCGTTTACGAATCCAAGGTCACAGCTTCACATTGGATCATGGCAGGAAACTTTAACATGACCGAGGACATTCATAGAGCAAACTTTGTGGGTCATAAGTTCATGAGACGGCGAGAGGCTTCTATTTGGCAGCAGATGACGATAGGGTGGGGTCTCTAGGATGCTTGGTCGTTCAACAACTTCAGGAAGACATTTGAAAAATCTTTTAACTATGATAATGGAAGGGTGGGTCTAGGCTTAGTATTGACCAAGTTGGACAAGGTTTATGTATCCAGTGGTCTTGACTATCTAGGTGGGAGGATCGGGGTAGTAGCCTCGCATAACAAAATTTCGAATCATTCCCCAGTCTCTATTTTGGATGAATTCGACCTACAGCTAGTGTGGAACCAAGGTCTTCAAGGTTTGACCTAATGCTATTAGACGATGACAACATTAAAACCAAGCTAGTGGAAGCTTGGAGGGGCGTTGGAGATAAACCATCACCTCCAAGAGATTGGGCATGATGGTTAGAATGGGCCATCAATAGGGTGATGTATAATAGTCTGGAACTATCCAAAAAGAGGTGAAGGAAGAGAGGAGAGCTCATTTGCACCCATTCTAGGAAGGTTTCATTGGCGGAAACCAAGCTGAGACCAACCCCAAAAATGTGGAATTAAAATCAATTCTTTTTGCATCCCAATCTTAGTTTACGGAGGTATTTCAAAAAGATCTTAATTGAAGTATGCATAATATGGCAGTGCATTGGTATAGGTATGGAGATAGTTGTTTTAAAATGCTTTTTAATTTTCGCAAGGGGAACCATGAAAGGGTGCGAATAAACGAGCTTGTGGTAGAAGGGAAGACGCTGTCGGTTCGGAATGAATTGGCTAGGTACATACAAGAGTTTTATGAGTAACTATATTTAGCAAACCCAATGAATGAAAAGAGTCTAGCTGCTCGTGCGGAGAGTTTCACTTCAATGCTTGAAATTTACAAATGTGATGAATCAAAAGTTAGTCAAAGAAATCACGATTGTGGAGTTGAGGGTGGCAGTTGCAACACTACCATGCGGCAAGGCTCTGAAACATGACGGATTGCCAACTGAATTCTTCCAAGATACTTTTGAGGAGATTCGGGGGGATCTGTTTGAAGCTTTTAAAGCAATGCTGGGTCTTAGACAACTTTCATAATTTTTTAATTGTGGTCTTATTGTATTAATTTCAAAGTTCGGATTTCATTCCCAAAATGGGAATTGGCGTCCTATCACACTTTTGGAAAATATATAGAAAATCCTTGCAAAATTGCTATCTATTCGCATTCAAGTACATCTACTGAAGGTGATCAGGCCAAATCAAACAGGCTTTGTTGCAGGAAGGAGTATATTGGATAACGTCTTTTTGGTAAGGGAGTCTATGGAGTGGGCGGAAGAGAGTAACCAAAGGTTAGTCCTTTCGATGGTCGATTTTGAGAAAGCCTTCGACAAAATCAATTGGGGGTTTCTGTTTGAAGTTCTGTGGATTCTGGGCTTTTGTGATTTATGGAACTAGTGGATTTCCTCTCTTTATAAAGCCACAGCTTCATCCATTAAAATCAATGGGGAAGTCGAAGACCCATTTAATTTGTCCAAGTATGGTAGGAGTGTCCTTTTTTGCCATAGCTTTTCATTTTGGCTAAGGATGTTCTTGGTTACTTGTTCTGCAATCCGACTTACGGGGTGCGTGGGCTTGAATTGTCAAATGGGGATCAATTGAAGGATTAGTCTTTCGTCAATGGCACAACTTTATATTTGGAAGGATCAGTAGACAGTTTGAGGAATGTAAATAAGGTTCTTGATCTTTTATGTATTGCCACAAGAGCTAAATTCAATTAGAGGAAAACATTAACTATATGGGCTTCCAAGCTAGAGAGAGATTGTGATTGTGGGTTGGATGCATGTTTGGTATGGGTGGATGAAAGCATGAAAAAAGGAGCCAACCATGCCAAAGTTAAAGTCTTTTCCAAGGATTGCATTTTTCATGTGATAGTTTTTTATTGGTTTATATTGTATTTTTCACATAATTTTTCAAAAAAAATATCAAATTTAAAATCAAATATGACATATAATATTATTAAAATTTAATTTTTTTTGTATCAAGCTTTAGATTATAGTCAAATCTAAAACTTTACTTCGGACTATGATTATAAATTCAAAATTATAAAAGTGTTTAAAGATTTGAGTATCAAAATCTAAAAGTGTATATGTATTTTTATTTTTTTGAATGTTTTGAACATGTGGATCCTTTCTTGTGGAATATATTAAGTTCATAAAAAAAATTGAAATGATTTGGTGAACATTTGATAAGGGAAAAAAAAATTGAAATAAAAAAAACCATATGTCCACATGTTTTTCTTAAGTGCTTGAAACATATAAAAGGACTTTTGAAACATGGTGAATTTTCATGAAAATTTTGTAGTTGCAACTTTGAAAATATGTGAATTTTTTGATATATAATGTTTTCATGATGATTTTTCAAAAAAAATTAAAACATTTTTTTTAAAATTATCCACACATTTTATGGCTCTTTATTTCATGTTTTCACTTAGGTGCTAAAGGGAGTGGAGTCAAATACCTCTAATTACATATGGGTTACAAGTTCCCTATTGAAACCAACTTTGACAAGTTGATGTTATCTTTAAAAACAAAATTGATTAGTTGGGGTAATAAGAAGGTTTCAGTTGCGGGCAACATGCTAATTATTAATTAGATACTTTTAACCTAAAGTGGTTTGTTGCATCCTGTTGGAATCCCAATGTTAAGATGACAGATCAGATGAAAAGCTTGGTGAAGAACTACATTTGGGGTGGTAAATAAAAAAAAACATGGACTAAAGTAAAATGGGACATAATTTTTCTTTTGATTTGCAAAGGTGGGTTAGGGGTGATTGATTTGAAAATTCAAGCAGAGGCCCTTTTGGCAGAATTAGTGGTCAAAGGATTGTCACTAAAAGTGGAACCATGTAAAGTTTTATTGAAAAGGAGGGTCATGTTGACCCAACCCCAAGGAAAAAATCGCTTCATTTTACCCCGTAACATTAATTAGATATTTATTGCAGATAAATTTCACAAAACAAAATTCTCTTTTTGGCACTCAAGCTTCAAGGCTTGGAAAAATATTGAAGTTGGTTTGATCAAAGCCAAGCCCACAAGTTTGGACGAAATGTTTTGGCAAACCTTGTTTGGTAATCCACACATGTCCCTCCCAATTCTTTAAAAGTTGAATCCCGGTGCACACATGGGAAGAGTGATGGTGTTCGTGGGTTGCACTCATACTAAAAATCTTTGAGATTATGAGTCTTCAAACTAAAAGCAACTTTAAAACTTGAGTTTAAAACAAACTGTCACCTTGGTTGTAGCTCACAATAATCTAGTGGCGAACATCTTATGGGATCTAGATGTGTTTTTTTTTAATTTGGTGTTAGGAGATTGGATGGGTTGGTGCCATGGAAGGGAGCTAGTAGGATATACTTAGTGGCCGAAATTTTAAGGACTTGAATCATGGCATACAAATTTTAAATCAGTTCAAATTTTGGCTCAATAAACAGGTAGAATTGGAGTTGATTAAATTGGCATTAGTAGACGTAAGGAAGGTTAGAATTTTATTAAAGAAAAATCACAAAAAAAGATGTTTTGAGTTAGTTTTCAAAAAAGATCTTAGGGACTTTGCAATTTGAGCTAACTTGGTTAGTTTTCATGGTGGGGAAACTTGGACAAATGGGAGATTTGATATTGACTTCTATAGCAAAAAGATAGCAAATTTGGTGGTTTTTCAAGTAAAATTTGTGGCAGATTTGCCTTGGGGTGAAAACACACTAAGGTGTAACACTTTTAGGCACATGTGGACGTCCATAATTATTTTAATTAACATTACAAAAGCAGTGTGAAAGCAGGATACCTTGAATCACACAACTGATTTTACAAGTTATCATTAAAAATTTATTATAAAAAAAGTTCAACCCTAGTTTACCTTATGCAAAACTTAAATTTGAAAAATGAACTTCTAAACTATCACGTTCATTAAATAAAGGACTTAATAAGAAAAAATCATAATTCAAGGTACATAGAAAATTTTGATCATCAAAATCCTTCTAAAAAGTCCTCCTTGGTATCAATGTTATTGCATCATATTACCATTGAATCTTTTATTCATTAAAAAAAATTTATGAAGGTGCATGGAATCCATACTCATTGATTATGGATTGTTACAAATTTTTAAGTATTCCTTTGAAAGTCCATTATGTTATGGTTATTCAAAAACTATCCATGAAATTCATACAATGTGATTATTATATATATATATATAACATTGTAGTGTTGAGTCCTTTTTCATTTTAATTGATTATATTTAATCACATGACTAATTACAAATTCCAAAATATTGCAAAAACTACCTTGTGACGAGATTTTATGAACAGTGTAGTGTGCTTTCACCTCCTAAGATCCTGGCAAGTGGACATGGAAAGTGGTTGATGGTCTTGGAATAGCTCCCTTCTTTGGTTATTCATTAAGAAAGGGTTACTCAATGAACTACAATGTAGCTTACTCATCGAATGGCTTTGGAACCACTCCAAACCATGAAAAGTTCTTATGCTTGCTTGGTTAATTTCCAGCAAAGGACTCCCCACTAGTATATGGCTTATTCAAATGGGATTATAGGCAACTTGTAAATCCTTTGTGGAAGGAGTATAAGAATCGGCCCTTCATTATTTGAAAGATTACTTAAAAATGACTTTAGCTTGGGCAATTTTTTTGCAAAATTTGGGAGTTATGGGGTAACATTATTCTAATCAATTCCATTTCCTAGGATCAATTTATTTTGGGTGACTTCAAATATACGAATGATGACACAATTCCACATGACAGTAAAGATTCCTACCAGTGGGTACTCCTTCCCATCTCAATTGATCAAAATTCTTTGCGTTATGATTTTATTCTTTGTTTGGATTGAAAGGTGTCAAACTCATATTGACAAATGTCATTCAATCAAGAGTTTTTTGAAGAATGCTTGGACAACAACTATCAAAATGGGTATAGCGGTTTGGGTTGTGATTAGGAAACACAAAATAGTTCATGATCCTAACAAGCAAAAAAATATGGAGGTGGCCTTTCGGAAGGAGTGGTCCAAGAATATGGTGTTTGCTGATCTTGTTGATGATGTCATCTGATGGCACCACGTGTTTCATTAGTCCTTTTTTAGCCTTGGTATTACTTAGTTAGACTTTTTACATGATAAATCTCCTTTTCTTTAGCTTAACTTTTTCATTGTTGCTTAGGGGTCTTTTATTGGGCCCGCACCTTTGGTTTTTCCTTCACCTGATGACCCATCCTCTTGTTCTTTTTAGTTTATTTAGCATTCTTTCCCATTTAACTTTCAATGAATTTGGCTACTTTTACTTATTTTTGTTGTTTTGGACTTTGGCTACTTTCATATGATTTTTGTGATTTCTTTTGATTTGTTGTTTGATCTATCATGCCAATTACAATGGCCTGTAGTTAGGCTACCACCGGGTTTTAACTTCTTTGCCTTGTATTTTTTTCTCCTTTGGTGATGTGACGAGTTTTTGGCCCTTTTATTTTTGGTTTTCTTCCAAGGAGAAATATTAATGATGCCTTGGTAAACTCCATTAAACAATGCACCCAAAAAAAAGGGAAAGGAAGAACAAAAAAGAAGATCCAAGTCCAAACCACAAAGGCAAAACCCAAACAGGATCACTAATGGGTACAGGAACAAATTATGTTCCAAAACACCCACTAGTTGAAAAAAAATATGAAAAAAGGAAATGAAAGGAAATTTAAAAAACAGTAAACTTAGAAGAACCTTCGCCTACAACAATAACATGCTTCAAAATAAAAATGGTATGTGCTCTTCACAAAGGTATAACACCTTTTGCCTATAAAAGGTACACAAAACTACTAAAAGAAGGTCATCAGTGTCTTTTACTAATCACATTATGTGAACACATCAATGAAAAAAATCGTTCACTAGTTAGTGTAAACAACCAAAAATCTTTATGACAAAAGGAAAAAACACATCCATTGAATGTCAATTTTGATAAAAAAAGAATTAGCTTGAGTTGGAATTGTTACATTCATTTTCGCAAAATGAAACAATATTCACTACACCAAAATGCATCCTAATTCACTTTGGGTTTCATTAAATTTTGAGTGAATTTGAACATTTTTACCATGGTGAAATTGGTCAACTTCCTAATGAACAAGGACCAGTTGTTACAAACAATGAATTGGTCCACTAATACCTAGTGGAACAAGGTTTCTTTCAAGTGACATACAAATTTATCAAGTCGTTTCACTTGTTAGTTAATTAACTAGGCAACATGGAAATCAATTAAACTTAAAATATTCAATATTTAATGTAACATTTAATATTATTGATAATTTCATGATTTTCAACCTATGAATTATTAACACATGTCACTACCTATGCTAGGTTTAAAACCTAGCCTAGATACGTAGGCCATATATCAATCTTAGTAGGCACCTACTTTAATGAACTACATAAGAGAATATTCAATCAACTTACCATTGTTGACCACAAACACACCATTTGTGAAGTTTAATCCCTTGACCTCTAAAATGTAAGCAAACACCCTTACCATCAAGCCACCACACTTATTGTGATAATGTGTTACATTACATTCTATTTATCAAATATTCCATTTTAAATGTTACAAAAAACATAAACTTTGAAAATTCATATATTATTAAGATTTTGTCCAAATGAAATTATTTAAAAATTCAATAATGTACATAATTACATTCTCAAATTTTTTGATTATTTTAAATTATTTCACTTTAGATTATTTTCAATTATTATAAGTTATGTTTGGCTATTTTATGTTACTTTGGCTATTTTTAACTATTTTTTGTTATTTCATCTTAAGTTATTTTCGATTATTGTAAGTTATTTTTAGTTAGTTATGTTTTTTTAGTTATTGTAAGCTATTTGTAACTATTATAAGTTTTTTTGGTTATTCTAAACTATTTCATCTTATGTCATTTTCAACTATGTGAAGTTATTGTTGGTTTTTTTTTGTTATTATTGGTTGTTTTTGGCTATTGTAAGCTATTTGTAGCTATTATAAATTATTTTTGGTTATTTTAGACTAATTCATCTTATGTTATTTTCAACTATGTGAGGCTATTATTGGTTTTTTTTGCTATTGTACGCTATTTGTAGCTATTATAAATTATTTTTGGTTATTTTAGACTAATTCATCTTATGTTATTTTCAACTATGTGAGGCTATTATTGGTTTTTTTTGCTATTGTACGCTATTTGTAGCTATTATAAATTATTTTTGGTTATTCTAAACTAATTCATCTTATGTCATTTTCAACTATGTGAGGCTATTGTTGGTTACTTTTGGTTATTGTAGGTTATTTGTAGCTATTATAAATTATTTTTGGTTATTTTAAACTATTTGATCTTATGTTATTTTCATTTATGTGAAGCTATTGTTAGTTATTGAAGGTTATTGAAGGTTATTTCACCTTATGTTATTATTGGTTATTTCAAATTATATTACCATAAGTTATTTGTGGTTATTTTATCGATGGTTATTCTATTGGTAACTATTGTTGGTAATTCTATTAGTAAATATTATTGGTTATTCTATTGGTAAATATTGTTGGTTATTCTATTGGTAACTATTTTTAATTATATATTGGTGCCTATATATTTTATTATGGTTATTAGTTGTTATTTTATTGTTGGTTATTGGTTGTTCTTCTATTAGTGGTTATTAATGACTATTTAAAATGGCTATTGGTAGCTATTCTATTGGTGGTTATTAATGGATAATAATGATTATTACATGAATGGCTATTGGTGGTTATTAATGGTTATTTTATTAGTGGGTATTAATAATTATTATATTAATGGCTATTGGTGGCTATTTTATTAATGGTTATTAGTAGTTATTTTATTGGTGGTTATTGGTGGCTATTGGTGGATTTATTTTATTAATGGTTATTGGTGGTTATTAATGGTTATTATGCTAGTGGCTATTGGTGGTTATTTTATTAATGGTTATTGGTGTTTATTTTATTAGTAATTATTGTTGGATATTTTATTATAGGCCATTGGTGGTTATCTTATTAGTGGATATTGATTATTATTCTATTGGTGGCTATCAATGGTTATTTTGTTAATGATTATTAATGGTTATTTTTTTGGTGGCTATTTTATTAGTGATTATTTTATTGGTGGTTATTACTGGTTATTTTAAACTATATTATGACTATTGGTGGCTATTTTATTATAAATTATTCTTGGATATTCTATGTTATATTATCATAAGCTATTTGTAATTATTTTATTATAAGTTATTTTAAATTATTTTCATATGTTATTATTGGTTATTCTAGGTTATTTTACCTTAGGTCATTATATTTTATTTTAAATTATTCTAAATTATTATACTTAAGATAAAATAACTTATAATAACATAAAGTTGAATGACCTTGAATAATTTCAAGTATAACTTGAAATAACACATATCAATTTAAATTAAATAACATAAAGTATAGCCTAAGGTTAGTTGAATAATTTAGTTTAAAATAACTTAAAGTAAAAACCCTATAAATATGATATTTTAAGGTATAATAACATATAATAATTTATGGTATAATAATTTATAATATCTTATAATAACTTAAGGTATAAGTTAAAATAATTAAAATAGCCTAAAATAATATAAGGTATATCATAAAGTAACATAGGGTATTCAAAATAACATAAAATAAACCTACTTATCATAATAAATTATAAAAGTGAATTATGTCAACTAGTAGTGAAACATGATGTTTACATAATGATATTATAATGAAATAATTTTAACCAAGGTGAAACCATTAAAGTGTAATGAACTTGTTTCATTTTTAAGGTCCCATAATGATTTAAGTTAGTGAACTACACCCCACTTTTGTACTAGTGTATTTTGCAACATTATATTGAGTTCGATATTCATACCATAATTACTTTGAAAAAGTTACTTAGTGCGAGATCTTTTGGTGGTTTTATCGGTCACCTAACTTGTCATTAGGCCACTTTTCTTGCTTCTTCAAATGGGCTTGGCTTCCTTTCCATAGTTTAAATTGTTGCCCTCCCATTTTTGGGATGTTGGGCATTGATCGTTGGACTTCATTTGTTACTTTTTTTTGTTAGGTGTAAAATTAGCTTGGCTTAACAACATTAATTTGGGCCACTCCCCCCCACCCCCCCTAACCTCTTAGAGGACATTTGAAAGGGGTGTCACAATAGGAACTCAAACCCCTCTTTCACACACTCTTTTTTTTTATGGATATAGTTCAAGCCTTTTTCTACCTTGTCTGACCCAGACAATAATCCCTTTCCTACTCATAGTATTAACATCTTACCCTTGTTGTATTCAACTTAACCTTAATCCAGTGAATCACAATTAATTAAGACTTGCATTTCTTCTTTCCTTTCTAGAAATTGTTACCTTTCCCCTGCTTTGTTTGATCCATACAACAATCCTTTTTTTGTTCACTACATTAACCTCTTATTCTTGTTGTATCAAACCTAACCCTAATCTAATAAATCATAACTAACTAAGACTTGCATTTCTTTTTTTATGTACGTCCTTCTAAGCAAAGTATCTTTTTATTGCCTTGTCTGAACTAAACAACAAATACATTTCCTAATCCTAAACTATCTTCTTCTTTTCCTATAACTAACCACAACCCTAAAACCAACAATTCATAACCAAAACTTCACACATACAACCTGCCACAATTGGAGATAGTATTTTTCAACTTCACACATCAAAAAGAAAAGAGATTATAACATGAGGAACCTTAGTGTGGATCTCCTCTCCACCAAGCTCCTACCTTGCTTGAAATAACATTATCTTGTCTACTAGCAACTTTTCATCTCTATCCTACCTCTACTCATAACCTTGTTAACAACATGAATCCTCCCCACACCTTGAAACTAAACTTCTTCCTATCGTTTTCTCCTTTACTCTAGGGGGGCAAACCATTATTTTCTTGATAGGCCAACCCCCTCCTCTATTTCTTCATCCTCCTTTTCTACCAAGCCCCAGCTTAATATCCATGTACCTCTCCCACCTTCACCCTTGAGTAAAATGCCCACCAAACTGCCTTGAGCAACCACTAGCACCACAACTAATGTTTCCACCTCCAAGTCCTCCTGTTACTAGGTTAGACGTGTTTGGTCAACCCACCTTTTCATGATGCAACAACCTTCTCATGTGTGTTTAGCTCCTCAGGACATACCTAGTCTCCAAAGCTCTCACATTGTTCATCATCATTTTTCATTCCCTCCTATTACCTCACACCCCACTCATCACTTAGAAGAATGAAGGTGGTCAACAAGCTATAGGAAAATCTATATATTATTATTTTAACCTACCTTAATATCTAGCATCTTCCTAAAAACCTTCTTGCTTCTAATAGATGTTTATTCAAATACTATGCGAACACATTTCTACTCATGTGCGAGTCTAAGGGCAAGCACTTAGTTATTAACTTGTTCTACCACACCTGCATTTCATCTATCCTTAGCCCATTTCTTTACAGCATTATGTACCCATCTTGGCTTCCCACATCCTATGGTTGCCCATCTTTCACAATGTCAATGTGGTCATACCATTGATAATCTAGGTACCCATTTGCTTTGGTGCCCTTGCGAGAATGAACGTACAATAGCTCACAATACATTGTGAAATATTATTGTAACTATTGCTTTGGAAAGTGGAGCACATGTTTAGAAGGAGGTCTCTCACCTTTTCCTTTGCCACACCCAATGATGAGTGGATATCCTTATCATTAGAAAAGGCTTTTGGACCTTCATGGACATCGTCATTGTTGACCCGACTCGCACAAATATGGTGCATCAAACATCGACAACAACAACATATGCAACGATGATAACTACTTAGGAGAAGACGTAATCATATAATGAATGAACATTAAAGGATGATTTCATTCCCCTTGCTATTGAGACATATGGATGTTTTCATTTTCATTTTGATTCATTTTTTATCGCTTGTGCATAGACCACTATCGCACATCATCAATGATGTTCTTTAGTCCTCTCGATGCTTGTTTCATATTATCAACAACACGTGTCCATAGCTCTACAACATGCGCAAGCCATAATGATTTTTCAACAAGTTGTTACACTTGGTCAGGGTTCCTCATCTCTTCCACACTTATACCTAGTGCAACTTTGTCACTAGCTAATTTCGGGTAAAGGATAGCTCTTTCATCTTAGGTCTTCTTTGTTATTGTTGATTGTCATTTCGTAGCCATGAGTCTTCTTTGTATAGGGTCTTTACCTGATTTTTGTTGATTGTTTGCTTTTGTTTTATCTTTGGGTTGCGTCTACTTCTGTTCCCGTTTGCCTTGTACTTTTGCTGGATGGGTTCCCATCCTTGATTTTGATTTACAGGGTTTTTCTTCTTTCTAGGTGGCGCTGAGCCCTATCCACTAAGCTAACACTCAGAGCAGAGAGATCTAGGGCTTGGGTTTTAGCCTTTAGAATTGGCAGAAGCTAGGCACTCAGGGAGAAAGGGATCTAGAGTTTGGGGTTTTAGGGCAGAGGCTAAGCACGGAGGGAGATAGTGAACTAGGGTTTGGGGTTTTAGTGTTTAGGATTGTCCCCGGTGTGTGTGGGGGCTGCGGGGGAATTTTTGAGGGCATTGCAGTGAGATCCATGGCGATGGCTTACGCTCTGGCGCAGCAGCTGGTGTCTCCGTCCTCCGTTTCCCTCAATAACTTACACTGTCGCAAGCTGCTATCCACAAATACCTCCGGAACTGGAGCATCAGTGACCGGTCTCGCGTTTTGCAGTCCGAACTCTTCGCGACCTGGTAACAGCGTTCGAGCACGCGAAGGTAGAGGTGTTTCACAACCGGTAAGTAGGTTTTTTTCTCCTGCCATTTTGGGTTGCAGATTCCAGGATTTTCCTTTACGGCGTTGGTTGTGGGCGTATGAACGATGGTTTCATAGTTGAGAATGGCGAGAGTGCTGCTGCTGTTGCTGTCTCGACTTTAAGAACTCCAATTGCTTGTTGTGAAAGAGCTTGTGTTTCGATTGAAGTATTGTAGACATGATATCTGGTTTCACTTTTTTCTTATGCAATCGATTAGAGAATGTGTTGGAGTGCTTCTTGTTCGCTTTCCTTGCTACTGGCAACTCCACATCCACCTGAACAGTAGAATTAGGGTTTAGGGTGTAATTTGTTTGATTAGAATGTGTGAGTTACAGAGATGAGGATTAGGTTTATGAGGGGTGTATGTTGTGATGGGAGCACATTGTAACTGGTTGAATTTGGGGTTTGCTACAGGGAAGGTCTGTGCAAACATTGAGTGTGTGTACCAAAGTTTTAGAGCAAATAGTAAAGAAAACTACCTGGCAGAAATCAGAGACTAGAATTCGAGCACAAGATGAAGATTTTGAGGTTGAAGATGCCCTAGATTATGATATTGATTTGCCTGATGATGAAGAAGAAGATGAGGGAGACCAGAGAGACTATGAAACAGATTATGACATGCCCGTCGGTGAGTATCCTGTACAAGAGAGTGAGACATTCATGTCTACAGAAGGCGTGGAGGAGGAGAGGGTTGTGGACTACAAGATAGATGAAGAAGAGTTTCATAAGCTCAGTCTGTATGACTGTGACTTCTTCATTCGAAAAGTGCCTGATCCAGATAATGATGTATATGACTTTAGAGAGGTAAGTGCAAACATTGCCCATAAAATTCTGCTCAGATAACTTCTACTGTTGCCAGTCCGATGGAGGCATGTGTGAAGGGACTGATGAAAGGTTTTTGTTGTTGCTTCAATGTGGGTGATATGTCTTTTGTTGTTTGATACCCGAGAGACCTCTATATGCTGGTGGATATTGGATCATGCTGTCTATTTCTATGACTAGATCAGAGAATGAGTTCTCAACATGAGGGATGATGTCTGAGATGCAGTTTGTGTTGCTGTATGTGTAGATGTATGTAACACCTCCTGATACAGATGTGTATGCAATCCCCAGGGTTGTAGGAAATATGCCTAAGAAAGTGAGTTTGTTCATGCTTCTTCTCTAGTCATTTTTTGGTTTCTCACCTAGTTTGAGTCATTTTAGTTGAACCCTTGATGCTCCTTTCATGGTTTTTGCAAATGTCATTTCACACAATTGGAAGTTGAAGATCACAGTAACCTCTGGAGGAATTGACATTGTTTATGTGTGCGTATGTATAGCCATTGCGGTGTATGAAGAGCAATTACTACTATGTTGAGGTGACTGAACCACCTGTTGACACCCCTCGTGCACCCCTCTCCAAAACTGAATACCTATCCATGAAGGTATCCCAAAGATGACCTGTCTCCTTCACATCCCTTTGGCACTTTATTTGTTGCCTTCCACTCGTACTCTCCACCATGATTTCTTTCTGACTTGAGTTCCACAATTGCAATTTATGGAATGAAGGCTATATTCTCCCTGTATCTGTCCATGCAGGTATTTTTAATCAAGCATTTGCGAAATGTGAAGACTGCTGATGATGATTTTATTCTTGATTTTGAGGAGATTTATGTGATTGATTCTGCCACAAAATCAATCAAAAGAGCTGATGTTAAGGTGAACAGACTCCCTCTCCTGGTAATCTCAGGCTTATGTGGTGCTCGTGGGCTTTTTGGACTTGATAGGGCTTTTTAGCAGGTTTCCATACTTTTGCAGGTTGCAGTGACCACCATTCTCTAGCCCTTCTTGAAAACTTCAAATTTAAACTTCTGACTTTACTTTCTGGTTTCCCTTCAGGTGGAGGTGGAAACAGGCAAGAACAGGGATCGTACTGCAGAAACTTTAATTGTTCGCGATGATGGTAACACCTTCAGGCTTATACCTTCTGTAAGTTTCTATCATCTTCCACTTTCTCCCTTTCATCATGCTCTTGAGTGATCCTGACAATGCATTTCAACATGACATTTTTGCATATTTCTCAGTACATTTAGGATTATCCACAAACCTTTGGTAGGTTGTTATCATTTCTTCTTGTGACGACTAGAGTGAATCCAGAGGAGTGTCTCAAACAAGAGATGTAGGTTTTATGCTCAAAATGATATGCAGAAATGCAATGATTCTATTGCAGAGCAGAAAATTTACTCCTCACTATAGCAAGGTACAGAAGTCTCTTCAGATGAGATAGATAAAGTTAGTAGTCCACAATCTCATGTAGTCAATGACAATAGAGTTTTTGGAGTGGATTTCATAAAGCCCTTCATGCTTAATCAGTCTGTTGTCATTGCGCATCTGAAGACCAAATCAAACCTAGCCTGATGGATTGCTGTTGTTCCATCACCCATTGTGTCAAGATTGCAGGCAAGGGTACAACTAGGATATCTCAACATGATAATGAGGATGAGGAACCTAAGTTTACTAGACTCTGGCCACTGATTTCTGAAACCTTGATGAACTTCTCCTGCTAATTGATGGGTTGTCAGTCCAACAGAATTTGTTTGAAATGTTATTTTGAGACCCTCTGAAACTCAGGGCATACCAGGACCTCAGGAGCTGGAGGATCAAATTGTCTGATGAGAGTATCTCTTGGTTGTGTTCAGGAATTAAAGAGTACTCCTGATGAGGTGATTGGAGAAGTCCAATGGGAACGAACTCGTGAGAACATGGAGAATTACCTGAGGGGTTTTCGTGATTATGAAAAGTCCAATTGGTTTTGAGTTACAGATCCTCAACATATATGGTGTAGATTTTGACAGAAAATAGCCCCCTCCTGCGCCCCCCTTCAGTCTATGCTGGGGTACTGTGTGGTATGTAGCCTTGATTGAGATTGGAACCTCAACATAGAGTGTGAATTTTGACAGAAATCAGGCCTTCCTAGGCCTATGCTGGGTTACTGTATGGTTTTTAGTCCCAATTGCTATTGGAACCTGTTGAGCTGAGATCTCCGACATTGAGGAGAAAATTTTGATACTTATCCAAGATGCCATTGATGGTGAGAGATGTATCATAGGCCATTGCTCCTTTTGACTGATTGTACATATCAGAAGCTGTACATCGCTGGTAATTGGATCTGGTCTTGAACCAGGAACCTGAGGCAGAGTGTTAGTCTTGGAATCGAAAGCAACTATTGCTTTGATCAAATTCTCAGTTGTGTATGCATGGAAGAAAAGGATGTGAGGAAGAAAAAGATGTGGTCTTAAATCAGGAATCTGAGGCAGAGAATTAGTCTGGGAATGTAATCAGCTACTGCTTTGAACAAAGCTTCTTTTGATAAAATGCTCAGCTGCACATGCATGGAAGGAAAGGATGTGAGGATTGGCTCACTCACACAGCTTTCTGGTATGTTCACACTGGGAGCATGTAGTGACAAACCAGTTGTGTGATGGACAAATGCAGTGGTGTAGACATGTTTCTGCAGTGAAGCATGGAGCTGGATTGAATACTGACAGAATACTAGCCAGTGTTGCAAGGAAGTGGAACCTTGGTATTGACATGCTACTTTTCATTCCTCAGCCTGTTCCCAATGTAATTGCACAGTCTAGGTACTCCTTGTGTAGTCCATGTAAAACAGCCAGCAAGTAAAGAGTTGTTTGAGCTACACCGGTGAATATTATTGCTAGATATAATTTCATCTCCTGCTTATATCCAAAAGTTGTGAAGCTACACAATCTCCAAATTATGGTGTTTTCTACGTCATTCATTATTCTTCACAAAGGGCTGAAGTTACTGTTATGTCTTATCTGATTTTTTTCAGCAGCTGTCTAATTGCTGGTCTTAGATCCCTTTTCAAAAATCCAGCAACAGATAGTATATTACATGAGGGCTGCAGTCTCTGATATGATATCATGCCTCTGAATACTAAAAAATCTTAATAGAAAGAGTCTTGGATATGTTCAGTTCTGTTGTGATGCAGGTATTCTGAACTATTTTCCGTACACTCCAAGCATGCCCATCAGGCAATCAAACTATTCCTCTTGTTGAAAAAGTTACAAAAATTTCAACTGAAAGGGGGCATGGGCTGACTTGTGCTTAAGGTTGCAACTCTCCTTGCAACTAAGCCTAATTTGTCTCTGAAGGTTCCAACTTTCTCTTGCAGCTGTGCTGATTTCTGTCTAAAGGAACTCTCCTTGCAATTCTCCTTAGTAGTAGATCTGCTTGATGTACTCAGGGTTTGTGATGGGCTGGTTGGAGTATTCATCTGTGGAACGGTAGTTTGCAGGGTATGATTGGCTTGGTCTGTAGTTGCTGAAGTATGATGGCTTGGGCTGATAAGCTCCTCGCAGTTGCTCTATGGGGTCAACATGAGATTCATAGTAGTGTGGACCATAACCTCCACCTCTTGCCCACGGATCCACTGGCTGAAACCCTCTGGGATCAATTGACATGTACTCAAATGGTGGCAATGTTCCTTGCAAATCCTTGCTATTGTTACCACCCTTTTTGTTGGCCTTTTTGGCCTCTCCTTGTTCCATGTTATTTGTGGACTCACCCCGCTCACCCTTCCCATTCTCACCCTTTCCAGTCTCGGCCTTCTGGCTCTTCACCTTGTCACCCTTGTCGCCCTTGCCTCCACCTTCTCCTGATTCTTCCTTGAAGGTAACATGCTTCTTAGGGTTTGGTAGATCTTGAGGCCAGTATGCAGCTTTGCTGTTCACTTTTTTCTTGAGCTTCTTTAACACAGCTGCTGCATCTGCGAAACCAGTGACTGTCACTCTGCTCTTGCTTGCATCAGTGATCACAGATATCACCCCTGCAAATTTGCAGCCCATGCACATTTTTTGTCATAACTCATTTGTCTACTACATCGAGGTAGGTTTTAGAACCTTTAGATTGTGTTCCATTGAACCAGACCTAAGAAACCAGGTTATAGAGATGCACACACCATCAACTTCACCAGCTTCTTCTTTGGCTATCTCCTCACACTTTTGGCAGCACATTTTCACTTTGAAGTCTGTTTTCTGCAACAGAGTTCTGAAGCAGTATTAGGCAGTGTATGGGAAAATGGCTCTAGTTGTCACAACAAATGCAAGGAGAACAATGTCCCAAACCTTAAGGTGGCTCAGGAGTGTACAGTGGCAGCTCAAAAGCAAGCAAGTAGCAAGTGTTCATGCATCAGGAAGAGTTGTACAGAAGAGACATGAGCAATGAATGACAACAAGGTGTGTACTGGAACTGCAGGTGTCTTGGGCTTCGATGGAGTTGATGACTCTTTGTTGTCAGCTTTGTTGTTGCTTTTGCTTTTGTTGTTGCCTTTACCGCCCATCTCTTCGGTCATCCACTTGGGTTCCTTGTTCTTGTGACTCATCATCTGCATTTCCACAAAGAAAATGGGTCACAAAATCTTCAGCAACAATGTGTTTGCAATCAATTCTCCTACTGAGAACACAAACTTTGCATGTTCCTTTTGAGACATTTTTTCAAGTGCTTGATCCAAGTCTGATCCTTCTTCACATGCTGGACAATCCTCAAGCATCCAACAAGAGGAGGAAACCTAGAATCTACCCATGTACACATCTTTCCAACTACAGAGTTTCCTCAGGAATTAAGTACTAGGAGCAACTCCAATTCTTCTTCCAGACTTGGAACTCTGAGGTCCCGCTTTTACTTAGCTGTTCCTTGCACACATTACATCTCTCACAGTACTTGAATGAAATCTATTGACTGATCCCTACACTATGAAGCACCAGATCAACAAAACAGAAAGAATTTGAGAAGGAAAAAAAAAAACAATAAATCGATTTTTCTCCTCCACTGTAAGGCTTGAGATCAACAACAACCACCAGCAAAAAGAATCTAACAAGCCCAACAAAAAAAAAAAAATTCTACAATTAGTTATTACCTCATCGATCGACGCCATCTCCATTTGCTTACAGATCTACGCTCCAAATTCTGAAACACCTGAGGAAACTCTCCCACCACCCCTCCTCACTCCTACCCCCTCCACTCCCCTTTTTAACTTCCTTCTTCCCCTGGCGGCCCAAAACCTCCTCCTTGAATTTCCAGACTTACGAGTCAAATGATTGCAACACAAGCTTGTCGAATTTTTGTGACTTAGCTCAAGCGAATGCAACAGAATCGAAATGAAAACGACAAGGGAATCGCCAAGCTTCTTCACCTGCCAACCATTGCGGCAACACAGAGAGAGAGAGAGCGAAACACGCGCGAGAGAGAGAAGATGACGGCGACGACTTTGGGCACACGAACGCGAGCGTTCCCCGCACGATCGCATTGAGTGAGGACGAACGACGTTCTCGTCGTGCTATGTTTTGGGTAGCCATTTTCTTAAGGGCCAAGTTTCGCCAAAAAGAGAATTTTAAAATTTTAAAATTGGAAAATCAAGTGATTTTGGAGGTTTTCAATCGCCAAAAGTGAGAAAATAAATAGTTAAAATCGCCAGACTCCTTCACCTATTTGCTTTTGAGTGTGTAGCCAAAGGTATAGAAGGATGATTAAAGATTTGTACTTCTTATCTGGTAACTGCTTCGTAGCCATATTTGGCTAAGCCTTCCTACCCCTGATCGCCATTTTTCAATATCTTCCTAAAAATGATTGCCACTTTGGCTACAAAAAAACACACACACACACTGGTTGTGGGTGAGGCTTCACGTTCTCATGCTTTGTTTTTGGGCAGCCTTTTTTCTTATTCGCCAAAAAGAGAATTTTAAATTTTAAATTTCGAAAATCAATTGATTTTGGAGGGTTCTCAATAGCCAGAAATGAGAAACAAAATAGTAAAAAATCGCCAGAATCCTATACCTATTTGGTTTTGAGTTTGTAGCCAAGATTATAGAAGGGTGTTTAAAATATTTGTACAAGTTCATATCTGGTTTGTAGCCAGATTTGGCTAAATCTTCCTACCGAAGATGATCGCCACTTTTTTAATATCTTCCTAAAAATGAATGCCCACTTTGACTACAAACCAAAAAAACGCTGGTTTTGAGTGAGGCTGGACGTTCTCGTGCCCCTGTTTTGCGGTTCCCAGAACGTGCGTTCACGACCGAAGCACTACTAAATTTGGCAGAGCACCCAAACCCCCAACACGTCTCCTCCACTTTCGCACCTCTTTCGCCGCCGTGAGACGAGTGAATCTTCTGACAAACTTGGCTGGTCTGACAAACTTAGTAAGTAGGCTGCTGCTGCTGTCTTGCTTGCTGATGGACAGAGAAGTTGATCTTGGTGCTCAGTTCCAGCTTCAAACAAATTACCTTAGTTGAATTAGCAAGGTTGGGTCTCTGCCAAATAATTATTTAATTTTTGAAGATTTCATTTCGACAAGTAAGTAGAATATTCTACAATATTCCGAAAATTGCTTCATTTTCCTTCACAAAAAAAAAATTCTCTTTAAGAAAAATATTTTTTGAAAATTTCAGCATGTCTAAAAATAATATAATTTTTGTGGAACCTGCTATTCAACTAGGGTAACAAGTTACATGTACTCATCAACTTCTTGGGTTTTCAAGTCTGTATTGTCAAATCCTTGTATGGACAGACTAGTGTTGGCTGGATAATAACTTGGGTACCTGGCAGGGTCTTGACCAGGATATTGAAAACCTGATCTCCTAGGGTAGCACTTCCTCATGTTCACTTCCTAATGTTATTGAGTTAGCAAAACATTTGGTCATTTTTAGACAAAAAAATTGATAAATCCTTAGATAAAGGTGTTTTTTTTATGTGTAAATTTGGCTTTTCTCTTTTCTTTTTTTGCCAATTTTTCTATATCAAACAATTCCCCCCAAAAACCTGTTCCGCAGATAATATGAACCTCATATTATTTTTATATTATTTTCACGATTAGGTGTATTAACTTGCCTCATACTAGCCAAATATTAGACTTGGACCCATTGGACCCAATAGGAAGATCAGGCTAGTATGAATTTTTTTAAATGGACCCATTACCAGGAGCGTTCTTGAATGAAATTTTGAACGAGTAATCAATACCACAACCAGGTTGGTATGTTCAAAAGGTGATACCCAATCAAACACCCATGTACTTGGGAATCAATCTTTCCAATGCTTCTAGCATGACAAGTAGATGAAATAATTGACAGATTTGAAAACAGTTGAAACCTACTGCAATCATTTGAAATACATTATGGATACCTTTTTTTGGCTTTAAAATGCATGAATTATATTCCAAATTTTTTTCTAATTTCATGAATATTGTATGTACAATTGATAATTGAGAGAAATGGGGTCCAGCAGCATTATTTAGAGGCAATACAGCCCAGGATACTTACAAGAATGGTTACTCCAACTGGAGAGTGCCTACTTCTCTTTCTCCCAGCTCTAGCATTCTCAGTGTTTGTGTTTGCGAATTTTGGACAAATTTTGAACTGAAAAAAATCTGATTTCAATCTATTCAAAGGATGTTTCATGAAAAAAAATTGCACTAAGTCACCCAAAAATTCCTAATCGCCAGGTTTTTAAAAATAGGTTTCATAATATAGCCAAATGTACATAAAGATATTTTTTTCTTTTCAATTTCATATTTGGGTTATAGCAGAATGTGGTTAAATTTACTTTGGATGATCGGGTCTTTGGCTATATCACAAAATTTGGGGGGAAAAAAAAAAAAGAGCCAAATGCACTAGTCCATGAGGATTTAAATGATGACTGGGAATCCTGAGCCAGATTCTTGTTGGAATTGGTTCTGACACAGAGTATATGTAATGTATATGGAGGCTGTTTGGGTGGGGGTGCCTCTCTTTCATTGAGAGATTTAGCATGTATCTGACTTACAGCATTTCCAACTGTGCTCAGTATGTGACTTCAGACAGTAAAACATACTGCGGAAAAGTCAAAATGTGTCAGTTTAGCTCAGGAAATTGGTTTTTCCGCACCAAATTCGTGCAGCTTCCAGTGGCTGGTAAAAGTCGCAATACAGTTGTTCACCTCCAAAAACGAGTGTAATAAATTGAACCTGACTGAGGCTCAGTATTTATGATTGGTCGATGATAATGATTGGTCCAAGTGGTTTGCTATTAGTAGTCTCCCACGTAGATGCAGTTTCACTTTTATTGGTGGGGTTGCCAAAAAAAAAAAGCTAAACTTAGACATTTAATTTTACTATCCAGAGTTACATACTGAGCACCATTGGAGATGCTCTTATAGATTGTGAGGAAGAGTTGGACACTCACTGGTGTGGCTGGACTTTGGGGTTTGTTGGAAATAACACAGCGGGTTACTTTCAAATGCTATTGTAGAGCTTTCTCCACACTTTGTAGATACATTGATTTGAAGGTGTTTTTGTGCATAGTAAAGCTCAAGGGCGTTGGCTTTACCAGAATAAGGAACCTATGAGGTAGAGCTGGATGTAGGCTCAAACCTAATAAAGCCCACCCTAAGGGCTTTACAAATTGTAAAGACTACCACTCTTTTTTTTAATCATTAGTATGTTTCTCGTGATGCCCTATAGGTATTCAATTGGTACCCACCAAGTATTACAAACCCATTGGCTATGATGGGAAAAGAAAACCCCCTGCAAGTTTGTTATGCTCTAGAAATGCATCTATAGATAACACTATGCAAAAATGAGCAAGTCTTTAATGTACTCAAACAATGCATGTGATGTAAAATAAGTTTAGTAATCGCCTAGAGAAAGGAAATTGTTGGCAAATAATGCGAAAGGAAAATTGTAACACTTCTTGGTCATTCATTTTTAGGATCATTGATGGCATGGGTGGTTTTTGTGAAATGAAAAAACGGCATCATGAAAAATATGCCTATTGTATAACATCCTTTTGTGAATAATAGCTATTGATCCAAACAAATGAGGATTTGTCCAATAGTACAAGTGCTTGGGATCAGTGTTGGGCATGACCTTGGTTTGGCGAATAAGAATTATCATCTTCAGTTTTGACTACCCAAACCAAAACTTAACCCAAATTCTAGAACCTAAAAATCATTAGAACTAGTAATCTAGCAAGTAGGGGAATTAGACTAGGAACCTATCCCTGGTTTTAAGTCGGGGGAGGTTGGGGGGCAATTAGAATCAATATGTTAGTTCTGAGTATGGAAATATTTTAACCAAAACCATGTAGTCAACTACAATTTAGATCTTAATGTTGAATCGAATTGGGATTTTCTCAAAATTGCAATTCCAATTTTTCTCTAGGTGTTTAGGATTATCTCCATCACCTTGCACTTTGTTGCTTTGACTCACGGTTGTTTCTCACCTTGTCTCCATCATGATACTTGCCTTGTCCATTATTTTGTGTTGACACTACTTGGCTTTAGGGATTTAGGGTGCACCAAAGGAGTCATCTCCATTGCACTATGTGCTTTACCCATCATATTGCAATGTTAATGTTTGCCCTTAGTGATTTAGGGTGCATCAAAGGAGATATCTTCATCATTGTACCTCACCTTCTCTCCATGCTTTGTGTTGTAGTTGTTTGCCTTGTCCATCACTATGCATTGTTGATGTTCATATTTTCTCCAATGGTGAGGTGCATCACATGTTCTTGTTGCCCAACCACAACACATGCCCATTATATTTGAGGTTTCTCTCCAATAAAGGTGCATCACATTGTGTTTGTTGTGTATTGTATGCATTTTGTTTTTTTTTTCCCTGTCCATTTTTAACATTGTTCCTACTCACCTTGTCAATTGCGTTAAATTACTGTCGTTTTCACTTTTCCAATGGCAAAGTGCATAATGTATTTTTGCAAGTCAAACACAACATGTACGCCTATATTGTATTTAAGGTTATTTTCTACCAAGGTGCACCATGTTGTGTTGGCTACCATAGTACCTTTTTCATTTCAACCATAATTTTTAAAAATTCAATAAAAGCTTGTGTGTTTAAAATCCAAGTGTTGGTTATGTCAAAAATTCTTTAAAAAATTAAGTTGAAAATGCCAAAATTCTGAAAATTTTAATTTGAAAATGTTTCAAATGCTAATCATAATCCCTAAACACTTCAAAATTTTCCCCATCACTTGATTTTCACAAAGGATTAAGATTTTTTTGATAGATTGACAGCTAGCCTAAACAAGTTAGTTTTTTATGGCAACTAGTTGTTGAACTACCATCACATCCTCAAAGTTGTTAACTTGTCTTTATATTGTTGCTATAAAGATGGAAGTCAAGTTTGAACATTGTCCAATAATCCTTTGACAAAGTTTTTTTCCAAGTTGGACCTTTCAGATGATGTAGAAAATGTCTTAAAACATTTGGCTAGTATTTGTTTTTAATATTGTGAAACTTCCTAATGTTTGATGTAAACCCGCGGTGGGGGGAGGAGGATGATGAAATCTTTTTAAACCCAATGTGTTGATCAATAATCTCCCTTGAACTAACTTGTTAACTAGGTAATTATATATATATAATAGTGTGTTTAATTTCAACAAACACAAAGACCTTTTACCTTTAAATGTGTAAGAAGAAGGAGAGAATTTGAAGCTACAAATGCAAAACATTAGAAACTTTGGAGTTCAAGCTTAAAAACAATGGCTTATGGTGAGGAAAACTTGTGGGCAAAGATTAAATTTTTGTTTCCTGCACTAACTCACAACATGAATGTATTTATTTTACTAGCTACTTTGTTTTACTACCTCTCACCATGTTGTCATGCCACTTGTTACATGTTGGCAACAACAAATTTAGTTTATTCCCCTATAGTATTTATGATGCCTTTCAAGTGGGAAGACATGTTAGGGAAAACCAATGACTTCAACGATATCGAAACAACTTCTTCCAAGCCTTGGCATCAACCCTTACAACTACTACTTGTGACTATCACTTCATTTCTACTAGCAACCCCATGTCGTAACCTAGAGGCAATGATTATAATAATAGTTTTTTTATTTGTGGGCACCAATTGATAGATTTTTTTCTCCCTACTAAACAAATGTTTATAAAAATCCTTAAAGAAGACACACACTATTGTTCCACCTCATTTCTTTCATCACCTTTACTCCATGAATTAGAAAGCTAGTTCTAAATCCTTGCCCCGAAAACAACTTTCCACAAACTTTTACTATTGTAATGACACAAGCTTCATTACTCCTAGTAGCTACAAAGATTATTCAAGCTTGTAACAAATTAAAAACCCCATAGCCAATGTGTGGCAAGAAAATATTATCTTGTAGTGCAAGACTGGCAACAACAAATCAACATTATTTACATCTCTGGCTAACACATCTCCCAAAACCTCAACTGGAACAAATTTCAATTTCATGAATATAATGCATAATTTGGATCAAAATTGTTGTAACAAAAGGGGGTGGGTCTTGGGGACAAGAGGAGGAACAATAAAATGTTGTGGCTCAAATAACAATATTTGAATTCCAAAACATTAGTAAAAACCCCCTTTTTTCCAACTACATTTCAAACTCCTTTTCAACTATAATTTCTAGTTGAAAACAACAAACTTAGTTGGAAAATATTATTTGCAACTGAAACCATGGCAATTGACAAAATACAAGTTGAAAGTGACATTCCAATTGAAAATGTCAACCATGTGTCAACACCACATCAATTGCCATCTCAAACCATTTTAATTGTGAATGACATTGACCATTATAGTTGAAAATCATTTTCAACTTGAACAACGAGGTGGATGAACTTCATCCATTGAAATTTCATGACGTCATCGATTTTGTATTTCAATATTAAAATAAAAAATTAAATTTATATGAAATGTTCAATTTAAAAAGGGAAGATATTTTGACATGTGGATTAAGGAAATGATGACACGTGGCAATGATCAACTATTTTAAAA